>Ga0187860_1001885_pt1 | contig 17964 bp, 9 predicted proteins | sample June2016WEW_10_4_FD_132981 | JGI IMG/M metagenome (GOLD analysis project Ga0187860, IMG submission 132981) | Peatland microbial communities from SPRUCE experiment site at the Marcell Experimental Forest, Minnesota, USA - June2016WEW_10_40 | ecosystem: Environmental > Terrestrial > Soil > Wetlands...
GCGCGACATCACGTCTCTGATCGAGGAGTTCCAGTACCCGCGGCTTGGCCCCGGGATGATGTGGGAGCGGACGGCCGAGCGCGTTCAGACACAGGGCTCGACAGTCATCTTCCAGCGGTGGGTGACCAAGATCCGGCGGACGGGCGGCCGGGCCGTGTCGGTGGAAGTCGGCTCGCCGGGTGGCGGCCATGAGGAGCTTGCGGCGGATCACGTCATCTCGTCGATGCCGATCAGCGAGCTCGTGCTCTCACTGGATCCCCCCGCCCCCGACGAGGTCCAGCTCGCGGCAAAGGGCCTGCATTACCGGGATTTCCTGACCGTGGCGCTCGTTGTGCCGGTCCATCGTGGCTTTCCGGACAACTGGATCTACGTGCACGACGAGAAAGTGCAGCTCGGCCGCATCCAGAATTTCGGGTCCTGGTCGCCGGAGATGGTGAAGGACGGCCGGACCTGTCTCGGCCTCGAGTACTTCGTGTTCGAGGGCGACGAGCTCTGGAACATGCCCGACGAGGATCTCGTGGAGCTCGGCACGCGCGAGCTGACCGCGATCGGCCTCGCGCAGCCTTCCGATGTCGAGCGTGGTTACGTCGTCCGGATGCCGAAGGCGTACCCCGTCTACGATCCCGGCTACGAAGAGCGGGTCGGCGTCATCCGGAGGTTCCTCACATCCGAGGTCCCGAATGTCCATCCCGTCGGGCGCAACGGCATGCATCGCTACAACAACCAGGACCATTCGATGCTGACTGCGCTCCTCACCGTCGAGAACCTCTACGGCGAGGCGTACGACACCTGGAACGTCAACGTGGAGGCGGAGTACCACGAGGAGCAGGTCGGCAAGGCCACGCCGGGCGACTCAGGGTCCGCTGGCAGCGGGACGGGGCGGTCCGCTCCGGTGCTGCTGGCTCGTTCGTGAGCCGGCAGCCTGAGTTGCCGGCAGCCTGAGTTGATCGTCAACGACGACCTCGAGGCGCTCCGGGCGCTCGCCGCCGATTCCGGGCTGAAGCGAGTCGGCATGATCGCCTGGCGTGACCTCGACGACCCCGAAGCCGGAGGCTCTGAGCTCCACGCACACGAGATCGCTCGCCGATGGGCCATGGCGGGTATCGACGTCATTCTGCGGACCAGCGCCGTCGTGGGCGCGCCGCGGGAGATCGAGCGGGATGGCTACCGAGCGGTGCGCAGCGCCGGCCGCTACGCGGTGTTCGCGCAAGCGCCCCTCGAGATCTCTGCCGGGCGCTTCGGGCGAGTCGGTCCGCTCGACGGTCTTGTGGAGATCTGGAACGGGATGCCATTCGCGAGCCCGCTGTGGTGGCGGGGCCCGCGAGTGGTCTTCCTTCACCACGTGCACGCCGAAATGTGGCAGATGGTCCTTCCGCGTCGCTTGGCCAAGTTGGGCAACTCGATCGAGTCACGCATCGCCCCACCGCTGTACCGGCGGACTCACATCGTCACGCTCTCGAGCTCCTCCCGGCAGGAGATCATCGAGTCACTCGGTATGCGCCCCGACCTCGTGAGCGTTGTCCGTCCCGGGGTGGCCGAACGGTTCGTCCCGCCAGCTGGCACTGCTGGGAGCGTGAAAGCCGACCATCCCTTGGTTGTCGCCGTCGGCCGTCTGGTGCCGGTGAAGCAGTTCGAGCGTCTCATCGCAGCCGCCGGTCCGCTCGCAGCGCTTCACCCGCGCCTGGAGATCGTCATCGTGGGAGAGGGCTACGAGCGCCCAGCCCTGGAGGCTGCGATCGCCTCGGCAGGCGTCGGCAACGTCGTTCGGCTTGCTGGGCGTCTGAACGAGTTGGAACTCGTCGAGCTGTATCAGCGGGCCTGGGTGCTCGCTGCGACATCGGTTCGCGAAGGGTGGGGGATGACGGTGACGGAGGCCGCAGCCTGCGGCACTCCCGCCGTCGTGTCCCGGATCGCCGGCCACGTCGACGCCGTCGAGGACGATGTGACCGGCCTGCTGTTCGACAACGACGACCAGCTCGTGAAGGTGCTCGATCGGGTGATCGGCGACGAGGACCTCCGAACCAGGCTGTCGCTCAACGCGCTCGAACGGGCGCGAGTCTTGACGTGGGAAGCCACGGCGCGCGGCACACTCGAAGCGCTGGCAACGAGTGCCGATTCCCGTTCCGCTACCTAGACGAGCTCGGTGGGGCGTCGTCGGGCACGGCGTCACTGAGCGCGTCACTGAGCGCGTCACTGAGCGCCCCGTCCGACTCGTCCACCGCCGGCTCGGAGACCATGCCCAACCGACGAGCCGACCGGTTGCGGGCGAGCTCGACCATCGCATCGGCGGCCAACGCCATGAACGCGACGAGCGTCACCACGCTGGCCGCCTCGAAGTGCGGGGGCCAGGCATCGCTTGGCGGGTAGTGGTTCGCCATCTGCCCGACGATGGTGATGATCCCGGCCGCGGTTGCCCCGGCTACGGCGGAGGCTGTCAAGACCAGCCGCAGGCCGCCGAAGCGGCTGCACACCAGGGTGGCCACCGCCACGCCGACCGCGGTCAACAGAGCCCATCGGGGCGGGACGGCAACGGCGCTGAGCCCACTGGCGACGATCGCGATCGTGACTGTCGCCAATATGCCGGCGGGCCGTCCTGAGGCGAGCCACGGCGCACCCAAGGTCGCCGCCGGCGCACCTGCGAACCAGGCGGCAGGGGCGACACCGACCAGGGTGTCGCCAACATCGTTGTCACCGACAGCGACTCCCACAGCGACTCCCACACCGACACCAACATCGGCGTCAGCGACTCCCACACCGACACCAACATCGGCGTCAGCGACAGCGACTCCCACACCGACACCAACTTCGGAGCGAGAGCGGCGACGTCGCCACGGCACGAAGGCGAGCAGTAAGCAGGCGAAGATCGCCACCGCCGAGACGACGAGGGCGATGTCCACCTCCTCCTGCGGCGTCCAGGTCAGGTCGACGACAAAGGAGCTTCGCTGCGGCACGACGTACCAGCCGTTGGCATAGCCGTCGATGAGGGTCGAGCGACCGAGCGCCGCGCCGCCTGCGATGTCGGCTTGCCATCCGGCGTTCACGCTCTGGCCGAGCACGAGCCAGAACGGCTTCGTCGCCCCCGTCACGGTCAGCCGGGCGGTCGTCGAGGTCGAGGCGTCGAGGTGCACCGCCGGCGCGGCCAGAGCCGGCACACCGTTGTCGGCAAGGGTGCCGGGGACTGGCCGGACATTGCCGCTCGGCAACAGTGGCTCCGCCGCGCCGCCGGCCGCCGAGTCGAACAGCAGCCGGTTGACGTCGAGTCCGGTGAGCTTGCCCCAGGCGGTGACGACTTGGTGACGGCCGGGTCCGAGCTTGATCCCGTGAGCGTCGGGCCCGCAGCCGGAGATCTGGAGGTCTCCGAGCTTCTCGGCAGTCCCGACGGTGCCTGACACCTTCAGCCAGAGCGGCTGGCCGTCGACCGTGGCGAGGTCACCCCGGCACACGGAGGGGATCTGCGCCGAGGTGTTCTCCGGGGTGAAGTGCAGCCCTGGCACTCCGATCTCGGAGATGGCGAAGGGGAGGACGATGGGTTGCTCGGAGTACCAGTTCACGGTCGTCTCCTGGCGCACGGCTTCGACGGTGAAGCGCAACACGCTTCCCGTGACCGGCTTGAACGAGACGGGGATCTTGGCGACGGCGCCCGGTTTGTCGACGTCATGGATGGCGGGCAGGTGCACGAGGACGTTGCCGCCCTCGTTGGTCGTGATGCGGATCTCGGTCGGCACGGAGTGTTCCTTGTCGGCGAGCACCTCCAAGTTGAGGTGGTCGAACGTGATCGGGTGGGTGAGGTTCGCCTGCATCCAGGCACCGACCTGGGCCCTGGCATCGAACCCCGGGCCCCAGAAAGTGGCAGGGTTGCCGTCGAATGCGGACACAGCGCGGGCGTTGAGGTCGCCTGGCAACCGTTCGTTCGAACCGAGGACAGCGCCGCCGAACACGTTGGGGCCGCCCAAGAGGTAGTCGATGTTGTTGTCGGGGATGAGCGCGGAGATTGACGCCGTGCCGCCGATCGAGAACGCCCGCGCCGTCGGCAGCGTGAAGCTCCGCGACATGAACAGCTCAGGATCGGTCCTCGGCGGGATGGCGGAGACGCGGTCTCGCGTCAGGATGATCGTGATCCGGTGCGAGAGCGAAGATGACCCGAGCGCCCTGAGGAGATCCGACGGTAGCTGCAGCGTCTCTTGGAGGTTGACCCCGGGGATCCCCACCTCCGCAAAACCCACGCCGCTCGCCCCGTTCAACGTCTTGGCCCTCCAAGTCGTGGCGTCGACCGTGATGCGCAACGTGCTGAAGCTCTGTGCCGGGAACGAGACGGTCTGGCCGTCCGGTCCGCGGGACGCGTCGTCGAGCGTCTCGGAGTACTGGTGCTTGCCGTCGAAGGTGAGCGTCACCTTCGTGATCCAGCGGTTGGGCTGGGCGGAGTAGGGCTGGACGAGATCGAGGTGGTCGGTGGTGACGGGGTGGTCGAGGGAGACCTGCAGCCAGTCACCGCCCGCGGCGGAGAAGGCGGAGTCGGTCCAGGCCGTCTGGAGGTTCCCGTCGAAAGCCATGTAGGGCCGGTCCTCCGGCGTCAAGGCGACCGGGTTGCCGTAGGAGGAAGCACTCACGTAGTGGGCGTCCGAGTACGTGGCGATGGTCTCCGTCGAATTGCTGGAGGTCGCGAAGAGCTGAAGCGGCTCCGAGGTTGGGTCGGGTGTCGTTGGGCCGGGCGTGGCCGGGAGCGTCTCTCCTATGTTGTCCCGGAGGCTCGACCAACGTCTCAACACCTTGCGGTTCGTATCCGTGAGGACGAGCTGGGCCCCGGGCGGGATCGCCTCACGCAGCAGCGTCGGATTGCCGTCCAATGAGCCCGCGTAGAAGATCGTCGGGTTGTCGGCGAGCATCCCGACAGCGGAGGCACTCACGACGCCCGCGCCGCTGCCGTCCAGCACCAGCGGCGCCGAGGACGGTTCGGCACGGTAGATGCCCCGGGCGTCGCTGATCGGGAAGACGGCAACCGGTGGTGGCCAAGGGGCGTTCGGTGCGGTGGCGAGCGCCTGCTCGTCGAGGAGAGAGGAGCTTCCGGGTGCCTCGTTCGGCAAAGCAGGGCCGAACGCGACCTGCTTGCCCACGCCGGCTGGCGGCGGGTTGAACAGCGCCAAGGTGGGTCGCGGGGCCGGTGTGTTGTAGTGCCAGAACTTGTAGTCCGACTCGAGGACGACGTCGCCTGCGCTGAACAGGCGAGCGATCGGCGCGACGGTCGACGGCTCGTACGTGCCCTGCTGGAGGGTCAGGTCGAAGGCCGACAGCAGATCCGCTGTCGCGTTCGAGCCGTCGATGAATTGCTGGCGCTGGATCGACGGCCTCGTGAGGATGCCGGGCCAGACGGGGTCGATCGTGTTGCCCCAGTCGTAGTCGGCGAAGTCGTCACCCGGCTCGATCCAGACCCGGGTCGAGTTGCCCTTGGAGTCGAGGTACTTCGCTGCAGCGAGGAAGTACGACGGGATGTGCTCGGGCCGCTCGAAGTTGGGGTCGATGGCCAGGCCGGTCATGAGGGGCCCCGCGTTGACCACAGCCAGGGCGACGGCGAGTCCGGCTGGCACGACGGCGGCGAACCGGAGGGCGGGCCGTTTGGCGGCAAGGCTCGTCGCCAGTCCGCCGATCCCGGCGCCGAGTAGCGCCGCCAGTGCCAGCACCACGAGCGGTGTCGCCCGGTCGGTCGACCTTAACGCCAGACCCGCCGTCGTCTCGGTCATGAATCCTTTCAACCCGCGGCCGATGACCGACGGATCGCCGTAGGGATGAGTGCCCACGGAGAGCAGCAGTCCCACGATCGCGAGGAAGATGAAGTACGCGCGGACCTTCCAGCGGGTAACGACCGCGCCGATAAGGCCGAGGACCGGCAGGGCGAAGCTCGTCACGAGCAGGAGCTTGCGCTGGGTGTACTCGACGCTCGAGGACAGCCACGGCCCCAGACGGTCGGTGCCGTAGAAGTACCAGTACCCGAGACCGCGCATCACTTCAGACGCGAGCGACGTCCCGGCGATCGCCGGCACCGTCTCGGTGTACTTCAAGACGTCGATGCCGTAGGCGCTCTCCATGCGGAGGCCGGCGATCCACCAGAGCGAGACGGCGAGCGAGAGACCGACGATCTTGAGTGTGCTCGTGATCACGCGACGGGCCGGCGCGTCCTTCGTCACCACCAGCGCGTAGATGACCCAGAGAAGCGGGGCGATTCCCACATAGATCAGCGACGTCGCATTCGTCCCACCAGCCAGGGCCACGACGAGGGCGAACAGCGCGGGGTACCTCCATCCGCTCTTACGTACGGCCAGGACCGCGAAGCCGAGCATCCAGCCCAGCCCGGACCACGGCATGAGGATCGCGGAGATCCGCTCGATGTACTGCATCGAGTACGGACTCAGCTCGTAGACGACCGCCGCGACGACGGGGCCGGGCCCGGCCAGGCTGAGGGTCTTCAGGGCGTAGCGGGCACCGGCTCCGGCGACGAACAGCAGGCTCCCCATCCAGAGGCGCTGGGCGACCCAGACCGGAGTGCCGAGTTGGGCGAACACCCAGTAGAACGGGCCCTGGGGGAGCAGGTACCCGATCTGCTGGTGGGTCACCGTGCCCGCAGCGGTGGACGGATCCCACATGGACAGCGCGGAAGCCATGAGGCGACCCGGGTCGATGTAGAGGTACTGCTTCGTGTCGGCGGCGACCATCCCCGGCTTCGTCAGCAGCAACGGCACATACGCCAGGGCTGCAAGGATGCCCACTTCGAAGATGCCCATGAGCCGCTGGCGGGCCGGGTGCACGATGGGGGTCTCGGGGTGCACGATGGGGCTCTCGGGGGGCACGGCGGGGGTTAGTGTAGGTCGGTGAGCGGCCCGGGATTGGTTACGCCCAGGGCGACTTCCCGTCTGACCGGTGAGCGCCCCGTCCCCGGTGCGACGCCGGATTCGCTGCTCGCCTTGCACGCCGCCGGGTACCGCGAAGTCGCCGCCCGCCTTGGTCAGGGTCTGGTGCTCGATGCAGGGTGCGGGCTCGGCTTCGAGTCGGCTGGGTTGATGGGCCCGGGGCGCACCGTCGTGGGTGTCGACCGCGATCCTGGCGCGGCCAGCGAGGCGTTCGCGTCGTTCGGCCGAGCGGGGCTCCGTACGTCATGCACTGACGCGGCCCGCCTCGGGCTGCGCACCGGGTCGTTCGACTACGCCTGCTCGTCGCACCTGGTCGAGCACTTTGACACCCCCGCCCGTCACGTCGCCGAGCTGGCCCGCGTGCTCAAGCCGGGAGGGACGGCATTCTTCCTCACACCGAATGCACCCTGGGACTACGAGAACCCCTTCCATTTGGTGCTGTTCAGGCCGGACCATCTCCGGAGCCTGCTGATCCAACACTTTCACGACGTCTGGGTCGGCGCCCTCGACGCCACTGAGCGGGTTAAAGAGGATTTCGCCAACCGGAGAGCCAAGGCGGCCAAGGTCCTCGGCATCGCCGATCCGCTGGACCTTCGCCACAAGGTCCCCAGGAGCTGGTGGATCGCCGTGTACTCGAGAGCGTTGCCGCTCTCGTACCGGGTACTCGCCCGCGCTGACTCCGGGGGCGGGACCGGGATCAGCGCCGACGACTACTTCGTCACCGACGAGGCTGGTGAGGACACGCCGGTCCTGTTCGGCATCGCTTCGTGGCCGAGAGGGCACGCCGATCCGTGATCGCCGTCGCGCTGACCGGCGGGATCGGTTCAGGCAAGTCGACGGTCGGATCCCTGCTGGTTGAGCGCGGGGCGGTGTTGATCGACGCCGACCGGATCGCTCGCGAGGTGGTGGAGCCGGGTACCGAAGGGCTCGAGCGCGTTGTCGAGCGGTTCGGCAGCGGGATCCTGCTGGACGACGGGAACCTCGACCGGCCCCAACTGGCGTCGATCGTGTTCGCCGACGAGGCGGCACGCGCTGACCTCAACGCCATCGTCCACCCTGCAGTCGGCCGGCGGGTTGCCGAACGGCTGGCTGAGCTCGCGAGTGCCGACGTGATCGTCGTCCTCGACATCCCACTGCTCGTCGAAGGTGGCCCCCGGGACCGATACCCAGTGGCAGGCGTGCTGGTCATCGACTGCCCGGTCGGCGACGCCATCGAGCGGCTCGTCGCAGGTCGCGGCATGGATCGCGCCGACGCCGAGCGTCGAGCGGCGGCTCAGGCATCTCGCCCCGAGCGGGTGGCTCAAGCCGATTTCGTCATCTTGAACGTAGGGACCCTCGACGAGCTCGCCCTCATGACGGACCGGGCATGGGCCTGGATGTCCGGTCTCAAGGAGTCCGTCGCAGGCTGAGAAAGCCGGTGCGCGGGGCCCGCGAACGGTCCAGAGACGATTGATGTAGGTTAGTGCAGCGCTGTGACCAGGGCTGGAGGCCAACGCGCACCCCGTCTGTACGATTCGCAGGATGCCCAAGTTCCGTGTCGAGAGCGAGTTCGAACCGGCTGGCGACCAGCCGCGGGCGATCGCGATGCTGTCAGAGGGCATCGAGCGGGGGGAGCGTTTCCAGACGCTGCTCGGTATCACCGGGAGCGGGAAGAGCGCCACGATCGCCTGGACGATCGAGCGCGTCCAGCGGCCGACCCTGGTGCTGGCTCCGAACAAGAGCCTGGCGGCGCAGCTGGCGGGAGAGCTGAGGGGTTTCTTCCCCGAGAACCGCGTGGAGTACTTCGTCTCCTACTACGACTACTACCAGCCCGAGGCCTACATGCCGGCATCGGACACCTACATCGAGAAGGACTCGTCGATCAACGACGAGATCGACCGGTTGCGCCATTCGACGACCGCCAGTCTTCTCACGCGACGGGACACGATCGTCGTCGCCTCGGTCTCGTGCATCTACGGGCTCGGATCGCCCGAGGAGTACCGAGATCGGATCCTCGTTCTGCACCCGGGCGAGCTTCACGACCAGCGGACCGTGCTGACGCGGCTCGTGGAAATGCACTACGAGCGCAACGACCAGAACCTTGTGCGCGGGAAGTTCCGGGTGCGCGGGGACACGATCGAGGTCCATCCGGCCTATGAGGAGTACGCCGTCCGGATCGAGCTGTTCGGGGACGAGGTCGAGCGATTGACCCGTTTCGACGTCTTGACGGGGGAAGTGCTGGGCGAGTTGGACGAGCTCGTAGTCTTCCCGGCCACCCACTACGTCGCCGGCGACGAGCGCACGCGGCGGGCCATCACCCAGATCGAGGAGGAGCTGGGGGAGCGCCTGCGCGAGCTCGAGGCCGGCGGGAAGCTGCTCGAGGCCCAGCGCCTCCGCATGAGGACCGAGCACGACCTCGAGATGCTGGCAGAGGTAGGCAGCTGCAACGGCGTCGAGAACTACAGCCGCCACCTCGACGGGCGCGGGCCGGGTGACCCGCCGTTCACGTTGCTCGACTACTTCCCCGATGACTGGCTGCTCGTCGTCGATGAGAGTCACGTCACCGTGCCGCAGCTGCACGGCCAGTTCGAGGGTGATCGCTCGCGCAAGGAAGTGCTTGTCGAGCACGGCTTCCGCCTACCGTCTGCCAAGGACAATCGGCCGCTTCGCTTCTCGGAGTTCGAGGCCCGGATCAACCAGTGCATCTTCATGTCGGCGACACCGTCGGCCTATGAGCTGTCGATCTCGTCACAAATTGCCGAGCAGATCGTCCGCCCGACCGGGCTCGTCGACCCCGAGGTCGTCGTCAAGCCGACCAAGGGGCAGATCGACGACCTGATCGCCGAGATCGAGGTCACGATCGCCCGCGGTGAGCGGGTGCTCGTCACGACGCTGACGAAGAAGATGGCGGAGGACCTTGCCGACTACCTGCTCGAGACGGGGCTGCGCGTCAGGTACCTGCACTCGAATGTCGACACCATCGAACGCATCGAACTGGTCCGCGACCTCCGCCTCGGCGAGTTCGACGTGCTCGTGGGCATCAACTTGCTGCGGGAAGGTCTCGACCTGCCCGAGGTCAGCCTGGTGGCGATCCTCGACGCGGACAAAGAGGGCTTCCTGCGGTCCTCCACGTCGCTGATCCAGACGATGGGGCGTGCCGCCAGGAACGTCTCGGGCCGAGTCGTGTTGTACGCAGACGTGATCACGGACTCGATGCGGCGGGCGATCGCCGAGACCGAGCGGCGGCGTATCGTGCAGACGGCGTACAACCTGGAGCATGGCATCGACCCGCAGACGATCCGGAAAGCTGTCACGGACCTCGTGGCCCAGTTCCGGTCGGCAGCCGGCACCCTCGACGACGGAGCGCCACTGCCTTCCGGGCACCGCACGAACGCGGATCGGTCGCGGCGCGCCGGCCGGCGGGCCACCGAACGGATTGCCGCTTCGCTCGGTGCCGGCACGGGCCGCGGAGTCGGCGGTGGCCACGGCGGGAGCGCGGTCGGTGGGGACGGCTCCGGCGGTTCGACGCTGCCGACCGACGAGCTCGAGCGGCTGATCGACGTGCTCGAGTCCGAGATGCAAGCTGCCTCGGCGGACCTCCGGTTCGAGTACGCCGCTCGCCTCCGGGACGAGATCCGGTCCCTGCGCCGCGAGCTTCGAGAGGTCGGCTGATGGGGGCACACGACCAGCTCGTGGTCCGGGGCGCCCGCGAGCACAACTTGAAGAACATCTCGATCGAGATCCCCCGGGACCGGCTGATCGTCTTCACCGGCTTGTCCGGATCCGGTAAGTCATCGCTGGCGTTCGACACGATCTACGCAGAGGGCCAGCGCCGCTATGTGGAGTCGCTCTCGTCGTACGCGAGGCAGTTTCTCGGGCAGATGGACAAGCCCGACGTCGATTTCATCGAGGGCTTGTCGCCGGCCATCTCGATCGACCAGAAGTCCTCCTCACGCAACCCGCGCTCGACCGTCGGGACCGTCACGGAGATCTACGACTACCTGCGGCTGCTCTTCGCTCGCATCGGCCAACCGCACTGCCCGAACTGCGGCCGGCCCGTCACGCGCCAGAGCCCGCAGCAGATCGTCGACCGCGTGATGCAGCTGCCGGAAGCTACGCGCTTCTCAATCCTCGCGCCGGTGGTCCGTGGTCGAAAGGGCGAGTACTCGACGCTCCTCGACGACCTGGCCAAGCAGGGCTACGCCCGAGCCCGCGTCGACGGCGACCTCGTCGAGCTGTCCGACCGCTCGTCTTTGGAGCTCGCCCGCTACGAGCAGCACACCATCGAAGTGGTCGTCGACCGGTTGATCCGCAAGGACGGGATCGAGCGCCGGCTGACTGATTCGATCGAGACGGCGCTCAGGCTCGGCGAAGGGATGGCGGAGATTCTCGTGGTCGGCTCTGCCGGCGACGAGCAGCTCACGTTCTCCCAACACCTCGCATGCACTCACTGCGGCATCTCGCTGGATGACCTCGCGCCGCGTAGCTTCTCGTTCAACTCTCCGTATGGCGCTTGCCCAGCTTGCAACGGGCTCGGGACGCGCTACGAGGTCGATCCCGAACTGATCGTCCCGAACCCGGACCTGTCGCTCGCCCTCGGTGCGATCGGGCCGTGGGCCGGTGCCCGCACGGAGTACTTCTCCCGCGTGTTGCGAGCTGTGGCGGATGCCTTCGGCTTCGAGATGACCACGCCGTGGTCCAAGTTGACCAAGGCCCAGCGCAAGGTATTGATGTACGGCGCCGGCACGAAGAAGGTGCACATCCAGTACCGCAACCGCTACGGCACGCTCCGGAGCTATGACACGACCTACGAAGGGGTTGTCTCGTGGCTCCAGCGCCGCCATTCCGAGGCGGAGTCGGACTGGCAGCGCGACCAGGTCGAGGGTTACATGCGCGAGGTGGCCTGTCCTGAGTGCAACGGCACCCGGTTGAAGCCGTCCTCGCTCGCCGTCACCGTCGGCGGGCACAACATCGCCCAGGTCGCCGAGCTGTCGATCCGCGACTCGCACGACTTGATGGGGTCGATCGAGCTGACCGCCCGCGAGGAGATGATCGCCGCCCGGGTGCTGAAGGAGATCAGGGCCCGCTTGCAATTCCTCGTCGATGTCGGGCTCGACTACCTCACGCTGGACCGGTCGGCGGCCACGCTGGCCGGTGGCGAGGCTCAGCGCATCCGCCTGGCCTCGCAGATCGGCAGCGGTCTCGTCGGCGTCTTGTACGTCCTCGACGAGCCGTCGATCGGGCTGCATCAGCGTGACAACCGCAGGCTCATCGAGACGCTGAACCGCCTGCGCGACCTCGGCAACACGGTGATCGTTGTGGAGCACGACGAGGAGACGATCCGCGTCGCTGATCACATCGTCGACCTCGGGCCCGGCGCCGGTGAGCACGGTGGGGAGATCATCTGCTCGGGAACGCTGAAGGACCTGCTCAAGTGCAACGCATCGATCACCGGCCAGTACCTGTCCGGCCAACGAGAGATCGCGCTGCCAGCCATGCGGCGCGAGCCGAAGGGCGACTGGCTGACGATCCGTGGCGCGCGTGAGCACAACCTGAAGAACATCGACGTCGAGCTTCCGCTCGGCTGCTTCGTCGCGGTCACGGGCGTGTCCGGCTCGGGCAAGTCGACGCTCGTCAACGACATCTTGCACCAGGCCCTGATGCAGCGGATCTACCGGTCACGCGTGGTGCCCGGTCGCCACAAGACGATCGAGGGCGCCGAGGCGCTCGACAAGGTCATCGACATCGACCAATCCGCGATCGGGCGCACGCCGAGGTCGAACCCGGCGACCTACACGGGCGTGTTCGACCACGTCCGGAAGCTGTTCAGCCAGACGTCCGAGTCGCGGTTGCGGGGGTACCAGCCGGGGCGTTTCTCGTTCAACATCTCGGGTGGTCGTTGCGAGGCGTGCTCCGGCGACGGGACCATCAAGATCGAGATGCACTTCCTGCCCGACGTCTACGTCCCGTGCGAGGAGTGCAAAGGAGCGCGGTACAACCGGGACACGCTCGAGGTCACCTGGCGGGGGCGCAATATCGCCGAGGTGCTCGACCTGTCCTGCGAGGAAGCGCTCGAGGCCTTCGCTGCGCAGCCGGTCATCGCCCGGCACATGCAGACGCTCGTCGATGTCGGGTTGTCCTACATACGCCTCGGCCAACCGGCACCGACGCTGTCGGGCGGCGAGGCGCAGCGCGTCAAGCTCGCATCCGAGCTCTCGAAGCGCTCGACCGGGAGCACCTTGTACATCCTCGACGAGCCGACCACGGGCCTTCACTTCGAGGACGTCCGGAAGTTGCTGGGCGTCTTGCAGCGGCTCGTCGATGCCGGCAACACCGTGTGCGTCATCGAGCACAACCTGGACGTGATCAAGTCGGCTGACTGGATCGTCGATCTCGGGCCCGAGGGTGGCAATGGCGGGGGGTACATCGTTGCGGAGGGCACTCCGGAGCAAGTAGCCAAGACGCCGGAGAGCTACACCGGGCGATTCCTTGCGCCGATCCTGGGTGTCTAGCTCCCCGTAGCCCCGTGGCCCCGTGGCCCCGTGGCGGCGTAGCCCCGTGGCCCCGTGGCGGCGCGGCCGGGTGGCCCCGTGGCGGCTGGACGGGCCTTGGACCGCAGACCGGCGCGACGGGGAGGCCGCGGCCCAGCGCGGACGAGAGATCGAGGGCGGGCGGCGCTCAGAACGGTGCGAACTCGACTGTGCCGGGCGTGTCCCGCCGGCCCGCGAGCCACGCCAGCAGTGACGCCCGCTGGGCGCCATCGGCGATCCGTGGCGGCAGATCGGCGAGCGCGTCTGTCAGCGCCAGCGAGACGAAATCCTCCGGCCAGTCGGTCGGCTCGTAACCGAGCCCAAGGTCGACCAGGTGAAACTCCACCTCGCGCCATCGACGAAATGGGAGGAGCCGGCAGGGTGCGGGCTGCCCGTTCATCCAGACGCCGGAGCCGTCCCACGCCGCCGGTGAGGCCGTGGCGAAAGCCTTCTCGAGGCGTTCGTTGGACCGGCGCACATCGTTGATGCAAGCCGCTGCGCTCCGGGATGCCCCGGACTCTATGTCCCCGTCGCGCTGATCCCGGGCTCCCATGTACTGCGGGACGCTCTCGCCCATCTCGGCTGCTTCGAGCATGCGGACGAACGAGTCGGCGTTGCGGGCCAGATGAGTGAGCACGTGGCCGACGGACCATCCCTCCAGGCGGCTCGGGCGCCGAAGCACGACGTCGTCGACCTTCTCCAGGTGCACGACGAGCCGAGTATGGGACGTCACGCAGCCGGCGATCATGGCGAGGGGCGGCCCGAGGGCACCATTGTGCTGAGGATCACTCATCGGTTAACAGGATCGCATTCCTGGGTCTCGACCGCACGTCCTCGTCAAAGGACCGGTCCGCCGACCCGTCAGGCAATGGCGAGCATGCGCTCGAGAGCGACGCGCGCCTCGGCCGCGGTGCGCTCGTCCACGGTGATCCGGTTGCGCACCTCGCCCACCAGTAATCCGTCGAGTACCCAAGCGAGATGGGGGAGATCGATGCGGAACATCGTGGAGCACGGGCAGATGAGCGGGTCCAGCGAGACGACGGTGCGGTCGGCCTTGTGCTCGCGAGCGAGACGGTCGACGAGGTGGATCTCCGTCGCGACTGCGATGGTGGCTCCGGCCGGGGCGGCGGCGACGGCCTTGATGATGTAGTCGGTCGAGCCGACTTCGTCGGCCAACTCGACGACCTCGTGCGAGCACTCAGGGTGGACGATCACGATCCCGTCGGGATGCGCCGCCCGAAACGCCTCGACGTGCACGGTCGAAAAACGCTGATGCACCGAGCAGTGCCCCTTCCACAGCAGCAGCGTGGCGTCCTTGACGTCGTGGTCCTCGAGGCCGCCCAGCGCGAAGCGCGGATTCACGACGCGCATGTCGGCTGCGCCGTACCCAAGCTCGAAACCCGTATTGCGGCCGAGGTGCTGGTCGGGGAAGAAGAGCACCTTGTCGCCCGCACCCCCATCGGGGCGGGACTCCGAGCCGGCGGCAGCCCCGCCCTGGAGGCCGAGCGCCCAGCGCAGGATCGATCGAGCGTTCGACGACGTGCAGACTGCGCCTCGGTTGCGCCCGACGAACGCCTTCAGCGCCGCGGCCGAGTTGATGTAGGTCACCGGCACGACCTGCTCGATGTCGGTCACCCGGCTGAGCTCGTCCCAGATCTGCTCGACCCCGTCGACATCGGCCATGTCGGCCATCGAGCAGCCGGCGTTCAGGTCGGGGAGGATCACCTGCTGGTGCGGTGCGGTGAGGATGTCCGCCGACTCCGCCATGAAGTGCACCCCGCAGAAGACGACGAACTCAGCGTCGCGCTGGTCGGCGGCGAACCGGGAGAGCCCGAACGAGTCGCCGCGGGCGTCGGCGAACTGGATCACCTCTTCCCGCTGGTAGTGGTGCCCGAGGATCACGAGCCGGTCACCGAGCAACTGCTTTGCCGCGAGGACGCGGCGGGAGAGCTCGTCGTCGGACGCGAGGCTGTAGTCGTCGGGGAGTGGACTTTGGAGGCGGATCATGAAGAACCCCCTATGAGACGCCTCGTTCACGGCCGGCGGGGACAGCCTGGTCGCCCATCCGCGGGTGTGTCGGCCTTGAGGCGTGATATGTCCGCCGGGGTACCAGGCCGGCGTAGTTTCAATGGTAGTGCTCGAACGGCCGCCATCCATCCCCGACGCGCCCGGGTCCTACCAGTTCAAGGATTCGGACGGTCGCGTGATCTACGTGGGCAAGGCGCGCTCGCTGCGCAGCCGCGTGTCGAGCTACTTCCAGGATCCGAGGCATTTGCACCCGCGAACTGCCCAGATGGTCGAGCGGGCTGCCTCGGTCGAGTGGATCGTCGTGGCGAGCGACGTCGAGGCGATCATGCTCGAGTACAACCTCATCAAGACGCACCGGCCCCGATTCAACGTGCGTCTCGTCGACGACAAGAGCTACCCCTACCTTGCCGTCACGGTGGGAGACGAGTGGCCTAAGGCAGTCGTGATGCGGGGAGCCAGGCGGAAGGACACGCGGTACTTCGGACCTTACGCCCATGCCTACGCGATCCGCGAGACCCTGGACCTGCTGCTCCGGTCGTTCCCGATCCGGACGTGCTCGGACGCCAAGATGCGCCGTCACGAGCTGCTGGGCCGACCCTGCCTGTTGTTCCACATCGAGCGATGCGCCGCCCCCTGCATCGGCGCCGTGGACCACGAGGAGTACGAGCGGTTGGTGGGGGAGTTGATGGGTTTCTTGGAGGGCGACACCAAGCCCATCGTGAATCGTCTCGAGGGCGAGATGCGTGCGGCGGCCTCGGAGCTGGAGTTCGAGCGGGCAGCACGGTTGCGTGACCGCCTCAACTCCGTGCGCCTCGCCGTCGAGCGCCAGCAGATGGTGACCGACACACCGGAGGATCTCGACGCTGTCGCCCTGGCCGACGACGAGCTCGTGAGCGCCGTGCAGGTGCTGCATGTGCGAAACGGCAGGGTCGTCGGCCGCCACGGCTTCGTGCTGGAGAAGGTCGAGCCGCTGACGGCTCCCCAACTGCTGAGCCGGGTGCTGGAGCAGCACTATGGCGGCACCCCGCTGGGTGTGCCCCGGGAGATACTCGTACCGGAGATGCCCGAGGACGCAGCCACCTATGCCGAATGGCTCGGGAGCCTCCGCGGCGGCAAGGTTCAGCTGCGAGTCCCGATCCGGGGTCGCAAGCGCGAGCTCCTCGACACTGCTCGCCAGAATGCCGCCGAGCAGCTGCACCGCCACCGGCTGCGCCGTTCCTCGGATTTGACGAGCCGGGCGGTCGCCCTCGAGCAGTTGCAAGCAGCGCTCCAGATGACCGAAGCGCCGTTGCGGATCGAGTGTTACGACATGAGCCACCTCCAGGGCACCGACTACGTCGGTTCGATGGTCGTGCTCGAGGACGGGCTGCCCAAGCGCTCCGACTACCGGCGGTTCAAGGTGAGCGCGGTTCAGGGCAACGACGACTACGGGGCCATGCACGAGGTGCTGACACGCCGGCTCCGGCATCTGCTCGAGCCCGGCTCGGCGGCCGGCGACCCGGCCGGCGGCGAACCGGCGGAGCTGGCGGCTCAGGACCGAGGCGGCGAAGCCGCCACCGAAGCCCGTGAAGCCGACGACCTCGAGTCGATCGGACGGCGGAGACGGCGGGCCTCGCGCTTTGCCTACCCGCCGCAACTCCTTCTCCTCGACGGCGGGAAAGGCCAGCTGGGCGTAGGTGTGAAGGTGCTCGAGGAGCTCGGTCTCACCGGCAAGATCGCCGTCGCCTCGTTGGCCAAACAGCTGGAGGAGGTGTTCGTCCCCGGGCGCCCCGAGCCGCTAGTGATCCCCCGGGACAGCGAGGCGATCTACCTGCTGCAGCAAGCCCGGGACGAGGCTCACCGCTTCGCCATCTCGTTCCACCGGGACCTCCGAAAGCAACGCATGACGAAGAGCGCCCTCGACGGGATCCCCGGTCTCGGGCCAGCGCGACGCAAGCGGCTGACCGACGAGCTCGGAGGCGTGCGAGCTGTGCAAGCGGCCTCGCTCGACCAGCTGCGGGCCTTGGCGTGGCTGCCTGATGCTGTTGCCGACACGGTGTACGACCATCTGCACTCGTCATCCCGGCGCCGTGGCGCAGCAGTCTGACCCGTCCCGTCCGGCCGGAGCGGACGCTGCCACGGAGCAGGGCGCGGGTGGAGCCGTGCAGGCGCCCGGCGACGACTCGGGGGGACGCGTGACGCCGAGCTGGGACGAGCTCGCTCCGTGGTGGAGTGCCACGTTCACGCACGGTGCGGATCTGGAGTACGAGTACCAGATCCTGCCGGTGGCAGTCGGCCATCTCTCCGGACGCCGTCGGATCCTGGACCTCGGTGCAGGTGAGGGCCAACTGGCGCGACGCCTGATGCTCCAGGGGGGCGACCGCGTGGTGATCGGTCTCGACTCGTCTGCCGGCCAGCTCGCGAACGCGCGAGCCGAGGGCGGCGGCGCGCAGTGGATCCAGGGCCGCGGGGAGGCGCTCCCGTTCGCCGATGGGTCGTTCGACGCTGTCGTGTGCTGCCTCGTGATCGAGCACGCCGCCGATCCCGAC
>Ga0187860_1001886_pt1 | contig 17962 bp, 10 predicted proteins | sample June2016WEW_10_4_FD_132981 | JGI IMG/M metagenome (GOLD analysis project Ga0187860, IMG submission 132981) | Peatland microbial communities from SPRUCE experiment site at the Marcell Experimental Forest, Minnesota, USA - June2016WEW_10_40 | ecosystem: Environmental > Terrestrial > Soil >...
CTCGATCTTCGCCTCGAAACCACCGGCGGATACGGCGCGCTGCTGATCGGGGATTATATGAGATATTTGTCCGTCCTGAAGCGAAACCCCAAACTTCGCGACGGTCTCAACGTCAGCGCCTACTTGACGGCCGATTCAGCCGGCGTGTCATCGAATGCATCCGTCCTGCCTCGTGCGTATTTCCCCAAATCGATCGTGGATGTCGGAACCAGGGCGGAAGCGTTCCGTGCGATCGAGACGCTGGATCCCCAATTGCAGTCGATCGCGCTCGCACCGCACAGCCCCATGCGGCAGGACCCCGCGGCAACGGCTGCCGTGCTCTCTTACAGCGAAGACTCCTATCGCATTCGTTATCGCGCCGCCTCGCCGTCTCTCCTGCGTTTGAGTGTGCCGTATTATCCCGGCTGGCGAGCCACCATGGACGGCAAGAGACTGCCGATCGTCCATGTCGACCTGGCGCTGATGGGCGTGGTGGTTCCGGCCGGGGACCGCGAGATCCAGTTCTCCTTCCGTTCGGACTCGTTCAGAATCGGCGTGGCCATCACGCTGGCCGGCTTGATCCTCTGTTCCCTGCTGGTGGCGGTTTCCGCCCGAGCGCGGCGTGCCGATAATCACTGAATTCGGGACCTCGCGGAGCGGGACGGGGTATCGTGAAAGCATGCCCGCACCACAGCAGGATGAGAATGTGAACCCGCCGGCGGAAGGGTGGCCTTCCCGGGCTCGCCAGTGGTGCCGGGCGGCGCTGGCGCTGGCGCTCGTCTTCGCCACTCTGCCGCTGGCGAGCAAAGTGTTTCTGGGCAGTTGGTCGTTCGATGGCGCGCCGGAAATAGCGTGCCTATGCCTGCTTGCGGCGGCGTATCTCTATCTTGCCGGGCGGGTGCGCCGGCCGCCGATACCCGATTCCGCCGCGATTCTCGGCGAGGCCATCCGTCTGGCGGCATCGGGGGAGACCGGAAGGGGTATCGCGCTACTGGATGAAGCGCTGCGGCTGAGCCCGCGTCTCTGGCAGGGGCGGGAGTACCGCGGCCAAATGCGTCTCGGAGAACCGGACGCCGCCGAGTGCGCGCTCCAAGACTTCACGGAGGCGATTCGGCTGGCACCCGGCGAAGCGCACCTCTATGTTCTCCGCAGCCACGTCTTCACGCTTCTCGGCCAAGAGTCGGCCGCGCGCGCCGACCTGGAGACCGCCGCTCGTCTGGGTGGAGACACCGGGGCGCCGGCTGGACCCTAGCTGAATCATCCTGCCGGCTAGTCGCAGGCTGACGGCGAGAGACCGCTACCGCTCGGCTGCCAGGATCGCAATGCTGTGCTCGCCTGCGGTAGGCCACCCACCGAGCTCTTGCCGGCGCGCAGGCTAGCTAACTGGACGCGCTGAGAGCACATCCCGCGCAGTCGTCCAACGAAAACCGGGATAGCGATCGTTATCGAGCGGCTCCAGCTTGGCCCGGCCGTCGAACATGTTACGCATGTACTGCATGCCCTGCCATGCCGGGAAAAGGTCCTTCTCTCCGGGAGCGACCGTGCGCGCAACCTTGATCAGCGTGCCGAGCATTCCCAGACCTCCGGCGCGGAACAGGCGGAACTCCTTTCCGGTCACCTCACTCACGACCGCCGTCAGTTCCCGTGCGCTCGGTTGATCGCCGGCAATTCGCAGAAAGCGAGGGGTGGACGGATCCAGAGCCGCGCATGCCGTGAAGGCGGCCGTGTCGTCGATCGTCGTGAAGTCCATGCGCTGGTCCGCGTCGCCCCAATAGAGGACCCGCTTCCATTTGAAGAGAATGAGCGGCATCTGACCGGTCAGCATATCGGCAAACGCCCCGTTGAAGATGGTGGTCGCTCGAATCGAAGTCCGATCGAGGCGCTGGTGGAAGTCCCGGCGCAGATCGAGATTGCGATTCTCTCCGGGTGGAAACTTGGTGAAATCGATCGAGTAGTCGGACGGAATGAAACGAGGAACGTCAGCCTGGATCGCAGCATCGAGGAGGGCCGTTTGCATTTCCACGATCACGTCCCGCAATCCCTGCAGCGCGGACACCAAGCAGGACGCACCTGAGCACGCCGGCGTCACTTGCGAGGCGCTGTTCAAGTCGACAGTGGCAATCGTTACGCCGAGCTCCTGGAGCCGCTCCAGCTTGTCTCGCGCAGTGCCGGGGCGAACCAGCGCTTTTACGGTGGCTCCCCGTTCGAGCAAAGCTCTCACGATGCGTCCGCCGAGATTACCGGTAGCTCCCGCCACGACGATGATCGAGTCATTCATAATCCGATGTTAGAAGAAGTTCACTGGCTGACGACCAAGCCGTCACGCAGCAGGATGCGCCGGTCGGCGCGGTTGGCCAGCGATTCCTCGTGCGTGACCAGCACCAGCGTGGCGCCATGCTCCCGGTTTTGCGCCAGCAAAAGTTCCAACACGGCGTGGCCGGTGGCCGTGTCCAGGTTGCCGGTGGGTTCGTCGGCCAGCAGGATGGGCGGGCGCAGCGCAAAGGCGCGAGCCAGCGCCACGCGCTGCTGCTCGCCGCCGGAAAGCTGCACGGGGTAGTGATCGTGGCGCCCCTCGACCCCGACGCGGTCGAGCAGCTCGCGGGCGCGTTCCCGGCCGCCGCCATCCTGGCCCGCCAGTTCCATGGGCAGCAGCACATTTTCCTCGGCGGTGAGCGTGGGGATCAGGTAGTACGACTGAAAAACGAAGCCGATCTTGCGGCCGCGCAGCACCGCCATCTCATCTTCGGACAGCCGGGTAATGTCCTGGCCGTCGAGTAGAACCTGTCCGCTGGTAGGCGAGTCGAGGCCCGCCATCAGTCCCAGCAGCGTGCTCTTCCCGCTCCCCGAAGGACCCATGATGGCGGCAAACTGGCCGGTGGGGATTTCCAGATCGATACCTTTGAGGATATCGACACGATGGGAGCCGGTGTCGATGGACTTGGTGAGATCGCGGATCTGAATCAAGCTTGTATTATGGCATTCCGAGGAAGCGGAGGCTCACTGGGCGCGGGATACAGGAATGGCGAAACTCTCCGTTGCTAATGAGTTCCCGCGAACCTGAGCGTAGGCTGCGCAAGGCTTCTTCTTTCGGGAGGGTTTGTATCAGGGCACGGCTTGAGCCGTGCCGAGGGATCGCGAGAGAGACTGGGGCTTCAGCCCCTGCGCCCGCAGGAAAGCCACAGCGGCTAAAGCCATTGACTGCCAATGTGTTGTGGCACGGCTGAAGCCGGTGCCCCGATACAAAGCCAGCCGCCCAAGCTCACTCGTTGCGCAAAATGGCGAAGGGCTTCTGGCGGACGGTGCGCATGATCGACGCCCATCCGGCCGCGACCCCGGTCGCCACGCCCAGCGCCGCCGCGCCGAGCAGCACCCTCGCATCCCACGCCGGCGCCAGCTTGCGAAAAATCACCGACAACAGCAGGCTCGCGAACAGGCTGCCCATCACGCCGCCGCTGGAGCCGGCCAGCGCGCCCAAAAAGGCGAACTCAGCCAGCATTCCGTTCCGCACTTGAGAAGGCCGGGCGCCCAGGGCCTTGAGGATGGCGATCTCGCGGGTTCTGGTCTTTTCTTCGGCCAGCACCATGAGAATCAGGATGCCGGTTCCGGCCGCCAGAATCAGCAGGGTAATCTCGCGCAGACTCCAGATGGCATCCGACGCCACCGATTCGATGGCCGCCGCCAGTTCCCGCCGGCTGATCACCGCGATGCTGGGAAAGCTGGCGGAGATCGCGCGCCTGACCGCATCCGCGCGCGGGTTTCTTACCGAGATGCCAGCCCCATAGGAAACGTTCAGCCCGGCGAATGCAGTGCACGGAAAGAGCAGCCCGCCACGCTGTTCCTCGATGGCATCCATGCGGCGCAGACCCACGATGCGCGCCGGAAGATCTCTGCCGCTGGAGAGGAACTCGAGCGTCTGGCCCACCTTCACACCCAGCATGGCGGCCAGAGACTCCGACATCACGGCCTCCGGCGCGGCCGCACCCGGTTTCGACCAGCGCCCGGCGGAAAGCGGCGCGGAAGGCGCGGCGCTGAAACAGGTGGCCGCCCAACGCTCCGGAGCGGAGGCGGGAGCCGGCGCGCCGGCAACCTTCGCGAGGCGCAGGACAACCAGCGGAAGCAGCTCGACCGGTTGCTTGACGTCGGGATTGCGGCGCAGCAGATCGATCAGCGGTCCTTTTTGATCGGGGCCGAAGCCGAATACAAACAGATCGGCGCCGGGCAGAGGGAGCGATTGTTCGATGGCGCGAATTACCGCCGCCGGGGCGAGCCAGGAGACCGTGACTCCCATGATGCCGAATGCCAGCGCCAGAAATCGGGTTTCGCCATGAAGTCCCGGCCGGCCGAGATTCATCAGGCCTTGGATCTTCCAATGTCTGGCAGCCCGGCGCAGCAGCCGCACCAGCCCATAACCCGCGCCCAGCAGAGTCAGGGCGCCCCCGGCTTTGCCAAACAGGTACACGGCGCCGGCCTTCCACGAGTTCGCCATCCATCCGGCCAGCACCAACATCCCCAGCAGGGACAGCAGCCCAATTCGCCAGCGTGCCGCCGGCCGCTGAACGTGCCGGCGGAGCACCAGCAGGGGCGGCGCGGCGCGCACGGCAGCCAAGGGCATCGCGGCAGCCATCAGGGAGGCGAGCATGCCCAGGCCCACGGCCTCACCAGCTTGCGCCCAGCGCCACTCGATCGCCACGGGAACGAGTGACTGGCCTCTCGAAAGCAAAAGAAAGATTCGCTCCAGGGGAATCGCCAGAACCGCGCCAATGGCGCAGCCTGCCAGCGACAGGCCGCCGATCTCCAGCAGATAGACGACCAGGATCTGGCTCCATCGGCCGCCGAGCACCTTCATGACGGCGACCGTGTCCAGCCGCTGCTCGATGTGCAGGTAAATCACCATGGCAACTCCCAAGGAGCCGAGCACCAGGGCGTTCCAGGCGGCGATGTCCAAATAGGTAACCGCGGCGTTCAACGCGGCGGCGGCCCGCGGGTCGCCGCGGTCGCGATAATCCACCACCTGGGCGTCCGGAAACACCTGTAGCAGGCGCGCTTTCAAGCCCGCGGTGCCATGGCCGGCGCCAATCCGAAAGAGCAATCGCCAGGAGATCGAGTTTCCCTGGCGGGCGATCCGCGACCGGTCGAATGCGTCGCCGGAAAGCATCACCCGAGGGTAGGCGTTGTGCGCGGCCGCGAAGCGGTCGGGTTCGCCGGCGATCAGCGCGGCGACGCGGAAATCCACTCCGTCGATCAGGATCCGGTTGCCGGGCGCTACCGACAGGCGCTCGGCGAGCGTGCGGGATACAACGGCGGTGTCCGGCTGGAGCGCTTCGCCGAGCGGCAGCGCCGGCTCCAACTCCACGCGGCCGTACCAGGGGTAACGGCGCGGGTCCACGCTCTTGATGGAGATCAGCACCGGATCGGCCGCCTGATCCGAGGAGGCCATGGTATAGGTCTCGAGCGAGTCGGTCTCTTCGATACCCTGGCGAGCCAGCTCATCCAACTCGCCGCGCTGCTCTTCGGAAGGAGGCTGGCGCAGCGTGACGGCTAGATCGGCGGCGATCCACTGGCGCATGTCGCCATTGAGGCGGCGGGAAAACGCGTCGCCCACCGAACGGGCGGCGCTCATGGCGCCGACTCCCACCGCCAGCGTTGTCAGGGCTACCACGAAGTGACGCCGGCCGCTCCACAGGTCGCGCCAGGCGATCTTCCAGGCGATTCGCCAGAATCGAAGACGTATCATTTCGCGCGGGACCGGGACGCCATGAGATAGAAGCTTATCACGCGCACTGATTTCGACGTGGCGCGCGCACTCGCGCGTGCCGTGTCGGGACTCTTCTCAACACTGCACCGACGAGTGCGTGCGCCACGCCGGACTCGGTTTGGCAGTACTAATTGGGCCAGCCAACGATTGAACAACGGCCAAGAAACCGCTACTGTAGATCCAAGAGGGTGCGATGAAACTGCTGCGCTGGGTTCTGGCTGTGGGCTGTTCGATTACTGCGATTGATGCGCAATCCTGTCCGGCATTGAATTTTCTGCAAGGGGCGTCGGTTACAACGTACGACTCCAGCTATATTGGCGGTCTTTACCGCCAACCGGACGGATCGTTCACCAGGTATCGCTATGAGGTTGAATATCCGTTCAACCTGATCGATACAACCACCAACTTTCAGACGGCTTTTCTGTGCTCGGGGGCCGGCGCGCGCACGTTCAAGACACCCGCGGGTTGGGTTCCGCTGGCCGCTCAGCCGGGGGCATCGTCGCAGTTGGGGGTCTTCTCCGATTTCGTTGGCGACGGCAATGTAGCCGGGTTGGCTGTGGTTCCGGCCGGCTTCGAGGGGCTTGCCGTCGATAGCCTGGCGATCACGCTCTTCACGCCGGGCGGCGGCCACAAGCCGATCGCCTACTACCCGGTGCCGCCGAACCCATCGGGTCTCCTGGTAGCGGACCTCAATAACGATGGCAAGCTAGATGTGGTGGTCCTCAGCGGTGGCACCAGCACCGCGCCCGCTGCCGTGGCCGTCTTCCTCGGCAAGGGTGACGGAACAGTCACACCGGGGGCGACCTACGCCACCACGGGCTATGGCCCGTATGCGGCGGTGGCATTCGATTTCAATGGGGACAACAAGCTGGATCTCGCCGTCCTCACCCAGGGCAATGTCGCGATTTTCCTGGGGCACGGGGATGGAACTTTCGCGGCTCCCGTCAATTACCCGGTCTCGCAAATCGACGAAACACTCGCATTAGGGGACTTCAACGGCGATGGACACGCGGACCTGGTGGCCGGCGGCGTCCAGAATCTCTCCATGCTGCTGGGCAATGGCGACGGCACCTTCCGCGCCGCCGTCAGTCTGCCCCAGTACATCGGCGCCTACTCCATGGCCCCCGGCGACTTCAACCACGATGGCAAACTGGATCTCGCGATCAGTGACACGCAGAGTGGCACGGTATCGATTCTACTGGGGGATGGAAAAGGCGGGTTTGCGAGCGAATATGACTATATAGCTGGGTACCTGCCCGGCAACATCCTCGCCTCGGACCTGGATGGCGATGGCAATCTCGACGTGGTCCTCGGCTCGGGCCATCCCGACGTGCTGGCGGCGAACAGTTATGCCGACACCATCACGGTATTTTTCGGCCGCGGAGACGGCACGCTCATCGGGCCGCCGGCGTACGCGGTGAACGCCGGGATGCAGGCCTCCTATCCCACCTCCCTGGCGACGGCCGATTTCAACGGCGACGGCAAGCCTGACTTGGCAGTGGCGGCCGGCGAACTCTGGATTTTGCTGTCGCAGGGCGGAGGCAGTTTCAAGACTCCGGTCGCAATCCCCAACCCAACGTCAGCGCCGAACACCATGGGCGTAAAAGTCAGTTCGGTGGCCGCGGGCGATTTCAACGGAGACGGCAAGCAGGATCTGGTGGTTGGGGACGCCAACGGAAGCGGCGTCTACGTCCTGTTGGGAAATGGCGACGGCACTTTCAAAGCCCCGGTCGAGTACGCGATGGGCGGCTCGATCACCTCGGTCGCGGTGGCCGATTTTAATGGCGATGGCAAACTCGATATTGCGGCCTGCGGGATGGGGGCTGCCGGCGTCCTGTTGGGGAACGGAGATGGCACTTTCCAGTCCGTCAAGAGTCTCACGGGTTTTGGCAACTGGCCTTATTGGCTGACGGTGGGCGACTTCAACAAGGACGGCAAACCCGATATAGCCATCGCCAATCAGGGAACGCCCGGCGTCGGCACCGACATCGGCGGCGTGCTGGTCTATCTCGGCAACGGGGATGGCACCTTCCAGAGCCCGGTCAGCTACCCCGGCGGAAGGTATCCCAGTTTTATCGTCGCCGCGGATGTCAATGGGGATAAGGTCCCGGACTTGATAGTGGCCGCCGAAAACCCGAACTTCACAACGAACTTCCAGTTCGATATAGGGGTCCTGTTGGGCAAGGGCGATGGGACGTTCGGCCCAACGTCGCTGAACCCCACCGACGCGACGCCGGTCTACATCTCCGTGGCGGATCTCAATGGCGATGGCAAGCAGGATCTGGCGATCGCTCACCACGCAGGCAGCACCTACGTCAGCTTCATGTTCGGCAACGGTGACGGCACCTTCCAGCCGGAAGTGGACTTCACAGCCACTTCCAATCCCAGCGCCGTGCTGGTGACGGACCTGACCGGCGACGGGAAGCCCGACCTGGTTGTCGGCCTCGACGCGGCCACCAACTACGTTTCCGTCTTCCTGAATATCTCCGGACAGCTTAACGACTTGAACGGCGCGAGTTTTCTGTCGGGTCCGATAGCGCCCAACTCGTTTGTCAGCGCGTTTGGCTCCAGCCTGGCCACGATGACGCAGGCGGCCGGGTCGTCGTATCCAACTAACCTCGACGGCACCACGGTCACGGTAACGGATGCTTTGGGCGTGGCGCGACTGGCATCGCTGTCTTATGTCTCGCCGACGCAGGTAAACTACATCGTTCCGGGCGCGACGGCCCTGGGACAGGCAACCGTCACGGTTGCGAGTGGCGGGACCGCGTCCAGCGCGGCGGCCGTTGTTGCGACCATCGACCCTGGGCTGTTTCTGTTCGGGGGAACCGATCTGGTGGCCGCGTATGTGCAACGGGTGAATGCGGACGGCTCGCAGACCGTGGAGAACGTTTACACGCTCAACGCGAGCGGCGGAATCGTGGCGGCGCCCATCGATCTCAGTCCGGCTAGCAGCCAGGTGTACCTGGTGTTGTATGGGACCGGCCTGCGCGGTCACAGTGCGGCATCGAATAGCGTGACCATCACCGCCGGAGGCGTCAGCCTGCCGGCCCCCATATACGCGGGCGCGCAGCCGCAATATCCGGGGCTGGACCAGATCGACGTGCTGCTGCCGCAAAGCCTGGCGGGAAAGGGCGACGTGGCGATTCAGGTTACCGTGGACGGCCAGGCCGCCAACCCCGGTCACGTTACCATCAAATAAGCCTGAATTCCGAAGTCGGCTTCGGCGAAGTGGCATTCCCACAGCGAAGCACCATGAAACTACCGGTCTTGTATCAGGGCACGGCTTCAGCCGTGCCGGAACGGGATGAACCTGATGGGCTTCAGCCCCTGGGAAGCGGGCAGGGGCTAAAGCCCTCGGAAAGCGCGCTGTCGGCGGCACGGCTGAAGCCGTGCCCTGATACAAGGCGTCCAACTTCGGAATTCGGGAAAAGAATGCGCGCGGGCGCGATCCTCTTCCTGGCGGCAGCCACGCTGTTGGCGCAGCCGCCTGAGATCCGTACCGGCGGCGTCGTCAACGCCGCCAGCCGCACGCCGTCGATTCTGCCCGGCGGCGCCATCGCTCGCGGCGCGCTCTTCGATATCGAAGGAATCCGGCTGGGGACGAGCGCGCAGACAACCTCGGTGACGGTCTCCGCACGAGGCTCGTCGCTCCGCGTCCCGTTGTTCGCGGTCTCGCCGCAGCGCATCGAGGGGCGGCTGCCGGTGGGCGCGCCTCTGGGCGATGTCGCGCTGACCGTGACCGTCAACGGCGTGCCAGGTCCGCCATACGCCTTGAAAGTGGTGCGCGCCAATTTCGGTATCTTCAGCCGAAGCCAGAAGGGCTGGGGGCCGGGCCGCGTGGAGAACCAGGCCGCCGATGGTTCCCGCTCCGGCAACGGCCTGCGCAATTCCGCCCAGCCCGGTCAGCCTCTGATTCTCTCGGGAACCGGCCTCGGTCCATCGCGACCGGAGGTTTGGGTGGGCTTCCGCCGCGCGACGGTGGACGCGGTGCGGCGCGGGACCGGGGACGGAGCCGATGAGATCGTGTTTCGGCTTCCGCCGGACAGCCCGGCCGGCTGTTACGTTCCGCTCCAGGTTCGCCAGCCGGACGCTGCCCCGAGCAATACGGTCACGGTTTCGATCCACGCCGGCGGCGGAGCATGCCAGCCTCCGCCCATCCTGCCTATGGCGGCGTGGGAAGGCCACAGCAGCGGCCTGGTGGTGATTTCGCGAACCCTAAGAGCGCCCGATTCAACCATCACCGACGAAGGCCTGGCGGTTTTTGTCGCGCATGCGGATCAGGGCCCAACGTTGCATCCGATCCTCTTGATTCCGCCGCTCGGGACGTGCACCGCGTATACCGGTGCGATGGCCGCGGGGGCGCAGCCATCGGCATCGGCCGCGGATGCGTTGATGTCATCCCCGCATGCCGCCGGGCGCGATGCCGGCCCGCGCCTCACGGTAACGCGCGGCAATCGGCGCGTGCTGATTTCGCCGGTGCACGGCGCACCCGGTGTATACAAGCGGGTGCTGGGCGAGCAACGAGGGGAACGGCCCGGACGCGGCGGGCCGCTGTTTCTGGAGCCGGGCAACCTGGTGGTGGCCGGACCCGGCGGCGCCGACATCGGAGCGTTTGCGTTCCAGATTCCGGCGCCGGAACCGTTCGTGTGGGAGAACCGCGACACCATCGGCGCGGTGGATCGGCGGCTCGGGGTGACGCTGCGCTGGCTGCCGCTACACGAAGAAGGCGTGATGCTGATCGGATTGATGAGTGTCGACTCGTCGGCGGCCGCCTGGGGCGCATGTTACTGCGTCGCAGCCGGCGCTTCAGGAAGCTTCACCATCCCGCCGGCGATGCTCGCCAACCTGCCGGCCAGCCAGCCCGCACCGACGGTTCCCGCACCGTCGTTGTGGGTCTCGTACGAGCCGTTCCACAATCAGCAGCCTCTGCACGTGAGCGGCCTCGACAACGGCCTGGCGATCAGTCTCTTCATGCAAACGCTGGAAGTCCAGGTTCGCTGACCGAAACTCCCACACGGAAGAGACCCTGGTGGCGGAGGTGGTCGGGGCCTTCAGAGCTGTTGAGTGCCGGAATCTGCTTGTAGCGCGTTGTATCGGCAGCGCGAACCGTTTCGTCTTTGGTTTGGTGATAAGCGGCGCGCGAACGGCTTCGGCTTGCTCGAGGTCCGAGAAGCCGGTGCATTCGCCACTCGTTTTCTGAATCGCGCCGGCGCCAAGGACAACATGGACTCGGCCCCGGTGGCGCTCGACTCCCGCACCCAGGAAGGACAGGACCACATTGCTGCCATGAGGCTCGCCGGCCGACGCCGGCGTTCCCCGGTCAAGAGTGAGATGGAGAATTAGTAGACCCTTCACGACTACCCGCGGGGAATCCGCAGCGAACCGGGTCGAGCTGACGATTCGGGAAAGCCACTTCGCATAGGATGGTGTTGAAAATTCGGAGTGGCGCTGGCTGACCGCGACCCTATCATTAGCACAGAGTTCAGCCTGTGGACCGATTGCAAGCCGAGGTCGAGCGAAACTGCGATGTCCTTGCTGGTTTTGCCCTCGGCCACCGGTGGGTGCAGCCAACGGCAAGACCTGCACTTTTCCGTAACAGAACCCGCATCTTCTGATTTAAGTTATTGATTCCATTGCCGGAATTCTCGGTGCTCGAAATGCTCATCAGTGTAGTGGAGAGATCTGACGGTCTCTCTTCACCATGGAGCAAAATGAGCGGCAATTGGACCGGCGACAGAAGCGGCGCTTCCCCATGCAGCGGGAGCTGGTCTACTATGTTCGGGACGGGAAAACGGTTGTCGGCCATGGCACCGGCGTCACGCTGGATATCTCCAGCAACGGCGCGTCGTTCCGTCCAACGGAACCACTCGAACCACTCAAGTCCGGGGCATTCATTGAGCTATCAATAAGCTGGCCGGTCTGGCTCGGAGATGAGGTGGCTTTGCGGCTGGTGATCTTCGGGAAAGTGGTCCGGAGCATGGGTGACCGGGCAGCGTGTGCCATCGACCAACATGAGTTCCGCACGCAGGCCCGCGTGCGCGATTCGTGGTGACGGGCAGACCGACAACCTGCCCAGGCTCGCCCTCGCCGGGCAGAGTGCGTGTGCCTGCCTCCAGAAGCGCCATATCCTCGAAGGACTGACTCTGCTCCTTCCAGTAGAGAAAGTTCGGGGCGGATGACCTTTCACGCTTGATACCACAAACGCACCACTCGACGCGGGCGTTAACTACCATTATCGGCGACTATCGTCAGGCCACTCATTGTCAGTGCGGACAATCGTATGTGGCGCGCTTGACATCATTTCGAGACCGAAATCATGGCTCCTGTTGGCGAACCAACGCCGCCGTAAGTCGCAATCACCTGGTTGTCGCCGTTCGCCGCAGTCGACGGCACCACAACGTTGATCTGGTACAGCCCCGGGCTGATCAGCCCCGCGTATATCACCGTGGCCGTGGTGCCGCCGATGGTGAGTTGCGGCCAGGTGGGCAGCGGGCCGGTCTGTGCATCCGATCCGGTTGTTATCGTTGAAACCGGCAGGCCGAAGCCATCGCCGTATAGCAGGATGATCTCACCCGGTTTGGCCGGCGTGAAGGTAGATCCTGGCCCTGACAGGGACGCCGGCCCCAGCAGGCTGTAATCGGCGTGCTCCGCGGCAATGTGGATGCCGTCGTTAAAGCGGAGGAATCCCGGCGACACCGGTTGCACGTTCGCAGTAAGCGCGGGACTGGTGGTGGTGCCGTTATTTATCGTCACAGCGACCGCGCCGGTCGTCGAATCGAGCGGCGTCAGCACATTCACCTGCGTGGCACTGATGAAGGAAACGTACGCCGGCTTGCCATTCACCGTGACGCTGACGCCCTGCAACTGGGTCGGCATTTGGCCGGATGTAAAAGAGGGCGCGCTGCTCCAGAGGAGGCCGTCCGCGCCCACGCTGGGCGGCGCCAGGCTGGCGCCGTAGATTTCTACCCAGGCATTGGGCGCCATGTTGAAGCCTCCGCCCGACACGATGAGGCCGGTGATGGCGGGCTGCGGCGAAGTAAACACGTACGCGACCCCCTGGTCGTTATTCCTGGTATTGGCACCGATCACCGCCGTGTTCCCACTCACCGATGCGAAACCGCCAAAATAATCCCCCGCCACGCCATCGGACGCCGTCAGCTCCTGCTGCTGGCTCCACAATCCGCCGCCCTGCGCGAACACGTACGCGGCTCCCTGGTGGGCATTCGAATTGACGGTCTTCCCGAGAGCCCCGATCAGCGACATGCCCCCGCTCAGCGACACGAAGTAGCCGAATTGGTCGCTCGCCGAGCCATCGGAAGCAGTCAGCTCCTGCTGCTGGCTCCAAACCGTGCCGCTCCGCATAAACACGTACGCGGCTCCCTGAGCGCTATTCTTGTTCATAGCCCCGACCAGCGCCGTGTCCCCGCTCACCGACACGGAGTAGCCGAGGAAGTCGCCAGACGCGCCATCGGACGCGGTCAGTTCCTGCTGCAGGCTCCATACCCCGCCGGTCTCGGTGAACACGTACGCGGCCCCTTGGAGGTAGACATAAGGGTTCGAAGCGACGGTTTTGAAGGGAGCCCCGATCAGCAAAGTGTTCCCGCTCACCGAGACGGAAACGCCGAACTGGTCGTTCGCCGCGCCATCGGCAGCAGTCAACTTCTGCTGTTGGCTCCATGTTCCGCCGCTTTGCGCGAACACGTACGCCGCCCCCTGGAAGGCATTCTTGCCCGGAGCCGCGATCACCGCCGTGCTCCCGCTGACCGAAACGAAGTAGCCGAGATTGTCGCCCGGCGCGCCGTCGGAAGCGGTCAACTCCTGCTGCTGCTTCCACACCCCGCCGCTGCGCACAAACACATACACGGCGCCCTGGCCGCCGTTCTTGCCCATAGCCGCGATCAGAGCGGTGTCCCCGCTCACGGACGGGATGGCGCCGAACTGGTCGTTAGGCGCGCCATCGGAAGCGGTCAACTCCTGCTGTAGGCTCCATACTCCGCCGCTCTGGACAAACACGTACGCGGCGCCCTGGAAGCCATTCTTGCCGGGAGCCCCGATCACCGCCGTATCGCCACTCACCGATATGCAGCCGCCGAAGTAGTCCCCCGCCGCGCCATCGGAAGCGGTCATAGTGATTGTCCTCACCAGCTCTAAGGTCCTCTGTATCTTCTTTCCCATTCCGAGCCACGCCGGCGCGACGCGGGCCGGGTTCGACGGCGCGAAGAGAGTCTCCTACCTCGTCCGCAGCAAGGGTTCCACGCGAGCGCTAACCGGTGTTATCGGCAGGCATTCGGCCTTCGGGAAGGTTGCCACCTGGCACCCCTTAGCCCACCGCCAACTCAGGCAAAGCAATGGGTCCAGTTTGACGTGAGCGGGCTCCACCGGACTGATGTTTCAACACAACACCAGCATCGCGTTTAAGGCGATACCCTGCCGGAGAGGGATGCTGGACTTCAGAACTCCAGTCGAGCCTGAAACGCGATCATCCGAGGCGAACTGTCCCCGCCCAACCCGACGCCCAATAGCCCGGTCGGCGGCGCGGTTGGGTAGCTGAGCGCTCCGAATCCAGTCTGAGTCGACGGCTTGCCCGGAATACCCGCATATCCCAAGACCGGCAGGCCGAAATTCGGGTGGTTGAAGAGGTTGAAGAATTGGCCATCGATGCGCAGTTTCAGCCGCTCGCTCAACTGGAACCACTTCGTCAGGTACAGGTCGCTCCAGATGAAATCGGGTCCGCGCAACGCGTTCCGGCCGAGATTGCCGAATTGGCAGTTCGCCGGGCTGCTCCCACCTGCACAGGCGCCGGTGCTCGGATCGACGGTCGAAATGAAGGCATCCGGATTCAGCCACTGAATCGTACCGGGCTGAGTGACGTCGGGAATCGGGTTGTGTTCATACAGAGGTACGCCGGGAACCACGCTGGCATACTGCGGGCCGCTGCCCTGCACAATGCCGTTGCCGCTGGCGGAATAGGCCGCGCTCAATACCGAGAAGGGCAAGCCACTATGCCAAAACGCGGTTCCCGAGACCTGCCATCCGTTTAGCGCTCGGCCCAGTACGTGATTCCGGAACTTCATCGGCAACTGATAAACGTATTGCACCGTGAGGTTCTGGCGGACGTCGTAATCGCAGGGGCCGTATTGCCGGCCCAGTTCACCCGGCAGAGGTGAGAGAATGGCTCCGGCGGCAAATGGAAGGAATCCCCCGTTCGAGTCCGTGTCCATGCAACGGCTCCATGTGTAGTTGGCCTGGATCTGAATGCCGTGCGCCAGCCGCTTGTCGGCCGTTAGCTGGAGACCATCGTAATGGCTGTTTGCGCCTGTGCTCAGTTGCGTCACGGGCCCGAAGCGGGGATCGGTGGGCTTGTCGTAAGGAAACGGCGCGAAACAGCCCTCGCAGACGGTCTGATACCCATTCACCTGCGTTTCGTACGGCTGGTTCACCGCGCGCGTACCCACGTACTGAGCCCGCAGGTTGAGTTCGTTGCCGACCTGGTGCTCCAGGGCAAAACTCCACTGCATGAAGTAAGGAGCGTGGAGCTTGCCGTCCGGAACCGCGGTGATGGAAACCGGAGGAACGCAGGAACTCGGATTCGCCAGAGCCGAGGCGCAGGAAAGCTCGCCCTGAGCGAAGCCGGAGTTGAATTGCTGATTCGCCGCCGAAGTCGCATCGATAGCGCTGTTCGGTACGCCCGGCGCAATGGCCGCTCCACCCACCGTGCCCAGCAGTCCGCCCTGGAATGTCTTCGAGTATGGAGGATTCGTTCCCACGGTGTCGACGACGCTGCCCGGTAAGATGTCGCTGAACAGACCGAACCCGGTGCGCATCACCGTCTTCGGCTCAATCTGCCACGCTATAGCAGTTCTGGGCTGGAGGATCGCGGCGGGTGTGGCGGCGAAAATCGTCCCCTGCCGCGTCTGAATGACCTGGTTCAGTGGCTGATTCACATCGTGGGAAATGGAGTCGAACGATCCGGCGAGGCGCGCCACGGCGTCATGTGGATTCAGCGGATTTGAATTGTACGTATCGCGTACGCCGAAAGTCCAGGTCAACTTTCGCGTGACCTTCCAGGTGTCCTGCGCATAGAAGTCCGCATTGAAGAAGTTGTACGGCTGCGAATCGGCCAACGGGAAGGTTTCCACGGCCGTCGACGCCACGCCATATATGAATTGCGGCAGGGTCGTGTAAGTGACGAGCGGCACCGAACCTTCACCGAAATCGTAATCGTTCAGGTGGAGGATCCGGATGTTGGTTCCGAACCGGAATTCGTGCGCGCCCATCGTCCAGGCCAGGTTGTCATTGATGAAGAAGCGACTGGCGCGGCGCCCCTGCACCCAGGTATTGTCGAGCCCTCCCAGCGTGGTGAACGGTGCATTCGCGCCGTTACCCTGGAGGACGATTGGAAACCCCGCCAGCGTCTTCTCGAAGTCGGCGGGTCCGAACAGGCTTTCGTACCACGAGAACGCCGGATTGAAGTAGTTCGCCAGACGCCCGGAGAACACATGCGTGTAGCCCGCTGCGAATGAGTAAAGGGGCTGCGGAGAGATGGCGTCGAACAGTGAATTGATGGGATCGGTGTAAGCGGCCTGAAGTCCGGTGTCGGATTGCAACCGCACCCAGGCGATGTTCTGCGGATCGACGTTGTAATCGATGCGGGCCGTTTGCACCTGCTCGTGATCGTCGCTGGAATGGGAAACGCTCTGGCGGTTCGCGCAACCGTTTCCGTTGGGCGGATTGCCACCCGCGGCGCTGCCATCGCTGTTGAACGGACAGCCGAGAACCGCGAGCGGTGTCCCCGCCGTATTGCCGTACAGGGAAAAAAGCCTCTGATAGAATGGCGCCAGTTGCGGCGCCGGCTGATAAGCCGATCCGGTTACGGAGTCCACACCGCCGCGCGGCAATTGCTGCAGGACATAGTCCTGAAACGCCGGCGTTGGCACGGTAGTGGCAGTAACGATCGGGAGCGCAATCCGCACCCATTCGGAATCGAAGAAGAAGAACAGCTTGTCGCGCCGGATCGGGCCTCCGAGACTGCCTCCGAAGTGGTTCACCGTGGAGCGCGGTTTGTGGTTGTCCGGCGTCGAGTTCGTAAAGAAGTCAGCCGCGCTGAACCGCGAGCCGTCCCAGAGTTCGTACAGATTTCCGTGCATCTGATTCGTTCCGGACTTGGTGACGTAATTGACTTGCGAAGCTCCATAGCGCCCTTGGTCCACCGCATAGGAGACCGTGTTCACGGTCACCTCCGCGATCGAATTCAAGCCCAGCACCAGGTTGGTCGAAAGGCCGCTGTTCAGGTTCGTCAACGGGTCGTTCGTCTCCAGGCCATCAACGATATAGCCGTTTGACAGAGACGGCAGGCCATTGAACTCCACGTTTCCATAACCGTTCGTACCGCCGACGAAATCGTTGCCGCTGCCCGCGGTATTGATCAGAGCGCCAGCGGCGAACTGCAGCGGATACGTCATATCGCCGCCGGGGTTCGGAAGATCCTCGATGGATCGGGCAGTCAGAGTCGTCGAGGTATTCGGGTTCTCCGGGTTGACTAGCGGCGCTCGCTCCGTGACGAGAATCGTTTCTCTTGAGGATGCGATGCCGAGCTTGAAATCGACCGTTTGCTTCTGTCCAAGCCCGGCGGCGACCGAGCTGTTCTGCCGTATCTCAAAGCCGTCCGCTTGCGCTTTCACTGAGTATGTACCAGGCTTAAGCTGCGGAAAGCTAAACCGTCCGGATTGGTCCGTTTTCACGGATCGTTTGAGGCCGTTTTCCGCGCTCGTGACGGTGACGGTGGCGCCGGCGATCGCCGCACCGGACTGATCGGTGACCGACCCGACGATCGCGCTCGTCGTCTCCCCCTGTGCCAGCGCCGGAACCTGCATTCCCAGAGCGGAGATCAGGAACGCCAGGGGCGGCCCCAGGCGGATCGAATTGCGCATCCAGGATTTAGTCATGACTAAATAATAACGCTTCGCTTGTCCTACGGTCAAGCGCTCATGGCCGGAGCCATCGATCCGGACCGATTGCATATGCGCAGTGACGAGAGTAATCTAAGATTTAGTGCCACCTAGAGTTCACGGACCGCGCACCACGGAATCGGTGGACGATTATCTGAAAGCGATACTGGAACTGGGCGGCCCCCAACAGGAACGGGTGACCAGCAACGCCCTTGCTCAGCGTCTTGGTGTCCGTGCCGCTTCCGTAACCGGAATGCTCCAAAAGCTCGCGGCACAG
>Ga0187860_1001895_pt1 | contig 17918 bp, 14 predicted proteins | sample June2016WEW_10_4_FD_132981 | JGI IMG/M metagenome (GOLD analysis project Ga0187860, IMG submission 132981) | Peatland microbial communities from SPRUCE experiment site at the Marcell Experimental Forest, Minnesota, USA - June2016WEW_10_40 | ecosystem: Environmental > Terrestrial > Soil >...
CTGCGATCCCCACTGCGGAGGCGCAGGAGTACGGCGCCCTGTCGAGCTTCATCAGCGCCGACGCCCGCACCGTCGTCTTCGCGGTGGTCCCCACGGTGGGGCCGGCGGGCAGCGCGGTGGCGAGCGCCAACGTCCCCGCCCTGCGCGCGGACACGACCGCCGCCGCCCGTGCCGCGGGCGCCGCCGACAGCGGTGTCTACAGCCTCGACGCCTTCGCCTACGACGTCGAGAACGTCTCCCAGAACGACCTGATCCACATCATCCCGACGGTCGCGATCATCATCGCGATCCTGCTCGCCATCGTGCTGCGCAGCGGCATCGCATCGCTCTTCCTCGTCCCCAGCGTCGTGCTCTCGTACCTGGCCGCCCTGGGGCTGGTAGGGCTCGTCTTCGTCCATCTGGGAGGCCAGAGCGGGGTGCAGTTCATCATGCCCTTCCTCATGTTCGTCTTCCTGATGGCGCTGGGCTCCGACTACAACGTGCTGGTCATGACCAGGATCCGTGAGGAGTCGCACCGGCTGCCCCTGCGCGACGCGGTCAAGACCGCGATCGGGGTCACCGGCACCACCGTCACCACCGCCGGCCTGGTCCTCGGCGGCACCTTCGCAGTGCTCGGCGTCGCCTCCGGCGGGTCGCCGTCCTCGGGAGAGATCCAGCAGGTCGGCTTCGGGATCGCCGCCGGCATCCTGATGGACACCTTCTTCGTGCGGACCATCATGGTGCCCGCGTTCGTGGTGCTGGTGGGGCGATGGACCTGGTGGCCGTCGCGCCTCTTCGAGCGGCATGCGGATCCGAGCGCGATGGCGGAGGATGCCGCGTGAGCACGCTCACCATCGCGCCCGCCGTGCCGGTCCGCTCCGCCGTCGAGCGCCGGCGCCTCATGGTGGTCTTCGGTGCCCTGATGCTGGCGATGCTGATCGCCGCCCTCGACCAGACCATCGTCTCCACCGCGCTGCCCACCATCGTCGGCGACCTGGGCGGCCTCACCCAGCTCTCCTGGGTGGTCACCGCCTACATCCTCACCTCGACCATCTCCACCCCCCTCTACGGCAAGATCGGCGACCTCTACGGCCGGCAGCGGATCTTCCAGGGGGCGATCGTCATCTTCCTGGTCGGGTCGATGCTCTGCGGGCTCTCCCAGAACATGGTTGAATTGATCGGCTTCCGCGCCCTCCAGGGAGTCGGCGCGGGCGGGCTGATGGTCGGCTCTCAGGCGATCATCGGTGACGTGGTCTCCCCACGCGAGCGGGGCCGGTACATGGGCTACTTCGGCGCCGTCTTCGGCCTGGCCACGGTGGCCGGCCCGCTGCTCGGGGGCTTCCTGGTCGACCACGCGTCGTGGCGCTGGGTCTTCTACATCAACGTCCCGATCGGGGTGGCGGCGCTGGTCGCCACCGGCCTGGCGCTGCACCTCCCCCGCCAGCGTCGGGAGCACCGGATCGACTACCTGGGGGCGGCCCTGCTCGGCGCCGCGGTCACCTGCATCGTGCTGCTCACCACCTGGGGCGGCACGGAGTACCCGTGGGCCTCGGCGCAGACCCTCGGTCTCGCGATCGCCGCGCTGGTGCTGCTGGCTGCCTTCCTCGTGGTCGAGCGCCGAGCAGCGGAGCCGATCCTGCCCCTCCGCCTCTTCCGCAACTCCGTCTTCGCGGTCACCAACGCTGCCGGCTTCATCATCGGCCTTGCCCTCTTCGGGTCGATCGTCTTCCTCCCCCAGTACCTCCAGATCGTCAAGGGCCAGGGCGCCACCAACTCCGGTCTGCTCCTCGTCCCGATGATAGTCGGCCTGCTCATCACCTCGATCGTGAGCGGCCAGCTGATCAGCCGGACCGGGCGGTACAAGATCTGGCCGATCCTCGGCACGGCGGTCACGGCCGTCGGCCTCTTCCTCCTCTCCACCATGGGTGCGGCCACCCCGCCGGTCGTCACCGCGGCCTACATGGTGGTGCTGGGGCTCGGGCTCGGCGGGGTCATGCAGGTCCTGGTGGTGGTGGTCCAGAACGCGGTCACCCAGCGGGACCTGGGCACCGCCACGTCGACGGCGACCTTCTTCCGCTCCATGGGTGGCTCCATTGGAGTGCCGATCTTCGGGGCCATCTTCAGCAACGTCCTGATCGCCAAGCTGGCCCTCGACCTTCCCGCCGGGTACCACCTGGGCGGCCTGTCGGGTGGGATCGGCAACGCCAGTCCCCAGGTGCTCGACAAGCTCCCGGCGGTCATCCACACCGGCGTGGTCCACGCCTTTGCCCAGTCGCTGGGCTCGGTCTTCCTGGCCGGAGTCCCGCTCGCGATGATCGCCCTGGTGCTGGTCTGCCTGATCAGGGAGGTGCCGCTGCGCACCCGGGTGGCGCCGGTGCTCGAGCCCGTCGAGGAGCGCGCGGCCCAGTCATGAGCGGTGCCACCTCCGCGCCCGACCCCGCTGCCCTGGTGGTCGCGGTGCGCAGCTCGCACGAGCGGCTGGCGGCGCTCGTCGGGACGCTCACCCCGGCCCAGCTGACCGGCCCCTCCTACGCGAGCGAGTGGACGGTGGCCCAGGTGCTCTCCCATCTGGGCAGCCAGGCCGAGCTCTTCACACTGCTCACCGACGCCGGTCTCTCCGGAGGCGAGGCTCCCGGGCGCGACACCATGCTCCCGATCTGGGAACGGTGGGACGGCCTGCCGCCCGAGACCCAGGCGAGCGAGTGCATCGCCGCCAACAAACGTCTGGTCCGGCACCTGGAGGCTCTCGACACCGGCCGGCTGGCGGGCTTCCGTGTGGCCGCCTTCGGCCGGGACCTCGACGCCGCCGGCATGCTGCGGGCCCGCCTCTCCGAGCACGCGGTCCACACCTGGGACGTCGCGGTCGCCCTGGACCCGGCGGCGACCGTCGCCGCTGACGCCATCGCCCAGCTCGTCGACTTCCTGCCGGAGATGGCCCCCCGGGTCGGCCGGCCACTCGATCACCCGGTGACGCTGGAGGTGTCGACGAGCGATCCCGAGCGCCGCTTCGCGATGATCGCCGACGGGGTGCGTCTCGAGCCCTTTGCGGGCCCGCCCGCAAGCGGCTCGCTGCGCCTGCCCGCCGAGGCGCTCTTCCGGCTCGTGTACGGGCGACTCGACCCGGCCCACACCCCGCCGCTCGAGCTCGACTCGTCCGTCCTCACCCTCGGCGACCTGCGCGCGATCTTCCCGGGGTTCTGACCTGGATCGGTGAGTGGCCACCCTCATCTCATCCCACGGTCTGCTTCTCGCTACCCGCCGATCCAGGTCTGAGCCGGGCCGCGGCCGGGTCCGGATCGGCCACCGCGGGGGCGCTCACCGGATGCTGTGGCTGTACCGCCGCACGCAGATCGGGGTCACGACGATGATGATCACCATCGCCAGCCCGAAGGTGGTCGCGATCGGGTGCTCGAGCGACCAGACCCCGGAGGGCGGCGGCCCGATGGTGTTGCCGAAGAGCTGGCGGCCCGCCGTCACCAGCGCCGACATCGGGTTCCAGTAGGCGATGACACGCAGCCAGACGGGCATGTTGGCGGGGTCGACGAAGACACTGGAGATGAAGCCCATCAGGAAGATCGGGATGTTGATGATGACGTCGGCCGCCTGAGGCGAGCCGGCGAGCAGCCCGACCAGGATGCCGAGCCAGCCGATCGCGAACCCGAACAGCTCGAAGAGCAGGAAGGCGAGCACCGCGTTGCCCAGCCCGTCCACGGGGCGCCACCCCACCGCGAGGCCGCAGGCGATCATCACCACCAGCACCGGGATCCCCAGCAGCATGGTGGACAGCGACCGACCGATGATGATCGCGGAGCGGGCGATGGGCAGGGTCCGGAAGCGGTCGACGACGCCCTCGCTCATGTCGGTGGCCACCGCGACGGCGACGTTGGCGGCGCTAAACAGCACCGACATGGCGAAGAGCCCCGGCATGAGGTAGGAGCGGTAGTTGCCGCCGGGGACGACGATCGAGCTGCCGAAGACGTAGCCGAAGAGCACCACGAAGATGACCGGGGTGAGCAGAGTGCCGAAGATACGTCGGGCTGGCGCTTGCCCCGGATGAGGAACCGCCGGGTGGCGGTGTAGGCGTCGAGCAGACCTCCGAGCAGCCGCCGCTCGGTCCGCACCGCGGTGTCGCTCATGCCCCGCCCCCCTCCGCCGTCGCCGGATGCGCCCCCGGATGGTGGGAGTGGTCGGTGACCGCGCTGAACACCTCGTCGAGGCTGGGGTGCTCCAGCCCGACCTCGTGGACGGGCACGCCGAGGTCCCGAAGCCGGACCACCACCTGGTCGAGGGTGGCCAGGCCGTCGCTGGCAGGCGCGCTCACCGACCTTCCGCGCACCTCGGCGCCCTCACCGAGCAGCCGCCCGACCTGCTCCAGCGCAGCGGGGTCCGCCTCCGTGAGGGTGACCCTGACGAAGGGCCGGCCGATCGACGCCTTGAGCTGTTCCGGGGTCCCCTCCGCGACCACCAGGCCGCGATCGATGACCACGATGGTGTCGGCGAGCCGGTCGGCCTCGTCCAGGTACTGGGTGGTCAGCAGGACCGTGGTCCCCCCCGACACCAGGCTGCGGATCGACGTCCACATCTCGGCGCGGCTGACCGGGTCCAGGCCGGTGGTCGGCTCGTCGAGGAAGAGCACCTCGGGCTCGTGGATGAGGCTGGCGGCCAGGTCGAGGCGCCGCCTCATGCCACCCGAATAGCGCTTCACCAGCTGGTTGCCGGCATCCACCAGGTCGAACTGCTCGAGCAGCGCGCGACTGCGCCGCCGCGACGTGGCGGCCCCCAGGTGGCAGAAGCGCCCGATGGTCTCCAGGTTCTCGGCCCCGGTCAGCAGCTCGTCCATGGTCGCGGTCTGGCCGGTGACGCCGATCCTGGTCCGCACCTCGGTCGCCTGGTCGGTGACGTCGAAGCCGGCCACCCGGGCGCGGCCGACGTCGGCGGGGAGCAGGGTCGTGAGGATGCGGACCGAGGTGGTCTTCCCGGCGCCGTTGCGGCCGAGCAGCGCGCAGACGGTGCCCGCCTCCACCGCGAAGCTGACGTCCACCAGGGCCCGGGTGGACCCGAACGAGCGGGCGAGGTGCTCGGCCGCGATAGCGGGTGCGCCAGTCACGCCGAGCAGGGTACCGGCTGCCGGGTCGATGCCGCGGCCGGACGCCACGTCACCGATCCCGCCCCGAGCCGGCGCCCGGTGAGGCCGGGAACCCGCCTCAGCGAGGCCCGGCCATCGAGGCGGCGAGCCTCTCCACCCCGTCCAGGATGCGCCAGGCCGGCGGCTCAGGGCGACGGCGACGCGCCGCTGATGCGCGGCGCCACGGATGTCCAGTCGCGGCCGCCGTCAACGGTCTGGACCAGGTAGGTGGGCCCGCTCTCGTCCTGACCGAGGTCGTCAGCCGCCCAGCCCTCGGTCGGGGTCAGGAAGTCGAGGCTGAGCCCCTCGTACGGGAAGGCGTTGACGTGCGTCCAGGTGCTCCCGCCGTCGGAGGTGGCGTAGAGGTCGGGTGCGCTGCCGACCCCGTCCTCGTCGGTGACCAGCCAGCCGTGCTGCGCGTCGAGGAAGTCCTCGGTGCTGGCCTGGCCGGCGGTCGTCGACTGGAGCCTCCAGGAGAGCCCACCGTCGGAGGTGGCGAAGAGGCTGGTGGTGATCCCAGCCTCGCTGTCGTTCTCGGTGAGGACGGTCCCGTCCCGTCCGGAGACGAAGATGGGAGAGAAGGAGGTTTCCTCGAGGGCGCCGGCCGGCACCGGGGAGAGGGTGGTGACGGTCCAGGTCGTGCCCCCGTCATGGGTGACGTAGAAGGGCGGCGTCCCGCTCAGGCAGGTGCCGGTCATCCAGCCGGTGGAGGCGCTGACGAACGCGGCCGTTAGGGCCGCGCAGCCCTGCGGGATCACGCCGGGAGTGGCTGGCGCGCCGGGACTGGTGGCCGCCACCTCGGTCCATCGGGCGCCGCCATCCACGGTGCGATAGAGGGCGCTCCCCGCGACCCCCGAGGCGGCTTCGATCTGCGAGTACCAGCCGTGCTCGGCGTCCACGAAGTCCAGCACGCCGGGACCGATCGACCCGTTGAAGCCCTGCACGCTCAGGGTGCCCTGGCGAGCCCAGGTCGCCCCGCCGTCCTGGGTGGACCATGCCTGGAGCGTGGCCTGGGCCCCGGCCCCCGCTGCAACCGTCAGCGCCCTGGCCTGGTCGGGGTCGAGGTGCGCCACCACGAGGGGCGTCTTGGCCGACGGCGGCGAGGCCACCGTCCAGCGCTCCACCCCCGCCGTGGTGTGGAGGATGGCGCCATCGGACAGCCGCTGGGCCCACCCGGTTGTCTGGGTGTACATCTGCAGGTGTCCGATGGCATCGGCGGGCAGCAGCGGCGCGATCGCCGGCGGGGTGACCGGTGGTGCCGGATGGCTCTGTCCGATCAGGGCGACGGCGGCGGATGCGCCGCCCACCAGCACCGCCAGGCCCAGGACCGCCAGGAGGGGAGTGCGTCGGCCCCGGGACGCCGGGGCGCGCCCTGGGGCGGCACCGCCGACAGGGGACGCGAGCCGCTGCGGCTCCTCCCCGAAAGATCCCGTCTCGAGGCTCGCGCCCCCGCTCCCGCCGTCGCCGTGTGGCCGCGGCGGTGCCCACCCGACCGCCTCTCCCGGGGCCATTGCGCCCCGCCCCCGGTGGAGGCGCCGGACGGGGTGCCGGGCATCGTCATCCGGGGCCCGCCGAACCGGCCGGTCCTCGAGATCCGGCGTCGGCCCACCGGACGCAGGGGCACCCAGCCGCTCGGCTCCGACCCCATCACCCCCGGTCACGGCTCCATCATCCGACCTCGGCACGGATTCGCAAGCCGGCCAGTTCACCGAACGGAGCTCGGCCCATTCCTCCCGGCTCACCTGGGCGGGGGTGGCGCGCCGGGTGGGGCGCCACCCCGGACCGACCTGGGTGGGGGTGCTGGCCCTGCTGGCCGTCATGGCCGTCGGGCTGCTCGCCTATCCCGGCAGCCTTCCCCAGTCGGACGCCTTCAGCGGCACCGCCGGGTCGGTCGCCGCCCAGAAGCTGATCGACAAATCGTTTCCCCCCGGCATCAGCGGTCCGGTCGTGATCGCCGTGCGCGACCCGGCACGAACCGGGGCGGCGGTGGCGGCGGCGAGGTCGGTATCCGGGATCGAGCACGTGGGCGCGGCGGAGACCCACGACGGGATCAGTCTCGCCAGCGCCACCCTCGCCTACTCGCCCACCGGGCAGCGGGCGGAGATGGTGGTGGAGACGCTGCGCTCGGACGAGCAGAGGGCGGTGGGGAGCGCGGTCCTGGTGGGCGGGGTGACCGCCACCCAGGTGGACCTGGACCAGGCGGCGGGGAGGGACCGGCTGGTGATCATCCCCGTCGTCCTGGTCATCGTCTTCCTGATGCTGGCCCTTCTGCTCCGGTCGCTGACCGCACCCCTCGTCCTTGTGGCGACGGTGCTGGTGTCCTTCCTCGGGTCGCTGGGGGTGGCGATGGTCTGTTTCCGCTGGATCTTCCAGTTCGCCGGCGTCGACTCCTCGCTGATCCTGCTCGGCTTCGTCTTCCTGGTCGCGCTCGGCATCGACTACAACGTCTTCCTGAGCGCCCGGGCCCGCCAGGAGGCGCCCCGCGGCACCGGCCCCGGGATGCTCCGCGCCCTGGCTGCGACCGGTGGCGTGATCACCTCGGCGGGGCTGGTGCTCGCCGGGACCTTCACCGTGCTCGGCGTCCTGCCCCTGGTGGCGCTCACCGAGCTGGGCTTCCTGGTCGCCTTCGGAGTGCTGGTGGACACCCTGCTGGTGAGATCGCTGATGGTTCCCGCCCTGGTGGTGCAGATCGGGCGGCGCTTCTGGTGGCCCTCGCAGCCCGACCCGGGGGCCGCCGGCGCAGCCCCGAGGCCGCCGGCCACGTAGGTCAGCATCACTGGGCGGTGGAGCGGGTGGGACCCAGGCACCGGATCCGGTGTCGCCAGGGAGCCGGAGCCGGGTCTCCGGACGAGACGGACGAGCCGGAGCCACTGTGGGACAGGGCTACCGGACTTTCACCTGACCTGAGGCATCACAGTGGAGCCCAAGGTGGGAATCGACTGGCCCGCCAGCAAGGGCCTGAGCACGCGCGCCAGAGCGGAATTTGCCAGCGCCCATAGTGCCGCGGGCAAGTGATGGTACGCCGAGGTGTTGTCGGAGGGCGGATGGCCGGGATCTGCGCGGCGTCCTCAGCGAGTGGGAACGACACCGTACATGTCAAGCATGCGCAGCCGAGTGGACTGCAGCCGCGCTAGGATGACACGGGCGAATCCCTGCGTCAGTCGATAGCCGAGCCGGGGGTCACTCTCGCACTTGGTGCGGAGGCAGACTGCGTCGAAGGCGACCGCCGACACCGGCTCGACGGCGTCGGCATCGAAGTGCCAGACGTAAGGCTCGAAGAGCCACGACCAGCCGAGCACGTCGCCGCCGTCCAGGGTGTCAATGATGACGTTGCCGTTCCCAGGCTCCAAGAACCCGAGGGCCACCCTGCCAGCGCGAAGGACAAAGAACGCGTTCGCAGGATCCCCCTCGGCAAGGATGCGTTCACCACTACTGAAGTGGACGTTTCGGCCGCAGCCTGCGAGGAACTCGAGGTCAGCGCGTTCCAGCCCCCGGAAGAAGCTGTGCTCGGAGATGAGATCGGCAATCGTGTCCATGGGACTCCCTCACTCGGATATGGGTCAGAGCGCGCGGCGCGGATCGCCGCCGCCTTCTCGGTGAAGTCGATGCCAGCCAGGCACGAGGCGGCGCCGCGGATGCAGCCACCGAGCTCGGAGGCGGCCTCGGCAGCGGCTGGATCTGACGATACTTGCCACGGGGCCGCAGCCTCGTTGGCTTCCGCAGGACCAGGCACTCCGCCCGACAGAGCCTTGGCGACACGGGCCGCAGCTGCCCGGCCCTGGGCGACGCAGCAGGGCACGCCGATGCCCTGGAAGGCGGCGCCGGCAGTGGCGAGTTCCGCAGCCCGGCGAGCGCCGCGCTGGCCGTCGACCACTCTGCGCACCGCCACCGAAATCACCTGCATGGCCGCGTCATGGCTCGCCTCGCAGGCCGCACCATCTTCGGTGCCTCCTATCGCGTTGCAATGTCGGATCTCGTGCGGTCCCCTTCTCACGTACGGATCGGGATCGGATGGCCGCCGTCGGGTCCTGCAGGGGAGGTGGCCGTGCCTTCGCCCACCGCCAGCCGGGCCAGCGCCAGCGCGCCAGCGCGCCGTTCTGCGTCGGTGTCTTCCGCCGCGGCCAGCGATGGTGGTATGAAGAGCTCGATCACCGCTCCGACGAGTATCAGAGCCTGACCGAGAATGTAGAGGATCTGTCCGATACTGCCGGGAGCCCAGTTCGCCTGGTTCCCGGCGGTCGAGAATACCCACGTCCCCATACCGATCAGGGTGACTACCATGCCCACGATGACGAGGCCTGCCATCCATTGCTTCAGAGCGACGCCCACCTTTGAGAGGTTGCCTGCGAGCTCTGCCGCAAGGAGGAACACGGCGATGATCGGAAGAGAGCCAAAGACGAACAGAAGATGACTCCGCGTGAAGATCTGGTCATTGATAACATGTGATGCCGTCGAGGTGGTGGCGAAGCCGAACTGCGATTCGTTCATCTCGATAGAGAAGCCATAGATGAACATCGCTGCCGTCGCCATCACGTAGGTGAGGTAAACGCCCAGCCGCACGGGGTTGAAGCGTTGGACTGCGGTGCGGGACAGCCTGAGGAAACTGCCTTTCAATTCCGGTAGCATGGCGGCCGCGAGAATCAAAGCCCCGATTCCGACCAGTCCCGTCATGGTGTCATCCATGGCGATCCCGTTGACGCCGCCGGGTCCGGAAGGGAACCAGGCGGGAATGGAAAAGGTGCCGATTCCGGAGATGGTGTAGATGCCAGAGTAGAGAGCGATGCCGCCGAGCATGGTACCGGCGCCGATCCGGGCGACCTGCTTGCGCACGCCCGTCAACCTCGAATAGCCGAATGCCTCGGCCGCCAGGATCACTATTGCGGCCATGAACGAGGGCAGCATCCCATGGGAATGGGAGGTGACAATGTTGCCGATGAGAGTGGAGGTCGACTCGTGCTGCGCACCTGCCCAGAAACTCCAGCTGATGCCGACCTGGGAGGCGGCGGCAGCCAAGCCGAACACCACCCAGGTGATGACAGAAACGCCCGTGAAGAAGAACACCCAGGTGATTTCGGCCTTCTGGGGAGGTACAGGCTGTCCTCGTGGCGGGACCAGCGCGGCATAGGCAAGATCAATCACGAACAGGAGGGTTGCGGCCGTCAGTTCCAACGTGGCTGGAAGAATGACCCAGAATCCGAAGGTGGTGAGCGAGGCCACGTTGTGGAGCGTTCCGTACCCCAGGATCAGAAAGCCGATTCCCTCGAAGATGGCAACCAGCGCGCTGTGCGTGACTATGTACCTCACCCAGGGATGCAGGACGAAGACCCTCGTGCACAGAATCAGGAAGAGCAGTGCCGCCGGCAGCATGAGGGCGTGGTAGAACCAGATCAGCGGCGCCGTGAGGTCCCCGTTGTTGCCCGGTGCGAGCCACGGCGCTGTCACGAAGCTGAGTACCGCGACTATCACGATCCAGGCAGTGAGCAACTTGACCATGACGGACGAGAAGTCAGGCGGGTTCGAGCCCGAGACCTGGTCCGTTCCGGGTTCAGCTGGGAGTGCCGTGGTCGTCATCTCCTGTCCTTCCTACTCTTTGGGTGCTCGGCAATTGGCTTTGATTGCATGGCTTAAGGTCCCGCCTCACAGCGCGCATCCGACGACCGCGACGAGGACGAGCACGAGGTAGACGGTCACTGCGCGAATGAGCGGCCGTGCCAGTTGTTCGTGCCAGGGCACGAGCACGGATCCGGTCGCGAGGAGGAGAGACAGGATCCCGATTGATATGGCCAGCCAAGTTGCTGCGGGACCGTCGAGCGAGACGAGTGAGGCCACCGCGAGCGCGCCCATCACACCGGTCGAGAGGAGGGATGCGACCGCGAGTTGCGGGCGAGTCCACACGACCGGTGCCATCGGGACACTCCCTCTTGCGTAGTCGGCGCGATAGCGTACGGCGATAGTCCAGATGTGAATGGGAACCCAGACAGCCACCATGGCCCCAAGCAGCCACGCGGTGGCCGAGATCGGTTCATGAATCGCTGCGTAACCTGCCCACAGGGTCAGCGGGCCCACCCCGGCACCGAGGACGATGCTCCACGGCGTCGAGCGCTTGGTCAGCGCGCTGTAGATCACCACGTTATTGATTAGAGCGAAGGTGAGGAAGAGGAGAGGTATGACGCCCAGCGTGGCCGCCAGTAACAGTCCCGCAGCGGTGAGAACAGCGCCTAAGGCTGCTGCGCTGTGCAGGGGGATCTCCCCTGTCGGGAGAGGACGCTTAGCGGTGCGGACCATCAGAGCGTCGAGGTCGTGATCGAGGATATTCGTCCAGCACTCGGCCCCCGCGCTCAGGAGCGCGACGGCAGCCGCTACTATGACTACGGGCAGGAGGGGGAACGGCCCAGAACGAACCCAACCGAGCAAAGCTCCGCTAAGTGCGACGAGAACGAATGTCACGTCAATATGGGGCTTGACAAACGCCAGGTATGTCCGCACGGCAATGCGCGGCTTTGCCGGAGAGGCAATCGCTCTTCCAGCTAACGCGGGCGTTCGATCCGGGACCATCGCATCGAACCCACGGGGTTCTGTTGCAGGCGGTGTCGTGTGGGTTGAGGCGACCGAGTTCGCCCCCTCAGGACGAGCGTCCGACAACCTTCCCGACCCGGCGAGTGGGAGGCGGCCATAGCGCCGAACCCGGGAGCGCGCGCGCGCCTGCGCCATCGAGTTCTGGCCCCTCCGACTACCTCTCCGGGTCGCCCGGCGATGTGTCCGATGGTTCTCGTGGCCTGTCTCCGGTGCTCCCGGCCCCATGCGGCCGGGCTTGGTCGATTCCGCTATCCTCCGTCGCTCGGACGCAACTCCCCAGGGTCAGACGTCCCTAAGTAATATTGCGATCGGGCCTGACACTCCGGGTCGAGTGGCCCAACGGCCCGTGGGACCGGCTGCGCGGGCCAAGTGGGCATCCCAGCGCGCTGGCGCTCCTCGTCAACTCGCGCGTGGGCGCCAGGGGCGGGACCAAGGGGCTAACGACCCTGCCTCTCTGAGGCTAACGGCACTGGCTCAAGTGCCCACCAGTGGTGCCTGATTACGGACATGCACCCTGCGGCGCCGCCGGCCGGCCGCGTGAACCGCTCCGTCGCCATTTCCACCCCTGTCCGGAGTACCCGGTGACGGCCGCCGTCCTCCTCATGGCCTATGGCAGCCCGGACCGGCTCGACCAGGTCGAGGCGTACTACACGGACATCCGGCGGGGCAGCTCGCCATCGCCGCAACTCCTCGAGGAGCTGATCGGCCGCTATCGCGCGATCGGCGGCGGCTCGCCGCTGTCACGGATCGTCGAGGCGCAGCGGGCCGCGCTCCAGGCTGAGCTCGCGGCCCGGGGACGACCGGTCCGGGTCTATGCGGGGATGCGTCACATCGAGCCACGGATCGGCCGGGTCATTGAGGGGATGGTCGCCGACGGTGTCCAGCGGGTTGCGGCGATCGCTCTGGCGCCCCAGATGTCCTCGAATGCGGCTGGTTACCGGCGAGCCATAGATGCCGCCCTGGCCGGCCTCGGCGAGGGGGCGCCGTCGGTCGTCCTCGTGGACACCTGGTACGACCAGCCACGCTTCATCGAGGCGCTCGCCGCGACGACCAGGGAGGCGCTGACCAGGTTCCCCGACCCGACGCGCGTCCGGGTGATGTTCACCGCCCACAGCCTGCCGGCGCGGCTTGTCGCCGAGGGCGATCCCTATCCGGCGGAGGTTGCCGGAACCGCCGCGCTGGTCGGCAAGCTACTTGGCCTCACCGGGTATGCGTTCGCCTTTCAGAGTGCCGGGCGGACCGGCGAAGCGTGGCTCGGTCCGGATATCCTCGAAGAGATCCCACGGCTTGCCAGGACCGGCGTGCGTGAGCTCGCCGTCCGACCGGTCGGATTCGTCGCCGACCATCTGGAGGTTCTCTACGACATCGACCTCCAGGCCCAGGCCGTCGCCCGAGAGGTGGGCGTCCGACTCGAGCGAGCGCGCTCGCTGAACGATGATCCGCCCTTCATCGCTGGGCTGGCCGACGTCGCGGCGGCCGGCCTCGCCGAAACAGAGCGCCAACCAGCGAGCGCGTCCTGACCAACCACCACCCGAAGCGAGGCCGACGATGGGCCAGCTGATCACCGATCGCCCGGGCCACCCGGGCGGGCATCCTGGTGGGCACCCGAGCGCCATCGGGGCCGTCCGGCCCGAGGGCTACCTCTACGGGCGAGCACCGATGCTCGTCTACTGGGAGACGACACTCTCCTGCGGCCTTGCGTGCAAGCACTGCCGAGCCACCGCGATGCCGGACCGGGATCCTGCCGAGCTGTCCACCGAAGAGGGCCTCGAGCTGCTCGAACGGGTGACCGACTTTGGACAGCCGTATCCCCACCTCGTCCTCACCGGCGGTGATCCCCTTCGTCGCCCGGATCTCGAGACTCTCGTCGCGGGCGCGACCGCGCGCAAGATCGGCGCGTCGCTCGCCCCGGCGGTGACCCCCGACATGACGATCGAACGCCTGGCGACGCTGCAGGCCGCCGGCATACAGACCATGTCACTCAGCATCGACGGCTCGGCTGCCGCCCGCCACGACGAGTTCCGCGGCGTGCCGGGCACGTTCGAGATGACCATGCGAGTGGTCGATTGGGCGCACCGGCTTGATCTGCCACTCCAGATCAACACGCTCGTGACCGACGAGACCCTCCCCGACCTCCCGGCCACGTACGAGCTCATGAAGACCCTCGGGATCATGCGCTGGAGCCTCTTCCTCCTCATCTCGATGGGGCGAGGCAGCGGCCTGCGGGAGATCGGGCCGGTCGACTCCGAGCGGCTCAATCACTGGCTCTACGATCTGTCGAAGACGTCGCCATTCCAGATCAAGACGACCGAGGCGACCCACTATCGCCGGGTCGCCATCAAGCGGATGCTGGCCGAGGGTATGGACCAGGCGGCGATCGCGGCAACGTCCGTCGGACGTGGCTTTGGCGTCCGCGACGGCAACGGGATCATGTTCATCGCCTATGACGGTTCCGTGCTGCCCTCCGGGTTCCTCCCTGTTCGGACCGGGAACGTTCGGAGCGACGACATCGTCGAGCTCTACCGAACCCATCCGGTATTCACGAGCCTCCGCGACGTGACGACCTACAAGGGCCGTTGCGGCCGCTGCGACTACGCCTGGCTGTGCGGCGGTTCGCGGGCTCGGGCATACACATGGACGGGCGACTTCCTCGAGTCGGATCCGCTCTGCGCCTTCGTCCCGCCGCCAGTCCGCACTCCGGACCAGTGAGTTGGGTTCGCCGACAATGACGGTCCTGGTCGTCGGCGGCGGGATCACCGGCCTCACCGCGGCGTACACGCTCGGTCGGGCCGGCATCCCGACGACACTGGTCGAGGCGGCTGACCGGCTCGGCGGCAAGGTCCTGACTGAGAGCATCGACGGGTTTCTCGTCGAATCCGGCCCTGATTCGTTCATCAGCTATCGGCCGGCGGCGCTCGAGCTGGCCCGCGAGCTGGGCCTCGGCGAGGCGATCATCGGGCCGACCCACCCGCGGACGGTGTGGATCCGCTCGCGAGGACGGTTCGTGCAGCTGCCCGAGGCGATGGGTCTCGTCCTGCCGACCCGGCTGGGTCCGTTCATCAAGACCGCGATGTTCTCGCCGCTCGAGAAGCTGCGGATCGGGCTCGACCTGGTCCTTCCGCGGGATGGGCTCGACCGGGATGTTTCCGTCGGGGCGTTCCTCCGCCGACGGCTCGGCGGCGTCCTCGTCGACCGGCTGGCTGGCCCGCTCCTCGGCGGCGTCCACGCCACCCCGATCGACGAGCTGAGCCTTCTGGCGGTCGTGCCCCAGCTGCGCGACGCCGAGCGGCGGCACCGCAGCCTGCTCCTTGCTAGCCTCGCCTCCGGGCGCGCCGCCAAGGTCGGCGGGAGCGGCTCGCCGTTCGTCAGCCTGGTCGGCGGTATGGGCCAGCTCGGCGGGGCCCTGGTCGAGGCGATCGAACGGTCACGGGACGTCGCAGTTCGGATGAATGCGACGGCCGTCGCCCTCGGGAGACGCGGTGGCGGGTTCGACGTCCGCCTCGCGAACGGTGAGCTTCTCCGTCCGGAGGCGGTCGTCCTGGCGTCACCGGGGCCCGCGACAGCCGCGCTTCTCCACGAGATCGCTCCAGTAGCGGCGGCACACGTCCGATGGATCACCCACGGCTCGACGGCGGTCGTCTCGCTCGGCTACCGCCTCGACCAGTTCCCCAAGCCGCCGACTGGCCACGGGTTCCTCGTCGCCGAAGGGGAGCCGTTGGCGGTCGATGCCTGCACGATGAGCTCACTCAAGTGGGCCGGGCGGGCACCCCACGGAACCATCCTCCTGCGCCTCTTCATCGGCTCGCGCTCGGGAGGGGTGCTGGCTGGTTCGGATGCCGAGCTCGTCGCGCTCGCGGAGCGGGACCTCGCCCTGGCGATGGGGGTTCGCGGCGCTCCGCTCCTGGTTCGGGTGGCGCGCTCTATCGGCCAGATGCCTAAGTACACGGTCGGTCACCTCGAGCGGGTCGCCGGAGCGCGTGCGGCGCTTGCCGGGCTGCCCAATCTCGCCATTGCCGGTGCTTCGTACGGCGGCGTCGGCGTGCCCCACTGCGTCGCCCAAGGCCGTGCCGCCGCCGCCCGAGTCATCGAAGCTCTCTCGGGTGGGGTGCCTGGTCCAGCGGAAGCGACCGTGACTGGCTGAATCGCCCTGCCGATCGTGGAGGGGTCTGTCCTGGCGTCTCGGGCCGTCCGGATCCTCACCGACGACGGCTCCTTCTCCCGGCAGCTGACCCTCAACCCCTCCCGCGACTACCAGCCCCGCGGGGTTCCCCGGGGCCGCCCGGGAGTCCAGGATGTCCTGAGACGGGATTATATACTTGACACTGGTCCATGGATCATTTATCCTTGTCCTGTGAACGAGATTCCCCCGGTTGAGACTTCGGAGGTTCGGGCGGGTTCGCCAGCCGTTTCAGGTGTCGCTGCACCTTCGGCGGGAAGACGTGCCGCGCCAGTTCGTCCGAGGTCATCTCGTGGAAAGGCTTCGGCTTCTTCTCGGGCACCTATGAGCCTCCCCGTGGACCTGATCGACCTGATGGACAGCTTCGGCACCGACGACCGTTGCCGGGCGGCTCTGGAGGGGTTGCGTTGGCCGAGTGGGCCGCTGTGCCCCCGCTGCCAGAGCCCGAAGCTCTCCCGCATGTACAAGCGCGATCAGTTTGATTGCGATTCATGCGGCTACCAGTTCTCGGTCACGGCCGGGACCATCTTCCATGACACCCACCTTCCGCTCCGCAAGTGGTTCCTGGCGGTCTACGTCATGACCGAATCCCGAAAGGGCGTCAGTGCCAACCAACTCGGGCGGATGCTCGGGGTCAGCTACAAGACCGCTTGGTACCTCTGTCACCGCATCCGGGCCGCGATGGCGGAGGTCCAACCGAAGCCCCTTACGGGCGTCGTGGAGACGGATGAGACGTACCTGGGCGGCAAGCCGCGCCGCAAGGCGGGGCACCCGCAGCACGGTGAGAAGTTCGATACCGAGCGCAGGCGCCAGGCCAGCCAGGACTGGCACCGCAACAAGACCATCGTGCTCGGCGCGGTCGAGCGCGGCGGGGAGGTGCGGCTCCAGATGGTCCCTCACGCCCGCAAGGGCAACGTCATGGCCTTCTTGGAAAGCGCCGTGGACGATCACGCCGCCGCCATCTACAGCGACGAGTTCCAAAGCTACGCCCAGGTCGGGGATGCCGACACCGTCCACGCCTCGGTCAACCACCGGGCTGGCGAGTGGGCGCGGGGTGACGTTCACACCAACACCATCGAATCGGTCTGGTCTCTGCTCGACAGGGCCATCATGGGTAGCTACCACAAGCTCAGCGTGAAGCATCTCCCCGCCTACCTCTCCGAGTTTGAGTGGCGGTTCAACAACCGTGAGAACCCGTACTTGTTCCGGGACACGATGATGCGGCTGCTTGCGGCGGAGACGCTGCCGTACAAGGCGCTCACAGCCTAACCTCACGGCACGGGGGTTGGGAGGTTGATGGAGATGTGCACCGGCGCCTGAACATGAACCGGCGCCGGACGGAGATATGTCATGGCCGTGAAAAACGCCCCGACTCCAGCGAGCAACACTGCCAGGGTGGCTATTCCTACAGCAACATAGGTCCAACGGCTGGTGAACTTGCCGGTCGCCTCTGCGGTCGCCTTGTTGGCCTCGGTGGCGGCCTTGATCTGTTTCGCAATCTCAAGGCTGTCTGCTTGAATCTGCTCGGCCGATCTGCGGGCTTCCTGTTCCATCGCGGCGAGGCGGAGTTCATGATCGCGGCGGCGCTGCTCTAGCTCCTCCATCCGCTCCACCTCCAAGTGCTCCTTGGGAGAGAACCCGGGGCGATAGGAGAACCAGCGTAGACATTGCCGATTGCCATCCAAGATTTCTTCGAGCGTGCGCGCTGGTCCATGCCCGGCCACGGGTGAGCCAGTCGCGGCCCCCATGCGGGTTTGCGGAAGCCCCAAATACTCTGCCGATAGGTCATGCGCCTGACAGATGCAATAGGGGGCATGTTGGTAAGGGATGCGGTGCTTATCGCGGTCGAAGCGAGTGACCTCGCCAAAACCGGACTCGTCCATAGCCGAAAGCGGCTGGGTCGACAGGAAGCCGCAACCAGCACACTTGACGCCCTCGGGCGGAGGATGGTGTTCCGCCACCTGCGTGGGCGGCTCGGGCGTGGCCTGGGCTTCCGGTTGGGGTGGTTCAGCCATCGGCCGATCCTACCATGCAACCCCGTGTCAAGTACACAATCCCGTC
>Ga0187860_1001904_pt1 | contig 17880 bp, 23 predicted proteins | sample June2016WEW_10_4_FD_132981 | JGI IMG/M metagenome (GOLD analysis project Ga0187860, IMG submission 132981) | Peatland microbial communities from SPRUCE experiment site at the Marcell Experimental Forest, Minnesota, USA - June2016WEW_10_40 | ecosystem: Environmental > Terrestrial > Soil >...
CGCCGTAGCGCTCTTGGGCAGGGCGGTCAGAACCGGCACCACGTCTTCGAATTTCTCCATCAGCTTCTCGAGGCCGACGATGGCTACGTGGATTTTCGGCAGGGTCGTCACCAGCCGGGCGTTACCTTCATTCGTAACGATGACGAGCGTTCCGGTTTCCGCCACTGCGATATTCGCGCCGGTAATCCCCATTTCGGCGCTGAGAAACTTGGTGCGCAGCTTAGCTCGCGCAAACTTCACTAACTTCGGGATGTCCGGCTTCTGGCCTTCTTCAACCTGCTCGTTGAAAACCGTGGCGACTTCCTCTTTGGTCATGTGGATTGCGGGCATGACCATGTGCGACGGCGTCTGTCCTGCAAGTTGAACAATCCATTCTCCCAGGTCGGTTTCGCCCACCTCGATGCCGGCTAACTCAAGATGCTTATTGAGATGAATCTCTTCCGAGGCCATGGACTTCGATTTCACGATGCTCTTGACACCGTTCTCTTGGGCGAGCTTCAGGATGTACTCGCGCACCTTGGCGGGATCGTTGGTCCGAAACACCTTCGTCCCGCGTGCTTCGGCGTTCTTCGTGAAGAGGTCGGCAAGTTCGTCGAGATGCGAAGCCGCGTAGGATTTTCGTTCGGCAATCTGGGTTCGCAGCGCCTCAAAGTCATAACCCTCATAAGCCTTCTGGCGGCTGATCCGGTAGGCCTCGGAAAATCGCCCGAGGGCTCCGGTGAGGTTGGGATTGTGCAGCGCCTTATTGATGGACTCGCGAAATTTCGTTTCCATTAGTTCACGCTTCCCGGCTCGAAGCAGACGTCGTAGAACACAATGATGAGCTTTTCCGGGCCGTGCACTCCAATGGTGAGCACGCGCTCGATGTCCGCCGTGCGGCTGGCCCCGGTAATGAAGGAAATGTAATTCGTCTGCTCCGGTCGTATCTTCGCCAGGACTGAGGGCAAGTCGGGTAAAAGGCGATCGCTCCGAATCAGCGCGATATGAATCAGGGGAAGCGTGGAAACAAGCCTCTGGTCGACGCATGCGGCGTCCTGCACTAGCGTTCCAGTGTTCGCGATGGCCCAGTCGAGTTGGCTGATTCCCACTTTCGCAACGGCAGAGACTTCGCGATTCACGTCGAAAATCAAGCCGGGCAGTGTGGTGGAAAGTTGCTTTTGGTCGACTCCATCGAGGAAAGGACAGTGCGCCCACACCGCGTACGCCTGCGGAGCATCGCTTACTCCTGCGTCGTGCAAATAGTGAAGTATGAAGTCCAGAGCTGCGCTCTTGTGGGGGAAGTGGTGGACTTCCGCGCTTACAGCCTCGGCGCGGAGTTTGAAGGTGTCAAAGACGGCATCCATACGTCATGCCTTTCGCGAGTCGCACTTTTCACCGCACTTCTTATTGCACTTCTTATCGCACCCTTACCGCGCCACCAAACGCGTAAACGGAAATACGTAGGCCTGGAGCGTCACCATGATTCCCACCAAAGCCGCCAGCGCCAGGCTGTGGAAGAACACGTAACGCAGTATGTCGCCCTCGTGTCCGTACCATTCCGTCGCCGTACTGGCGACGACGATGCTTTGCGCATCGATCATTTTGCCCATGACCCCACCCGAACTGTTGGCGGCGCTCATCAGGATGGGAGAGAGCCCGATCTGCTGCGCCGAGATCTTCTGCAGGCTGCCGAACAGCACGTTGGACGAGGTGTCCGAACCGGTCAGGGCCACGCCCAGCCACCCGAGCAGGGTCCCGAAGAACGGATACAGCACCCCGGTTCGCGCGAACGCCAGGCCCATGGTGGCGTCCACCCCGGAGTAGCGGGTCAGGATGCCGATCGAGAGCATGGCGGCGATCGTCATGAGCGAGAACCGGATGTGCCATATGGTCTGAAACCACATGGCAACGATCTTGGGGAGCGAGAGACCCATGATGAAGCCGGAGATGATCGCCGCGAACAGGATCCCCGACCCGGTGGCAGAAAGCCAGTTGAAGCCGAACACTGCGCCCTCGGGCGCAGGTTTCGCCACGACCGGGGGCATGCGTTGGGACAGCCGGTTAAGACCGGTCACGGGAAACTGCGGGTTGGTGATCTTGCTCGGCGGCGTCGACCAGGTGCTCATGGATGGGAACACCTTTTCCGGAGTATTCATGATCTTCTTGCCGGTGTACGTGCCCCAGCAGAAAACGAATACGCTGAGTACCAGCCAGGGCAGCCATGCGCGAGCGACCTCGGCGCGGCTGTAACCGTGGTGACCGCGAGCGGCGCGCTCCTTACTTTCCTCGTGTCCCTCGTGCCCCCAAATCGTTTTCGGATGCCATATCTTCAGGAACAGGATAAGGCAGAACATCGAGATCACGGCCGCAATGATGTCCGTCAGCCACGGCCCGTGGAAGTTGGAAACCAGGTATTGCGGGATGGCGAAGGTAACACCGGCCACCGCAACCGCCGGCCAGATTTCCTTCATCCCTTTGAAGCCTGCGTACGCCCACACCAGCCAGAAGGGCACCAGCACGGAGAAGAATGGCAGGATGCGGCCGACCTGCGCGCCCAGAACAACCTCGCTATAACCGGTAACCGCGGCGAGGGCAATGATGGGCGTGCCGAGCGCGCCATAGGCCACCGGTGCGGTGTTGGCGATCAGCGACAAGCCGGAGGCCTGCAGCGGCTTGAAGCCCAGGCCGATCAGAAGCGCTGCGGTCACCGCGACCGGCGTTCCGAACCCGGATGCGCCCTCAAAGAACGCGCCGAAGGAAAAGGCGATCAGCAGCAGTTGCAGGCGCGTGTCCTGGGTGATGCCCGTCATGCTTTCCTGCAAGACCTTGAAGCGGCCGGTGTGCAGCGTCATCCGGTAGAGGAAGATGACGTTCAAGATGATCCAACCGATGGGAAACAGCCCGTATCCAGCGCCATACACGGCCGTGACAGCCGCCAAACGCGCCGGCATGTGGAAGACGAATACGGCCGTCACCAGGCCCGTGGCCAGTCCCAGCAACGCGGCAAAGTGGGCTTTTATGTGCAGCAGCGCCAGCGTCCCGAGCAGTACCACGATGGGCAGCGCTGCGATCAACGTCGAAAGCCACCAACTCCCGGTGGGATCGTAGTTTTGCGCCCAAGGCTTGGCCAGAGGCGGAATCCTCAAAATCAGTACGGCGGCAATAACCGCCGCTATGAGTGCCACTATCCACGCCACCGGGTTGGCCGATGCGGGAGCAGTCTTGGGTGCCGGGGCAGTTGTAGAGGTCAAGGGTTCCTCCTAGAACCTGCAAGTATCTTGGGGAGGCATTGTGTCCCTGTACGCCCGACATGCTAGCCGTGCGTACGAGTTGGTTTACGAGACGCCAATATTTATGCCACAGAAACGATCATGTGTCAAGCATATTATCAGCTTGTCTGATAGCTTCTGGCTCCGACTTATCTGCTATTCTGACCACATCAAAACGCCCTGGCTCGCGGCAAGCACAAGAGGGTCTCGGGCTGTTTCGAACCAGCCCTTGCCCATCGCTAAGGAGTCGGACCTGTGAAGAGCGCCACTATGTCAACTTTGAAACCAGTCTCCCGGACCACGCTCAGCGAGCAGGTTGCCATGCAGCTTGCCTCCGAGATCTCGGCCAAACGCTGGAAGCCCGGCGAGAAACTGCCTTCTGAAGTGGAACTCTGCAAAATCTTCAATGTTGGCAGGTCCACGTTACGGGAAGCAATGAAGTCCCTGGCCTTCATTGGGATGATTCGAGTGCGCGCGGGTGGCGGCAGCTACGTCGCTGAACAACGGTCCAATTACATGGACGGACCACTGCTGCCGAAAGGTATGCTGAATACCGAGAAGGACCTGAACGATTTTTCTGAAGCTCGCCTGCTGCTGGAAACGGAGGTGGCAGGCCTTTGCGCTCAGAGGGCTACGGAACAGGATTTCCTTGTCTTGGAACAAATCGTACGTGCGATGAAGACAGCAATCGATGAAAGTGGCGAGGGATTCAAGGATCTCGATTTGAGCTTCCACCTCGCCATTGCGTCCGCCAGCAAGAACGACATTTTGGCCGAACTTTTGAAGCACATTAGAGGAGAGCTGCACGAGATGATCACGAAAAGCGTGCTCTTGCCAGTCGGCATGAAACTCGCCTATAGGCACCACCGTGCGATATTAGAGGTTTTGAAGCAGCGCAATCCAGGCAAAGCGCGCAAAGCGATGCGCACCCACTTGAGAGCTTTCCAACGCGGCTACAAAGTCCTCTTTCAGATTCCGCAGTGAACCTCCGGGCTGGCACCCTGGCCTGAGAGTCTTAGCAGCAATCCAACTTCACTTCGCCGGTAGCGGTGAGCGGAGAGCCGGGTCATTCAAAGTTGCGATACCAATCGCCGGTTTTCCGTAGCTCGATGGCGGTCCACTGCCACTCGCTGGCACAGCGGCAACCTCTGTTTCAGTTTGCTCGCGTTCGCGGGATTCGCCGCTCTGTTGCATTAGCTTGGTGACCACGCCGGTCCATCCGGTTTGATGGCTGGCGCCGACTCCGAAACCGGAGTCGCCGTGGAAGTATTCGTGAAAGAGAAGCAAGTCGCGCCAATGAGGGTCAGTCTGGAACTTTTCCAGGTTGCCGAATAGCGGCCGGCGGCCGTTTTTGTCACGAAGAAAGATGTTTGTCATCCGGCGCGAGAGCTCTCCCGCCACGTCCCACAACGTCTTCATGTCTCCCGATCCAGTCGGGAACTCGACTTTGAAATCGTTACCTAGATAGTGGTGGAATTTCTGCAAGGACTCGACCAGGAGAAAATTCACCGGAAACCAGATCGGGCCACGCCAGTTCGAATTGCCTCCGAATAGTCCGGTCGACGATTCGCCCGGCGCATAATTCACTCGGTGCTCGGTTCCGTTGACGTGGAGTGCGTAAGGGTTTTCTCGATGGAACTGAGACAGCGCGCGGATCCCGTACGGCGATAGAAACTCACGCTCGTCCAACATGTACTTGAGAATGGAGCGTAGCTGATCCTGACCTGCGATGGACAACAATCGGCGTTCGCCCATTCCCTCGCTGCGCATGCAGGCGAAATTTTCCGTGAGATCGGGGCGGTTATCGATAAACCATTCCAGTCGCCGCTTGAAGTCGGGCAGCCGATCGAGCACTTCCGGCTCCAAAGTCTCCACCGCAAACAGCGGGATCAATCCCACCATGGAGCGGATCTGCATTGGAAATTGTGAGCCGTCAGGCAGCTTCAACACGTCGTAGAAAAAACCGTCTTCTTCGTTCCAAAGTCCCATGCGGTTGTGGCCACGATGGCTCATGGCATGCGCAATGTAGACAAAATGCTCCCAGAATTTGCTGGCCAGGTCTTCATAGCAGGGTTCTTCTTTGGCCAGTTCCAGTGCGATAGCCAGGAGATTGAGGGTGTACATGGCCATCCAACTGGTTCCGTCGGACTGCTCGAGGCACCCGCCGGTAGGCGGGGCGGCGCTGCGATCGAACACTCCGATGTTGTCCAGCCCTAGAAATCCGCCCTGGAAGATATTCATGCCCTCGGCATCCTTGCGGTTTACCCACCAGGTGAAGTTCAACATCAACTTATGGAAGATGCGTTTCAGAAACTCACGGTCCCCTCTGCCTGTGCGCTTCTTGTCGATCTTGTATACGCGCCACGCGGCCCAGGCATGCACGGGCGGATTAACGTCGCCAAAAGCCCACTCATAAGCGGGTATCTGCCCGTTAGGGTGCATGTACCACTCGCGGAGCATCAGCGTGAGCTGCCCTTTTGCGAAGTCGGGATCGACGAGGGCGAGCGGAATGCAGTGGAAGGCCAAGTCCCAAGCTGCGTACCACGGGTACTCCCACTTGTCTGGCATGGAAATCACGTCAGCGTTGTACAAGTGAGTCCATTGATGATTGCGTCCCTTCCTTCGCTCCTGGGGTGGGCGTGGGTTGTCCGGGTCGCCCCGCAGCCAATCCTTGACGACGTAGTGATAGAACTGCTTGGACCAGAGCATTCCCGCAAAGCCCTGGCGCATGACGTTCTGGGCGTCTGCGGAGAGATCCTGAGGAATGACCGTTGCGTAAAATTCATCGGCCTCACGTCGCCGGAGCGCGAACGTCTTGTCGGAGGTGCCAAACGCGTTCTTTCCTTTGAAGTCCGAATCGGCAAGTCGCATCCTTATTACAACCGTCTCTCCCGAATCGAGTGACAGTTTGTAATGGGCGGCTGCTTTCGAGCCGACATGCTCGGGATTGACCGCTTCCTTGACACCGTGCACGACATTGTCGTTGATGCCATCTTTAACGAACGGAGCGCGATTCTCGATTCCGAATAGCCTTCGAGCATTCGTCTCGTTCTCGGTAAAGAGAAGCTCTGGAGAGCCTTCACAATGGAGCCAGCGGGTATTGGACTGAGTTTGGTTCACTGGAGAAAGGTTCAGTTCGATGACGGGATTGGGGGCGGGCCACGCTTCATGCAGTTTCGGGCATCGGGCACGGTTTCCCCAGGACCACGTGTTGCGGAACCAAATTGTTGGCAGAACTCGAAGATTAGCGGCTTCCGGGCCACGGTTTGTGACCGTGATCTTGATCAGAATGTCTTCGACATCGGCCTTGGCATATTCCACGAATACGTCGAAGTAGCGATCGTCGTCGAATACACCCGTATCGAGTAACTCAAACTCCGGTTGGCGCTTGTCGCGCCGACGGTTTTCCTCTACCAGTCTCGCGTAAGGAAACTCCGCTTGGGGGGTATTTGTAGAGATACTTCATGTAGGAGTGCGAAGGCGTGCTGTCAAGATAGAAGTAGTATTCCTTCACGTCCTCGCCGTGATTGCCTTCGTTTCCAGTTAGACCGAAAATCCGTTCTTTTAGAATCGGATCACGTTCGTTCCACAGAGCGAGGGCAAAGCAAATCATTTGCCGGCGATCACTGATGCCGGCCAATCCGTCTTCGTTCCAGCGATAGGCGCGTGAACGGGCATGGTCGTGTGGCAAGTATTCCCAGGCGTTCCCGTGCGGGCTGTAGTCTTCACGCACGGTGCCCCATGCACGTTCGCTGAGGTAGGGCCCCCAACGCTTCCAGTGCTTTGTGCGCGTACTAGATTCGGCCAGTCGAATTTCCTTTTTTGTCATGAAAATTCTCCTGCTTTTCAAATCACGCTCAGGAGGCATGCAAACTCATCTTCAAACAACCGCCCTGAATGTTGATGTTTTGTGGGCCGCTCGGATTTGGTTCCAATCTCGCGAAATATAGGCGTCTCCCGGTATCCGAGTTCCAGGGCGAGTGCCGTGTTAAGTGCGCTGCGAATAACGCCGCTGTTCATCGGTCCCTCCTTGCTATTTCTCCTCGATTTCGATGACATGGCCACCGGGGTCGCGCACCAGAACGGTCCGGTTGAACCCAAGCTTGGCTGATTCACAATCACGCCGGGAGAAACAAGACTCACTTTGCCCACATTAATTCACGAGCAGTTTCATCAGCGTTTCGCATTTACAAAGACCTCGTCTAGCGCACTCGTCTGCGGGGAAGGGTCGTCCATCCCGAGCCGTCAGGCATTCCAACAATTCAATTCCTAGTCCCATGGAGTCGCGCAATGTTGTTATACGCAAGTCGACGTCGGCGAGCTTTCTGTATTTGAGCTAGATGTCTGCTGCTCGCGCGCCGCGGACGCTTGTTCCTCGCCGTGCATTGCTGTCTTGAAGCCGCGAATCCCCTCTCCGATTCCTTTCCCAAGTTCCGGAAGCTTTTTCGGTCCGAACACCAACAGAGCAATTCCGAAGATAACTAGCAGATGCATAGGTTGAAACAATCCTTCAAACATATAAACCCTCGTTTCTGTGTACACAGCTTTCTTCGAACGCAGAATCTGATCCAGCTGTGTTTATTCCCGGCGGGGAGCCAGACTAAGCCGCCACGACAACCGTTCCCTCGGCCCGGCTAACACAAGGCAGCACGTATCCAGCATTTTTCTGCTCAGCCGTCAGCCCGGCTTCAACGTCCATTTGAACGTTGCCGCTCAGGACTCGCTTGGCGCAGGTTCCGCATAGGCCCTGGCGGCAGCCATACGGTATCTGCACTCCGTTCTTCTCTGCCAGCTCCAGTAGAGTGCTCCCGGAGGAAACCTGACATACCTTCCCCGAGTGCATGAACACGACGGTCTCGACCGCGTGGGCTTTCAGTGGACTAGACTCCGTGGACCGTTTGCTTTCTCCAAAACTCTCTTGAAGGATTCGGTCCTGGTTTACGCCGAGAGTCGACAGAATCTGGCGTGCGTTGTCCATGAATCCCTTGGGACCGCAGAGAAAGAAAGTGGGTGAATCCAGATCGGTCACGTTCTGGGAGACAAATTCCTCAGTCAGGCGCCCGCTGCGCCCCTTCCAGGTTGGGTCCGGTCTCGACAGGCACACTTCATACTTGAAGTTGGGAAGAGACCTGCTAAGCCTCACCAGTTCGTTTTCGAAAATGATGTCCGCACTCGTGCGCGCAAAATACAGGAGCGTCACGGGAGTAGCAAGTTCCAGGTCGTCGATATAACGCAGCATCGAAATCATGGGTGTGATCCCACTTCCGGCTGCAATGAGAACTATGCTCTTGTGGAGTGTCTCGTCAAAGTAAAACCGGCCGTACGGTCCGCTTGCTTCCACGCTGAGGCCTGGCGTCGCCCGCTCATTGAGAAAAACAGATACACATCCATTTTCTATGCGCTTGGGCGTGATTTCCACATAGTTCTCGTGGACCGGCGAGGAGGAAATAGTGTAAGACCGCGGTACTCGTTGGCCATCAATCGTCCACTGGAAGGTCAGAAACTGCCCTGGCTTAGCACAAAGCAGTCTTTCGTCTAGAACCTGGAAGCGCAGCGTTTTGGTATCGTGCGTGTGCTGCTCGGTCTGTGACAGCAGAAGATGCATTGGGCTCTTCGCGTTTTCGCGGTCGGTTAGTGGGATTAGCCGCGCGGGAATCTCCGGAATGCCCGATGACTCCACGGAAGCACGCGGCTGCTTCCTCTTCTTAAACACCAAGGCGCACTGCACCAGGCACACTCCGACAACCAGACTGGTCGCGAGCTTTAGACCCAGGCTGCCAGGATTCGCCGAACGAAGAAGTTCTGAGAACGCAGGGATGGACACAAGCACGAACGAAATCACGAAAATAGTTATTCCTAATGCCTTCAGCGACGAATGGCTATGCTTGTAGCGGCGTGCGATCAATATTTTCAGTAGAAGCAGAGGCACGAGGACGAGCACAAGCACAATGTGCAAAACCAGGTGCGTAGGCAGATGACCGGTTATTCCCACACCTACAAGTCTCTGACTCATGCTGTAGGCCATGATGCAGAGCAGGATCACAAATAAGTACCCACCCGCCTTATGAAGAGCGATCAAGCGGGTTCTGGTGGTTCCGTTGCGCGAGGGCTGGGAAGCCTCCAGCATCGCCACCACATTGGTGGCGGCCAGTGTGACGAAGGCAACGCCGGCCACAATAGCTGAAATATTCGACATAGGTTAGCGAGTTTCGCCGTCCCCCGAAAGCATTCCTACTGACGGTTCTGGGACTGTGTGGAGGAACTTTAGGTCCAGAACAATTGTTGTTTGGCTACCCGTCGTCGGAGTGCATTGCGGACCGCTGTGATCTTCTCCCACGGAGGCGGGCATGTGACAGTCTTTGTTCTGCACGACAGGTGGCCAATTCGTCTCTTTTATCGCACTTAGCAGTTCAGGAAAATCCTCACGGTCGACGCGCGCTGACCCGACAATCTCTAGCACTCCTTTTTTCTGCAGCATTGCTGGAGTCAATGGTCCCGATAAATGCGCAGCGCTCACACTCGGGAACAAGAACGTGATTTCGCGGGTTTCATTGTGAATGACAGGATCACCGTACACTGGCCCGGCATAGGCTTCAGTTGGCGCCGCTATGACCGTGCGCCCCCCGCGAGTCAATGTAAGATCCCCGATGACTTCCAACTTGCCGTTCCCTGTCCTCAGAATGCGCGTGGACTTGAATGTCAGTAGGGTCTGATCCGTCGCGTCAGGGACGTAGCCGGTGGGCATACTACCCTCAGGGCTGAGTGCGTGCCCCCAGTCCTTATCCGCAGGATAGATACTAAGATCGAAGAACGAGGCGTCCAGATCGTTTGTGTCCAGCTTTACTTTCCCGGTCACGCGTGCGACACCGGTGTTCACTGACTCTGGATTCGTTCTGGATCCTTGAAACAATCGGGCATTGGATCTGCTAGAGTCGAGAATCCAGGTATCGCTAGCAAGAGCTAGAGAAGTAACAAATAAAGCCGCGGACGCAAATGTTATAGCTCGATGTTTCATGTTGTATTCCTTCCATTCCTCGTTTGATACGACCTCAATTAGCGCAACATCGACTTCTTGCGCCCCTCGACGTTAACGGGCATTTGCGACTCTGTTAGTGTTAACAGCATCGACCACGATTTATTCCCGACTACGATGTTCGCGGCGAATGCCTCCAGCGCTTCTCTGGGCAGACCCAACTTTCCATAGATGGGAGTGGAAATAGGGCCCGGGCTGACCACGTTCACACGGATCCAGGTGGCGAGCTCAGAAGAAATTCGCGGATCTCTTGGATGATAGAGGTGACAATGGGGGTGGGATATCCCGGATGACGAAACTCGAGATGCATTCCTCGACCGATGAAGCGCACTTTGAGCATTGAGCCGCCCCACGTGGAACCGGCGATGGTCACCAGCACCGCCTGCGGCAGTTACAGCGGATGACCCGAGAGATAGGCTGATCCGCCGTGCAAGACGACAATCTCGTAACATGTGTTCTGCGTATGCACCCGGAGCATAGAACCCGGCCCCAAATCCTCAAGCCTTACACCACCTTCAATTTGCGATTGCACAAGGTTGCGATTCACCTCGTTGCTGAGGTTTTGTGGGGCCGGAATAGTCGCGAGCAGGTCATAATATTCTCTGTGCTAAGTGACGCATCACACGGGAGCAGGTTCGCCCCCGTGCGCTGCGCGTTTACGATGCACCACCGCCGATCCAACAGCAGCTTTCGCGAAAGCTGCTTCTAGTTCGTATGCAATATTTGATTCAGTGACGGGATTCGGATATGGCGCAGTTGTCACTTGATTGTTAAAGGATTGTTTTGTAGCTTCGTCCCGGCCATCCCACCGCGAGCACGGTGAGTTGCCGAAAAGGCACCATCGGCGCAAATCGCGTTACCGACAATAGTTTCGAGAGTGTTATCGACGTAGTAGCAAGCTGAGCAAATCTCAACCGCCAGCATTAGTGCTTGGCGGCCTGGATTTGCGCGAACGAAATCGACCGCCCGCTGTAACGTGGGAAGCGCACCTGCACATCCAAGGCCTATGATGGACGCCCTTTGTATCCGGTTACTGAACCCCATATGTGCAATGAGACGACTACCCACATCCGGACATGCGTAGCCTGTGCAGGTACAGACTGCCAGGAAATCCACATCTAGCAAGGTAGTTCGGGCTGAAGTCACATAGTCCAGAATCGCCTGACAACCTGTTTTCATGGCGCCGCGCAGATAGCGCTGATTCAGTTGATCAGAGCTTTCCTCGCGATTCAGGGCGCCTTCCAGATAAAAATGGCGATAATCAATATCGCTATTCAAGAAGATCTTCCGAATGCGCTCGCCCTGGTAGCCCGCCGCATGAAAGCTTTGCTCTTGGGTGAGCCTAAGCGGCGGGTTTGCTGTTCCGATACCGAGAATGCGAGGATCGTTCACTTGTCCCCAACTGGTTCTAGCGAGCAATCGGTTTTGCCGTCCCTAGGGGCGGCATCGAGTTCCGCGCCGAGCTGAGACTTTATGCCGCGCGTCGCATTCTCGAGTTCAGCTTTAGCCCGGGCCACATGTCTCAACATTGCGTGCAGCCGCTTTGGTCCCAATCCACAAGTCCGAGCATCAGCATGAACAGGATTTCGGTGCCAAACCCCACGACTCACTCCTTGGTCACGCTTTGGTTGTCGGCAACGGTGATTGTTGTGTTGGCCGGCTTCTCTTCGTCAGTTTTCATGGCAGCCTTGAAACCGCGGATGCCCTCTCCGATGCCTTTGCCTAGTTCCGGAAGCTTCTTGGGCCCGAACACGAGCAGCGCAATTCCGAAAATAACCAGCAAATGCATGGGTTGAAATAGTCCTTCGAACATGGAGCTCCTTCGATTCAGATGAAAAAATGTGGTTGGCAAATCGTTAAAAAAATGCGGACGCCGTTCCGTGAAACCGTACAGCGTCCGCCAGGAGAGAAATCACCAAAAAAGCGGACAGTTAGAGTTCAGGCTACGAGCGGACCGCGGCATCGGCCGCGACAGCCATAGCCTTTAGTATGTTGAGGAACTCCTGGCTTTGGCCGATGAAGAGGCCATCGGCGGTGAAGCTTTTGATTGTAGCCACGGCGCCCCCAAATTTATCGGTCAGCGGACGAATCATCGAGACATTGGGGAGATTGCCCTTGAAATTGAAAGGCACGGGAAAGATCAGGCTGGGCTGAGTCTTCTTCTTGAGTGGGCTGAAAAAATTTGGGAATGTCAGGCCGGATATGGCGTCCGTAAATGGCGCCACAGGGGCTTGCACTCCGTTGCCTGCAAAATCAACCCATTCCAGAAAGTGCGCGATCTCGTCTCCACCAATGCCCAGGGTGATCTCAAGCACTTCCGGGTCGGTCACTTTTTGACTCATGGCTGCGTAAAGACTGGAGCCGCCTTGCTCAATGTATCCGAAGTGAAAGCCCGCAACATTGGCGATCGCCTGAACATGATCGTTACCCGGGAAGTTGGGGTTGGGAGCGCCGTTGAAATCGTTGTTGTTTCGGGGAATGGCGGTAACATTTTGCAGAGTGAGCGCCTGAGGAAAGGTGGCGCCGTGGTCCGGACTACCTGTGCTGCGGTAGCGCACGTACCAGCTGGTGTCGACGTTGAGCTGCATGAGGTTCGTGAGGCGCAACTTACCTGATGATCCCGCAGCTGTGCTTCCCGGCAAAGTTTCGAACTGGGTAAAGTTGACCGGCTCGGCTCCTCTGGACTCGAGATAGGCATTGAGAAAGGTAGCGTGGCTCACTTCATCCAGCGTGTTACTGGTGATATATTGCGGGCCATCGGAATCGAGGTTCGACAAGGCTATCTGATAGTTGTTCAACGGTTGGTTCGGGTCTACCTCAATGGGTGGATTCTTGCCGATACCGCCCAGTTCCGCATACTGTGTCCAAAGGTCCGCCTCGATCAGTTCCGCCGCCGCCAGAAATTGGAGGATGGCGACATCGCCCGCACCGAGAGGACCGCTTTCTTGTGCACGGGCCAAGGTTCCATTTGCTAACAAACCGGCGCCCACTACTGCTGCGCCTCCTGCCAGAAGGCCGCCTTTCATAAAAGAGCGGCGGTCAAGTGAGCGCCTGATAGATGGGAGAAGTTCTTCTTTTTTCATGGTTATGCTCCAATTCCTTTTGTTTTTGATTTTGTTTCATGCGGTACTGTGGCTTAGACGCAGCGGCCGAACGACGAGATGCGGGAAGGATGTCATTTAATTGTCAACGCTTTGTAAAACGCGGTAACAACATCACTGCAATGTTTTGCAGCGGCGAGTGAGTTGATAACTGGCAAGAGACGCTCCTATCTATAATTCTTTTTTGCTTACGAGTTTTCTTAAGAGGCTGCGGAAAAAGTCGGATTGCACGCTGTGCAGCCCGCAGCGGCTAAATCCGCGATTGATTTTGCTGCACTTACGGCGCGACTGAAGCCGCGCCACTTCAAAACAAGATCAAAACCCGCGCTTTCCGCAGCCTGTTAATGAGTGCACCGTGCTTCTCTTAGAGTTCCGGATAACGCCAGGGTTGGGCTAGGCTGATTTCCTTGTCTGCGGACAAAACTCGATGACCTTTCCGCATTGCAGCTCCGGAAGTTCATCGGTACGTAAAACTCAATCACCTTTGCCATGACAATCTCCCTGATCTTCCGATCTCTGTGGGGGCTGTATTCAGCTTGCAGCTCCAGTCGAGCTACCATATCCATCCGCAATGACAGCGCGCAGAATCGCACAACTGGAGCTTGTGCAAAAGTACTTTACAAACAGCGCATGACCTGATCCACATGTCTTTTCCCCTGCGAGCTGCATCCGGTGTCACCGTCGTACCCTGAAGCGAGACTAAACGCATCCATATTTGTTCCAGCAGTATGTGAAACTCCGCTAGTCGAGCAATATTCCCGAATTCTAAGAAATAGTTTCCCTGGCAAGACAGTCTCTTGACCCAGTTACTGGCGAAATGGCGCCACATACCATGCGCAGTACGTCCCCACGCCACCGAGCAGAACAATCACCCAAAGCACGAGCTCCGTGCTGCATCCACCACTTCCAATGTTTGAATCGCAGCCACTGTGGAAGAACGTTCGTGCCGGCCACGATGACAATATAGAGTCCCAGAAACTCAGCCGTTATCCCCAGAGCCGCGTGTATTGCCGCCACCTCGTAATACCACTTATGAAGAACCTTAGACATCGCCGACTCGACTTGTTGCTGGAACGACGGCCACATCACCAGTCCGATCATCAGCAAAGTCAAGAGAAGCACCGTCGTCTGGCAATACCGTGAGCTCTGTAGCGTCTGTGTTTCGCGAGAAGAGCCCCAGCAAGCAGGGTTACTCCCATGATGAACTGCACGACGAGGTTGAGATCTGCCTCGAAAGTTGCGCCGGTACCGAGAAAGCCCTTCATTGAAAAGATAGATAACGTCGCTAATCGTCCTTCACTCACGGGTATGATTTCCTAATAGCCTGCAAACTCTTCCGTCCGAATATCGTCCTCATCTACGCCCTCCTCACCGAGCGTTTGGCGCACTGAGGCAACCATTGTTGGCGGCCCAGCTATGTAATAGATCGGGCCCCGCAAGGATTTCACGCGTGTGAGCAGCGTTTCCGGACTGATGTGCCCAATCTTCCCTTTCCCGCCGTTATTATTGGCCACGCGCGTGAGGGTAGGAACAAAGCGGAACCTTGGATTTGCAGTCTCCAGCTTCCAGAGCGCATCAATGAATGCCACATCCTCCAGGTAGCGGTTCACGTAGAACAGAACAATACGATGGCGAAGCTTCTCCTCGGTGGCGTAGGTGAGCATGCTGATGAATGGCGCGATCCCGATTCCGCCGGCGAGGAAGACGGCAGGCCTGGCCGTGTTGTTATGGAGGCAAAAAGATCCCATTGGCCCTTCAATTCTGGCCGCTACCGATCGGCAGGGAGGATATGGCCTGCTTGAAAACCGTATTTCGTATGCGGGTCGTGACTAGAAGTTCTTCGTCGAACGGGGAGCTTGCGATGGAGAAGGTGTGAGTCAGTCCGTTTGACGGTCCGGGCTGGGAATCGGATAGAGTCAGGTCGATATACTGTCCGGCCTTGAATACAAAATCGTTTGGCTTCTCAAACTGAAATGCCATTGTGCCTTCGGCAACTTCTGTTCGACCTAATAGCGTGCTTTGGTAGCCGATCATCGCGATCATCCTTTTGTTCGTTGACCTAGTGCCGAAGAAAATACGTGTCTTGATCCCTTGTTGAAGTACTTGTGGCCGCGACGTAATGCCACTTATGCAGGACCGCAGCGGGGGCGCACCGTAGTGCGCCCTTGCCGAGGCTGTTTTGGTTTTAGTTGACGGTGATGGCTACAACACTGGATTGGGTTATTGCGCCGGATGTGCCCGTGATGGTCATGTTGACGACTTGAGATGCGGGCGTCGTTGATTTGTTGTTTGAATTGCTACCGCATCCAAGGGCGAACAGTGAGATGAGAAGCAGCAAACCCAGCATGCTCGTGAACAGAATATTCTTGCGTGCGAGCGGGTTCCGTTTGCGAGTCGCGAGAACGGTGCCAAAAAGCCCCAGACCAGGCAGTAGGGCCGCCATGGCGGGCACGCTATAGCCGATCGGGGGCGGGGTCGAGGTGGCGGAGATGGTCAAGGTGGAGGATGACGCGCTCGACCCGGGAGAGATCGTTGTGGGACTGAAAGCACAGCTTAGACCAGTGGGCGCAGTACAGGAAAGCGCAATCTGACCGTTGAATCCTCCCACCGCGCTGGCACTGATCGTGAGGTTGGACGAACCGCCCGGCGCTACGGTTACACTTGGGGCCGAGAGATTCAGAGAAAAATCTGGGCTGGTGACTGCGGCTGCGGGGACAAGGCTGGCGAACACGCTGGTTGTGGTGCCTCCAGCCGGGAAATTGGGCTGGTTGCTGCCTCCAGCCGTGAGATAAAGAGTGCCCGGATCACCGGAGGGACCGCCTCCGCCAAACACCATATCCCACAAACCGGGATTGACTAAGGCATTGTTCGCTGAGTCGGTGAGCTGGCCGAGAAACTTCCCGGTCGTATCGAAGGCGTCGATGGTGCCATCGCCGAAATTTCCTACCAGGATCGCGCTCGGGAACGTACCAAAAGTAGATGGAGTCTCCACCACGCTCCAAGGTGCGTTGAGCTTGCCGCCGGCAGCGACGAAGGTGCTGACGAAATTGCCGTTCATATCGAAGATATCCACCTGCCCGAGACCAGCGCCGGGCTGGGCGTCGTGCTTGGCAGCATCTTGCATGGCATAGGCGACGTAGATCTGGTTGCCGACGACGTGGATGCCGTGGGGCGCGAAACCCGCGGGAAGTTTTGGATCGGCGAACGAACCGCTCAGTGAAGTGGGGGTAAAGTTACGATCGTAGACGTCGACTTTGCCGCTGTTGAAGTTCGCCGCCAAAAGAAAGGTGCTGTTGAGCAGGGCGAGACCCTTGTAAACCGCGCCACTGGCAGAGTTATCGAAGGCCACTACTGCGCTACTGGCGCCGGTCCAGTTGGCAATGATGCCATCTTCGGTGTCAAAAATGAACGATCTGCCGCCGAAGTAACTGCCGTTGTCGTTGGACACGTTTCCCGTAGGGCAGCCAGGGCTACAATTACCATTCGGATTCTTTGTGGCCCCGGGTATGGTCACTACCAGCGCATTTTTGTTGCCCTGTGCGTCATAGAGTGTGGAGGTGCCGCTGTTATTGTTGGCGATCCAGAAATCTTGCCCGGGTAGAATGGAGATTCCCCAGGGGTTCAACAGTTGAGGGTCTGTAGTAGTCGCTACGCCGGCAGTATTGGAGACCAGGTTGGTCTGGGAATAGCTGGCCTGTTGGGCGAGCAACCCCGAGGGAATTGCTAACGTCATGAGCAGCCCGAATAACAAGAGTGTCCTCTTCAAGTTGTCCTCCATAACCTATTTTGCGATTTGTACGACGTTGACACGGCTCATTACCTTTTACGCCGCGAAGCCCTTGGTTGCCGGATGGGAAGGGATTCAGACAATAGATACATTTACTTCTTATCCCTAAACTCCCTCCCACAACCGCATAGAAACCGATGTTGTGCTCGACTTAAATTAGTTGCCAGAGGAAGCCACTGTGCCGTGGTCCTTCATCTGGGCTAGCTTGGTGATCGCTCGTCGTGTCCCGATGGTATAGACGCCCGCCGGTGTCTGAACCTTGCTGAGAAAGTACGTGTCCCCTATATGCTCGAAGCTAAGCTTTGCCTGCCCACCAGAAGCTCCATCGAAAACAATAGGCAGCAGAACCCCGCCTTTGTCGAGGCTGCGGATGATCAAGGTTAAATCTGACTCAGGAAACACACTGCCAACGCTGTATGTGCCCGCAGGCAGAGTTTTGCCTCCGGCTACAAACTCAAAGGGAACATTCGCAACGATGTTGCTTGTGTCTTGGGCGCTGGCACTTATGCCTAACCCAAGCAAACAAGTCAGAGTAAGTACAACGGTCAAATACGACTTCTTCATTGATTTCTCCTTGTTGAAACGTTTTGAATTTCATTATTGATAACTGAGCTCGTGAGGTTTTATTCCACAAGTGTCTCCTGAGCCGCGGTTGTCAAAATGCTTCTTGCAACTTATGTGGGTTAGACGCAGCGACCAACGACAAGATGC
>Ga0187860_1001909_pt1 | contig 17865 bp, 16 predicted proteins | sample June2016WEW_10_4_FD_132981 | JGI IMG/M metagenome (GOLD analysis project Ga0187860, IMG submission 132981) | Peatland microbial communities from SPRUCE experiment site at the Marcell Experimental Forest, Minnesota, USA - June2016WEW_10_40 | ecosystem: Environmental > Terrestrial > Soil >...
ACCACAACCTTTACGCTTTGAATGAATCAACCGGCAGGCAACTTTGGAACTTCACAACTGGGGGGGATGTGGATTCTTCTCCAAGTATCTCAAACGATGTAGTATACTTTGGTTCGTTCGACAACAAAACCTATGCTTTGAACGCAACAACGGGTGATTTATTATGGAGCTTCAAAATTGGCTATGATGAGTGCGTGCAGTCGTCTCCTGCTGTTGCAGACGGCGTTGTTTACGTAGGATCATATACCGTCAATGTTCACAACGACAACATTTACGCCTTGAATGCCACTTCAGGCGCTTCATTGTGGAACTATACAATCGGCAATTGGGTATATTCCTCTCCAACCATTTCAGACGGCATAATATACGTGTGTTCATACGACCACAGAGTTTACGCTTTGAATGCTACAACCGGCATGCAGATATGGAATTACACAACGAGGAGTTGCGTGTATTCTTCTCCTGCAGTCGCAGGCGGCTTAATCTATGTGGGCTCGTACGACAACAAAATCTACTGTTTAAACGCTGAAACGGGTTCTCAAGTCTGGAATTACACCACAGGAGGTAGCGTGTATTCTTCTCCAGCAATCGCAGGCGGTTTGGTTTACGTGGGTTCAACAGACCATTGTTTTTACGCTTTGAACGCCACAACGGGGGTTCTGGTTTGGATTTACAGAACCGGCGATGACGTGTATTCTTCTCCTGCTGTTTCGCAGGGCGTGGTCTATGTTGGTTCAAACGACCACAATGTATACGCTTTTGGTGCTTCATCTTCAACTTCAAAATCCACATCGTCTTCTTCTTCAAAAGGCACCTTAATGACTACCTTCGGCATCATCGCCGTAATAGTCGTAATCACTTTTGTTTTGATTATAGCCGCAAAGAAACGAAGAAAACAACACGCATGATTGTTCCAGAAATAATCAAAAATAGTTTTAATTCATTCTACAATGTTTTGGTAAGTTTAGACCATTCCAATTACAGACCGATTGGGTTTGAATTCCAAGAAGTGTATTATTGCCATTTAGGTATCAATAGTTCTAAATTTAGCATCTTTTTCTAAACCCTCATTATAACATTTTTCGCATAAACCTTCGTTAAGATAATAGATTTCTTCTGAAATCTCTATGCCACAATTATTGCATTTTTCCACTCTATTCGCCTCCCTGCATCTAATTCCGTCTACATAATAGTAATAACTCAAAAATCTTTATGAATCTAACTCTTTTATCGGTGTAATTCGCTTTATTCGCTAAACATCCAAAATAGGGCATAATAAAAGCTGCCTCGTGCAAATGGTTTGGCAGGAAGCCTTAAAATTCCAGCAAAACCTGCACCTATTCAAAACAGAGGCTGAAAGTAAGCTTGCAATTCTGTTTTACATATGAAGGGACGAATATTTTTCAAACTATATATTTATTTGAAGCCAACATACTGATAGCTAACTCTCGAGATGAGGCGTAAAAAAACAATTGTTCAAAGACGAAACGCTTAAAGAAAAAATTCATCAAGCAAACGTTTCCGTCCACCGACAAGAGGCGCAATACTATGAACTGCTCCATCCTGAGGTTTTCAGTAAACAAGAGCAGAAAAGAATAACTGCTGAACTAAAAATGATTGATAAACTTGTGACAGCTAACCGAAAAAACGCTCTTGACGTTGGAGCAGGTACTGGCAACTTAACAGGTAAACTTTTGCAGATGGGCTACAAAGTTACAGCCATAGATATCTCAGCAGAAATGTGCGCAATTTTGCAAAAAAAATATGTCGCCTACTTGAAAAATAGCGAATTAGCCGTAATCAACTCGTCAATTGAAAATCTGACTTTTGAGGCGGGCAAATTTGACTTAATAACTTGTTACTCTGTGCTGCACCACCTGCCAGACTATATTGCTGCACTCAGAAGTCTTTCAGTTTTTCTAAAGAAAGGTGGCGTAATCTATATTGGCCATGAAGCATCACCTTTCTACTGGAAAACTGAACCAAGCAACTTAGCCGGGTTAGTTAAGGGGATATACTTTCATTCATACCCCTTATTTAACGGCGTATACTTCCAAATTATCGGTTTAAAAGTTCCCACACTTGATTATTCTTTGTCAGATTACTGGCATAAAAAAGAACACTCGTTAGATCATATGCGCATAGAACAGGTATTCAAAGACGAACACTACAAATCCTTTAAGCGCACAGACAATTATCTCAACGCCACATGGATCCCGAACCCTCTATTCTATCTTTATCGGTTGTTATGTAAGCCTGAAATGAGTTTTTGGATTGCGAAAAAATAAAATTTTGACTCTGCCTGTCTGTTAAGCCTTCTCCTCAACAAATCCTTGTTCAAAGGCTATGCTATTCCTGCGTTTTTTTGTGCCCTTGGATTTAGTCTTCGTTTTGCGAAGTTTAAAACGCCTTCACGCTTGATTCTTTTAACTATTTGTTTTGGTGCTCTATGGAACTCTTTAAAGTATCTTTTTTGAATTGCCATAAGCGAGTTAAAATCAAACTCGTTAGTTTTTACTGTAAGCAAAAATTCATCAATTTGCTCATAATTTTTTGTTTCAAGCAGTTCTTGGTATAGTTTGCTGTCTGGACACCCGATGAAAATGTTGAATTGACACCAGTCCGGTTCCAATTTTTTAGCGAATTTCAGGGATGCCTCCATGTCCTTTAATGTTTCACCAGGCAACCCAAGCATGAATGAGCAAGCGGTTTGAATTTCATTTTTTCGGCAAAGCTTAAACGCATTTTCTATCTGTTCAAGAGTTGTGTTTCTACCTATTTGCTGTAACATTTTTTGTGAGCCTGATTCAACGCCGAACCAAATAGTTTTGCATCCAGCTTTGCTCATTATTTCTAAACGGTCTTGGTCGACTATGTCTACGCGTGTGTCGCAGACCCATTCTAAATCCAGCTTGTTTTCTATCATCAGGTTACACAGTTCAATAGTTTCTTTTTTTCTGAGTGTAAAGTTGTCGTTGATGAAGTATATTCCTTTTGTTCCATATTTGCTTATTAAATCTTGGATTTCCCCTATAACTCTCTGAGGGCTGAAGGCTCGACACATGTTTCCCCAGAGTTTTCTTGTTTCGCAAAAGCCACAGTTGAATACACATCCGCGTGAGATGCTCATGACATCGGCTGGTTTAACGTTCAGATACTCTATTGTCCTATCATAAAGTTCAAGCGGCAATAGATGTCTTGCTGGGTAAGGAATTTCATCGATGTTTTCAATAAATTTCGGCTGGTTCTTAATGTTTTTTCCTTGGCGCCTACATGCCACGCCTGGAATAGTTACGGCAGCTGGCTCATTGCCATTGGTGATGGCTGTGGCAAGTTGCGTCATTGCTCTTTCACCTTCACCCATAACAACATAATCGATTTCTGCGTTCGCCAGTATACTGTCAGGCATGTAGGAAGCGTGCCATCCACCAACAACTATGTTGCAATTGGGCAATGTTTCTTTGATTGCTTTCGCGGTCTCTACGCAGCGTGGGTAGGTTGCCGAGCCGCATGTAATGCCCACAATTTGCGGGTTGAGGTTTTTGACTAATTGCTTGATTTCACTGGTCGGTTTTTTCATGAGGTAGTTGTCGAGCATTTGAACCTTGAAGTCTGCTTTTTCGAGTGCCGCGGCAACGTACATTAATCCGATTGGAGGCAACCGTTTGCCAAGGTACCATGCACCGTTTTCCGGTGGAGCGGTAGTCATCAACAGAATCATGTTGTTTTTATCCTTAGCGCCAGAATTTTTGATTGGGTGTAAGCGGGGCACAGTTTTGCCTCTTAAGTAAATGTTTGCTTAAAACGATTATTTGCCAGTTTATAGGTTTAACGGAACATAACACTCATGTAGCTTGTATAATTGTTTTTGCTGTTTACATTGGAACCGGTGAAACTGTTTTTTGCTAGTGAAATTAGTCTGAAACTAGTGCAAGTAGCGAATAATGTGTTCTTTCCATTTTTTCCGCTTCATAAGACAGAGGTTACCAGTGAAATTTAGCCCTAAGACTGTTTGCTTAGTATTTGTTTTATTGTTTGTACAAGTTTTTGGTTGTCTTTGGCAGATCTGACTGTGATTCTAAAGAAGCTGTCATCTAAGCCCATGAAGGTGCAGCAGTCTCGGATCAACATGTGCTCTTTAGCCAGAGCTTCTTTTAGCTTAGTAGATGTGGTTTTTCGGTTTAGGATTTTTACAAGCAGAAAGTTTGTTACGGACGGATAAACGTGTAAGCCTTCGATTTCGTTTAGGCTCTTTGCAAGCTCTGTTCGTTCTTTTGCTATTGTTCTCTTAGTGTTTTCAATGAAATCAGTGTCATTAAACGCTGCAAGCGTTGCGCAGCTTGCGAGGCTGTTGATGCTCCACGGTAGCCTAACATTTTCCAGCTTCTCGACTAGGTTTGGCGCTGCTATACCGTAGCCTAAACGTATGCCAGCCATACCATAAAATTTTGTCACTGACCTTATCACAAAGAGGTTCTCGTACTCCTTCACCATGTCAGCCAGCGTGGTTTCTTGCCCTTTCTCGGCAAACTCGATATAGTTCTCGTCTACGCTAAAGATGATGTCTTTTTTATGGCAGAAATCGACAAGATCCAAAACCGTTTCCTTACTATACAACGTTCCAGACGGACTATGCGGGTTACAAATACACATTATTTTAGTATCTCCAGTTACCGCATTCTTGATTTTCTCTGTTTCTAACGCAAAATTTTCGGGCAACTGAACAAACACTGGTTTGCTATCAACTCTCAAAACCGCTTTCTCATACTCTGAGAACGAAGGTACTGGAATAACCGCGTTAAAACCACGGGGCAAAATTTCAGTAATCGCGTAGATAAGCTCAATGGAGCCATTGCCTAAAATGATGTTTTCCTCTTCAACTCCGTGCCCCACGTACTTCGCTACATCTGCTTTAAACTCCACTGGGTTTGGGTCAGGATAAAACTTAATCAACTTGGCATACTGCTTAACAGCTTCAACGGCTTTAGGGGAAGGACCAAGAAAATTGATTGGTCCGCTGAACTCAAGAACTTCTTCAAGTGGAACATTGTATTTTCGGCTAAAACCCCAAATGTCTCCGCCGTGACTGACAAACCTGCGTTCTTTACATGTGTCCGACAGCTTTCTATTCCTCCATTAACCTACCGACTTCTTTTTCAACTTGCAACTGAGCTTTAAAGTGAGCGTTATACAAATTAACAACCTTGTACAGCCAGTAAACTACCCCAACGCCCAACGTAACAATGGTAATCAAAACATAAGTTTTTATCGGTATCGTCTGGGTCATAAACATTCGTTCACTAAAAGAAGCCGCAAGAAACATGTCTTGATTTCGCTCATGCACCAGTAAATCCCTCGACAATAGGTAAAGAATAAAAAAAATTGGAACGACCAAAACGATGCTGACAGCCCACACCTTCGAATTCCTCTGCGTAAAGTGCTTACTTGTTGCTGGTGGTTCCTTTTCCTGACTCCTCAGATAAGCGGCAACCTGATTTTCCAACTCTGCCTCATGCTGGAAATGCCTATTCCTGTTCTCAATCAGGCGGTAGAACATGGGAAAAAACGCCAACCCGAAAGTAACAATCGCAGCCAAAAACCACATGGAAAACCATATTTTTCTGTCGGCTTCAACTTTACTTTTTGTGGCGGTTTCCATGTAAGCAAACTATCCATTCAACTGCTTACAAGGTTGGGGTAGCCAAACTTTATAAGTTCTTCCATTGGCATCTAAAAGTAAAATGAGCCGACAGGAAATGTTGCTTTCCGTAATAATTCCCGTTTACAACGAGGAATTAACCATAGGCAACATAATCGACCGTGTAAAAGCAGCCGTGGAGCAAACAGGCTTAAAATACGAAGTAATAGTTGTAGACGATTGTTCTTATGACAAATCGCTTGAAATTGCCAAAAAGCACAGCGCCAAAATCTACACACTAAAAAGACACTCAGGTAAAGGCTACGCGTTGCGAGCAGGCTTTGCTAAAGCCAAAGGCGATATAATAGTCACCATAGACTCGGACGGCTCACACAAACCCGAAGAGCTTCCGCGGGTACTTGCGCCAATCGTGCAAGACAAAGCAGATCTAGTCATAGGTTCAAGATACCTAAACCAAAAAAACGTGGCTACCAGAAAACTAAACGCTTTCGGTGTCCAACTTTTCGATTCTTTTATCGAACTATTAACTGGTGTCGCCATTACTGACTCTCAATCAGGCTATCGTGCTATGAAACGCGAAGTCCTAAAAAGCCAAAAGCTAAAGTCAGAGGGGTATGAGATAGAATCTGAAATGTTGGTTAAGACAGTCCAAAAAAGTTTCCGAATCGCTGAGGTGCCGATAAGTTTTGAACAGCGAACCTACGGCAGGTCTGGAGTTGACCCAATACTTGATGGATTCAAAATTCTCTTATCGATAGTTTCAGCATATATGAAGGGTTAAGCAAGTTGGCTGGCAACCTGTATCCTAAAGTTTCAATCATCGTTGCATCCTACAATAATGAACCAATAATCGAGGAATGCCTCAAATCGATTTTGGCGCTGGATTATCCCGCGGAATCCATTGAAGTTATCGTCATGGACGGAGGCTCAAATGACGCCACAGTCAAAATAGCAGAAAATTTCCCTATCAAAGTTGTTTCTATTCGCTTAAACGCTCCAGCAGCCTATAATTACGCCATGAAAATTGCTACTCACTTGGTTCTGGGCTTCATAGATGCAGATGCTAAAGTGGAATCGCAATGGCTAAGAAAACTTGTACCCCACTTGGAAGAGCCTAAAGTGGCAGGAGTCAGCGGCAGCATCGAAACATGGAACGCTGAGAACCCATGGGCAAAAAGCATCGGTTACGAACTTAAAAACCGCTACAGCCGCATAGGAAAATACACAAGCCGCATAGCCACCATGAACCTGCTGTTGAAAAAAGACGTTATCGAAGAGGCTGGTGGATGGGATGAAAACTTGCCAAGCCAATATGACACAGACTTAGGCTTTAGAATAAGCGCTAAAGGCTACAAAATCGCTTACGAACCAAACGCCATCTGCTACCACTACAACAGGCCCACGCTACGGGCTTATTATAGGCAGCAGTTGCAGTACGGAAAAAACACTTTAAAACTATACTTTAAACATGGACGCTTGGCGAAGGGCGATGAAATCACGGATTTTGGGATGAACATTCAGCCAGTACTGCTTTTAGCTGTCATTTTGTCTTTCGTTCTGGGAATCATAGAGGTGCTTAGACCCTTATGGTACATTTCAGGCTTAATTTTGGCGTTTATGCTTGTTTACTTCGTTTACTCAGCCGCCAAAATTGCCGTTAAGTTCCATGATAAGGTAGCTTTGCGGTTGGTTGTGCTATATTTTGTGAGAGCGTTCGCATGGTTTGTTGGCGCAGTAACAACCACCATCAACTACGCTAGAGGCAAAGGGAGGAAAACACCCGATGCGTAGCGTATGCTTCGTCTCGCCTGAGTATTGGCCCCTGTCTGGTGGAACAGGCGCCTATGTTTACTATCTATCGAACGAGCTTATGAAAAACGGTTATAAAATCTACGTAGTCACAGGCTCCGACCAAACATTAGACGTTAAAGTTAACGAGCAATTAAAGGTGTTTTTCCTAAAAATCCCAAAAGCGCCTGTCATAAAATCGTTTATGCTTGCAGCCTCCAGCTACCGTAAACTAAACAGCGTCCGCGAAACGGTTAACGTGGATATTACGCATGCTAACTTGCCGTTAACTCCAAATTTTGCGGTGCCATCTAATTTTGGAAAAACGTTCCTTTGCACAGTTCACTCAACATGGAAGGGCGAAGCACAAGCCATACGTGGCGAACCCTACGGCAGGCTTAACGCTAACGAGAAGTTTATGGTTAGCTTCAACTGGTTTTTGCGGATTTTTGAGGAAAAAATGCTTGAGCGAGCAAACAAAATTATTGCGGTCAGCTATTTCACGAAGCGCGAGTTGCTTGATTGCTATAAGGTGCCTGAAGAAAAAATCCAAGTAATTCATAATGGGGTTGATGTAAACAAGTTCAAGCCTGCAAAAGATAAACGCAAAATCAAGGAAGAGCTTGGCTTTAAAGCCGATGATTTGGCTATAGTGTCAGTGGGCAGGCTCTATGCACGCAAAGGCTTGTTTACACTTATCGAAAGCATGCCCGCCGTCGTCAATCGCTTCAAAAACGCGAAATTCATAATTTCAGGCAAAGGGCAAAGCGGTGAAATGCGAAAGCTCGTCAATTACGCTGATAAACTTGGGGTAAAAGACAGCATAATCTTCACAGGTTACTATCCAGACAAAAAACTGCCCAACCTCTACCAAGCTGCGGACGTGTTTGCGTTTTCCACCTTTTACGAGCATCATCCTTTTGCTGTTCTCGAAGCTCTTTCAACCGGTTTGCCCGTAGTAACAACTAGCGTGGGTGGGATTCCGGAAACAATTGAAAGCGGTAAAAACGGGTTCTTGGTCGAACCATTCAATCCAGCACAGTTCGCTGACAGGATACTGTATTTGCTTGAACACCCAGCTGAAGCTTCGGAAATGGGGTCTCTTGCCCGAAAAACAATCATGGAGCGCTTTGATTGGCGCATAGTCGTCAAGAACGTTCTCAAGGTCTACGATGAAGCGTTTGGCTAAGCCACTTGAACTGGCTCTCGCCTGTAAGCCATGGTTACTCTCTGGAACAGTTTAACGACATCCAACGAGCAGAACAGCATCTTCGTTAAGTACTCATGTTGGTAGATTTCCATTTGAGCTTTAACAGGCAAATCAATTCTCGGCGGCTCAAACCTATGTGCTACCTCGTTAACCTGCAAACCCTGCACCCTGATTGCTTCCTTTTGCAAGCCTACTTTTTTGGCAATATAGTTAAGGTATGTTTGTTTCCAGTCTAATTCCATGATTTCCGCTGCGGTTATATCGATAGCTAAGGCGTCATTGCTGGTTAGCATTAAGTCCATTTTGACGGGTTTGCCTTTGGTTGGGCCATTTCCCTCAATCCCAACCCTCGCATCCATGATAGTTAACTGCGGCTTAATGACGGAGTATAACCTGAAGAAAACTTCCGGCAGATATGGATGAAGGTAAATACGCCTGTTGCTGGGAACGCAGCCGAAAAGGTTCTTTATCGCTCCACTGTACATTGCAAACTCATGCGTTTTCATCAAAGGCAAATCCACAACCGCATCAGCATCCAACACGGTTTTCGGCAAAAACAACTCCTTCAGCGCAGTGTTAGTGGTTGGAAATTTTACTTTGACCACTTTGTCCTCGGAAAGATTAATCACGCTGCCTCCTGCTTTCTCCACTGCGGCTTCTATCCCTGTTTTTTCAAACGCCGAGTTGCATGGGTAATTGAACCCGTTAGATTCGCCAACTATTACTTCTCTGGCGCCGTCTCGAAGTAAGCTAACCAGTTCGCCAAGCAGTTTGGGGCATGTTACTACGCCGGGAATGTACTCTGGGTGGCTCATGTTGGGCTTGACGAAAATTTTCTGTTTCCCACGCAACCCTGAATCATCAACGGCTTCATTTAAGATCTCGCTTATGCCGTTTTTGGCTCGAAAGATTTTGACCGTTTTCTGCTCTGGCTTTGGCACTTTTAGGCACCTTTGGCTTGTTTTTCCATTATGCAGCCTGAATCGGAGTTTAACATGTCGCCGTTATGGTACGCGGCTGACCGCGCTCTGCACCCGCCACAAATATACTTGTAGGCGCATATTCCACAGGCTCCCTTCAAGTTTCCCCTGTTCCTTAAGGCTTTAAAAAGAGTCGAGTTTAACCATATATCTTGGAACTTCTCAGTTTTCAGGTTCCCCACATTTATCGGCAGGAAGACGCATGGGTGAACATCCCCCTGAGGCGAAAGCGAACAATATAATCTTCCAGCTCCGCATCCGCCGATGAAATCTGCCAGTGGAACAGTTTTCTTGCTTACTCTCGCCGTCTGCATGTGCGCCATAGACATCGTCACTTCTCCGGTTCCCGCTAACCCTTGGCATTGCAAGGCTACTCGGGCTAGCTGCGGCGCCGTGGTGAGAATGGTTGTTTTGCAACCAGTTGACATCCTATTAAGCAAGTAATGCATAAGCTTCTCCCGCTCTTCCGCCGACAAATCCTGGTCATAGTGAGCTTTTCCGCGTCCGGTTGGAATGAAATTAAAGTAGGTGAATCTTTCAGCGCCAACTTCTTCAGCTAACGTCACGATTGCAGGCATTTCTTCAAGGTTGCTTTTCGTAGCCGTGGTAGCTATGCAAGCGCACAAATCCGCTTCCACACAATTCCTAAGTCCAACCACAGCTTTCTCGAACGCGCCCGGTACCCCTCTGAAAGTGTCATGGGTTTTTGCGGTGGCACCATCAATGCTTATTTCGACGTAGTGTATTCCAGTTTGTTTTATTTTTTTGACGTTTTCCTTTGTTAGCAGGGTTCCGTTTGTAGCTACGGAAACGTATAAGCCGCGTTTAACTGCGTGGTTTGCCACTTCAAAGAAGTCTTTTCGGCTCAGGGGTTCGCCGCCTGAAAAAGCCAGCGCTGTAACTCCAGCTTCTGCAAGCTGATCCACGACTGCCAAAGCTTCTTTGGTTGTTAATTCTTCTTCGTTAACTGCGCCGGAGTTTGAATAGCAATGCTTGCAGCTCAAGTTACATTTATGCGTAAAATCCCAAACAATCAAGAAAGGCGCATAAAGCGAGATCGGCTTTTTAATTCCCATATAATCAAAGGACTTTGTCAAGTTGGTTATTGCTCTACGTGCATAAGGGTCTGCTAAGAGCTTCTCAACCTTCTGTCGCTTAATGTTTAAGCTTCTTCTTAGGAATTCAACCCAAAAACCAATAATCTGCGAGTAAAGAACGCTACATTTCTCACACTTCGTAACGGTTTTTCCAGCATAAGAATCCAATGCTGCTTCAAGAACCGTTCTGCCACATGCAGGACATTTTTTCAGGGACAACCGCAACATTTTTTTGGTCATTGGCAGCGTTATCACTGCATTCCAGAAGCTATCATGACTAAGTAGGCTCATCCGAGACGGCTCTCCTGAAATAGCAACTTGAGGTAGAGTAGGTTGCGTGGTGATGTTAAAGATTTCTCTAACAGGAAAACTCATCTATTCAAGCTGCTATCATGCATTATTCTCTCAGCGATTTCTAAATCCTTCAAGGTGTTAATGTTAAGGAGCACTTCAACTTCTTTTGTGATTAAGGCGCTTGTTTCAATTTTGCCCTCGCCTTGAATTTTGGCGCCGTTAACGATGTTAACTCCTGAAACCGCATACCATTCGCCTTTGTATTCGTCGGTGGAAGAAACAGAGAGTCCTAAGCATTCACGACTTTCAATAGGTACAAAGACTGCTAAGAAGTCTTTTCCGCAAACCTCAAACTGACCGATGACTTTGTCCAGAAACTTGCCTGTGACGGCTGGTAAATCCGCTGGAATGGTCAGCACAGAACCCATTAAACCAGCTTTAAGAACAGCTTGCTTTAAGTCATCATGATAACCCTTTGCCTCCGTCCGCAAAACCTTCCATCCCTTGCTAAGGCAGTGCCTTTCAGTTTCAGGAGTGTTCATGCTGGTCACTACATAAAACTCTGAAACTTTCTCGGCACAAGCAAGAGCCTCAGCCACCCAATCAATCAGCGGTTTACCTAAAAAAGGCAAAAGCGGCTTCTCCCCTAGCAAACCCATGCGGGTTCCTTTTCCGCCAGCCATAATCAACGCAGGAACTTTCATATTAGCATCAACATGCCTGCAATCAAAATAAGTGTAACTGCCCTAGCCACCTCGTTGGTTGCCCCAATTATGTCGCCTGAAACTCCGCCGAAAACGCCTTTTGCAACTTTCTCCATCACAAGCGCTACTGGAATGCTGACTAAAACCACTCCGACGGCAAATAAACCTAAAAACGGTTTATCTGTAAAAGCAAAAAATGGGTAAACAATCAAAACAGAAAGTGCGTAAGCGATGATGTTTAGTTTCTTTTTTGCTTTTTGAAGGAAAATCGAGCCTAACCCTTTATGCGTGGGTTTCCCTACCCAAACAATCGTTACCATGGCTAATTTGGCTGAGACTTCAGCGGCTATTATTGCTCCAAAAGCAAAAAGTGGGTTAATAAAAAATAACCCTGTAAAAGCGACAAACTCTACAATTATCGCAAGTAACGCTCCCCAGTAAGTTACGGTCCAAGCGTGGGCAACCATTTTTCTGTCATGCAAATTCCTAAGTCCAAAAGCGTTGCCTAAATCGATTAAGCCATCGAAATGTTGGAGTCCCGTTAAGACAAGCAGGAAAGCCACGGTCATCGCTGCAACTGCAAGCTTTGCTAGTAAGTCAGTTGGCAAGGCAATGATTGGGTTAACTAAACTGAGCAGAAAATGAACGATAATGCTTGCGCCGAGGAAGTAAGCGCCGGCAAGTATGCCTATGAATGCGCCGATTATGGGGAAAAGGTACATGTGCTCAGCTGTGGTGAAAATGAAATCTTCCTTTCCGCCCACGGGGATAATGGTTAGGAAAGACAGCAAATCCCTAAAAGTTTTTATAGCTTTCACAGGCGACATATACCCTACAACTAATTGAAAGATAATATAGACTTTGTCGTGAATTACATGGGGGAACTTAAAGAGAAAAAAATTCTAGTCACTGGTGGAGCAGGTTTTATCGGCTTTCACCTGTGCAAAAGGCTGTCAGACCTAACGTCAGACTTAACAATTTATGATAACTTATCAACTGGCAAAAAGGAAAACGTGAAAGACGTTCCCAAAGCCAAGTTCGTCAAAGGCGATATACTTGACCTGAAAAAGCTTCGTTCTTTAGAAAAGGCTGATTTAATTTATCATTTAGCTGCGCAAGTTGTGGTTCCGTACTCTATGGAGAATCCACTGGAAGATTTTGAAACAAACGCTAAAGGAACCCTCCAAGTTCTTGAGAAAGCACGCAAAGACGATGCAAACCTAGTTTTCGCTTCCAGCGCAGCCGTCTATGGCAATCCAACTGTATTTCCAACTCCGGAGGAATATGGTTTTCACCCCTTTTCCTGCTATGGGTTATCCAAAGTTGTCGGCGAAGAATACTGCGGAATGTACCAAAGCCAGTACGGCTTAGACATCACTATAATGAGGTTTGCTAACGTTTACGGGCCAAGATGTCACGGAGTTATCCATGACTTTCTAGATAAAATCGCTAAAAACCCAGGCAAACTAGAAATCATCGGCACTGGGCTTCAGTCACGCGATTTTGTTTATGTTTCCGATGTGGTAGATGCTCTGGTAACCGTTGGGTCAGATGATTCTGCTAACGGTAAAACTTACAACATAGGCTTTGGAACGACAACTACGATAATAGACCTTGCCAAAATGATGCTCAAAATTCTTAACTTTCAAGACAGAACATTCATAACCACAACCAATGTTTCTTGGCAAGGCGACGTAACAAAAATTTGGTTTGACAACTCCAAAGCAAAGAAAGAGTTGAACTGGAATCCCAAGGTAAGCCTTGAAGATAGCATAAGAGAAATTATCGCAGAGAGGAAACTTTCGTAATGGCCACTCCCAAGCCAGCTAGAGGATTAATCGCTCTTTTGCGTCTTCCCTACTGGCTGATGACTGGTGGTCTATCTCTCCTAACAGCTTTCGCCATCACCAAAAACCCTCTTGGCCTCAGCATACAAACAGACTTGCTGATTTTCTTTTCCATGGCATTCATAACATCTGCAGGCTTTGCAATCAACGACTACTTTGACAGAGAAAGCGATGCAGTAATTAAGCCTAAACGTCCCATACCCTCAGGTGCACTGTCTCTAAAGCAAGTAGTAGCAATCTCAGGATTACTTTTTACTTTAGGTCTAATCATGGCTTTTTTTATTAACTGGCTAAGCTTCGCAATAATCGTGGTCGATTCCTTGTTGCTATTGATTTACTCAACACTTGTAAAGCGGAAATCAGGCTTTGCTGCCAACGTTTTGGTTGGCGTTTTAACAGGCACAGCCTTCATGTATGGAGAAGCCACCATCTCAGGCACTGTAAGCTTGATTTCCTTAAGCCTCTACCCGATAGCTTTCGGCACTATAGGCGGCAATGTCCTGCGAGACATCCTAAGCTTTGATGGCGACTCAAAAATTGGTTATCCAACGCTTCCGCAGAAAATCGGCACCGTAAACTCTGTGAAAGTGGCTGCACTGTTTTTCACGTTAACTGGGTTGCTTGCGCCTCTTCCCTACTTCATAGGCAAGTTTACAATTTACTATTTGCCTCCCATTCTCCTGTGGAGCGTTCTTTTAATTTACTGTTCAATCCGCCTTGCAACCTCAGCTTCAACAGTGTTCAACGTGCGAAAATATGAGCGCATAGTCACTATGTCAATGATTCTTCTTCCGCTAGCATTAATAATCGAGGCAACACTTGGAGGGTTACTATGACCAAAACAAAAAGCATCTGTCCTGAATGCCAAAAAAAGATAGATGCCCAACTAACACAAGGAAACGGAAAAATCCAACTCACCAAGCAGTGCCCCGAACACGGAGATTTCGAAGCTACTCACTGGCAAAGCCCAGGCGTCTTTAGTCACATGCAAACTTATGACCAATTCCAATATCTTGGCGACTTAAACGCGCCGAAAAACCCTGAAGGCTGTCCCTACGTTTGCGAAACGTGCACCAACCACGCCTCAGGTACGGTCATAGGCGTAATCGATGTCACAAAACGGTGCAACTTCAAATGCGCAGTTTGCTTCTCGACTTTTCCCCAGCAAGAAGTCGATTATGAGCCAACCAAAGAAGCACTCATAGACATGCTTGAGTTCGTAAGCAAAGCCAACCCCAAACCTCCAGCCATCCTGTTCTCAGGTGGCGAACCCTTAGAACGGGAGGATATGCCTGAAATAATCGGCGTTGCACATAGACTAAAGTTTATGACTATATTAGCGACCAACGGGACACATTTGGTCGATACCCCTGGGCTGGCAAAGAAGCTAAAAGATAACGGCTTAAATATCGTTTATTTATCGTTTGACAGTTTCCACGAAGGCTTCAACAAGAAGATTAGAGGACAAGAAGCACTCGTAGATCAAAAACTTAAGGCTATAGAGGTTTGCCGAAAATACGACATGGAAATCATCTTAGTTAACACTTTGATGAAAAGCTTGAATGATAACGAAGTTGGCGACATGATACGGTTCGCTGCCAAAAACACTGACATAGTGCGAGGTTTAATTTTCCAGCCCATCGCCTTCACCGGCAGAGCTACCGAGAACCCCTTTCGTGAGAATTTCCGTGAATGGTCTTTTGCAGAGGATGTTGAAAAACAAACTTACGGCGAAATAAAAACCACCGACCTATTTCCAATGTCGGTCATGACTTCTCCGATAAAGATAATGCGTAAATTCATGCAGAAGCCTTGGCCATTGTTCTCTTGCAGTCCACAATGCGGAATTGTAAACTGGATCTACGTCTCAAAAGACGGCAAAATGTTCCCAATTAACCGCTTTGTCAACTTTGACAGGTTCTTTAACCAAATCCGAAAAACCGCCGAAAACGCTGAATCAAAGGGAAAATTTTCTCTGCTCTCATCACTATTCATGGCATCAATGCTTTCAATGAATATGCTCCTAGTTACCAGGAAAGTCGGCATGCTAACCCTAACAAACTCAATCATGAGAATGCACCTTTCACCATCGTATCAATCGCTGGGAAAAATCCGTGGACGCATCTTCCTACTTGGTTGCATGGCATTCATGGACTCATATAACTTTGACGTCAACCGTGTTCGCCGTTGCGTAGTACATTACATTACCCCCGACAAGAAAATCATACCTTTCTGCGCATACAACAATATCCATAGGGTTGCAATCGAAAAAGAATACGCTGAAAGGCATAAGACGGCTTAACTTATCACTTGAATGTTTAAGACACAAGCGTCTTGAAATTGAGTAAACTGGTAAGCTCCTGAAGCTGGATTATACTGCCAAAGCTCAAAAACCACCGAGTAGCTTCCAACTTGATTTTCAGTAACTGCTACTGACTTTTGCCAGCTTTGCCCATTCCCTAAAGTTATATTATACGCTTCAACGGGCTGAGTATTAAATGGAAAAGTTGTAAGGTCATCGGTGATTTTCACTAAAACCTCGTATTGAACGGTTCCTCCCATGTTGTTCACAACGGTAACCGGCACATTGAATGTGCTGTTCTGGTTAGCTACCAAAACTGATGGGTAATCAACGGCTTTGTTTCGTGAATCAAGCAAATAAATTGTGCTGTACCCTGACGGTGCCGGCCTAAAAAACACAAAGTAACTTATAGCTATTGCAGCAATAATTATCAGGGCAAGGAAAACGGCGACCGCATAGCCTTTTTCATCATTTAAACCAATTTTTCTTCCAATATTCTTCGTTTTTTCGAACCATGTCAGCATCCATAAGGCCCCTAAATATAGTGCTAAATATTTCAATTCCTGACTTAAATTTTTTGAGCTTGGTTTTCCCGTATTTTCGGGCTTTATATGTTGTGGGGACTTCAACCATGTTGTATCCTTCTTTGGCGAATTGTATGAGCATTTCAGTAGCGTAAGCCATGTCTCCCTCGTTTAACTTGACGTTGTCGATGGCTTCATGGGATATTGCTCGGAAACCTGATTGTGTGTCGCTGAGGAATTGGCTGTAGAAGAAGTCGAAAAAGAAGGTAATTACTTTGTTTCCAACGAAATTCATGAGTCCCATGGCTTTGTTTGGGTCATACATGCGAGTGGCTAAAACCATGTCCGCGTCTTTCTGGATCATCATGTCTAGCAAGCGGTTGATGTGTTTTACCTCGTAGGTGCCATCGCCGTCAACCATCACAATAATGTTGCCTTTCGCATTTTTCATACCTGTTTTAAGAGCGGTTCCATACCCGAGTCTTGGTTCAATAATAAGCTTGCAAAAACTTGTGTCTTTAACGATTTCTATTGTTCCGTCAGTGGAGTTGCCGTCAACAACGATTATCTCTTTTGGATATTCCAACTCTTTATAGATGGTTGTGACAGCCTCTAAGATGTTTCCTGCTTCATTGAGCGTTGGAATTACTACCGAGACCAGTTCTACTTTCGACGTCATGCTAACTCCATCTTGAGGCTATACTGTTTAATTAGTTTGGTTAAATAAGTTCTTCGTATATTCCGATGAGTGCTTCAACGTTTTTATCCCAACTAAACTTTTCTTCCATTATTGCTCGAAGCTCCAATTTGCGTGAAGACAAATCCATATTAGAAAATTCCAAAATTGCTTTTGCAAGCAACTCCGGCTGGTTAGATGGCACTAATCTTCCGTAATCTTCCATTAGGATTTCACTTATTCCCCCAACGTTTGTGGCTATTACTGGCAATCCGCAAGCCATGGCTTCGAGCGCAACCAAAGGCAAGCCTTCTCCTGATTTTGATGGCAGCACAAAGAAGTCTGCAGCGTTATAGTAAGACGGTAAATCTTCATCTTTAACAAACCCTGTAAGCTTAAAATTGTTTTCTATTCCTAACTGTGTAATTTTGATTTGGACGCTGTTGAGGTCTGGTCCTTTTCCAACTACTAGAAAAGTAATCTTTGGGTTCTTTCTTACTGCGATGTTTGCGCTCTCTATTAATGTGTCAATGCCGTTTTTGTAAACAAGCCTTCTGACAGTTACTGCTACGATAGCTGTTTGCGGGATTCCCAGCTTCCTCCTCATTTCTTCTCGTTTTCCTGTCATGGGCTTGAAACGAACCAAGTCAACGCCGTTATGTAACACCTTGATTTTCTCTGGTTTTGCTCCTAAACTTAAAACATAATTTTTGGTTGCGTTGCTCACCGTGATTATTTTGTCTGCTTCTCTTAGCGTCTCTTTTCCAACCGCCAAGTCGTTTAA
>Ga0187860_1001916_pt1 | contig 17839 bp, 18 predicted proteins | sample June2016WEW_10_4_FD_132981 | JGI IMG/M metagenome (GOLD analysis project Ga0187860, IMG submission 132981) | Peatland microbial communities from SPRUCE experiment site at the Marcell Experimental Forest, Minnesota, USA - June2016WEW_10_40 | ecosystem: Environmental > Terrestrial > Soil >...
ATGGGCGGCCAAACGCACCTATCTCGGCTGCGGCGGCTGGGGCAACGGCCACGGCGGCGCCTGCCGCAATCAGACCGGCATCCAATGGGCGCGCACCATGGTGTGCCTGATCGCGATGCAGGGGCTGGGCAAGCCCGGAATCAATATGGGCAATCTGCAATGGGGCGCCCCGGTCGACCTCAACTTCTATTTCCCCGGCTACGCCGACGGGGGCATGTCCGGCGATATTGAGAAGACGGCCATGGCGGTTGAGCTCTTTCAGCGTATGCCGCAGCTGCCGACGATGAACACGCCGCAGCAGAAGATTCCGCGAATCTTCCTACCAGAGGCGATTCTCGAAGGGAAAGCCGACGGCGGCTACCCGTGGAACGGCAAATCGATCGAGTCGCAGTTCGCCAAGTTCAGCTATCCGGCGGCTGGTCACGCGCTGGTGCGGATGATGTTCAAGTACGGCGGTTCGCTGATCCCGACCATGAACAACACTAACCGTCACGTGAAGATGTTCCAGTCGCCGAATCTCGAGTTCATCGTCAGCCAGGCGATCTGGTTCGAGGGCGACACCAAATTTGCCGACATCATCCTACCCGCCTGCACCAATTTCGAGCGGGCGGACATCAGCGAATGGGCCGGGCTCGGCGGTTACGGCCATCACGGCCAGCAGCAGCTCAACCATCGCGTCATCATCTTCCAGGCGCCGGCCATCGAGCCGCTCGGGGAGTCCAAATCCGACTTCTGGATCTTCAACGAGATTTGCAAGCGGCTCGGGCTCGCCAACTACTTCTCCGAAGGCGTGAACGAGATCGACTGGGTCAAGCGCCTATACGATGCGTCCGACATGCCCAAGGTGATGTCGTGGAAGAAGTTCATTCGCCGCGGCTACTTCGTGGTGCCGTCGGAGAAGGAGCATCTGCGCGCGCCGGTCTCCTTCCGCTGGTTCTGGGAAGGCCGCAAGAAGGACGTTCCGGAGCCGCACCCACTGCCTTCGGACTACTCGGTGGAGTTCCTCAAAGGCCTCCAGACCCAATCGGGCAAGCTCGAATTCGAGTGCAATAGCCTCAAGCGTTTGAACGATCCCGAGCGGCCGCCGGTCGTCGAATACGTGCCGTCGTGGGAGGGCCCGCAGTCGGGCGAGCTGTTCCGGAAATATCCGCTGCAGCTGCTCACGCCGCACAGCAAGTACAGCTTCCACACCCAGGGCGACGGCAAGGACAGCTTCCTGCTCAACATCCCGGACCACCGGGTAAAGGTGAAGGATTGGTACTACTGGATTGTGCGCATTAATTCGCAGGATGCCGCGGCTCGCGGCATTAAGCAGCACGATCTGGTCAAAGTCTACAACGACCGTGGCGCTGTGATCTGCGCGGCGGTGCTCACCCAGCGGCTGTCGCGCGGTGTCGCCCACAGCTTCGAATCTTCGGCGCTGTACGAACCGATGGGCGAGCCCGGCCGGTCGGTGGACCGCGGCGGCGTGGTTAACCTGTTGACGCCGCACCGCCCGCAGACCACGTCGACGCATTCGCTCGCAGGTTCGCAGGCCCTGGTCGAAATCGAGCTGTGGGACGGCAAGACCGAATACATCTCGGGCGCGTTCGCCCAAGCGGAGATGGACTCGCAGGCCAAGCGCGCACGCGCGGCTGCGGCGGTGTCGGCGAAGTGATGATTGACGTGAACCCCATCGTTCGGCGCGATGCGAGATAAGCGATGAAAAAATGGAACATGGTCATCGACGTCGCCGAGTGCACGAACTGCAACCTGTGCACGCTGGCGATTATGGATGAGTACGTCGCCAACGACTGGCCAGGCTATTCAGCGCCGATGCCAAGGCACGGTCACAGGTGGATCAACATTTTGCAAAAGGAGCGCGGACAGGCGCCGATGATCGATGTCGCCTATGTGCCGACCATGTGCAACCACTGCGACAACGCGCCCTGCGTCGCGAAAGGCGGTGGCGCGGTGAGCAAACGCGACGACGGCATCGTGCTCATCGATCCAGTCAAGGCGAAGGGTCGCCAGGATCTCGTCGATGTCTGCCCCTATGGCCACATCTGGTGGAACGAGGAACTGAAGGTTCCGCAAGCTTGGCCGTTCGATGCCCATCTGCTCGATCAAGGCTGGAACCAGACCCGTGGGCAGCTCTCCTGTCCAACCGGCGCCATGCGGACGATCAAGGTTGATGACGACGAGATGCAACAAATGGCGCGCGAGCAGGAGCTTGAAGTGATGAAGCCTGAGCTTAACGCTAGGCCGCGCGTCTACTACCGCAACCTATGGCGCTACTCGAAATGCTTCATCGGCGGCACTATCTCGGCCAATACCGGTGACAGTGTGGACTGCGTTGATGGTGCGAAGGTACGGCTTATGAAGGATAACCACATCGTTGCTGAAACGGTGAGCGATAACTACGGTGACTTCAGGTTTGATCGACTCGACGAGAACTCGGGACGCTATTTGGTGGAGGTCTCGGCCAAGGATGGAACCAAGAGGGTGATCGAGACTAAGCTCGGCGCCAGCATCAATATCGGCGAGATACGTCTATAGGAAACACCGTGCAGTCAGTGACGCGGGGCAACCGAGCGCCGTCAGCTCGGCGACCACCGGTGCGGATTTTTCCACCCTCAATTGCTCCTAGGTACGACTAGCCGGTACGACCGCGGTCGCTTCCAACTCAAATGTTGCCCGCAGCGTGGAGCAGATCGGCGACGAAAATCATGCACATGGCCGGATCAATGGGTGTCCACGAGGCGGCGCCAGAGGCGAACAGGCTCCTGCCCATCGCCAGACCGGCGCGCTTATCGGTGCCATAGGCGGTCATGCGGCAGATGTGCTTGTGCCCGGGTGCGCGCCGCCGGCCGCGGCGAGCACATTTTCAAGAGCCCGCTCGAACAGGGGAACGAGTTATACTCTCTGATGTAGTTGGTTCGCACGCCCGACAGCGAGCGTTCAGTTTCCCGCGAACGTGGGCCGCTGTTTGTTCACAAACGCCAGATAGGCGCGCTCGTAGTCCTTGGTCTGCATGCAGATGGCTTGCGCTTGCGCCTCGGCCTCGATGGCCTCATCGATACCCATGTTCCATTCCTGATGGATGCATTTCTTTGTCATGGCATGGGCAAAGGTCGGTCCGTCAGCGAGCGACTTCGCCGCTGCCTGCGCGTCGGCGAGCACGGCCGTGGGTTCACACAGTTTATTATAGAAGCCCCACCGCTCGGCCTCCGGTCCATCCATCGACCGTCCGGTATAGAGGAGCTCGGCGGCGCGGCCGGCGCCCACAATTCGCGGCAGAATGTTGCAGGCACCCATGTCGGCACCGGCCAGTCCGACCCGGACGAACAGGAAGGCCACCTTGCTGCGCGCGGTGCCGTAGCGCAGATCGGACGCCATCGCCAGGATGGCGCCGGCGCCAGCGCAAATGCCGTCGACAGCCGCCACGATCGGCTGCGGGCAGGCACGCATCGCCTTGACGAGGTCGCCGGTCATGCGCGTGAAGGCGAGCAATCCGGCCATGTCGTCCTTGCGCTGCAGCTCGACTAGCGGGCCGATGATTTCGTGCACGTCGCCGCCGGAGCAGAAATTGCCGCCGGCGCCGGTGATCACTACCGTCTTGATGGCATCCGAATAGACGAGATCGCGGAAGGTATCGCGCAGCTCGGCGTAGGAATCCAATGTGAGCGGATTTTTCCGTTCGGGGCGATTCAAGGTGACTGTCGCGACCTTGCCGTCGACCTCCCAAAGGAAATGCTTGGCCTTGAAGGTGGCGAAATCGAGCCGGGACGGCAGGAAACGCTTGGCCGTATCGTTCATCGTGATGTTCCTTCTTCGAAGTTGGCACCGACGGGACAGACTGATTACTCCGAGAACCCGTTATCCCGCAAATGTCAGCCCGCCGCTGATGCTCAAAATCTGTCCGGTGACGTAATCGGATCGCGAGCTGGCGAAAAACAGGATGGCGTCGGCGATCTCCTGTGGCTTGGCAAAACGGCGGAACGGGATGGCCTTGATAAAGGCTTCCCGCAGTTTTTCCGGGCGCGTCGCCAGCATCGGCGTGTCGGTGGGGCCCGGGCACACGCAGTTTACGTTGATGGCGTAGCGCGCCACCTCGCGCGCGAGCGACTTAGTGAATGCGATAATGCCGCCCTTTGCGGCCGCATAAACGGTCTCGCCGCCGCTGCCGACGCGGCCGGCATCACTCGAGACATTGACGATCTTGCCTTTTCCGGCCGCGATCATGGGTGGCAGAAGCGCCTGCGTGAGGTGCACGGGACCGCCGAGATTGACTGCGATGACGCGATCCATGTAGTCGGGCGAATTGTCGATGAACGGTTGGATATCGTTCCAGCCCGCCGCATTGACCAGAATATCGATGCGCGGATGCTTCGCGATCATGGTTGCCGCCGAACTACGGATGGAGACTTGATCGGCGAGATTGATCGCGACGAACTCGACCACGAAGTTGGTCTGCTTCGCCTCCTTTTCGACCTCGGCGCCTTTTCGTTCATCCACATCGGCGCAGATGACGGTTGCTCCGCAACGCGCCAACTCCATAACCGTTGCCTTGCCAATGCCGGAAGCGCCGCCGGTAACAATTGCAACCTTATTGCCTAATTTCATTGCCCCGCTCCTCTTTTCATCTGTCTCGAACGTTCGGCCGAACCTGCAAAAAATGCTTGAATGCGGTGCCGCGTCTCGGCATCGTTCAGCAGCAGCCGAGTGAATTCCAACTCGTCGGTAAATCCGCCGCGATCTTTTTGACCGGCCGCCGCGATGCACGCCTTGCTGGCGGCAAGCGCCGCGGCCGGAAGGCTGGCAATGCCGCGGACAATCTCGGCGGCGCGTTGCGCCAGCTCGACGCGCGGCACTGCCCAATGCACCACGCCAAGCTCGCTCGCCGTTCGACCATCGAGTATTTCGGCGCCGAGAATGAGCCGGGCGGCGACCGCAGGACCACATAACCGGGTGAGACGCTGCGTACCGCCGGCGCCGGGAATCAATCCGAGCCGAGCTTCCGGCAGCCCCAGCTTGGCTTCGGCCGCCGCGATCCGCAGATCGCACGCCAGAGCCAACTCAAGTCCCCCGCCCATGGCGGCGCCGGCGATCTCGGCCAGCGTTACCAGCGCAAGTCGCTCAATCCGCGCATAGAGTCGTTGGATGCTCGCCACATAGGAATACATTCGGTCGGCACCGTCACGCGCCTCCATGCGCTCGCGTATTTCCTTAAGATCGGCGCCCGCACAAAATATCTTCTGGTCCGAGCGGATATGCAAAACGGTGCAACGCGGGCCGTTGGCCAGCTCGTCAAGTTTTCCGTCGAATGCTCGCACCCATTCTTCGCTGATCGCATTCACCGGAGGGTGGCCCAGCGTCAGGGTGGTTACACAACCGTCGGTGTTGATCAGAAACATTGTCAGTTCCGCTTGTTCTTCTCTGCCTGGGCAACGAGCGCGCGGCTGATGACCAGCCGTTGAATGTCATTCGTCCCCTCGTAGATCTTGCTCGCGCGCACGGCGCGGAAAATTCGCTCCACACCGTAGTCGGTCATATAGCCGGCGCCGCCCAGCGTCTGAATCGCGTCGGAACAGATGCGCTCTGCCGCTTCGGTGGCGAACAACTTCGCCATCGACGCCTGTTTCAGACATGGCAGGCCCTGACTTCGCAGAGCGGCGGCATGCAGCACGAGCTGACGCGCGGCTTCGAGCTGGGTCGCCATATCGGCGAGGCGGAAGGCAACGGCTTGATGTTCGATGATCGCTTTGCCGAAGCTTCTGCGCTCTTGCGCGTAGTCGAGGGCAATCTCGTAGGCCGCGCGGGCCATGCCCACGGCTTGCGCGGCGATGCCGATGCGGCCGCCTTCCAGATTGGCAAGCGCGATACGGTAGCCTTGGCCTTCGGCGCCGAGCCGATTATCCTGCGGCACGCGAAGCTCTTCGAAATGAATTTCGCAGGTATCCGACGCTTGCTGCCCCATCTTGTTTTCGATGCGGCCAACGCGATAGCCGGATTGCTTGGTATCAACAATGAAGCAGCTGATGCCTTGTTTTCCCCGCCCGAGCTCCGTCGCGGCAAACACCAACGCAATGTCAGCGTTCTTGCCGGAGGTGATGAACTGCTTTGTTCCGTTAAGAATGTAAGTTCCGTCCCGACGTTCGGCGCGTGTCCGAATCGCACTGGCGTCCGAGCCGCTCTGCGGTTCCGTGAGGCAGAAGGCGCTCAACATCTCGCCCCGCGCCATCGGCCGCAAATACTTCTCCTTCTGCTCTGGCGTTCCGTACTCAACGAGCGGCATACAGCCGACGGAGTTATGGCCGCTCATGATCGTCGAGACCGCCCCATCGCCGGCTGCGATTTCCTCCAGCGAAACCGCATATGCGATATAGTCCATGCCGGCTCCGTCCCATTCCGGAGGAACCGTCATTCCCATGAATCCGAGCTTGCCCAGCTCGAGCAGCGCCTCGTGCGGAAACATCGCCCGGCTGTCCCATTCGGCCGAATGAGGGGCCAACGAGAGCTGCGCGAAATCGCGCGCAACGTCCCGAACCTGCTCCTGCTCTTCGGTCAGCAACATTGTTCCTACTCGGCTGCCTGACGGCGCGTGATGTCGTGCGTCTTTAGCAATTCCCGCGCCACGATCAGCTTCTGAACTTCGGTCGCCCCCTCGTAGATCCGCAACGCGCGAATTTCGCGGTAAAGCGCCTCAACCTTGACCCCGACACGCACACCGTTCCCACCGAAGATTTGCACCGCGCGATCGATCACGCGTTGCGCCATCTCGGTCGAAAAGGCCTTCGCCGACGATGCCTCCCGGGAAATGCGCGCTGCGCCGCGATCCTTTTCCCAGGCGGCGCGGTAAACCAGCAATGCCGCGGCGTCGATATCGATAGCGCTATCCGCCAGCGCGGCCTGCGTGAGCTGCAGATCCGCCAGCGGCGCGCCGAACAAGTTGCGCGTTGCCGCGCGGTCAATCATTTCATCGAAAGCGCGACGTGCCAGTCCGAGCGCCGCTGCGGCGACGGTTGACCGGAAGATATCGAGCGTCGCCATCGCGACCTTGAACCCCTCCCCTGCACTGCCGAGCCGATTTGCCAGCGGGACGCGGCAGCCGGTGAAGCGGATCGTCGCGAGCGGGTGTGGAGCGATGACGTCAATGCGGCCGGTGATCTCGAGACCCGGCGTCTCGGCGTCGACGATGAAACTGGAAAGACCCTTTGCACCGGGAGCTTCGCCAGTTCGTGCGAACACGACGTAGTGGTCCGCGATCCCGCCATTGGAAATCCAGGTTTTGATTCCGTCGACCCGGACATGCGCGGGCCCGTCATTCGTAGCGGTCGTTGCAAGTGCGCTGACGTCGGACCCCGCTTCGGGTTCCGAGAGTGCAAACGCCGCGATATGACATCCGTCCCGCACCGGCGGCAGATATTTGGCTTTTATCTTATCGCTGCCGAACAGCGATATCGAGCCGGTGCCGAGGCCCTGCATGGCGAAGGCAAAATCAGCGAGGCTGTCGTGCCATGAAAGAATCTCGCGAGCGGCGCACAGCGTGCGCACGTCGAGTTTTTCCGACAGCCCGCCGTATTTTGCCGGCACGACGGCTTTCAGCCAGCCCGCTTCGCCCAAGGCACGAACGAGGGAACGGCAGGAATGATCCACATTTGCGTGATCGATGTATTGGCCAACCTCCCGGTTGGCCCAGTCGGCGAGTGCCGGGCCAAATTGCCTGTGTGTCTCGCTGAAAAAAGGCCACGCAAGGTGGTCGAGCGGCGGCATCACCGATCTCCACCATTCAGGTTGAGCCCCATGTCGCGCAGCATAAAACGCTGGATTTTTCCGGTTGCGGTCTTGGGCAGACTGTCGACGAATTCGATCCAGCGCGGATATTTCCAAGGACCGATTGACCGCTTGACATGCACCTTGAGCTCTTCATAGAGCGCCCGCACCACATCGTCCTCTCTGTGATCCCTGAGAACGACAAATGCTTTTGGCTTGATCAGACCGTTGGCATCTTCGGCAGGCACGACCGCGGCCTCGAGAACCAGCGGGTGGCTAATCAATGCCTCCTCGACCTCGAACGGCGATACCCAGATGCCGCTGACCTTGAACATATCATCGGTGCGGCCGCAATATGTGTACACGCCGTCCGGACGCCGCACATATTTGTCACCGGTGCGAGTCCACTCGCCGACAAACGTTCGGCGCGATTTCTCGCGCTGATTCCAGTAGCCGGCGGCGGACGATTCACCGCGGACTAAAAGCTCGCCAATTTCATTGTCGGCGACGCCAGTTCCGTCTTCGTCAACCAGCCTGAGATCATAGCCATCAACGGGAACGCCGGACGTGCCGTACTCCACGGCATTCGGAAGATTTGTCAGAAACAGATGCCCCATCTCGGTCGAGCCGACGCCGTTGACGATGTCGAGCCCAAATCGTTCCTTCCAGGATTTACCGACATGGGCTGGCAACGGCTCGCCGGCGGAAAAACAGATTCGCAGCCGACTGGAACTATTTTTGGGCTTGCATTCGGAATCGGCAAGGATCGCGGCATACAGCGTCGGCACTGCAAAAAACATCGTCGGCTGATAACCCCGCAGCATCTCGAACACGGTCTGCGGAGTTGGCCGCTCGGGGTAGAAGACCGACGTTGCTCCTACCCACATTGGACAGAAGATGGCGTTGCCCAAGCCATAGGAGAAAAACAACTTCGCGGCGGAAAACACCACGTCGTCCTCGCGATAGCCGATCCGGCGCTGGCCGGCGCTTTGCGCCATGACCATCGGGCTCGAGTGCACATGCATGGTACCTTTCGGCATTCCGGTGGTGCCGGACGAATAGAGCCAATAAGCGACATCGTCGGCGCAGGTTCTGGCCGGCGCCGAGCCTTCATTCTCGGCCGCTAAAAGCGCGTCGAGTCGCGGCACCGACGCGGGGCCACCGCCAACCACGACAATTGTCTTGAGGTTCGGCAGGTCGACCGCTGCCTCCTGAATGACCGGCAGCAGTGCGGTTGAAACAAAAACTGCCTTGGCTCGCGAATCCTCGAAAAGGTAGCGATATTGGTCGACCGTCAGCCGCGTGTTGATGAGAATCGGAACAATGCCTGCCCGGATCGCTCCCCAGAACAGTACGGGAAATTCGACAGTATCGAGCAAAACCAGCGCGATGCGGTTTTCTGGCTCGATGCCCAAGCGCACCAGCATTGGACCAATGCGCGCGGTCGCATCGCGCAACTCCCCGTACGTCAGATTGCGGGCAGGATCGATGAAAGCGGTCTTTGCGCCACGGCCTTCGGCGACGTTCCGATCCACAAAATCGACAGCGGCGTTGTAATCGCGAAGCGCCATTATTAGCCTCGCCCATAAACTGCTATCTTTTATCTTTTGCTTTGTACTTTCTAATTGCAGTCCGATCCTTGACTTCGGTCAAGAAGATGGCGCGGCAATCGCCGTGCACCACCTTGATTTTTGTCATGGCAATAAGACGCTAGAGGGCGCAATTGTTTATTCTAGGAGAGCTGAGATGTACGCACCGGGTCAGCAGCTGAAAAAACGTCTGCTGAGATTGAGGCTCAACGGGCGGTGGCGTGAAGACGCAGTTGCCGAAGGCGCGTTACTCGTCGACTATTTGCGCGACGTCGCCAATCTTACCGGCGTGAAGACCGGCTGTGACGGCGGCGAGTGCGGCGCGTGCACGGTCCTCGTCGACGGCCAGGCGGTGCCATCCTGCATAACGCTGGCGGTCCGCTGCAAAAACCGGAGCATCGAAACGATCGAAGGCATGGCCGCGCAGGGCCGGCTCGATCGGTTGCAGCAGGCGTTTCACGAAAAGCTCGGCACCCAGTGCGGGTTCTGCACGCCGGGGATGATCATGGCGGCCGAAGCGTTGTTGCGCCGAAATCCGACGCCCACGGACGACGAAATACGTAACGCTTTGTCCGGGAATCTTTGCCGGTGCACGGGCTATGTGAAAATCATCGAGTCGGTCAAGGCAGCCGCGGAGCCACTTCATGACTGCTGATCCGGTCGCAGACGCCAGACCTTCGCGCCGCGGCGTTCCGCTCATCGATGGCATAGAGAAGGTCACCGGTCGCGCACGTTATACCGCCGACCTCGATCATGCGGGGGCCCTTGTCGGAGCTATATTTCGCAGCCCGGCAAGCCACGCAGAAATCGTGCGACTGGACGTTTCCAGGGCGCGAGCGCTCGAGGGAGTCTTTGCGGTCGTTACGGGCGACGATTGCCCGCACACTTACGGTGTCCTACCGATTGCCATGAATGAATATCCAATGGCGCGCGAGCGGGTACGCTACCGCGGCGAGCCAATCGCCGCAGTGGCCGCCATTGATGCCGAAACCGCGGCGCACGCCATTCAGCTGATCGAATTGGAGCTGCGCACACTGCCGGCGTATTACACGTCAGAGGAAGCGCGTGTCCCAGGCGCGACGCTGCTGCACGACAATAAGCCCGGCAACCTCGAACGCGAAGTCCACCACGAATTCGGCGATTGGCAGCTGGGCTTCGCGACGGCGGATCTTGTTCGTGAGGAGAAGATCAGTTGTGCGGAGGTCAACCATGCTCAAATTGAACCGCACGCCTGCGTCATGGATTACGATCCGATAACTGGCCGGCTCACTGCCCAGAGCGTTTCCCAAGTCATTTATTACCTGCACCTGATGCTCGCGCGATGCCTTGAGATGGATGAGTCGCGCATCCGTGTAGTGAAACCATTCGTTGGCGGCGGATTCGGCGCGCGCGTCGAAGTCCTCAATTTTGAAATCATCACGGCACTTCTCGCCCGCGCGGCCGGCGGGAAAGTGCTCATGCAATTGAGCCGAGAGGAAACATTTCTGACCCATCGCGCCCGCCCGCAGACCGACGTTACATTGCGGCTCGGAATGCGCCGTGATGGGAGGATGACTGCCTGCGCGTGCGAAGTGGTTCAGCGGGGCGGCGCGTACGCTGGATACGGCATTGTAACAATCCTCTATGCCGGCGCGCTATTGCAGGGCCTCTATGACATTCCGGCGGTTAAATACGATGGCTATCGGGTCTACGCCAATCTCCCGCCCTGCGGCGCGATGCGCGGGCACGGGGCGGTCGACATGCGTCACACGTTCGAATGTCTCGTCGATCGCATGGCGCGCGAACTCAAGCTCGATCCCTTCGCCGTGCGCCGCGCCAACTTATTGCAAGCGCCGACCCGCACATTGAACGATCTGGTCGTGAACAGCTACGGTCTCGGCGAGTGTCTCGACAAGGTCGAGCGGGCGAGCCGGTGGCATGAGCGCATCGGCCGCATGCCTCCGGGCAAAGGCCTCGGCATCGCCTGTTCCCATTACGTCAGCGGATCTGCCAAGCCGATCCATTTCACAGGCGAACCGCACGCGGTGGTACACCTCAAGCTGGATTTCGATGGCGGCATAACAGCGTTCACCGGCGCCGCCGATATCGGTCAGGGATCCTCCACCATGGTCGCGATCGCCGTCGCCGAGACGCTGGACATCTCGCTCAACCGTGTGCGGGTCATCGCCGGCGACACCGCAATCACGCCAAAGGACAACGGAGCCTATTCGTCGCGCATCACCTTCATGGTGGGCAACGCGGCGATCGACGCCGCGAAGAGGCTTAAGGCGGTGCTCGTCGCCGCGGCGGCCCGCAAGCTCGAGGCGCGCCCAGACGAGATCGAATGCATCGGCGAGATGTTCCGCGTCGGCGCGAGCTCTCAATCGACCTTGCCCTTCGCCGAAGTCGTCGCCGCGGCGCTGGTCGACGAGGGCGCTATCACCGTGAAGGGGTCTTTCACGTGCCCGCCGGAATTCCAGGGCGGAAAGCACCGGGGCGGCGCGGTCGGCTCCACCATGGGCTTCAGCTACGCCGCTCAGGTGGTCGAAGTGACCGTCGACGAGGCGACCGGCCTGGTGACAATCGACAAGGTGTGGGCTGCGCTGGATTGCGGCCACGCGATCAATCCACTCGCGGTGGTGGGACAGATCGAGGGATCGATTTGGATGGGGATGGGACAAGCTCTATGCGAAGAGACTCGTTATCTCGAAGGTTTGCCGGCCCATGCGAGTTTCCTTGAGTATCGCATGCCGACAATCGCGGAATCTCCGCCGATCGAGGTTTATATCGTCGAAAGCCACGATCCATACGGGCCATTTGGCGCCAAGGAAGCGAGCGAAGGCGCATTGCCCGGTTTCCCACCAGCCATGGTCAATGCGATCGCCAACGCCATCGGCATCGATTTCAACGAACTGCCCGTGACGCCGGATCGAGTCGTGGAAGCGCTCATCCATCGCCGGCGGCAGGCGAAGCTTGCCCGCATCTCGAAGGCCGTATCATGAACGTGCCGCTGTCCGAGTTCCGTCTTGCCCAGCCGGGCACCGTCAAACAGGCGATTGCTGCGCGTCTTACGCATCCCGGCAGCCGCTTCATCGCGGGCGGGACCGACCTTCTGGTAAACATGCGGCGTGGCATTAGCAGCCCGGATTTGCTGGTCGATCTTTCCGGCATTGAGGAACTAACCGAGTTCAAGACCAACGAACGCGGCGTAATGATCGGTGCGGGTGTGACCATCGCCGCTCTTGCCCGCAACACGGCGATCGCCAGCCAATATCGGGCACTCGCGCAAGCCGCCGAGACGATCGCCGGGCCCGGTCACCGCAACATGGGGACGGTTGGCGGCAATTTGTGCATCGATACCCGCTGCATTTATTACAATCAAAGCGAATGGTGGCGGAACGCCAACGCATATTGCCTCAAGAATCGTGGGGATGTTTGTCATGTTGCCCCACAGGGACAGCGCTGTCACGCCGCCTACAGTGGCGATCTTGCACCCGCTTTGCTCGTTCTTGGCGCCGAAATCGACATCGTCGGCGCGCAAGGCCATCGCCGCATTCCTCTGGGCGAGCTCTATGTGGAAGACGGCAAGGCCCATCTCGCTTTGGCCGACGGCGAACTCATCGTGGCCGTCCATTTGCCTGCAGAGCCGCCTTCGTCGGCTTATGCAAAAGTGCGGGTGCGGGGGGCCATTGATTTTCCATTGGCGGGCGTAGCGGTTGCGTTCGCGGCAACCGGTACCAGCGTCGGTTCGCTCCGCATCGCGCTGACAGGCACGAATTCCCGGCCGTTCCTTCTCGCCGGGATGGACGCCTTTGCCGGGCGATCAATGGACGAAAAACTGCTGCAAGAGATTGATCGGCTTGTGCAGAAGCAAGTCCAACCCATGCGAACCACGATCGCATCCGCCAATTATCGCCGGGTCGCGGCCGCTGCGCTTGCCCAGCGTCTGACCGCAACGCTATTCGCCGAATGCACGGCTTGAACCTGTTTCAGGCACTTCAACCCGCATTTCCCGGAGGACGCATTGATTTGCGCAACGCTCACGCCGATTCAGATATAGGCATCCGAACCCTATCCTGGATCGATCGCGGCGGTGATGGCGAACCTGGCGGCTGACAAAGGACAAAGTTGTCAAACTCGATTTCGACCGCGGCCTCTTGCTCAGTTCGACGGGCCCAAGGTCGCCTCCGATGCCGGATTGTTAGAGCGGATTCCGGTTTAGGCGAACTGAGGTTCACGTTTAACTCTTTAGGCGGGAATGACGGCGGTCGCTTCCAGCTCGATCTTTGCCGGGGTATCGAGAAGATCGGCAACAAAAATCATGCTCATCGCGGGGAAATAGCTTCCCATCAGCGATTTCCAGATGCGCCCGAGGTCTCGCCGGCCCGCAAGATAGGCGGGCTTGTCGATACAGAATGCCGTTAGTCGGCAAATGTGGCTCGGCATCCCACCTGCCTGCGCGAGAACGGCCAATACATTTTTGAGCGCCTGCTCGAATTGCGGAACGAGTTCCTCGCTCTGGAAATGCTGATTGGCATCCCAGCCAACCTGCCCGGCAATAAACACAATGCGGCCCGCCGTCACACTGATGCCGTTGGCATAGCCGATCGGCGGCAGCCAGGCGGGCGGATGAAGAATTTGCAATGACATTTGGAAGCCCCTGTAGTGACAGCACGTAGCTTGGCGTCAGCGTACCGATCGCAATGTGTCGCGCACCGCGCTGCGATCGTCGGCCGCGAGTTGACGCAGCTTGGCAACATCATTGACGATGACGTGAGAGGCATCGACCACGACGCCGATGGCTCGCAATCTCGCAAAGGCACGAGATAACGACTCCGGAGTCAAACCAAGTCGGCCCGCGATCAGAATTTTATCATAAGGCAGCGCGAGCGCACAATGACCATGCTCTGCCAGTGACAGCGAGGCGAGAAACTCGGCGACCCGCTGCACTCCGCTGTGCCCCTTGAGCTGTTCAACCTGTTGAACGAGATAATGCATGTGCTGGGAGATCGATGCGATCATCGCCAATGCAATATCGGGACTGTCACGAATGCACCGGACAAGATGATCGGCGGGGATACGTGCGACGCGCGCTTCGCTTACTGCCTCTGCGGTCGCGATATAACGGTTCCCTGTGAATGCAACCGCCTCGGCGAAGCTGTCGCCTTTTGTCATAATTTCAATGACGGTTTCGTCGCCGGACGGAGTGCTGCGATAAAGTTTCACCCATCCGTCAATCACGATAAAAAATGCGGTCGCCGGGTCGTCCTGTCGCATTATCCACTCGTGCGGTCTCAACATAAGGGCTGTCGCGGGCGCGATGATATGCTGAACTGTCTCTGATTTGAGTCCTCGAAAAACCGCGACGCGCGTAATGATTTGCAGATCGCCGGCCGTCAGTCTTGAGGACATTGCAAAAGCCTCAAATTAAACCACCCTCACTCATGGAGCGGATCGCTCGGGCCGCCTTGATTTCAATCAAAATATCGCCGGGGGCGTCACTTATGTATGCTGCAGTGCACACTGACGGTGCAAGCGACGCCATCGGCACCGTCGGCCGCAATTCGCTAAATTGCTCCCGAAATGAAACGGTTATTGCTCCTCAAAGCCGCGGCTGATTCCGCTGCTGCGCTTTTGGACGCCGACCGCGGCTTGTCCCGCGGCGGTCGACGAGCTTACGCATCGTCGCAATGGTGATCGATCCGAGGGTCGCGCGCGCGATATCGTCGATTTCATTGAGAACTCCGCGCAGGGCTTGGCCCTCAGGCGTTGCATCGGTAGCCCCAGCGTCCTGCTCAACGGAGTTCAGGTTTTCGAACAGTTGGACCACGTCCAGCAGCGTTGTACGCCGAGCATTGCCGGCGAATTGATAACCGCCGCCCGCGCCACGAACCGAACGGACCAGGCCGGCACGGCCCATGACATGCATGACTTTCGCCAAGTGGTGGCTGGAGACGCCATACTTCTCGCCAATTTCGGCGACGGAAAGCCGACGGCCTTCGCGCGCGGCGAGTTCCAGAACCGCGAAGATGGCAAGCCCAGTCGAAATCTGCAGCCTCATGACATCGCCATCCGTATGCCGCTCCCGCCGAGATCCTGATTGCCGCGCTGCCGGTTCAATCGAGGTCCTTCTCGAGCTGGATGTAGGGCCCAGCCATCATTCCTTCGCTACGGAAAAACAGCAAAGGAAGCCGGCCGTCCCTCGCGACCATTGTTCGCATCTTACCGACGCCCGCTTTCTTGAACTCACCCGAAATCGCATCGAGCAACGCGCTGCCAATACCATGCAAACGCGCTTCTGGTTCAACCGACAACGCAAATACCCAGCCGCAGGGTGTTGAGCCGAATTCCCAGGCGCGTATCTCGCCGATGATAAAGCCGACCACGCTCGAAACCGGCCGATCCTTGCGATTCTCGGCAACCAGGAAGAACCGCTCGTGCAGCCGTTTTTTGCCGTAACGACGGAAAACATCGCTCCAGTATTCCGCCTTGGGGAGTTTGGTCACCCGGGTATCGAGCGCGATCACCTGCGGGATGTCGGCCGGTTGCACGCGCCGGACCAGTACGGCCGCGTCGGCCGTCGCTGCTCGCGTCTTCATATCCGTCGCCAACGAATCCATCCTTTTCACTTTAGACACCATAGTGCCTAATTAAGCATTGTGGTACCGATTTATAGATACTGACACTTACGCGACTCGCTCAAGCAGCAGAGGATTGCCGAGCATGACGGACGGCCAATGCGGTGCAGATGCCCCGGCTGCCGCCGGTGACAATGACTGGTGATCGCAAAATTTAAAGGGCGGCTGACAGGCAATTCGATTAAACCAGCATTGACGCAGACCTTAGACGAGGGATTGGTTGAAACACAGCTGTTGCGAAGGACGGAACCCATTGCGATCGAGATAGGCGAGCAGATCGTGGTCCTGCCAATCGACTTCGGTGCGCACCTTCTCGACGCGTAGCGTGCCGAGGTTAGCCAATAATTGCGACACCAAAGCGTGACCGACGCCGCGATTCTGGTAGTCCGGATCGACACCAATCGTATCGAGGACCGCCGTGGTTTCGATCCGGCCAAATTCGCCCAGGTCGACGCGGGCCATAATGAAACCGACCGGCACGGAATCGAGATCGGCAACGAGCGAGACGCGCACATCCGATTCGGTCAGCGCGTCAGCCAGCTTGCGCTGGAAATATTCGGAACGGTCGCGGCCGGTAATCCGGCGATCGATAGCCACCAGCGCACGCAGATCGCCTTCGGCCAGCGAACGCACCGGTATCCGGTCGCGCGCGAGCGGCCCGAAATCCGCGGCAGGCTGTCCGCTGTAATTGACCTCCGCAGCTTCCCCCACGTGTCGCGGGATGGTGATACCGGCGCGTCGAGCCATTGCCGTTACTCCTTGTCTCGTCGTCACTCGTCCTCGACCGGTTCCGCCAGCGGAGTCAGAACCGAGCGTTCCAGGATCAGGCGCGGCGCCAGCCCAAAGCCGGACGCATCGAAGAATCGGAGCAAAACATGGTTGGTCCAATCGGCCTGTGATTGCACGGACTGCACCCCCTTCCGACGCAAGACTTCGGTGAGGCCGTTCATCAATGCACGGCCAACGCCGCGGTCCTGGCTGCCACGCTCGACGCCGAACGCGTCGAGCGTGGCCATGGCCTGCTCACGGCCGAATTCCCCACGCAGGATACGGGCGAAGGCAAAGCCGACCAGCACACCGGCTCGGGTGACGCCAACATGCACGAAATCTTCCCGGTGCTGTTCGGCATGGGCCAGGCGCTTCTCGAAGAAACGGCGGCGCGGCTCACCCACGTGAGCCGAATCGATGGCAATGACGCGTTCGAGATCGGTCGAAAGTAACGGGCGGACATTGTTGTCCTTAGTCGCGGCAGCATTGCTCATGCAAGAGCCTCACATATGCTCGACGTATTTCTCGTAAAGCTGCATTTCCTTTTCAGGATCCATCAAGTCGTCCAGCATCGGCAGTAGTGCCATGTCTTCTTTCCGGGCATGCGGCACCAGACAATCGTTCAGTTGCTGTCCGAGCCGACGGAATTCGACCCAGCGCGCCGCATCGAAGCCTTGCGCGCGGACCTCGCCGATGAGCTTGACCAACGCGGCGCCGATCGGGCGGATAATGCCGTGCTCGTAAGTCAAATGCGCGCCGATGCCCTGATTGCCTGCTTCGCCGAGGTAGGAGAACAGCTCGGCCTCTTCGAAGGCGAAATGATGCTCGACCTCGCCTGGCAGTTCGGCGGCGAGATCACTCAAAAGCTTCGCCACCGTCAGATCTTTCGCGTCGGGAGCGCTGTCCCGGTGTCGCGCAATGGTCTGCGCCAGCCGCTCCATCAGGGCGATCACGGCGGCGTGCTCCTCGTGCAGCTTCTGGCAGACGCGGTTATGGAAGTTCATGGCTTAGCCGTGCAACTGCTCGTATTTGGCGAGCAGATCCTCTTTCGTTTCGTTCCAATCCGGATTTGGCTCGATGCAATTCGCCGGACAGACCAGCTTGCATTGC
>Ga0187860_1001917_pt1 | contig 17836 bp, 15 predicted proteins | sample June2016WEW_10_4_FD_132981 | JGI IMG/M metagenome (GOLD analysis project Ga0187860, IMG submission 132981) | Peatland microbial communities from SPRUCE experiment site at the Marcell Experimental Forest, Minnesota, USA - June2016WEW_10_40 | ecosystem: Environmental > Terrestrial > Soil >...
GCCGCCGCTGCCGCCGACGGCGCCGACGCCGCCAGCGCCGTCGTCGCCGACCCCGACGGTCCTGGAGGCGATGGGACGGCCGACGCCGAGCCGTCTCCCGCGACGGCGAGCGGTGCGGCGAGTCGCCCGATCGGCAACGACCCTGCCCTCGCACGGGGGATGCGGATGCCCGGGCTCCACATCGCCCTCCCCATGATCACGGCCGTTTACCTCGGGATCGCCGGGCGGATGCGCGACCGGGCGCTGCGGATGGTGATCGGGACGGAGAGGGCCCAGAGTGCTGCAACGCACCGTCTCGCCGGTCTCATGACTCAAGAGCTCCGAACCGGCTGGTGGGTGCTGGACTCGCTCGTCCGGGAAACGACCGACGACACCCTCGGCACTCAGCGTCAGGCCAACGCCACTCTGCTTGCCAAGCGCCAGATCACCCTCAGCTCCGTCACGATCGTCGAGGCTGCCATGGAGATGATCGGCGCCCGGTCGTACATGCGGGATCAGCCCTTCGAGCAAGCACTGCGAGACCTCCGGGCGGCCATCACCCATCCGCTCCCACCGGAGCTGACTCTCACGTTCGTCGGGCGCGCCGCCCTCAACTGGGCAGCTGACCACCCGGAGGCCGGCGAGGCCTGACGAGCCTCTGCGCTCACAGCCGGGGGAGAGTCCAGTGTTGACCGCCATCGTGGGTGACAAAGAGCTCGCCCAGGGCCGCCTGCCCTCCGATGTCGACGGGCGCGTACACGGCCCAGGCTTCCTCGTCGGTCACGTACACGACGTCGTTGAATCCGAGTCCGCCGTCGGCTTTGTCGATCACCGCGGTCCAAGTCGTTCGTGGGTGTCGTTGATATACATCACCGTGTCGTTGGGCCCCCGCGCCGCTGCGGCCAGGTTGCCCGACGGTGACACCGGCGGCCGCGTCGCCGCGCCTGTGTCCGGCCGGCTCGTGGCTTGTCCTCCTCTATGCGAGCGGAACTCGGCGGCGGACCAGCAGTTTCCGAAGCGCCGGCTTACGTACCTTCGTGCAGCCAGAGTGGGCGCGGGCTCGCCACCGACTCAGCTCGGCGGCGGTGGCCGCCGGCGACCGGGCGGCTGAGGTCCACCAGCCGGTCTCGGCGATCGAGCTTGGGGCGTGCTGCCTCGGCGGAGCTGCTTGACCGGCGCGACCGGAGCACGCCCCGCCGCTCCGCCCGCTCCAGGCCTCCGCGGTCCCGTGCCGCTACGGCGCCCATCATCGGGCCTCGCGCGGGACCGCCCGATTTGTACCGCGAAACGGATCACGAGCACGGCCAACACGACCATGAGGACGGCGAAGAGCCCGAAGACCACGAGGAAGGCCACCGGGTGGGTTGCCTTGGCGGCGGCCAGCATCACCGCTCGGTCACGAGGTCGTATCCGTGGACACCGGCGCCGGCGGCGCCTTGCCCGCAGCATCGTCGCCGGGCCCCGAGAGCACCCTCACCAGGCCCTCCTGCACGACGCTCACCACGAGGTCGCCGGCTTTCGTGAACATGAGCCCTCTCGCCAACCCACGGGCACCGAAGGCCATCGGTGACTCCTGGTCGAACAGCAGCCACTCGTCGGCCCGGAAGGGTCGGTGGAACCACATGCAGTGGTCGAGGCTCGCACCCATGAAACGGTCGTCCTCCCAACGGATGCGGTGCGGGTGCAGGATCGAGTCGTACAGGGTCATGTCCGAGGCGTAGGCGACGACCGCAGCGTGCAGGAGCGGGTCGTCGGGCAGGGTGCCGTCGGCCCGGATCCACAGCTGCTGCTTGGGCTCGATGGACTCCGAGGCGGAGCTGACCCAGGGGAGGGCCCCGATGAACCGCTGGTCCATGGGCCGCGGCCTCTCGAAGAAACCCTCCCAAACCTCCCCAAACCCCTTCAACCTCTCTCGGAGCGTCGGGAGCGACTCGGGAGGCGGTACCAACGGCATCTGGACCTGGTGGTGGAAGCCGGGCTCCTCGGTGTGGAACGAGCACTGCAGGTTGAAGATCGCCTTGCCGTGCTGGATGGCGACAACCCGCCTCGTCGTGAAGGAACGCCCGTCCCGGATGCGGTCGACCTCGTAGAGGATCGGGACCAGGGGGTCGCCCGGGCGCAGGAAGTAGCTGTGGAGCGAGTGGACCTGGCCGCGCTCGACGGTGCGCCCGGCGGCGACGAGCGCTTGGGCCGCAACCTGCCCGCCGAATACGCGCTGGCGGGTCTCGTCGATGTGGGAGCCGCGGAAGATGTTGACCTCGATGGGCTCGAGATCGAGTAGCGCCACGAGTTCGGTGAGGGCATCAGTCACCTTCGAGACGATAGACTTACCCCATGTCCGCGCTGTCTGCACGCGTCCGCGCGTATCGCCAGAGCCCTCACTTCAATCGGATACTGAAGTTCGGGATGGTGTCGGTCATCTCGACCATCGTCGCCCAGTCGATCTTGTTCGTGATGTTCGACAGGTACTCCCTGGCGAGCGCGATGGCATGCAACGTCGTCGCCACCGCCGTGGCCACGGTGCCTGCGTACTGGCTCAACCGTACGTGGACCTGGGGCAAGCGCGGCAAGTCCAGCTTCTGGCGTGAGGTCATGCCGTTCTGGATCCTGGCCTTCATCGGCTTGGTGCTGTCCACCGTGGCCGTCGGCGTCGCCGCCCACAACGTCGACCTCATCTCGCACAAGAAGCTCGTCAAGGACCTCGTCGTCCACTTCGCGAACTTCACGACGTACGGCCTCATCTGGGTGGCGCGGTACGCGATCTTCAACAAGTTCATGTTTGGACCGGGCACGCCGCACAAAGACGCCATCGACACGGTTGCGGTGGAGAAGTCGGCCCATGGCGAGCCGGCGGTTGCGACGCCGGAGGCTCTGCTGGAGCCGGTCAACAGCACGGAATTGGGCTGACCGCCTTCGACGACGCGGTCGGCAGGGTTGTACCGACCGATCCGGCCGCAGCTGCTGCGGCTCACGAGCACCAGAACCGTCTGACCAAGCCGGCCGGCGCGCTTGGGCGCCTGGAAGACCTCAGCGAGCGACTGGCCGCCATCGCCCGAGTCTCACCGCCACCGGTCCCCCAGTCGCCGACTGTCGTCGTCTTCGCCGGCGACCACGGCGTGCTGGACGAAGGCGTCACGCCCTGGCCGGCTGAGGTCACCGCTCAAATGGTGGCGAACTTCCTCACGGGAGGTGCCGCCATCAACGTCATCGCCCGTGAGGTCGGGGCTGCCGTGGTGGTGGTCGACGTCGGGGTGAGCACGGCTATCCCGCCGGTGACGGTGGACCCCGAGGACCTGGGGCGTTTCGTGGACGCCAAGGTGCGCCCGGGCACCGGGAACTTGGCGGTCGAAGCCGCCATGTCACCGGGCGAAGCCGCCGCCGCCCTCGCAGTCGGCGCCTCCCTTGCCGCCGAACTCGTGGCTGGCGGTACCGACCTGCTGCTGACCGGCGACATGGGGATCGGCAACACGACTCCGTCTGCCGCGCTGATCGCTGCCATCACGGGCCGACTGGCGGGCGAGGTGACCGGACGCGGCACCGGGATCTCCGACGAGACCCTCGAGCTGAAGGTGTCGGCGGTCTCCCGGGGCTTGGAGCGCGCCGCTGGGGCGCTCGGCGTCCCTCGTGACGAGCTCGCCTCGGCACCGGCCGCTGATCTGCTGGCTCAGCTCGGAGGGCTCGAGATCGCCGGGATCGCCGGCCTGGTGATCGGCGCCGCAGCCGCTCAGGTGCCGGTCGTGGTCGACGGCGTGATCGCCCTTGCCGGGACGCTCGTGGCAACTGCGTTGGTCCCTGACGCAGCCGGGTACGTGATCGCCGGCCATCGGTCCACTGAGCCGGGGGCCACAGCGGCCCTCGCCCACATCGGGCTCGAACCGCTGCTGGATCTCGGCATGCGGCTCGGCGAGGGCACCGGTGCCTGCCTGGCGGTGCCGCTCGTCCGTGCGGCTGCCCGTGTTCTCAACGAGATGGCGACGTTCGGCGACGCCGGCGTCGCGACGCTGGACTGAGAGCTGAGGTGGGGGCTGGGTTGAGGCTCCCACCCTGACCCTGACCCTGACCCTGATCCGGACCCTGGCCCTGGCCGCTCAAGGCGCTCAACGCGGCCGCCCAACCGCCGGCGACGAGAGCGAGCGCGGCGAGCACGACGGGAAGGTCTCCGGCTCGCTCGTACCAGGTGTCGCCGGACAGGAGCGGGATGCGGGCGCTCACGGTTGCGGCAACGGAGAGAGACGTCCTTGCCCGAACGTCGCCGTGGTTGTCGATCACGGCGGTGTAACCGGTCGGCGCCGCCTGGAGCACGTACCGGCCCTCCTCGACCGCCTGCAGCCGTGAGGCTGCGATCTCCTGCGCGGGAGCCTGCCCGTTCGAGTACGACGAGGTGTTCGTCGGGACCAGGATCGCAGCCCCTCCGGCGCGCACGCCGGACCGGCCCCGATCAGCGAAGAAGACCTCGTAGGAGACGAGCACGCCGAACCTCCCGGCCGGCGTGGCGATCATCCCCGACCCGTGCCCCGGGATGGCGTCGCGGGGGATGTCCTGCAAGTTGGCCAGATGCTTGAACAGGCTTCGCCAGGGCACGTACTCCCCGAACGGCACTCGATGGACCTTCTCGAAGGTGGCGACGAGGGTGCCAGACGGTGAGAAGGCGACGATCTCGTTTCTGAATTGAGTCGAGCCGACTGGGTAGGTCACGCCGGCGACGAGCGTGGCGTCATGGGCTCGGGCGATCTGAGCGAGCTCGGCCGCAGCGGCCGAGCCCTGCAGCGGCGTCGCCAGCCCGACGACATCCTCCGGCCACAGGATCAGCTGCGTTCCTGCCGGCACGTTCGCGGTCTGCGTGATGGCGGCGTCGAATACACGAGACGGAGGTACCTGTAGCTGCGTGAGGCCCCGCTGGCCCCCGCCTTGCACCAGTGCGACCCGCAGCTGAGTCGTCCGGCCGGAGGCGCCATCGGGAGCCAGCGCGCCGATCACGACGATGACGACGACCAAGGCCAGTGCCACGAGACTCGGCAGCGGAGACCGGCGCCGGGTGGCTGGCTTGCCGTCGGGCACGAGCGCTGCAAGGCCGGCGCCGGCGAGCGCGGTGACGCCCATGACGAGGAGACACCCTCCGATTCGCGCTGAGACACCGAGTGGCCCTCCCACCTGGCCGAGCACAAGCCCGCCGAGCGGAAGGCCACCGAAGGGCCAGCTCTCCCTGGCGAACTCGGCCAGCGTGAGAGCACCGGCCAGGGCCGGAAGCTGCCCCCGCCCAGGCGGCACGAGCACGCATGCCACCGCGACGAAGGCGGCCTCGAGGATCGAGAGCGCCACGTAGCCGGCGACATTGAACTGGATCGCCCAGGCGAGTGACACCGCGAACTGGCCGATCCCGGCCAGCATGCCGATACCGAGACGGCGGCCGAGTGTCCGGTTGCGCAGCGCCCAGGCGATCCCGGCGATGCCCACGACGCCCATGGGCCACCAGCCGATCGGAGGAAGGGACAAGCCGGCGAGCGCCCCGCCCGCAACAGCGACGAGCGGGCGTACCGGCAGGCCCCGAGGCCTCATTGTCTGGCGGCGGACGCAGCAAGGACGGCCAGGGCTGCGTGCTCCCCGCTCGTGATGCACGCGGGGATCCCGATCCCGCCCAGCGTCGCGCCGGCGAGTTGCAGGGTAGGTGCCTCGGCGAGCGCCCTGCGGGCCGTGGTGATCCGCGCCGCGTAGCCGGGCGCGTACTGAGGAAACGCCTGCGTCCAGCGATGCACGTTCGCCGTGGCCCTTGTGGCGTCGATGCCGGTGAAACGCTCAAGGTCGGACGCGAGCTCTCGAGCGAGCTCAGCATCGCCGAGTGCTGCGATCCGATCGTCAAGGTGGCGCCCCGCCGACACGCGAACCAGCGGCCTGCCGGAGTGCTCCATCCACGGCCACTTCTTCGTCAGGAACGTCACCGCCGTCATCAACGCGCCCTCGACGCGCGGAACCAGCACGCCGCTCCAGCCTTCGAGCGATGCCACCGCACCAGGCTCGAAGACGTAGGTGACGACGGCGACCGACGAGTAGGCGATCGTGCTCAAGGCGCTTGCGGCCTGCGGGGCCACCTGTTCCAGCAGCCTCGTGGCGACGGGACCAGGGACGGCGATGACGACGCCGTCAGCTGAGATCTGACCGCCCGGAGTGTCGACGAGATAGCCCGAGCCGGTCGAGGTGAGGGCCAGCGCCGGGCAGCCGAGGCGCAGGTCACAGCCGAGGTTGCGCAGCTCCGCCCCAAGCTTGGTGACTATGCGGGCCAACCCGCCCGCCAGCCCAAGAAACGGAGACGCCACCGGCGTCGCTACCGCTGCACGGGGTGCCACCCTCGTCAGCGGGACGATCACGTCACGGTGGCCGACGAGCGCACGTGCGATCTGAGGGGCGACGGTGCCGAGCGAGAGGCCGTCCACAGTGGCGGCGTTGATGCCTCCGATCAGCGGGTCGACGAGTCGGTCGACGATCTCGTCGCCCAGCCTCGGCCGGAGCACGGCCCCAGCCGAGCGCTCGCGCCCAGTGTCGCTCGAGCCGTCAAGCCCCACGTCGGCCAGGTCGATCGCCCGTCCCGGCCGCTCCGGATCCTCATGGGCGTACTCGATGGCCTCAGGCCCGACGATGCCGCTCGCTGCCAGCGCGTCGAGGTCCGTCGGCACCCCGAGGACGAGGCCGGCCGGCAACTGTCGGGGCGTGCCATGGGAGAACACCGCGGCGGAGAGGGCGCTCGGCGGGAGGAGGTCGTCGCCGAGGCCGAGCCGGCGGCACAAGCGCTCGGCGCTCGGGTCACGGCGGAGAAACTGGTCCGGCCCGAGCTCGACCGGCTCGCCACCGATGCGTCCGGAGCGGACCTTGCCCCCGAGCTGGTCACTGGCCTCGAGCACGATGACGTGGGCCGACGCCCCGCTGGTGCCACCGTGAGCGGCTGCGCCCCCACCACCAGCGCCTCCGGCGGGAGCGGTTGTCGCAGCGCCGGCGATCTCGTCAGCCGGGCGGTCCCCGGCGGGGCATTCCCCGGCAAGGACGCGGGCGGCGGCAAGGCCGCTCACGCCGCCGCCGATCACAACGTAGGTGGTCACTGCGCCGGCGGCACGGCGCCGCTAACCAGACCGGCCAAGGCGGCACAGAGCCGCTCGTCGGCGTTGAGCGATGCCGTTCGGGTGAAGCGAAGCCCGAGATCCTGAGCGAGTGCGTTCGCCTCGATATCGAGGTCGTAGTTCACCTCGAGATGATCGGAGGTAAAGCCGGCCGGGCAGACGACCGCACCCGCCACGCCTTCGGCCGGGAGAGCCTTCAGCACCTCGAGCACATCCGGCCCGATCCAGGGCTCGGGGGTCCGGCCGGCGCTCTGCCAGCACACCTGCCACCGAGCGGCCCCGGTGTTAGTCGCCACGAGCTCGGCAGTCTCGTGAAGCCGCTGGTCGTAGCCGTCGCCTGACTCGATGATGCGCATCGGCAAGCTGTGGGCGGAGACGAGCAGCCGGATGCCCGGATCGGTCGGGTCGGATCCGATGGACGCGTAGGCGGCGCGGACACGTTCGGCAAGTAGCTCGATCAGGACCGGATGATCGTGCCAGCCTTCCACGGTCCCAACGCTCATGGCTGCTGCCGCGGCAGCCCGTTCGAACCGGGACAGGTACTCGCCGACGCTTCCGGCGGAGTAGTGCGGTGCCAGCACGAAACCCACCACGCGCTTCACACCGTCGAGGGCCATCGCTTGGACGGCGTCTTCGATGGATGGCGAGGCGTGTTTTGCGGCGAAGCGGCAGACGTACTCACCAGGAGCGGCGGCATCGAGAGCAGCCTGGACTCCGGCTACCTGTTCCGCCGTCCGAGCGGCGAGCTGCGACGTGCCGCCGACGGCGTAGTAGCGCCGCTTCAAATCGGCCAGCTGCTCGGGAGTCGGTGGCCGGCCGCGACGGATATCGGTGTAAAAGGCCAGGATGTCCTCGGGCCGAGCCGGCGTGCCATAGGCCATGATCAGGACGCCGACCGGCGAGGCGGCCATCACCGGTCCACTGCTTCCACGTCGGACACCATCCCCGTCAACTTCGCTGCGTCCGCTCGTGGACGAGGTCGACCACAGCCGACAGCACTCCGGGGTCGGTCTCCGGCAGCACTCCGTGGCCGAGATTGAACACGTGCCCCGACAGCCCGGCGGCCTCGTCGAGCACCTTCGAGGCCGCAGCTTCCACGGTCTCGACCGGCGCGAGGCAGATCGCCGGGTCGAGGTTGCCTTGTAGAGCGACGTCCGCTCCGACGCGCAAGGCCGCCGCCGGCAACGGCACTCTCCAGTCCACGCCGACCACGTCGGCGCCGGCGCTCGCCATGAGACCCAGGATCTCGCCGGTCCCGACCCCGAAGTGGATCCGTGGGACCCCCAGATCCGCCAGGCCCTCGAATATGCGCTGCGAAGCTGGGAGCACGAATTCCGAGTACTCGTCCGGCGACAACGCACCGGCCCAGCTGTCGAACAGCTGCACAGCGGCCGCACCAGCCCCGATCTGTGCGCGCAGCGTGGCCAGGCAGATGTCAGCGAGCAGTCCGACCAGCTTGTGCCAGGTGGCCGGCTCTGCGTGCATGAGGCGCTTGGTGAGGCCGAAGGTGCGCGATGGACCACCTTCGATCAGGTAGCTCGCCAGCGTGAAGGGTGCGCCGGCGAAGCCAATGAGCGGCACGTCCAACTCACCGACGAGCAGCTTGATGGTCTCTAGCACGTGGGCGAGATCCTGGTCGGGCTCGATCGGGCGGAGGCGTGGAAGGTCGGCGTCGCCCCGAAACGGCTCCTCCAGCACGGGCCCCCGCCCCGCCACGATGTCGATCCCTACGCCCACGGCCACGAGCGGAACGACGATGTCCGAGAACAGGATCGCTGCGTCCACGCCGTATCGCCGCACCGGCTGCAGGGTGAGCTCGGCGGCGAGCTCAGGTGAGCCGATCGCCGTCAGGATGCTGCCGTCCCCACGGAGCGCCCGGTACTCGGGCAGCGAGCGACCGGCTTGGCGCATGAACCACACCGGCGTGTGCGGCACCGGCTCCCGGCGACAGGCACGCAGGAACGCGTCGCGAGAAGCCACGCCACGACCATATCCCGAGGTCCGGCGACTCCCCCGCCCGAGCTCCCGGGCCTGCCGGGGCCTGTTTGGCCCGACGGTCGGTGCATCGGCTAAAAACTCACCCATGGCAGACGCAGTCGCAGCCGTGGAACGACCGCGGGCCAACGGTCACCAAGCAGCGGAGCGTCCTCAGCTGCTGGCGGTCGGAGTGATGATCTGGCTCGGCTCCGAGTTCATGTTCTTCAGCGGGCTCTTCGCCGCCTTCTTCACGATCCGGGCGGCGGCGCCGATCTGGCCGTCCCCGGGCACGCCGAAGCTCGACACCATCCAGGCGCTTGTCTTCACGTTCGTGCTGCTGGCGTCGAGCCCGACGATGCAGTTCGGGGTCTGGGCCCAGGAGCGGGGCGACTACAAGAAGGCCCAGGCTTGGATCGTCACGAGCTTCCTGCTCGGGGCCGCGTTCCTCGCGAACCAGGGCTATGAGTGGAGGACGCTCGGGATGAAGCCGAGCACCAACGCCTACGCCTCGCTCTTCTTCATCATGAGCGGCCTGCACGGGCTCCACGTGCTGCTCGGCCTCGTCGCCATGATCGCACTGCTCGGACGTTTGGCCGGGAACAAGAACGACCCGGGCGAGACGGCTGTCTACCAGGCCGTGAGTTACTACTGGCACTTCGTGGACATCATGTGGATCGGGCTGTTCAGCGCGCTCTTCCTACTCTCCTGAGGTGATCTGAGCTTTGCGCCTTCTCCGTCGATTCCTCGTACCTCTCGCCGTGATCGTCATCGCCGCGGCCTTGGGTACCTTCGTGATCGGCCGCGACCACGTGCCGGCCTCGTCGTCTCTCATGGAGAACCCCGGCATGAAGCTCACCGCTTCCTCGAGCCTCACGTCCGCCGGCGAGATCGCGAAAGGCAGGGTGCTCTTCGTCCAGACATGCTCGGCATGCCACGGCGTACTCGGGCAGGGCTCGAACCTCGGCCCGGAGCTCCGGGGAGTCGGGAGTGCCGCAGTCGACCTGTGGCTCTCCGCCGGGTGGATGCCGCTCCGGACGTTGGGGTCCCAGCCCGAGGGCAAGCCCGTCTACCTGACGAGGCAGCAGATCAACCAGATCGTCGCCTACGTGTACTCGCTCGATCCGGTCGGGGTCCAGGTGCCGACTCACCTCGACCTGAAGAACGCCAGCTCCGCCAGCGGCTTTGAGGTGTTCTCGTTGAACTGCGCACCGTGTCACACGATTACAGGCGCCGGCGACGCACTGGCCAACGGGAACCATGCCCCGCCGCTGACACACGGTGTGACGCCGACGATGGTGTACGAGGCCATCAGGACCGGCCCTGGCAACATGCCCCGTTTCGCTGCCGGTGACATCACCAACCAGCAGGCGCTCGACGTCGTGGCATTCGTCACCAGGAACATCGAGCACCCGGCGAACATCGGCGGCATCGGCCTCGGTGGGGTCGGGCCGGTGGCCGAAGGGTTCGTCGGGTTGTTCGTCGGAGTGGGCGTGTGCCTGCTCGGCGCCTACTGGGTGGGCGATCGCACCGCCCGTGAGGACGACGAGCGTGCCCACGACGCCGATGCCCACGACGCTGATGGCCACGACGCTGATGGCCACGATGCCAACGGCCACGACGACGAGCAGGGGGACGGCGAGCACGGCGACGACGAGCACGCATCCGACAGCGCCGGCACCCCAGAGTCCCCAGATGACTGACCGCATGGAGAGGATGATCAGGGCGTGAGCGCCCCCACTGGTGACGACCACGCAACGCCGACGCCCGTGACCGTCCGGCTGGACGCGCCCCAGTACCAGGTCGCAGCAGCCAATCCGGCTGGGATGGAGAAGGCCGTCGCGCTCCTGTTCCTGCTCGGGCTCGCCGGCTTCGCCGGCTTTGGCGCGGCCTACTGGGTGAATGCCTCGAACTTTTGGCTCGGTATGACGCTTGGCGTCGGGTTTCTCGGGCTGGGCGTCGGGATGGTGGCGTGGGGCAAGTACCTCATGCCGCGGGGCCCGTTCTCCGAGTCGCGCCACTCGATGGTGCCGACCGAGGCCGAGAAACGACGCATCATCCAGGACTTCTCCAGCCGCGGCAAGGTCGTCATCGAGCGGAGGACATTCCTGGCGAAGATCCTCGGCGCCGCCAGCGCGGTCTTCGGTATTGTCCTCGCCTTCCCGGTCGTCCGCTCGCTCGGTCCTGTTCCCAAGGACTTCTCGATCGCCACCACCTGGAAAGTCGACTCGTTCCTCGTCAAGATCGACGGGAGCAAGGTCCACCAGGACGACGTGGCCTACGGCGGCATGCTGACGGTGTTCCCCGAGGGCGACGCCGGCGGGGCACTCTCCCAGACGATGCTCATCCGCCAACTGCCCCCTGCCGGCCAGGTCAACATCGTCACCGCTCCGGGTCGCGAGTCGTGGGGCCCGAAGGGGCACCTGGCGTTCTCCAAGGTGTGTACGCACGCAGGGTGCCCGGTCGGTCTCTACCAGCAGCAGACTCACCAACTGCTGTGCCCTTGCCACCAGTCCCTGTTCGATGTCGGCCCCGGCCACGCAGCAGACCCGGTGTTCGGGCCCGCACCCCGGCCGCTTCCACAACTGCCGCTCTACATCGACTCCGGCGGGTACCTGCGGTCGCAGGCGCCGTACGACGAGCCCGTCGGCCCCGGGTACTGGTACCGCGGCAATGATTGACCGCCTCTACAACTGGATGGACGACCGGCTGGCGATCTCCAGCGGTGGTCGGAAGATGGTCAACAAGATCTTCCCGGACCACTGGTCGTTCATGATCGGCGAGATCGCTCTCTACTCCTTCGTGATCCTGCTGGCCACCGGCATCTTCCTCACGCTGTACTTCATTCCCTCTACGACCGAGGTCGTATATCACGGCTCGTACGGCCCACTCGACGGTGTGCACATGTCCGAGGCGTACGCCTCCACGGTGAACCTGAGTTTCACCGTGCGATGCGGGCTGCTCATGCGCCAGATGCACCACTGGTCGGCGAATATCTTCGTCGGCGCCATCGTGGTCCACATGTGCCGTGTCTTTTTCACCGGCGCCTTCCGCCGCCCGCGTGAGATCAACTGGCTCGTCGGCATGAACCTGATGATCCTGGCGATTTTCGAGGGTTTCCTCGGCTACTCGCTGCCGGACGACCTCGTGTCGGGTACCGGCATCCGGATCTCCTACTCGATCCTCGAGTCGATCCCCTTTGTCGGCACCTACCTCGCCTCGTTCCTCTTCGGGGGGTCGTTCCCGGGCAACTGGCTGATCCCTCGTTTCTTCATCATCCATGTGCTGATCCTGCCGGCGATCATCGCCGGGCTCATCGGGGCTCACCTCACGATGCTCGTCCGTCAGAAGCACACGCAGTTCCGAGGCCACGGTGCGACCGAGCGCAACGTCATCGGGGCGCCAATGTGGCCGACGTTCGTGGCGAAGACGCAGGGTTTCCTGTTCCTCGTGGCGGCCGTGACTGCCATCTTGGGCGCAGCTGTGCAGATCAACCCGATCTGGCTGTACGGCCCGTACCGACCCTACGTCGTGACCTACGCAGTGCAACCGGACTGGTATATGGGCTGGCTGGACGGAGGGCTGCGCGTCATGCCGTCGTGGGAGACGGTCTTCTTCAACCGGTGGATGATCCCGAACGCCTTCTACCCGGCCATCGTCCTTCCCGGCATCACGTTCACCGTCCTCATGCTCTGGCCGTTCATCGAGCAGCGGATCACCGGCGACCGTGTGGATCACCAACTACTCGACCGTCCCCGCGACCGCCCGAAGCGGACGGCGCTCGGTGCGGCCGTGCTCGCCTTCTACTTCGTGCTGTTCGGTGCCAGCGCCACCGATGTGCTGGCGAACTACCTGTCGGTGTCCCTCAATGTCGTGCTGACGTCGTTTCGGGTACTGTGCGTCGTGGTGCCGCTCGTCGTGTACCCGATCGCCTACAAGATCTGCCTCGAGCTTCAGGCGACGCCTGGCGGCGGCAAGACCAAGCGTCACAACATCGTGGTGCGGTCAGCCGAAGGTGGTTACTCGACCGTGCCGTCCGAGGCTCGCTCGGGGGACGCACCGCCAGAGTTCCCCCCGATCCCGCTCGACACCGCGATACTGCTCCCAGTAGCGGTGGTGTCCCCCGTTTACCAGGTTCCCCCGGTTCACGAGGCCGAGGCGGTCTACCGCTCGTCGGTCGGTGCCCGCGCAGCGGCCGGAATGGATGGCGCGGGGACCGACGGCAATGGGGCGTCCCCGGAGGGGCGGCGCGCGTTCCGGATCCCGCGCAACTACCGCTGAGGGCCTCGTCGGGGCCCGAGCGAGCTCACGGCGCCGGCGCCGTCCTGAGGCCGCCTGCCGCCGCGATCTGCCACGAGAACGCCAAGGGTGTCATCGACGTGAGGTCGATCGCCGGCTCGTTCGTCGAGTACGACTGCACGTTGTCCTCGTAGAGCGCCCCGTGGCCGCTGAAGGCGGCAAATGGCTGTCGGGGCGGCCCGGACGACGAGCACGCCCTCATGTTCGGGACGGTGCCGCTGGCGGCGAACGAGTTCGGTCCTTCTACGGCGGCGCCCGCCAGGACCGGCGGCGCACCGTTGTGCGACCCGACCAAGTTGGCGACCTGGTGCTGCATACAGTGTGGGAACGTCGTGCCGTCGCCGACGATGAGCGAGATGCCCCAGGCGTTCGACCCAACGATGTCGCCCAGCCACTGCTGGGCCCACCACTCGTAGACGGGCCGGTGCACGAGGGCGTCGTACTCGTTCGCCATGATGGAGAGTCCGGCACCGTGTGTGGTCGTGTCCCACTGGTCCCAAGCAAAACCGAACCGGAACGGATCAGGTCTCGCTATCCCGATCGACTTCATGATCTGGGCCTGGAGGTTGCCCACGAGCTCGGCGGAAGTCACCGGGATCGACGTGTCGTGCTCGTAGGACATCGCCAGGTCGAGCTCGTAGTCGGCAAGGGCGCTCACGTCGTACAGGTTCAACGTGTCGTATGTCGCCTGGGTACCGGTGACCCACTTGTGGGCAAAGACGCCGGCAGCTCGCAGGTATACGTGCGGCGACGTCACTGGCAGCCCGCTCGGGAGATCACCGGCCGACACGCCCGTGGCGACGGCGAGCGAGAGCTCAGTGGCGCCGAGCATCATGTCGTCGCGCCAACTGGTCTCCGGGTAGAAGTCCCAGGGCGCCGTCGTGAGCAGCTTGCCCTTCCAGTCGGTGCCGGCGAGCGAGTACACCGTCTCGCCCGATCGCAGGCACCCGGCCGCGTAGCCCGGCGCGCTGGTGCGGAACACCCGGTAGCACAAGGCGAAATCGGCCGCGAGGCGACCGGCGAGGTTCGGGCTGATGGGACTCCCGGGCGGCCCGGCCCGGAACACCGGCGGGTGACGGATGTACTGGGCATGAGGGTTCGTCCCCTCGTAGTCGTCGTCGGCTTGAGGGAGGCGCCAGATGTCGTGATCGCCGAGGTAGTAGTTGTTCGCTTCGCCGACGCCCACTTGGTAGTAGAGCGTCTTGGTCTTCTCGTCCCACATCCGCTGCAGGAAGTCGAGCCCGAAGCGGGCCTCGCCCACGAAACTCGCCCTCGCTCCCGCCCCCATCGACGACGGGAACGACTGGATCCCCTGCAACATCATGGCGACGACATAGCTCGTCGTCTCGACGAACTTGAGGTAGTCGCCGGCGTCGAACCAACCGCCGTCCGCATCGATTGTGACACCCGTGGCGTACGGGGCGAGGCTGCCCTTGAAGTTGCCGTTGCCGTTCATGGGCGGGGTCGTGAACGTCATGGCCAACCCGTCGTTCAGATCACCGGGAGCGCTCCGCAGCTCCGTGCGCACGAAATCCGGCCCGGACTGCTCGTTCTCGTAGAAGTACACGGCGTTCGCCAACGCCTGCGAGTAGAGGACGGCGGCAGGGGCGATCTCGAACGTGGGCGACGAGACGGATGGGTCGTTGGCGAGGACGACCCGGTAACGCCCTTGCCGCGTCACCCCCGAGAAACCCGACACCTCCCACACCCACCGGTACTGCCCGTTCCAGGAGCCGAGATCCGTGCTCGTCGTCCCCCAGGCGGCGCGCTTCCACGTGTCGCCGGTGTGCTCGAGGAGCTGCCAGGCCACGCCCTTGGGCTCCGGGCTCGAGGTCATGATCTCGGCCACTTTCGGTGATCCGGTGGGGTAGCCGACCTGGTTGACCCGAATCACCATCGGGGGACCGGTCGGGGTCGTGGCGGAAGCACCGGCCGAAGCGCCGGCAACGGGCGTGCCGGGCAACAGTGCGGCGGTGATCGCAAGGGTGAGAATGATGCCGGCGGTGGCGTTTCGTCGGTCCACGGTGCCTCCAGGTGCCTCCAGCGGATTATTGAGTCGGAACCGAGCCGGTGGTGGGAGTCGAACCCACGACCTGACGATTACAAGTCGCCTGCGCTACCACTGCGCCACACCGGCCTTCCCCGAAGTGTCGCGCATCGGGCCCCTGTGAGTGGCACGATGGTGCCCGATGGATCTCGAGCTCCCTTCTCGGGCACTGGTCCCGCTGCCAGGCGGCCTCGCGTGGGTGGCAGGGCAGAGGGATGGCGGCTAGACTTCGAACTGGCCGAATGACTGTCAGGGTCTTCGCGCCCCGCAGGCCGGACCGGCGGATCGGTCCTAGCCTCGACTACCGCTTTCGCAGAGTCGATCAAACACAAGGAGAACAGCTTCCCCATGAGGATTCTCGTGCTCGGAGGCGACGGCTATCTCGGCTGGCCGACCGCCTTACACCTTTCTGAACGCGGACATGACGTAGGTATCATCGACAACTTCGCCCGCCGCCAGTACGACTACGAGATGGGCGTGGACAGCCTTGTCCCCATCCGCCAGTTGCAACGGCGGGTGTCCACGTGGAAAGAGGTGTCGGGCCACACCATCCAGCCATTCATCGGAGACCTGATCGATCACCTCTTCCTGGAGTCGAGCCTTCGCGAGTTCGGCCCGGACGCGGTGGTGCACTTTGCCGAGCAGCGGTCCGCCCCCTACTCGATGATCGACCGCCGGCACGCCGTCTACACCCAGACGAACAACGTCGTCGGCACGCTGAACCTGCTCTACGCGATCAAGGAAATCGACCCCACGATCCACCTGGTGAAGCTCGGGACGATGGGTGAGTACGGCGCCCCCAACATCGACATCGAAGAGGGCTTCATCGAGATCACTCACAAGGGTCGCACGGACATCCTCCCGTACCCGAAGCAGCCGAACTCCTTCTACCACCTGTCGAAGGTGCACGACAGCCACAACATCCAGTTCGCCTGTCGCATCTGGGGTCTGCGGTCGACAGACCTCAACCAGGGCATCGTGTACGGGCAGGAGACGCCGGAGACCACCCTTCACCCGGACCTGCATACGCGTTTCGACTACGACGGTGTGTTCGGGACGGTGCTCAACCGTTTCGCCGTGCAGGCGGCCGTCGGCTACCCGCTCACTGTCTACGGCAAGGGAGGCCAGACGAGGGCCATGCTCGACATCCGTGACACGCTCGCGTGCATCGAGATCGCCTGCATGAACCCGGCTGACACCGGTGAGTTCCGCGTGTTCAACCAGTTCACCGAGTCGTTCTCGGTCAAGGACCTGGCAGAGCGGGTTGCCCGTGTCGCCCCGTTCGATGTCAAGATCGACTCCATCCCGAACCCCCGCGTGGAGAGCGAAGACCATTACTACAACGCCGTGACGACCAAGCTCCCCTCGCTCGGCCTGCAGCCGCACCTGCTGAGCGACGAGACGGTTGGGAACCTCCTCGAGACGGCCAAGAAGTTCAAGGACCATGTGAACTTCGAGGCGATCCGCCCAACGGTCAACTGGCGCTCCACTCACAGCGACGTCAGCGTCGCTGGCGGGGCTGTCGGCGGCTGAACCCGGTCGAGGCCTGCTCCGCTCACCAGCCTGCGCGCTCGCGCCGGCCTACCGAGTCGCCTAGCGACGCCGGTGGCCGGCGCGGTTCGCGTCGGCAGTCGCACTAACTTCACGCCGTCATGTTCGCGGCCCTCCGTCGCCGTCCCCGGCTCCAGGTGGCACGCCGGTCCCGGGGCCGGATCGCAGTCCTGGCGGGCTTTGTTCTCGTCGTAGCGATCGTGATCGGCGAGGTCACCGCCGATGTCGTCAACTCCGCCGATCCTGCGTCGGTGATGTCCGACCGCACGTACGCAACGGCGGTCGTGCCGATCATCGACGAATCGACGTCCCTCTTGCCGTGGCTCACCGACGTGCGGACGCACACACTGTCCCTCGGTCGCTTGGGCATCGAGTCGGCCCTTGGTCGCCTGGTCACCGGATCGACCGACGTGCAGCAGCAGCTCGCCAACCTCGGGATCCCGGCGCCGAGCGCCCGATCGGCGCGGTTGCTTTCCGACGTGTTCTCCGCTCGCACGGCCGGGGCCCGCGCTGTCGCCGGCGGCATCGCTCTTGCGATCGGCCCGAGCCATCACTCCAAGCTCGCCACCGCCGGCCTCCTCGCAGCGGCGTCGGATCTGCAGCGATCCGATCATGACTACCAGCAGTTCGTCGGCTCCCTCCCGGGCTACGTGACCCACTCCGTGTCCCTCCCCGCATCGCAGTGGTACCAGAGCACGCAGTGGTCGTCGTCGGCCGTGGCACAGTTCACCTCACTGCTGGACTCGACGCCGGCGTTGCGGGTCAAGGAGTCCCTCGTCATCCTCGCCGTGGCCGTGAACCCGCCGGCGCTGCGGATAAGCGGCCTGCCCACCACGACCACGACGACCACCACCACGACCACCACGACCACCACGACCAC
>Ga0187860_1001918_pt1 | contig 17827 bp, 8 predicted proteins | sample June2016WEW_10_4_FD_132981 | JGI IMG/M metagenome (GOLD analysis project Ga0187860, IMG submission 132981) | Peatland microbial communities from SPRUCE experiment site at the Marcell Experimental Forest, Minnesota, USA - June2016WEW_10_40 | ecosystem: Environmental > Terrestrial > Soil > Wetlands...
ATCGTCGGCAACTGGCCCTCAAAACCATGGCATCGTGATGAGCGATCAGCGTTCGATTCGTCTACCTTCCGCCGAGTTTGCACAGGTGCGTGAACTCAGCTGAAACGGACCGGCTGTAACCCGATCCCCGAATGGGGACGCAGAGGCTCAAATCCTTCCTTGTGTACCGGACGGATTCACTCCTCACAATTTTGTCACTCGCTCCTCTTGCCGGTTTCAAGATAGTGGTGCGTCCTTTCGTGTATCATTTTGCCAGCTTGTATCTGAAGCACCACACGCCAACAACTACGGCCATGCTGCAGCACGCTGCCACGGAGAAGAGCGAGCCTCCGCGTGCGCGCTATTTTTCTGCAAGTCGAGGACTTCTTCTTTTAAGTGCATTCCGGCAGTTCCCGGAACGGCCGCAAGATGGGAATATCATGTGGGTATCTTCCCAGCCTACGTCCGATTGGTGGGAGATTAATGTCATTGAGTAGCCAGGGCATTGTCACGCTGCTGTTTGGCGCGCCTCGATCCGGTCACTTATATCGGCGTGCCCGTTCTGTTGGGAAGCGTGTCGGCCATCGCGGGCGCGGTACTCGCATGGCGTGCTACGACAGATGAATTTGCCGATCACGTTGCTTGCGAAGTAGCCTGGTCGCCCTGAGGCAGATCGTCCCAGAGGTGAATTTGCGATCTGCTTCTGGGTGGCAACTCGAAGAGTCCTGGACGAGTCCACGCGGTCACGGCACTAATTTGTGTCAACCAGCACCAAACGCTGAAATGTCTTAGGGTTCTCGGGGTCCACCGGAAACAGCTTATCTTTCTTCGAGGTGAAGACAATCTGATTCTGCTCCTCATCGACGATATCTCTGGACGGGAGCGTCTTTTGCGCCCCGAAACTCAGGGCTATTTCACGTCCCGCCCGAAAGGGTTCACCGCCAAAGAAGCGGGTAGGAATGACGATATCCGCTGAAAATCCTCTCGCAGTCTTCTTCCACACGGTCTGGATCTCATGGTTGTAGTCGTGCAGAGGACGCTGTGGCACGAAATCCTGCTCGCAATAAACGCTCGGCTTCACATCCGCGAAGTTACCTGGGCTGAGATACAAGTCATACGCACTCGTGGGTCGTCCTGCTTTCGCGTTGGCCAACATTTCAGTGTCCAAGATTAGACGGAACGTATCTCCATTCTTTACGCCCCTGCCCGAGTAAGGCTGGTAAAGTTGCGAGTCGGTGACGTCAATCCCGACATATAACTCGTCGTCATCCCACCTCAGTGCGACCCTGGCGGAGAATTGCTGCGGTCCTTCCCAGAACTTTGTTCCTTCACGAAGCTGACTGGCATCGTTCAAAACGTACGCGGGACCCGACAGCCATTTCGAAAACTCTCCGTCGAGCTCTGGCGCGGACGAAAGCTTAGTCGCCTTAAGAACATCATACTCGCGGTTCCACTCGATCCTGCCGTCTGGCAGGTGCCGAAATGCGAGATCGGCGAGCAAGCTCTTCAGCTGTGGACGAAGGTAGCCTGGAATCGAGGCGAGCTCAGCCGCCAGAGCAGCCGATTGGCGGTGCTGCTTGAGTTGAGAAATGACCGAGTCAAGATTAGCGATTTGCGATTGAATGACTGCGACATCAATGGGTGAATGCTGCTCGTCAAAGATACTACGGAGCCCATTCTTTGCTTCTCCTCGGTCAGAGTAGAACTGCAGGAGAGGTGCAAGCAGTTGAGGTCCATCCTTGCCGTACTGGCTGACGATGGCGTGGAAACGCGACTTTTCTGGCATATAGGAGGCAGGATTCCACAGGTAGTCGGCAACCGTCTGCAGCGGAATAAAAGCTGCATGCACCTGGCCCATTGGGTTCGCGACCAGGCCTTGTATTGCTGCAGGCAAGCCGGCCGCCCGCCCACGGAAGGCGTCCAATTTGAGTATCCAGGGGCCGCCATCATTACTAAGAATATTGTCCCAGACCAGAGGTTTACGATGGAGATATCCGCTCCACTGATTAGCTTCCGCGACCGTGATTTCGTCCGGGATCACTTCGATTCCTGTCCATTCTATGGAAACCCCTTGCGTAACGCCTGCACCCAAGTCTTTCACGTACTCGCGGTCCCCCCATTCGTTAGTATAGGTTGTCGGACAGACCGTGAGGTGGAATTGCGGCGAGAGCGATTTCAGATAGTCATACAACTTATTAATGACATAAATATGAGCTTGAGAAAGGCTGTTGAACCGAGCTTTGTCTTCCGGATGTACCAAATCTTGCGGGACGTCATCCAAAAATAACGAAAAGTCCGACACTCCCAATCGGCTGATTCTCTTGAGTTTCTTGGCCAGGGTCTGGAACTCCGCCTCGCTGGCGTAGGTCATAGACAGGCCAGGGCTGATCGCAAAGTTGAAATCCACAAAATTCCGCTTTGCCGTTCTTACCAGATCAGCCAGCCGCCTCATTTCGCCAGCAGGATAAGGCTCGCGCCAAAGCCTGCGATGATAGGGATCGTCCTTGGGCCCATAAAAATAGACATTCATCCCATGCTGACCTTCAAAGCGCAAAACTTCTAACCGTTGGCGATGACTCCAAGGAGTACCGTAAAATCCTTCGACAATACCTCGGACCGGGAAAGAAGGGTAATCGGCAACAGTTACGTCCCGGTCAGCACTGTCCCCACGCACTACTTGCGGGCGGGGCACTAACTCAGTCGAAATACTTGCTCGTCCCATCGCCAATAGATCTGGTACGCGGAGCAAGGCGTTGTGCTGTCCTTTTGAAGATATCGTGCGAATACGGATTCGGACAGGAACCGACCGTTGATCGTAGGAGATCGAAAGGATATAACCTTCGTTTGCTAGCTCCGGCGTTGGTTGAACATCTGAGTTACTCGCTTCCCGTAGCAGATCCTCCCGAAACGTATTGACATTACCATCTTCACGAAGCTCGATCACAAGATGGGCGGGCACTGAGGAGCGGTCAACGAGCTCTGCCGGACGGTTTGAAAAGTGGAGCGTAGCATGAGATTGAGCGGCGAGTTCCCGCAGTTGGCGCACAATCCGCGCGTCGGGCTCGCCGGATGAAACCACAGTCCACACCGAATCTGCTGGTGCTTCAGCGGCAAAGATCGAAAGAAGCAGGGTAACGGCGATGCCAAGCCGGACAACAAGCATATTATGTTTCCTTGATAAGAGTGCGCCCAAACAACAGCCCTCGCCCACCGCAGTTCGTGATATACGAGCCATTCAGTCTTGTCATGGTTCGTGTTTGGCCCCGGAATGTCTCAAAAGCTTATCTTGGCGCCCAGTTGCATCTGCCGGCTGGTGTTGGCGTAGCTGATTTGTCCAAACCCGCTGCTCCCAACAGAATAAGCGGAAGGACTGAACAGGCCGTAGTTCGGGTGATTGAACACGTCGGTGGCTGCACAGTTGACCTGCAGTTTCATCCCCTCATGGAGGCCGTCGAGAGAGAAGTCCTTGAGCACTGCCAGATCGACCGTTCGCCAGTTCGGCCCGTTCAGGATATTCCTGCCGACGTTACCGAATGTGTTGGCGGGCGGTGTCACGAACGCCGAGGTGTTAAACCAGCAGCCGAGGGTACCCACCCGATCGCCGTTCGGGCACGTTCCACTGAGTGGATAGCCGACCTCGTTCGGATACCAGGTTGCCGTACTCGACATCGCTCCCATGTTGGCCGCGCTTTGCATGACTGGGCTAAAGGGCAAGCCGCTGCGGATTTGGTAGATAGAGGAAAGTTGCCAGCCGCCCACCAGGGAGTTCACCAGCCCTCCCTCTTGCAAGAATCGCTTTCCCTTCCCAAAGGGAAGGTGGTATACGAGGTTCCCGTTGAACATGTTGCGGATATCGGTAGCCGCGCGGCCGTAATTTGATTGCGGGTCGGCGGCATTCTGGAAACCCGCCCGGTCGGCCGCACCGCCGCCGCCCCAACCGGCGCCGGTTTGTGTGTCCATCGCCTTCGACCAGCTGTAATTGGCTTGCAGCGAAAAGTCTCTCGAGAGCTGCTTCTTGACGATTACCTGGAGAGCGTTGTAGTTGGATCGTCCATCGAAGTAAGCGGCGCTGATGGAACCAAATTGCGGGTAAAGCTGGGCCGACTGGCCTTGGCCAAGTTTGTTGGCAGGAAGCTCGTTCAGGTCCCGCGTGTATTGCAGGTGGACGCCTCGGCTGCCAACATAGCCGGCGTCGAACACTATGCCGCCTTTCAACTCACGCTGCACATCAAAATGAAACTGCTCGGTATACGATAGCGGTGAGTTATAAAGCGAATAGTTGACGGGCTGACCATTCAGAAGGTCGGGGGTCCGGTTCGCATTGGTTGGATAGACCACCCCCTCTCCCGCCGGCGGTCCCGCCGAAAGCTGGAAGACGGGAGTGTTGTAGTTTTGCAGAAAACCCGCCGGAGACCAGCCCTGCCCCCATGCCTGTGCGGGGGCCGTGATGTTCTGTCCGGCAATGATGTTGTAAATTCCGAACGCGCCACGGACCGACCAGTCTTTCCCGGGAGCCCAGGCGAAGCCCAACCGCGGCGAAAAGATATCGGGCCTGGTCTCGGTCAGGGACCGATGTCCGTTCTGCCCCGCGTACCAAAGCGCCCCGGTTCCGCTGTTAGGCGGGGGACCTGGGTTCGGGATAGTTGGATCGAAACTCGATAGTTCGTTGTGAACCTCAATCCACCCGCTTTGGAGTACGTACCTCAATCCCAAGGTCAGAGTGAGGTTGGGCTTGACCTTGTATTCATCCTGAGCAAAGGCTTGCGCGCTGTACATCCGTCCGCCGGTCTCCGGACTGATGGAAACGCTCCACTGGTCCGGCGCGCCAAGAAGGAAATCGGCATATCCTTCACCCTCACTCGGCGGACTATTCAGGGTCTGGTCGACAGGGTTTTGCGTAAATACGCCGCTAAAGTCGTAACTTCCCGCCGTTCCCGTTCCCCAGCCAACGTTGACCCACCAGCGGTCGAACTCCCCACCAAACTTGAGGATGTGTTTTCCCTTCACCCAAGTCAGAACTTCCGAGGGCACAAATGTAGTTTCGGCATCGATCGCCGGAGGAAATGGGGTGAAGCCAATCGTAGTGCTTAGAGCGCCTTCCATCGACATCGAAGGAAACAGATCGCCCTCTGCACCGGTTGGTTCGCCGATCAATCCGAGTTTGGCGGGCCATCCCTGTCCCTGGTTATTGACGGTCGCAACTCCGTGTTCACGGCTGAGAGAAAAGCGGAATTCGCTCACCAGATTCGGACTGACGGTCCAAACGTCCGTAAGCTGCCCCTGAGGCTCGGTTCCGCTCCACGCCCCATCGTTGATCGGGTTCGGATCGAGCAGTGGAGTGTTGAACTGTGCGAGCAGCAGGGATCCCGTAAGTCGATTCTTGCTCGTGATGTCGTAGTCGATTTTCGCGTTTGTCCAGGTATTGGTGTTCGGCGACGCCAGGTTGGTGTAGTAGTTGTTGTAAAGACCGTTGGCTGGGAGGTTGGGTGTGGGAAAGTACTTCTGGACTGCCAATGCCACCGAATCCATGCGGTTCTGTGGAATGATGTTGTTGGCGAAAGGAAGTCGGCAAGTTTGTCCGTTCACAACCTGAGTCGTTGCCGGGTCGAAGATCTGGCCATTAATGACCTGCTGCTGATTGCAGGGGTTGATGATAGGGGTGCCGTTGCCATCGACTGCCGGTGCCCCCAGCAACGCTGAGAAGTTGCCATTGGTGAAACCAGTCGGCCCTGTCGTCGGATAGGTGACGAAAGTGGGCGAGGATGTATTGCTCGGATTCCTCTGGTATCCAACGAAAAAGAATGCCTTGTTTTTCTTGATCGGGCCGCCAATGTCGAAACCGTATTCATTCCAGTGTAGCGGCGGATTGCTCTGCGCAAACGCATTGAGCGCGTTGAAGGCGTTGTTTTCGATGTATTCGTAAACCGTGCCGTGAAAATTATTGGTTCCGCTCTTGGTGATCACGTTGAAAACCGAAAAACCGCTGCCGTGCTCAGCCCCGAAGTTTGAGGTACTGGCGTTGACCTCTTCAATCGAGTCCATGGGCGGAACGAGCATGTCGGGGTTGGAAGACTGTCCGAGCATCGCGATTCCACCGTCGATCTGCCAATTGGAAAAGTTGTTCGCCTGCCCATTGACGCCGATCCTCTGACCGGTGGACTGTTCGCCCCCGCCAGGATTCACTCCCGGCAATGAGGCCAGAAGATCCATCCAACTGCGATTGATGCTTGGAGCATCGGCAACCAGGTCGGAACTGAATCGACTGTTCGTGTCGGTCGTCTCGGTTTCCAGGTCGGGTTGCGTCGCCGTGACCGTGACTTTCTCGGAACTCGTGCCCACATCGAGGGCCGCATTGACCGTGATCGTTTGAACGTGCAGCACGATGCCATCGCGCACCAGAGTCTTGAAAGCGTCCTTTGAGAACGTGATCGAATAGTCCCCTGGCGCAACATACGGCGCATCGTAGATGCCCGAAGCATCGGTAGTGATCGTCTGGCTTACGCCCGTCGAGATGTTGGTGATGGTAACTTTGACTCCCGGCAGAACCGCCTGGGACTGGTCGGTAACCGTTCCACGAATCTCGCCACTCTGCCGACTCTGGGCGGCGGTCCAATTGGATAGTGCAACCAGTAGAATCAGCAAGATGGGAATGGAATTCGAGCTTGCATTGAGTTGTGCCAACGTCGACTCCCTTTTGTACTTTGTTTCCAATGGGTCACAGTTAATTAAGTGGCTGGCCTTCGTCAAGTTCATAACGGTTTTGCTTCGTGTTCGATAAATTGAATAACGGTATCGCATAGAGGTAAGGGTGGTCTGGAGTCATGCCCGGTGACGTTTCGCCACGTACCGATGATGTACGAAATTTTGTATATGAGTTAATGCGATTGAGAACGAAACCGGATACGACCACTTTGGTGGAGCGAAGGGCTTAGCTGCCGGTCCGGGACACGCTGTCCAGAATGCGATATTTTGCGCGGCCGGCTGGGCAGCACATGAACCTTCCTGCGAGCGCCCACTCGATAAACTTCATGCTATGATTCCGCTCAACAGGACCGACAACGTGCGCAGAATTCCAACGATGGCAAGTCTGATAGCCCTTCTCCTGTTGTTGGCCTCAGCCCGCTCCTTCAGCCAAACGAACCCCGAGCAAAAGCGCGCAATCCAAATGCATGCCACACGTGCTCGGCAGGCTCTGGAGGAGAAGAAACCCGACTTAGCGGTTCGTGAGTTCCAAGCGATCTTGGCTTTGGATCCCGAAAACGTTGAAGCGCGGGGCAACCTGGGCGTGGTCGCCTTCGTACAGGGCAAGTACGCGGAAGCGAGCCAGCATTTCAGACAGGCGCTGGTGCTCAAGCCATCGCTATGGAAGGTCCAGGCCATGCTGGGCTTGTGTGAGAAGAATTTGGGGGAAACGGCGAGCGCGCAGGCCCGCATGAGACAAGCGTTTCCGCATTTGCACGATGTGAAGCTGCAAACCCTCGTCGGCATGTCCCTGGTTGAATTCAGTTACCAGAAGGGCGATATGGAGGCAGCCCTGGCACCCTTGCGAGCGCTTCAGCAGAGCGACCCAACGAACGTCGACGTTTCTTATGCGACGTATCGGATTTACTCGGACTTAGCTGCACAGGCACGTGACCGCATTGCCCTCCTCGGACCCGATTCCGCCCGCATGCACCAGGTCCTAGCCCAACATTTCGTGAATGAAGGCAATATCAAAGCTGCGATCGAACAATATCGTGAAGCACTTCATATCGATCCTCGACTCTCGGGCGCGCATTTTGAACTGGGCGAGGCTATCCTTCAGGATTCTCTAAACATGGAGAGCCAGGAGAACGCCCGCAAAGAGTTCGAAGCCGCTTTGGAGCAGAATTCAATCGATGAAAAGTCCGAGTGTTGGCTAGGCACAATCGCTTTCCTCGAAGGCAATTCCAACGAAGCTTTCCGCCGCTACACGCATGCGCTCGAAGTCAATCCTTACGATGCCACCGCTCAACTCGGCATCGCGAAGGTCCAGATTTCACTGGGGCAGAAGGACCAAGCTCTGGAGCACCTGCGCGAAGCCATCCGGATCGATCCCACGTCCTCCAGCGCGCACTATCGACTGTCGCAGTTGTATCGTCAGATGGATCGCACCGCCGACGCCGATCGAGAGGCCGCCATATTCAAGAGTTTACGGGAGAGCCAGGACCGCGTCCGTGCGCAGTTCTACAAGGCGCACGCAGATTCTAAGATACTGGATTCTGAGATTCCACAATAGACTCCGCTGCGCCGGAGAGCAGGCGGTTTCTGTTTGCGGTGGATGGAGATCACCAGAAGTACGTGGCCACCACGTTGGGCGCGGAAGGGGAACCGGCAATTACTTTGACATGCAAAACGATCTGAAGGTTTTTCTTCTGCCATCCCGCTGGAGCTCCCTGAAACGCGATTGCTAGCAGGGCAGGACTAGTCACCAATTCGGCGGCGGCCTCGGTTCCGTAATGCGAGATACCCGCGATTTCAACAATCATGCTCTGCGTATCCAGATCGAAGACGCGTGACACGATGGCGTAATCTTCACTCAGGGCGGGATCGTCAGGATGGGTTGGAATCGTCCAATTCGTGGCAGCGCCACGATCCAAGATTCCGAACGGGCGGCGGTCCAGATCGATGGAGTAGCGGAATCCGTTGCTGAGCTCATTCCATTGGGTATAGGAAAAACCAACTAGAATTACCGGTGAATTGCGCAGCTCGTGAAAAGATACGTCGCTTCCAACTTGGAGCCGATACGGCCATCGATTCTTGGCCAGCATATCTGAAATCTGCAAAGCCGCATTCATGTCACTCACTGCCAGGAACCGATCCTGTATCTGAATGAAATCCCCGGGCCTTATGGGCTCGTTCGGGCGCTGATCCCGAATGCGGGTATACACCGGAATGGCGGTCACGGACAACAAAGCGCTCTTCTTACCTTCAAAGAGCGGAGACCAGAATGAATCGAGCGAAGAAGGTACTACGTGGCGTGGCAACCAGCGGTACGCCGCTGTAACGATCCCGGTGGCAACAACGAGGATTGCCAAAATCCAGAACGTCCATGAGCCAGTGTACCGCGATTCGGGAGCACGAGATTTCGGTCCATCCACCCGGCGAAATGCCGGGACGTATTTGCCGATCGGCAAGTCTATGATGACAACTGTATCCGCGGGCGCATTTGCGTAATACAGCTGAAGCCGTTTTCGGACTTCACTTGCTTTGACGCGAACCCCGGCATCCTCACTTGTGTAGTACGACGGTTCTTTCCCAAACACGGCGATACCGATAACCCGTTCTTTCAGGTTCTCGGTATGCCCATCCAGAGCGCTCTCGACAACGTATTTCAGAAAGGCTTGGCAGAGTTTGCTTGATTGAAACTGGCTACTGGCAAGAACACGCTGTAGTTCTTCACGTACGAGTACCGCGAACTCGCCATCGCACGTAACGTCCGTTGGTCCGCGGGGAGAGTTGGGCGATTCCAGACCGTCTGCCACGGTCATAGGGTGTGTAGTATACCATGGCCCCTTCGCTCAACGTGACGATGACGCACGGTGGGCCTGCCGCGGGTAGTGGGCTGACGGCTCGACCCAAAAAGTGGTTGGATTAGAGTCCACGTCAAAACCGAAGTCGACCGTGCTGGCCCGCGGTGACCTGACCTGCCCCCTGCTTTCGTTCACTTGAGCATGCGACAAAATCCTTTCGCTCCATCTCCGGTTTGCGTGGGGATGGGGGCGGGGGGCAAGAGGCCGGCGTTTGAGGCCCCTTGCCCCACACCAGCACTGTAGAAGCCGACGCCCACAGACTGCGCAGCGAACTCTTTTGGTGTTCGGTACCGCAAGCTGCTGTGGGGTCTGGCTTCGTTGTATTCTATTCGCCAAGCCGCGGTCATGCGCCGCGCGTCGAATAAATTCTGAAACCAACTCACGTTCAAACACTTTCCTCTCAGCCATCCGCGGAAGGTCTCGACGTGCGCGTTCTGCGTCGGCTTCCCGGGCTGAATGTGGACTAACTTGTAATAGCGCAGAGGATTGGGCTTGTAATAGCACAGAGGATTGGGCGCGGAGTAGTCAGGCAGAATTTCTAACGCCTAGCATGTATTAAAGTACGGTCACTTGCCACTGAAAGCCGCGAAACTCGGCAATCCTACTGAAATCTCTTTCGTTGGCTGTGATCACCCGGATGCCCACTCGCTCCGCGCTCACCGCGATCAGTGCGTCATTGGTCAAACGTCCCTGCCCGATCTTTTCGTAATGATAGTTGGCCGCCAAGCAAGCAAGCAAGCAAGCAAGCAAGCAAGCAAGCAAGCAAGCAAGTACTCTGCCGACTTGAGTCCAGTCGCTGAGATTCGGAAACAGGATTCGCTTTGCCCTGTCAAAATCTCCCTCTAGGCGTTCTACAACCTGACGATCGCGGTCGGCTGTGCCAGCATAGAGATTTTCGAGTACCACTGCACTGAGCCAAAGGGGGCATCAGTAGTGAACCGGCGCAGCGCCAGCACCGCGTCGTCTCCTCGCCGCAGTGCGGTAATATAGATGGAAGAGTCGAACGGGACGGGCTGCATCTAACCATCCTACGTCCCGTATACGTCCTTGATGTCAATGCCACTCTTGACAAAGCGCTCGGTGGCTTCGAGAGCCAGTCGATTGCTCTCATGTTCGGCAATCGCCAAATCCAATGCCCGCTCGATGGTCTCAGTCTCGGTTTTCGCTTGCAAAAGCTTTTTGGGCGCGCTTGATTTTCACGGAATCCAACTGAAAGTGCTTGTGCGATCGACTCCTTGCCGTAGCCATGAGAGTATCAGGATGCAACAAAGGAAGGCTAGGCGCTTCAGTCGACACCTCACAGTTCGAAGCAGCCTAACATTAAGCTGGTTCCGTCTCATCGTTTCCCCATCGTGTCTCCTTTGATACGCTGTTTACCACGAGACACAACATGCTCCTCATCCTTGTCCTCGAAACCCTTTCCCGTGGTGCAATTACGGTTTGGTCCGTACCTTGCTTTCTATTTGCCGCGTTGTGTTCGCGGTTTATAGTTCACTTTCTATAAGAAGAAGGTAGTCATGAAGCGGGCGTTCGTCGTGTCCGTACGCGGGGTGGTTGCAGTAGCGTTCCTCCTCATTCTTTCGGTGGGAGCATTTGTGATCTGGCGTGCCTCGCGGACCCTGCATTCGGCGGCTGCGGATGTCCGCGCGGCCAACGAGATTCGATTTGCGGTCCGGCCACTTGCCCCAGCGGCCAACGCTGATTTCGAAGTGATCAGCTCGCCTGCCGTATTCTTCCAGTCAACCCGCTTTCAGGATCGTCTTTATATCGCAGGTCCTGCCGGGTTGCTCGAATATGATCCTCGGGGCGCTCTGCTCCACCAATATGCGGTGGGGCGCGAGTTGCCTGGATCGCCGCTAATCGCGCTGGCTCCGGCAGTTCTGGCCGACTCACGGGAACCTGAGCCCGAACTTATTATTGCCACTGAGAACGATGGACTCCTCGCCTTCAACGGTCGCGCCTTTCGCCAGATTTTCCCTTACGACTCTGAGGCTCGCGCCGTCACCGCCATCTTGCCGGATCCTTCGGGCCATCTTCTGATTGGAACCAAAAAGCGAGGCGTTCTGGTCTACGACGGAAAAAAGATCGCGGTTCTGCATGCCACATTGAAGGACGTCTATGTGACCACCCTCGCCGGCAGTGAGTCGGACTTGTGGATCGGTACACTGGACCGTGGTGTTCTCCACTTCCATGCCGCCGCGACCGACAGCTTCTCCGAAGCGCAAGGCCTGCCCGATCCGCAGGTGGAGTCACTGGCCAATTCAGGTGACACCACCTACGTTGGCACTCCTCTCGGTGTGGCTGTCTTCAGCGGCGGACGTTTTTCCCGCGTGCTCGCTCCAGGAGTGCTGGCTACCGCTCTGCTCGCAACGCGCAACCAGCTTTACGTCGGGACCGAAGATCAGGGCGTGATTTCGATCCCGCTGGAAGGGCGTCATCCTAACCTCAACCTTGCGCCAAGTTCGGAATCAAGCCCGGAAATAAGTCCGCAATTGTCCGAAGTGCGCCAACTTTTCACTTCCGGCGACGCCGTGTTCGCCGTGGCCCGCAACGGGCTCTATCGCATGAATTCTCATGGCTTCGGATGGGAGCCGGTGTTGCAGGCGGGCACAGTCGTTCTCAGCGACCGCAACATTTCCGCGCTGGCAACCGACGCGGCTGGCCGCCTCTGGGTCGGCTACTTCGACCGCGGCATTGACGTTTTGGCGCCCAACAATACCAGCGCGTCCCATGTCGAAGACGAACATGTGTTCTGCGTCAACCGCATCTTGCTTGATTCGAAGACCGGCACGATTGACGTTGCCACCGCCAATGGCCTGGTTCGTTTCGATGGTCGCTTCGACGGTTCCGGGAGCGAACAACAGGTTCTGACTCGCGCCGATGGTCTCATCGCCGACCATGTGACCGATGTGGCCGCCTATCGTGATGGCCTTGCGTTGGCGACGCCCGCCGGCCTGACCTTCCTCGACGCGAGCGGCGCGCGCAGCATGTATGCCTTCCACGGATTGGTGAACAACCATGTTTATGCGCTCGGCGTATCCGGTGACGAGCTCGTTGCAGGCACGCTGGGCGGTCTTTCCGTGCTCGAAAAAGGCGACGTGACGGCGAATTACACCACCGCAACTTCCAACCTGAAGCACAACTGGATTACCGCTGTCGTTCCCGTTGGCTCCGAGTGGATGGTTGGGACGTACGGCGCTGGCATTGTGGGCTTGGACCGCTCCGGGCATTTCCATACTTTCGAGAACGCTTCCGGCTCGTTCGAAGTGAACCCTAACGCCATGTTGGTGACGTCCGGCTATGTTCTGGCCGGAACTTTGGGAAAGGGTTTGTACCTCTACGATCGCCAGTCCGGACGCTGGTTCGTCATCGATCACAGACTGCCGTCCTTGAACGTGACCGCGCTCGCTGCTGGCGGCGGCTACATCTACATCGGTACTGACAACGGGCTGGTACGCATCCGAGAACAGAAGCTGCACTCATGAAAAGCACAATTCTGCCGGTCCTTATCGCGCTGCTGACTTCGACGATGCTGTTTGCCGATGCGGGCGTCCTCATTCCCCGCGACAAGCAACAGCCCGATCCCGCCATTCTCTCGCTCGAAGAAATGGAAATCACCGTCCGCATCGACAACGGGGATGCCCGCGTCTTCGTGCGCCAGGTCTTCGCCAATCACACGAGCGGAATCGAGGAAGGAAACTACATCTTCGCGCTTCCCAGCCACGCCACCACCTCCGATTTCGCTACATGGGATGGGCCGACGCGCATTCCCGCGGTGATTCTTGAGCGCAAGCGCGCCGAGGAAATCTACAACCAGCTCAAGCAACAGGCGATTGATCCGGGTCTGCTTGAGATGGGAGAACGCGGCGCGGAAGAGGCCAAGCGCACTTCAGTATTCAGCGCGCGGATCGTTCCCATTCCAGCGTATGGAACGAAGCGCCTCGAAATTGAATATCACGAGTCGATTCCGGTGGAGAACCTCAAATCCTACTTCGCGATCCCGTTGCGTCCGGACGCGTATCAGGCGCAGGCTGCCCGCCATCTTCGGATCAACTTCGAACTGCACTCGGCGCACGCCATCCGCAATTTTCAGGCGCCCGCCAAAACGTTCGCTCTGCAACTCGATCAGAGCACGCCGCACCTCGTCGAAGGCCACTTTGAAGGACAGAACGTGAATCTCGGGGAAGACTTCGTGATCGCGTATGATCTGGATCCCGCCGCGTCCGACAGCCTTCAAATCCTGACCTACCGCAATCCGGCCAGCGGCCAGCCTTCTCCGACCGAGATGTCTCCGGTACGCAGCACGAACGAACCTGGATTCTTCGAAGCGGAAGCGCTGCTTGGCTTCGGGAAAAACGCGGCTCAGGCCGGAAATGCAACGAGCGCCGTTTCGCAGAGCGCCGACCCCAAGACCATCGTCGTTCTGTTCGATACATCGCTTTCCATGCAATGGGAAAAGCTGGAGCGCAGCTACCAGGCTTTCGAAACTCTGCTCCGGACTCTGCGGCCGGCGGACCATTTCAGCCTGGTGCTCTTCAATAGCGAGACGCAGGTGTTGCCGCTGACTTCCGCTGACCCGGCTAATGTCCAGCACGCGATTGATTTCGTCCGCTCCAGCCGCCTGCGCGGGGGCACCGATATTCAACAGGCGCTTCAGAGCGGACTTCAGCAAGCCGCCGCTTCGGGCGCGAGCAATTCTTATCTGGTCATTCTGAGCGACGGCGGCGCAACCCGCGGACCCATTCAAAATGGCAAGCTGGCGGCGTGGTACGCGTCCGCGTGGAAGCAACTCGCGGAAACCCAGCGCCCGCGCACTTACATTCTCGCCGTTGGGGACGATGCCAACCTGCCGTTGTTTCGCATGCTCGCGCGGCAGGACGGACTTCTCGAACATGTGCTTTCGACCGAGCCCATGGATTTCAAGCTGAACTCGTTCCTCTCGAAAATCGGACGCAGTCCCATCGGCCAGCTACAACTTTCAGTTGCGCCGGAAACTGCCGTCGACAGCGTCTACCCGCTGCAAGCCGCAACATTTTCCGGTTCGCTCGCCGCCTGGGTCGGGCGTTTTCAAAAGCCGCAGGAGAACGTCAGTTTCAAGGTTGGCGGTGTGCGCGACGGGACTCCGCTCGAAATGGACAGCAAGGTCAACCTGCCGCGCGAATCCTTCGAGCACTCGCAATTGCCGCGGCTCTGGGCGCGCGCTCGGGTTGACGCGCTGCTCGAAAAAATCGAACGCGAAGGCGAAGACCAGGCCACCATCGACGAGATCATCCGCCTTGCCCGCCAGTACAAGTTCGTTACGCCCTACACATCGTTCCTGGCCGTTCCGCGCGCTTTGCTGCGTCCTCGCGTCATTCGCCCGGGCGATCCCGTGCTGCGCGTCAAGGCCGATGAATCCATTGTCTCGGTGATCGCGCTGTTTCCGTTCGGATTGGTCCAGCCGCTCCGCTATCTTTCATCGGAAGACATCTGGCAGACTCGATTTCTCGCTCCCACCGACATGCAGGATGGAACCTACACTGTGCGCCTGATCCTGCGCGATCGATTGGGGCATACCTATCGGGAGTCGAAGACATTCGTGATCGCGAGCAAGCCGCCGGTCGTCGAAGTGAAGCTCGACCGCAAACGCTTCCAGCGTGGCCAGACGATAAGCCTAAAGGTCAGCGCTTCCCGGAGCACGCGCACGCTGGTCGCGCGCTTGGAAGGCGCGGCGCCGGTCGAACTCAGATGGGATACGAAAGCTGCCGCCAATACTGGCGATCTGATCATTCCAAGAGAAACGATCCCCGGCGCCTACAAGTTGACCGTTACGGCCGAAGATATTGCCCACAACATTGGGGCGCAGGAGGTGCAGATTGAAGTGCTTCCTTGATTCATCGCAGAACGATTTACCGCGGAACGATTCATCGCGCAACGATTTACCGCGCACGGATTTATCGCGAAGGCGCGCGCCGTGGCTTGCAGTGCTGGCGTTCGTCGTCGCCATCGGATGGACGATCTCCGCCGTGGGCGAGTTGCCTTCGTGGATTCGAAACATCGAGGCTGGCAGCGCGCTGCAAGCGGTCTTCTTCCGCATGATGTCGCTGCCGGCTGGCGCTGTGCTTTTTCGCCGGCCTCCGCGCGAAACTCGACCGGCGCTCGCGGACCTTATCAAGACCCAGCCCGGAAACGCTGAACTCTATTCCTTGCGCGCTCTTGAAGACGAACAGCAACTCGACTTTGCCGCAGCCGAGTCCGACTGGAAGTACTACGTCGAGAAGTCTTCCGACAAGATTAGCGCCCAGTTGGCGCTCGCCGATTTTTACCACCGCCGCCTGTGTCCCACCGATGAAATCGCAACTCTGTCGCTCGTCGCGAACGCGCCACCCGTCCCGGCTGAAAAACTTATCGTTCCCGCCGAGCAGCGTTCTTGGAAATCATTCGACCGCATCTTTGGCGTTATTCAGGAGCAGGGCTTGCCGAAAGATGTTTCCATCGCCCAGTACCGCGCCTGGATCGCACGCTATCCGCAGGAGCAAGCGCTCTACGCACGTTTTCTACAGTTCCTCGTATCTCAGAAGGAGTACGGTGCCGCCGGAAAACTCATTGCCGACTACAGCCAACAATTTTCCAACGACCGCATTTTTCCGGTGAAGGCGAAGGCGATGGTCGAGTACCGTCAAGGTTCGGTCCGCGAAGGTTTGGCGGTTTACGAGCAGAGCTTCCAGCCGCTCTGGGACCCGGAACTGGTCAAGAGTTACTTCGATCTGCTGCGGGAAACCGAAAATCTGCGCAAGTTTCTCGACCAGACTCGCGCCTCGCTCAGCGCCAATCCCGGAGACCTCAACGCCGCGGCGCGGCTCTTTTATTACTACCAACAGCAGGGGAAACTCGACGTAGCGCAACAGGCCATCGCCGATTTCCGTCGGCACAAGGAAACCAGCAAGTCGCCTTGGACCTCGCAGGAGCTGTATATATGCGCGCGTCTGCTCGAAGACATCCATGCTTATCCCGAGTCGGCGCGCTACTATTTTGCCCTCTACAACAGCAAAGGACTGCCGGACGCTCAGGACCAGGCCATTGCGGGCCTGACAAATCTTTTGCTCACTGCCCCGGAGACGCCCATCCGCTTCGGTTCTGGCGAACTCTCGATGTATCGCGATATCGCCACCATGGACCAGGGGCCCGGTTATCTGAACGGCATTCTTTCTTTGCTTCTGAACACCACCGAGCCGGCGTCGAAATATGCGGAAGAAGAGCAGCGCGCCGTCCCGTATTTCCATCGCGCTCGCGCCGCGGAACTGCTTGCCTTGCTCGATACGAAATTCCCCGACTTCACCCGTCGCCCCGAACTTCATTCCAAGATGCTTGAGTTCTATGCCAGTGCAGGCGAAAGCGATGCCGTAATCCAGGGCGGCCGCGAATTCCTCACGAATTTCCCCAGCGCTCCGCAGCGCACCTCCGTCGCGCTGCTCATGGCCGATGCGTATTCCCGCAAGGACGACAGGGCGAGCGAGTTCGCCATTTACGATTCCGTGCTGCAGGAACTCGCCGCCAAAACGCAGAACGTGCCGCTCGGGGCAGCAGCGGAAGGGTTCGGCTACGCAGCTAATTATGGTCGGAACTATACCCCAAACTATGTTCCGAACTATGCAGGCGGCGCGGCCAACGCGGATGAAAACGGAGTTGAGAACGGCGAAGGAGGGGAAGATCAGGACACCGGCACGTCACCACAGAACGCCGCTCGTCGGCGCCCCGTCAGCCAAGCGTTCCAGGTCGGTTCGACGGCCTCGCCTTCGCGGCAGGCTGGGGCCCGCTCGCCCGAGTACGCCCGCGTTCTGGAGCGCCATCTGGCTCGGCTGGTTCAGATGAAGCAGATCCCACAGGCGCTCGGCGTGCTGCGCCGCGAAATCGACCGCAATCCCGACGATCCCGGCCTCTACGAACGGCTCGCTGTGTTTCTCGATCAGAATCAACTCGGAACGGAGCAGGAAGAAGTTTACCGCCGGGCCATGGCCCGCTTTCCCGACCGATCATGGTATGACAAGCTCGCGCGTTTCTACCTGCGCCACAAGAGAAACGCCGACTTCGAACAGCTAACCCGCGAAGCCGTGAAGAGTTTCAACGGCAGCGACCTGGAACGCTACTTCAATAATGTCGGTGGCGATGCCGCGATGTACTTGCGACTGAACCAGTACGCCCATCAGCGCTTCCCGCACAACCCAGTGTTCGTTCACAACCTCCTTTTTGCATATCGGATGCGCGCTTCGTGGGATCCAGTGGCATGGGAAGCGTTGCTTCGCGAGCATTGGTTTGAA
>Ga0187860_1001923_pt1 | contig 17779 bp, 20 predicted proteins | sample June2016WEW_10_4_FD_132981 | JGI IMG/M metagenome (GOLD analysis project Ga0187860, IMG submission 132981) | Peatland microbial communities from SPRUCE experiment site at the Marcell Experimental Forest, Minnesota, USA - June2016WEW_10_40 | ecosystem: Environmental > Terrestrial > Soil >...
ATCAGACCGTTGGCCCGCTCGGGTAGCCGTCGCGTGATTGCGACGCCAATATCTGACAGCATGTTTTATGGGGTGTGGAGGCTGCCTACCGGCAACTTCGCCGACACGCAGATGAGGCGGAAAGTCCGATCAACTGCAAAGTTTTGAGAGTTCGTCACCCGCGGAGTTCTACTCGACGCTGGGGAGTGTTTCAGATTTGCGGTGCGGTCACGTACGCACCACCCCTGCGAATGCAGAGGACGGAACCACTCAGTGTTCGGCGGAGTCACTCACTTTGACTCTTTGGTGGGAGGCTGTTCGTAGCCTCAGTTGTCATGGATTGTTTCCGCTCGAAAGCTGATAGGGGGCGGAATGTCTGCAGGGGTGTGGATGCCATCCGTACTCGCTGTTTGTGGCACAACGATGTTTGGAGGCCGGAGTTGGGCTTGGTTGGTTATGTGCGGCGGTTCGTACTTCAACACCTGATAGATCAGCACCATCACAACGGGGAAGAAGAGAAAGCCAAAGAACAGTCCTCGCCAGAAATACGACTTCCAGTTTGGAATGCCCTTACTGCTTGCGATGATTCCTGGCAGTGTCCCGAACATGAAGAGCAGCGTAGGGATCGCCTCGACGAGAGGCAGCCACCACTCAACTTTCTGACCTTCGGTATTGCCCTTCGGGTGTGGACGTATATTCGACCCGGGACCCCAACTTCGAGCCATTGGACGGTGATGGTGCAACTGAGCGATGGGCGGCGATGCGACCACCGCAAGAGATGCACTGAGGAGAAGAATGGATAGGAGCGATCTCCTGAACATGGCCGGACCTAGTTCCAGCCAGACGGAGACGCTACCAGTCTGCCAGGAAGCGTGCAGACCGCAAGATGGGCCTTGATTGCCATCGGCTTATCGCCATTCAGGACGGCAGTACGCGGCATGCAGGACGCAGCGAGGGACATCTGTTGAGCTTCGTATTTTCGCCAAAAGCCAGGCTTGGATCCACGCATGAGGAATCTCCTTGAAAAGTCGAACGGTTGAATTGCGTTGTGGTGTGAGCCTTGCCAACTGACGTGTCGGGCGAGGCGTGGGGAAGAAAGACTGGGGATGTCCAAAAGAAATGGCAGCTCCCGTGGTGGCGAGCTGCCGAGGTGGATCACTCGTATTTCCGCTGGACAGCGGACTTGGTATGCGGGCCTTAGCTCAACGCATGAAAAGGGTGGGACCGAATTTGGGTGGCTCGGCCCCGGGACCAGTGTGGTGGGTGGTTGTGACCAATGCAGAACGCGAGGTCAGCGAAGATGAAGTCTTTTTTATTGCGAGGCCGCAACGAATGTCCCTGACGAAGGCACACTGCTCCAGCTATGCGACGGGTCCCAAAGATTGGGACTTGAAGCAGCAAAAAGACAAAGGGTGGCAAACACACAAACGACGATAAAGTAGACTACACAATTGGTTTTCATGGCGGGGTATCCCTGATGGTGATGTTGTGCACCGGAAGGTTATCCATTTCTATAACCAGCGCGGCAAGGCAGAGGAATGGATCAAGGAGGGCAAGCAGGCGGTGAAGACGACGCGGCTGAGCTGCCACCGGTTTCGTGGCCATGAGGTGCGGCCGTGGCTCAGCATTCTTGTCTACAACCTGGGGAATTTGTTGCGGAGGCTGGTGAAGACGGGGGGGCGGTTGGTGAAGCACGCGCGGTACTACTGGCTGATGCTGGTCGAAGGACATCTGACTTAAGACGTCACCGTTTCAGCCGCATGAATCTCACGGATTAAGTCGTCCAACTCGTCCTAAACCGCCAAATAGAACGGTCCCCGACACAAGCGTCGTCCCTCAATAGCCGTTGCTTTTGCATTCCGTAAATCACGCCGACTGAAATAGTTCTTTGCGCATTCGAGATATGTCTCGCCGCGCTTCTTCGCCATTTTCTTGACCGCGATGACGTTGCGCTGCGCATCCTGCTGATCCCTCGATCGAACGATTCCGACTTGCATACCAATTCTCCTTTTGATAGATCCCACCCAAAATACCAGACGACAGTTCAGTTAAAGTCTTCCGCAACGAAATCCACACGTGCGTACGAGCAACACAACATCCCGACCACCGACAGTCCTCCGCGCAGCCGAGATAGTCTCACCCGCATACACTAGACATCACATTGACGCCGACACATTTCACACCTCCGCCGTCTTGCCTCTCCACCCGATTGTTTTCCTTTTCCTCGCCGCAGAACTCGACAGAAAGGCAACACAAGTCGCGTCGCCGAGCGCAATTTCACCGGCCTCAGATTCGCGCGAAGAGCACGCCGACCGCACCCGCACTGTCTTGCCTTTCACCCGATTGTTTTCCTTTCCTCGCCGCAGAACTCGACAGAAAGGCAACACAAGTCGCGTCGTCGAGAGCAATTTCACCGGCCTCAGATTCGCGCGAAGAGCACGCCGACCGCGCCCGCACTGTCTTGCCTTTCACCCGATTGTTTTCCTTTCCTCGCCGCAAACCGCGACAGGAAAGCGACACAAATCGCGTCACCGAGAGCAGTAAGACGGCACGTCAAAGAAGCGTCTACAACATGAATTGCAGTCACGGACGAACTTGAAAAGCGGCAAATACGACCCGACAACGTAAAACGCCAGCAAAAGTGATGTCGTTTCGAGGGGATAGTCAGAGCGTAAGTCCCGCATTCCAAACTTACTTAGGATGGGGGCCTCGACAAACGGTATGCGTAGAGTATGCATGTTGGTGACGGTGCTAGATGTAAGCTGTATGCGTGCTGTATGCATTTGGACCGAGGAATGTGCTGCGGGCCTACGTGACTATGCCATGCGCGTCTTCAACGTAAATTAGGCCCCAGCTTTGGAATACGCTGGAGCCTAATCTAGTGTCAGAGTCGGTGGCAATCAGGTTTCTTATTGCAGTTTTAATCGCCTTATCGAGGTGAGATAGTCTTGGATGGAAACCCGTACCACGGAGCGATCTTGTACGACTCGCAGCGGAGCATCCACCCCATTACTCTGAAACTGTGACGCGATCACAACCCCGACCGGGACCGTCGCTGAATGCACTTCCCTGGACACAAAGACCGCATTTGTTTCGTTGTCCACGAAGTATAAGAGGCCCTGGACCTGACGTTCGGCGTCTAGGTTCTTCCGGATTTGAGCGTACCGTTCCTTCGACTTGATTGTCCTTTCGTACTCGATTCCCAGATGGATGACTGCGTTAGAATCGGACGGCGACGCAATCTCTGCGATCGAATCGTAGTCTTTTTGTGTCGGGCGGTTCGCCGCTATATTTAGCGACTTCAGTTGCCGATCTCCGATCCACTGACGGATACCGAACGCTTTCCGAGCCGCAATCTCGATCTGATTTAGCCCGATGAAGTGCGGCACTTGCCCGACGTCTGCGAGCGTCTCAGTGTCGGCGGACACGCTAAGAATCCCCATGCCGGCGACCTGTAAAGTGTTGATCCCCGCCTGCGTGATGGCAAATATCCGACCTGGATAAGGGAAGCACTGCGGGTAAATCTGGATCTGATTGAGATCCACTAGCCGCGCGAGTCGCCGGTTCCGACAGTCGTAATTCACCTCCTCTGTCCGTCCGGCGATGAGGAGTTCAAGCTGTTGACGGCTGATAAAAGTCGCGTCGCGAATGAGAAGCAGGAGCGGGAGATCCCTCGCAGGGTTGAGTAGAGATTTGCCAGCGTGGGTCACCGGCCGTCGACCAGGCCGAGAAATGACGTCTTGTCCTTGCACATGATCCTCCAACTTCCGAGAGCAGTCCAGATAACCGATTCCCTCTTCATCATCAGCAACGTTTCTTGGTGTAAAGCGTAATAACTCGAAGACAGTATGCGAGCCGGACCGTCGCATCGCCAGTCCGAGTTGAAGTCGATCATCCCCTCACTCGTGCTCCGGACACACACGAGGAAGCGGTCTGCCTCGGCATTGTCGGGTGCTCTAGACCGGAGCATCAGCCTGTTTGATTCCATGTAGCGGGTGACCCCCTCGGTGTAATATTTCGCTTGGAGGATCTCCTGGGGGGAGTCAAAGTATGGCTTCGTTGCTGCGTTGATCCGCACAAAACCGCCAATCGAATGCTTATACTTTTCGGGTGATCCGACCTTAATGTGGGTCGTGTTCATGAACGCCGACCGGTGCCGCAGAAGGGCTCCAGTGCGTTGATCAAACCTCTTCTTAAGGTACCAATGCGAACCGAATGAGATGCACTGAACGATCACTGAGGCTCCCCAGAGTTATCGCTTTCACCAACAGCGCTTGCCTGCCTGAGTTGGTTGATCTGGTTCCGGAGTGCAACTTTGTGCTGCTGCAGCGCTTGTACTTGAGCCTCCAGCCGGCGATTCTTGACCTCCAGACTCTCGTCACCTTTGGCGTCGGTGCCTGCCACTGGTTGCTCACCCGCGGCTGCGGCATTGGCACGTGCCAGCGCAATATCCACGTCAGACTGGGCAGTCGGCGCGCCGCCACTGTCGACGACTGGACTCTTCTTCTTGAACCCGGCTGGCCTGAACTGGGAGCCAGACTCGATGCCAAATTCGCTGGCAGCCGCGACCGAGGGGATGCTGCTTACCTCTTGGGACTGCTCGCTGCCGGATGCTTCGGTCTGCTGTTCGGATGTTGAATCTGCGGACTGTCCGCTGGGCGCAAGGAACGGCAATGCGGGCAAAGTCGCGCTGTCTATCTCGCGTGGCCCGTCGCCATTTTCACGCAGTTCGCGCTCATATTGCTCGTTGAGACGCTCTACAAAGTCGTTGTGAATCTTGATGACTCGCAGGTTGTGATAGCGCGCGAAGTTGCGGGAGTTGGTGAGTTGGAGCACTATGTCGACCGTGACCGTTAGCCGTTGATCGCGCTGACGCATCAGCCAGAGGACGTAAAGGAGGAGGAGGAGCATCGCGACCAACGCGCACAATAGGCCCCAGAACTCGACACTCAGGAGTAGGTCGTGGACGAGCTGCATGTGCCACTGGGAGAGTATCCCTCCGTAGTTTGTGTCGTTGGGATTGACAGCGTGAGCGGCACTTTCAACCGCGCTCGGACGGGGCGCACTGTCGCACTTTCTGTTGTCGATCGTTGGGTCGCCATTGTCTTTCTGCTGGACCGTGTTCGGATATACCTCGTGATTATGGTTCCAGTTGATAGGCGCGTTTGGCCTGGCGCCGTCCTGCTGCGCGGTAGGAATCTGCTGCTGGTTTGGCGCGACACCTTCCTCCGTCTGGGTGTCGTCCGGTTGCGCCTGGGGCGCCTGCTGTGGCTGCTGTGGCTGCTGTGCGTGAGCGGCGATCACGGCCGCCATAAAGATGATTCCCAAAGCACAAGACTTCATAATTTTCTCCCACCGCGGGCAGTTTTCTTGCCGGCATAATCGGTTCGCTTTGCTTCCAGGTCGAGGGTTGGAAACCGCAGATTCAAGCCCCGCGAGTCAGACATCAACCCCGCCATGGACGGGAAAAGGTTGTTCACCGTGCCTGAAATGAAATGCTCATACGGTCGCCGGACGTGGATGTGTTTATGCACCATCCCCTTGGTCGCGTCGGACATCACAACTTGCATTTGGCCGCTAGGGAGACGCTTGAGTTGCTCATCCCGGATTTGCAAGTCGTAGTAGTCCGACCTACTCCCAGTGCCCTGCTCCTCATATTTATCGCCGGTCAGAACACCGCCTTTTTCGACGTGGACCGAAAGCCGTTCGTGCTTGATTTCGCCACCCTCTTTGCGATACTGCTCGGTGGTCTTGTCATCTCTCATTCGCAACATGAAGGAGTTGTTTGGCCCGGATGTAAGGGAGTCTTTGAGCCCAAAACCAATGGGATCCAGTTGGCCAAAGTTTTGAAGTGCGAACATAAACGCTACGTTTCCCCCGCGGGCGGTTTGAAGAATGCGCGGGAAATTCTGGTAGGCAAACGGCGCAAACTCATCCATAAGAATCGAGACAAAGCTGTGATTGACCCCGTGCCCAGTCTTTGCGTACCTCTGCCCAAGCGTGAGCTGGAGGTTCTGTAGGAGTATCCGGCCGAGCGCTGTAACGGCATCAGCGTTGACGTTAATATTGAGGCTGACGTACAGGATGAGGTTTTTTTCCAACACCTCTTCGATGGTCAGCAGGTTCTCATAAGGGCCGGTGATGAGTGCCAAGGAGTCCGACATGAAAGTTACCAGGTGATTAATCAGGCCTTGGATCTTCGACACGCGCTCTTTATCTTGGAAGGTTGTCAACAGATTTTGAATACTCATCTCGAGCGTCAGGATCTGTTGGCGCGAAACGGAGGAATCTGCACGCGCGTTCTCCAGCGCGATCTTGATCTGCCTGAGAAGTACCTTATCGTCGTAGGCAGCTACGAGGACATCGTAGAAGTTGAACCTCTTGCCGGAGTAGAACAGGATGCGTGCGATGTTCTCCAAATACACCCTCTGGTGCTGATCGAAAAAGTCGTCACCGCCATCAACCTTGAACGACTCAAAGATGAACGCAACATGCGCGTCCGGGTCTCCGTGGGGCGCCCAGAATGGGTTGAAGGCAACTGAGTTCTCCGGTTGGGAGGGGTCTATCAGGCGAAAGTTGTCCATCCGTCCGGCAGCTTCGACAATCGGAAGAATTCGGTCAAGGACCTTCTTTTCGCCCTTCCCATCGATAAAGATGATCGGCACGCCGCTGCATATGTCTTGCTGGAGGATAGATTCAATCAGTGTGGTCTTGCCCGAACCTGTCATTCCGCTGGCGATTGTCTGCTGCACCCGGGTCTGGTTGGTCCAGTAAAAGGGCTGGCCGTCCGACTCGTGTCCAACCAAAACGCTTTCTGCGTCTTGCGCAATTCCGACCTCCTTAGCCTCGTTACTAAACGCAATCCGTAGCGGTGGTGGCGGCCATAGCGCCGCACGCTTTGCGGCTCGATGTCTGAAATAGGTAGCCACGTCGACCACAACGAAGAGCCCGATCGCGCCCAAAAGGGCGATTTCAGTCAGTTCAGAGGCCGTTAAATGGAGCCTTGACGACGCCAGCCAAAACAGGACTACAACAACAATTGCCAGGAGAAACCATCCAAATATGATTGCGCTACCTTCCGGGTCATGTTCGGGCTTTTCGGTTTGCATGAACACACACTTTCGATGGAAAGCGGACGCGCCCGCCATTAGATACGGCTGTGGAGGCGACGGCCGCTAGGAAGTTACGACTGAAAGTGGAAGTACAGAATGACGCCGATCACGCCGAATACGCCGAGTATCGCTGTCCAAATCAGCGGGTGCAGACGATACTTACCCTTGTCATCGAGCGGCTCAATCGGATCTTGGCACTTTCCCTTGATCTCGTCAGTGAATGTGGGGCAACCTTTGCTGTAGCTCTCCTTAACCAACTTGAGGATCGCCGCTCTGTCGGCGGGTTGGTACACAATGTCGGTCAAAATATCACCGCCGCATGAACCTGTTTCTTGCCATCGGGCGGAAGGCTGAACTGGTAGATGGCTACCGGGTGACCCACTTTGCTGACGGCCATGACCCAACTCACGGACTCTTTTGGCTCTAGGTCGCGCGACGTCAACGTCGAACCATGGCTTGCAACGCCCTCAGAGTCGTACAGCTTTATTCGAGAAAACTGCTTGTCGGTTAATTGCTGATTGACTGAGCTGAGAGCTATCTTGGCGCCGAACGCGGGGATTATGTGGTTGACGTCCGGGGTCGTGATTCGGTAGGGGTGCTTTGTCTTGTTCACGGCTGTCATGCGAACATAATAGGAGAAGTGATCCTCGCCTACCTGCTCCGCCCACATATGCACCCCTTTTCCCTTCTTTGTGTCGCGGCATACCGTAATATTGCGCATAGAAAGCAGAAACGCACCGTGCGAGGAATCCCGGAGAGCCATGGCCTCGGCCAATGTTGGACCTGGAGGCGGTAGCGGTGATGGTGCGAAGGACTCACGAATAACGAAGGGCCATTCGCTCGTCTCGCTGGCCGGCTGAACCTCGTATACGAGCTGCTGACTGGCGGTCCACACCAGGAGGTTCGTCTGGACTCCCGCTCTTTCGGGTTCCAGGATGACGACGTTATCCCGAAACTCCATTCTCACGTCCTCGGTCCCGACGACCGCGGCCGTAACTGGCTCCGGGAACTCGATCATTGATGTGTGGTTCAGGGAAGTCGCGAGCCGCTCGACGACTTGCTCATCGATAATGTGAGTCTTGATTTCCGATTGAGCGCAAGCCCACGAGGAATAAGTTGCCGCTGCTACAACTGCAAGTGCAATCCATAAAGCCCGTTTCAGCATATCCGTCCTTTCTTATGCCCTTCACTCGGAAGTGATCGGGTATGCGCCTAGCCAACAGATGACTCAAAAATCCTCGCAACATCCGAGGCTAATGCGCGTGAAACTGATCCCTCTCTATTACAAATGAGTGGCACTGGTATATCTTATCCAATTACCGGGCACGGCGCAACAAAAAGAGACACCCGGATTGCGGGTGTCTCTTTTGCAAACTAACGTGCCTTCGGCAGAAGTACGGAGATGACCTGGGTACGAGTACCTAAGCTGGTCGTTTCTGCCTGCGATGTGCAGTATTGCCCGACCAAAGCGTCTATTCGGGCTCCCTGCTTTGCATTTAGTCCTCTCGATCCCTTGAGGCGCCAGTTCCAGGTGTAATCCCGGCCGGTGCGGTGGGTGATGATTTCGACGTTCCACGGCACTGTTCGCTGCGCTGGTGATCGCTGTCTTTTCTTGAAGTTGAAGAATGGTATTGAATCTCCCCCAACTCTAGATAAGTCCCCGAAGGGGGCTCATCGAATAGAGCCCCTTCGGGTTGTCCACTCTACAGTGGGTTGATATGGCTCTGTTAGAGAGTGACGAAACTCTTTAGCAGACGACTGCAGCCGCGGCCTGGACGTGAGCCAGTTTCCGCTTCTGCATGTCATAACGGAAGATAGGCTCAGCCTTCCCGCCGTTGAACGAGTCCATGTAGAAAACGTTGTCTTTGACAAATACGACGCCGGCGACGTTGTTCTGTGCGACCGATGCCCGTATGCCGTTGGTGCGTTCCGCAATTGCATCGATCGCTTCCTGCGGAAACACATGAAAGAGAATGGATCCCGTGCCACGCCCACCGCAAACGATGGTGTGAACAGCCTGGGCCCAGGCCTTCCGGTTCTCAGTCTTGCCCTTGCCCCACGCAGCGACGATGCTGATGAGGTTGGACGACTGCTCTTTGTGCTTCTCTTCGGTAATCTTGACCTCAGCGCGAGCCTTCGCGATTGCCTTGCGGGCAACCTTGATGCTCTCCTGCTGTCCGTTTTCCTTGGCGGTTGCGAATTCAGCTTCCGCCTTCTTGAGAAGCGCTATTTTGAGGTCCATGACTTCGCGTAGCATATTGTTGCCTGTAGCGAAAGCATGGAACACGAGACGTGATTCCTCGAGCATTGCTTGCGTGGGAGTGTTGCCAACGAGCAAACCCTGGAACTGACGGATTTCCATCGGTTTGTCCATCATCTCAACCAGATCCTTGCGGAGGCTGTTGTACATGAAGCCGATCATGTCGGTAGGCTTCACTTCCAATTCCACGAGCTCTGAGACGGACTTCACGTTCTTCATCTTCAACCAAGGGGCCTTGCCGCATTTCGCTTGGATTTCCTTGATTTTGGAGAGGTCAGCCCGAGTGTTGTGCTTCAACGAGTCGATCTCTTTCTGAAGTTCCTCCACCAGTTCATACATCTCATCCATCATTCCGGCTGCGATGCAAGAGGACATGGTGTCTGTAATAACGCCGATTTGATTACCCAGCGACTTTAGGGCAATAAACTCGAGGCTATACATGGGGGACTTCAGTCGTGATGCTTTGGTTTTGGTGACGACGTAGGTCGATTCGAAATCAAACCGATCCTGTACGAACTTCGGGTACAAACCTTCGTCAACGACGCAGATTTGGTCAAAGTCGAAATCACCACCATTTTTCTTCGCGGTCTGTGAATGCAGCGTGTAGGTTCCGTCGAGGAACAATTGCTCGTCTGCAACAAAGGCCGACTGCGTGTCAGTGAGCCTCATTGAGTCCATCAGAAAGGCCACCGCAGCATCACGGTTGCAATTCATCATGGGCAACAAATCTTCCTTCATGCGGACCGGGTAGCGAACGCACAGCGATCGTGCGGACGTGAGACTCGTGAGTGCCATTTCTCCAGGAATCCAGTCGGAGCCGGAGACAACGCCACCGTTCTCATCAAGAAACAGGAAGCCGTCATCGGCCAGCGCAAAGCCTGGGAGATGCATGCCGCCCCCTGTGAGAACTTTGTAGGCCCACTTTGCAAGCAGTTTATCCACCTGACGGTAGATGTACGGGTGCTGGCAGATTTCACCAGAGCCGTCCGCGAGTAAAGTTGCTTCCACAGTTCTCATAAGTTGATCCTTGGTGTCACCTTTAGCGAATTCGTCAAGCGAAATCTTTTGACCGATCTGTTTGACGACAGCTTCATGGTTGCCCGCTCTCCATGCATCCTTGAGTGACTGCATAGCTTCGCGTGCCTTGGGTATCAGCTCCGTGAGAATGGTATCCACCGAAGCGTGCTGAGTGACTGTGTACGAGCTGGAAAAGACCAGTTCGCGAGAAACTTCACGGAGACCAACAACGAGCGGACCGGTAAACATGCGATCAGTCCGTGAATCGTAGTTCCATGGTTTCAGGTGAGGCACCGGTTTGCAGGATGACTCGGGGATAATGATGTCAGCGCCGATGGCCTGAGCAACATCATCCTTCATCACCTTGAAGGAGCCTTTTCCGTTCTCCAGCGCGAAGCCGAGACGAAATTGGTAAAAAGCTTTGCTGGGGGCGTCAAGGCGAGCAAACAAACTCTCGCTAATCCACCCTCTGCAGTCGTTAGTTCCCAGTTCGTTATCGGGAACAACGAGTACCGTACCTTCCACATCCACAATCCTCTTGCAATCTGAGGTCTGAATGCCGAAGTACGAGATGAGTGCTTCCGGCCAGTTCTGAAAACGCGCGTGGAGCATAGGTGCATGCACTTCGTCTGCGAAATAGAACTTGCCATTTTTTGCACCACTACCAGATCCGACGAGACGATACGTTGTGTTGTCGAACTGGATATTGAATAGACCGTCTGCAACATTAGCCGATTCATTCCATTCCATCATCTCAGTGGGTACAGTTACGAGAGCCACTCTGAGTGAAGGGTATAGGTGTCCTGCAACAGTGTTATCAAGCCAAATCTCACTGCCAGGAAGTGTCTTTCGTTCCGTTACCTTACCTTGAGTGTCCAAGTCAAGGATAGCGATTTTGCGAGTCCGAGTGATCATTGTGTGTTTTCTCTTTTCGTGGGGTTAAGTCACGAAACACACACAGGTTGACCACAAGCAGACATCGCTTGGGTTTCTATGGCGGTTCGTGAGTTACATTGAACCAACCAAAGAAACCGGTTAGCGAACAAAAATCCTCGACTTAGCTGTCAAGGTAGCTCAGAAAGATAAACGCGGGTGAGAACTATCAACCGGGTTATCTACTGAAAACCGTTCGCTCCACCGCGCCCGTAGGCGGGAGAGAAATACAAAACTCGAAGCCGTCCAACTAAGATATGGAAACAACCCACTTATTTAGTTGACCAATAGTACACCGTAAACCCTGTGTTGCGGCAATTATCTTATGGGGAATATGGCTTTAGTTTTACTCCGCTATTTTCTGGAGGCTGTGACTTGCGACGTTGACGGGGGTCACCCGCGAAGGTGGCCCCTGTCTGTACGGTAATGAGAGTGAGAGACCGATCTGAGGCTCGTGGATACTATTTTCTGGCGACTGGCGCTTTCACGACTACCAGGCGTCCGTCTTCTATCTCCGATGCTGTTGTCCACAGTTGGACCATCATAAAGGGCCGCTGGGTTCGCACGCAGTCGAGAAGTGCGTCTTTCTCTGATACCTCCTTACTTATTACTGGTAATCCATCCTTGATCTCGCCGACGTAGAACTTGCAAAACGTCGTATCCTGCCCCGCCGAGCCCTTGCGGGGCTTCCTGACCTTCTCTACGCTGGCACTGCTCATGGTTGCAGCGGTGCCCTTCTCCGCACTATCGTTCGCGTTCAAGGCTTCTCCTCTCCGTCGACAATCCCTGTCGACATTACCTGTTTTGTTTCCGAATGGATCTGCGTTTCGGTGACCTGTCCAATAAGCAGTCCAGCAGGGTTGAGTGGACTCCGGTCAAAGTCGGCCAGGCGCACATCGTAAGATTCGACGATCTCGTCTACCACCTCATTTTCCGAGCCAGTCATCCGGTTTACGGTCCGTACACCTGTGACGGTATACAGCATTGGATCTGTCGGCGAGTTAGTGATTTCCGATAGCTTGAAGACGCTCCGGACATGCTCGGCCTCATACTTGCCGACCGTGTCCGATTTCTGAAATTCTGCGAGCGTAAGCGAACGGAGGTTGCCCGTCATCATATTCAGGGCGTAGCTCCAGTTCCCCGCAATGCTGTGAGCGTCGTAGTTCAGATATCGGTCAAGGAATGTACGGACGTAGTTCTCTTTCTCAAAAGAGGTCGGTGCCTGATCCCCCGCTATTGCGGCCAGCGCGGCCGGCGACATCGTTGTTTTGACGGACCCATCCGACCCAATCACACTCGCCTCTCCGGTCGGCAAGACCCGGATTACCGTGGGCGGCTGGATTCGCACGAAGATCATGATTGCCACCGCCACCAGAGCGACCATGCCAGCAATGACAGCAGCCCAGATGCTGATGTTGGCATAAGCACGCAGCGCGCCGTCTGCCTCGTAATATTTCGGTTGCTTACCTAACGAGGGAGAGCGTGTGGCGGTACTCAGTGGTGCACTGTCGGTAGCCATTTGAAACCTCTTTCACTGGATTTGATTGCTTTGTTAGTTGCCCTGCCTGAGTCTGGGGAACTAGGCAGAAGTTGAGGACCTTCCCGGGGGGCGTGAGGCGGGCGTTCTTGAGGGCGGAAGGGATGTTGAGCTGCCTTCTCCGGACTGGGGCACGGAAACTGAACCGCCGCCTCCAATAACACCGCCGCCCGAACTACCGCCGCCTCCGCTGGCCCCGCCACCTGCTCCCCCGGCGCCCATTGCCGCCCCACTTGCTCCGCCAGTCGCAATCACGGCCCCGGCTTTGGCTGTGGCTACTACTCCGGCAGCTACGCCAGCAAAACTACCTCCAATCACGTAGTGAGCGATGAACGGAATGATGATGATGCATATTCCGTACAGGAGGCTTGTCAGGACAAGCGTTATTGAGTTATTTGTGGCGGGGTCTCCAATCCCAGCAGGTAAACCATTCGATTGTCCCAAAACAGCGCTGACGTTCCCCATGCCGATCGCAACCATCAGCGTGCAGAACATCGCATATAGAGCCGGCCACATCGCCCACTCGGCCAAGCTCCGGCAATATTTTTTTGTGATATCCGAGACGTGCCCGCTCGGACCGAGAGAGATGAGCAGCGGCCCCATGCAATACAACACCCCGCCCCAGAAGACAAAGCATAGGGTAAGCAACTTCATACACAAGAGAAACATGATAGCGCTGAGCATAATAATCAGCACCATGATCGCGCCCATTGCTGCTGCCGATACCCCGTTCTCCAATAGCGACGTAAGACTCGTCCCCGTAATCGTCACGTTCATGTCAGCGACCCACTTCGTTAGCAGGTCACCGTTAGCCCCAAGGAAAGCTGTCGCAAATGTCGTCCCAACATTAACGACATCCGTCATAAAGGCGTTCCAATTGCCGATAATAGCGGCGGCGACTCCGAACTTCAGAAAGGTCACTCCGAGTTGCCGGACTGACCCTCCCGAAAGAAACGACTCATAGACTCCCAAAAGCAACGTGATGGCCAGAATGGAGTAGCTTATGGTCTGGAGGACGCCAGTCAAACCAGAGAGGCCCCCCTGAGCTTGCGTCCATGTTGACGTAAAGAAGAAGTTCATCACGTTGCCCATATATCAATGCCCCGCCACTGGCAAAGCAAACATGCCGGCGGCAGCATTGCCGGTGAGGGTTGAGTGCAGCTTCATGGTCGCGCCCGTATAGCCCAATTCAGCACTCTGCGCCCTCAACAACTGAGCTGTACCGGATTGAGTGTAAGCGTGCGCCTGAAGTATCCAAGCCTCAGCCTGAGCGGAAATGATCGGAACGTTTCCAGGAGCCGCCGTTTCGAGTTGGTTCATCATCTGCTGTGAGACTGCCATCTCGCTGTCAGCCAGAGCGTCCAGGGCAATTGCTTTCTTGATGGACGCCATCGCCACAGCGTCGCCCATGTCGACCGCTAGTATCACGCTACTGGGTGCAGTTTGAGAGGTAGGGAGGGTTCCATATGTCTGCTGATAAAGCACGGACACGTTGGCTCCCTGGTTGGGATCCTTCGAGAGCATCGCCGCTTCGAGTTGCTGCGGGGAGGGCAGCTTTGCGCTGGCTGTGGACGTATTGATCATGCCCTGCATATTCTCAGCCTGGGGCAGATTCTGTGTGTCAAGGTTCTGGGCTGCTTGAATCTGTTGCAAAGGATAGATGGCTGTCTGGGTGAAAGTTGACATGTCGGAGTTGACTTGTTGCATGATCTGAAGCGGCACCGCCATCGCGGACTGCATAGTCGTGTTCATTGTCGTCAGAAACGCCATGATGGCGGCTGTGTCAAACTGACCCTTTGCGGGTGAAGCCGTCAGTAGTCCAAAACCGATACACCCAACCGCGATGATTCCGGCGCGCTTGACCGCGACGTTAGCCGCGAACTTCGTAAAGAACTTACTCACTTTGCCCCTCCGAATACACCCTGCACCGCGTTGCCACTGTTTGTTGCGGCCTGCTTGAACTGGGCTCCGTTGTAGGCGAGGCGAGCAGCCTCAGAACGCAATTGGACCGCAAGCAATTTGTGCTCGACAGCCATACTGCTAATTTCACTCGCGAGAGCCTGCGCCTCCAACTGAGGGGCGCTACCTGGCGACGTAGTCAGAGCCTGCGATTCAATTGAGTTAGCGGTCTGTACCGTCGACGCCGCAGCCGCATCCGCCATTACAGACATTTGCATGGAGGCCTGTGCGCTGGCGTCACCGGCGTCAATCGTTTGGACATAGGTCTGAGTCGCCTGTGAAGGGTTTGGAAGGGACCCGTATACGTTGGGAAAGAGGGTCCCCATCTGCGCTGAAGGGTTTGTGTTGGTGAATCCGCTCAACATCTGGCGCTCAAGCGCTTGACCGGACGTCGTCTGCGCGCTCGCAAGATTTAGCCCAAAAACACTATTCATCCATCCGCGATAGGCGTTGACGACGCTGGTCGCGTTCGATTGGATGTTATTAAAATCTTGAACGGGGTACAAGACCTGCTTCTGTAGATTCTGTATCTGCGCGGTGTCGGCGTTGAACTGAGTGATTGACGACCCCATACCCGTCACCGTTCCGAGCACGGTTGTAAAAATGTCAAACTGCCCGCTTGCTTGCGGCTTTGGGGTTAGGATGATGAGGGCCGCGAGAGGTATACAGCCTAACGCTATCCTCTTCGTAATTTCGGAAATGCGTGCCACGGTTAGCCTCCACTTATGCTGTCAGTACTTCTTCCATTTCCAATGTTGAGGGATCAGTCACATTCAGCTCTGCTCCCATTTGCCCCCAGAAATCCGGCTCATTCTCCTCTGGTAAGGTTTCGAGCCCAGCCGTCCCGTGGGGATATTTGGCAGCGAGAAGCGCGTAGAGCGCCTGTCGCTCTTCGGTTGAATGATTTCCTCGTAGCCAATATTTCCGGAGATCCTTGTCTCGCGAATATGTCGTCATGAGCCAGTATTCAAGTGGCGTCGTAATCACTTCAAAAGAGAATGTAGTCTCAGCCTTCTCGCCGATAATCCCCAGAAACTCGCTCTTTTTCCCCTTCTCTGTCATTGGCAGATTCTTGATGTAGTTGATCGTGGTCTCGTTGAGATGGACAAAATCGCGGAGGACATTGAGATTTCCCTTCTGTCTGCCAATCATCTTCATGGCCGTCGTTGTGAGAATTGCCTCACCAAACTCATTCGGCTTATCTATCGTGCCCGTGAAATCTGCGATCGCTTGCGAGATGCCCCACACACACGCGTTGCGCTTACGGGCGGTTCTGAAGAGCTGGACCACGACATCTGCAAGGCTCTTGGTTTGCAACAGCGACCAGCACTCGTCGAGAACCGTGATCGAGCGCTGCTTCCCGTTGCCCTGCGCACGTTTGGTCGTCGCGTAGGCGATCAACAGACTCATCGCCACTTCTAATTTTGCGTCGTCCTTCAACTGTTCGATATTGAAGTAGAGCCACGGACTATCCATATCGACAGTCGTCGGCCGGTCGAACAACTTGGCATACATGCCGTCGTCAACCCATGGCCGTAGCTTGGTTGAGGCCAACTTTGCCTCTGCATTGACCCGTTCGCTCTTATCCTCGTCAATGAAGTACCGGAGTTCGTCCCGAACATCACTCAATGTCGGAATTGGCATGACCCGCATCGCAGCTCGTCGGTAAGCGGCTTTAATGGATAGAAGAATGGCACTGTCGAGAAGGTCTGAATCGCTGTTGGTGTTTTCGCCGATCATAAAGCGGATCAGCGTCTTCAAGAAGCTGACATGGTCATTTGATGGCTCGGTTTCCCCCGGCTCGAGATCGAACGGGTTGATCGTGTACTCACTGTCGAGTGACATTGTGAGCATCCGCCCACCCATGTACTCGATCGCGCTAGCATACGAATCTCCGCGCTCAAGAATCGAGATTTTGGCTCCTTGGCGCGCGTAGGTCAGCAGCATTTTCCCCACGAGAACACCTTTGCCGGTACCCGAGGTCGCAGCGAGGATCATGTTCGCGTTCTCAATACTTGGAGAAAAGTGGGACAGTGGGATGAGCTGCCTATAGGGCGTCTTGAAGAGCATCGCCGGGTCATCAAAGGTGCCCGCCCACGGAACTTCGACCGGAACCAAGTCTGCTGCGTGCTCCGTAAGGAGGTCTAGGTCGCGCTTGTTTTCCTCAGCCATTCCCGGCAGCGAATCGATGAAAATATCCCGCAGCGCAAGGTTTTCTGAGAACCCGCGGGCTCCGTTCATGCGTCCGACGACATGCAGCACTTTCTGCGTCCGTGCGGCCATCTCCTGTAGCGCAGCTTCGTGCTGCGCATCCGTGAAGGCCGGCTGGGATGTTCTGAGAACTACGGATATGCTCATCTTCGCTGTCTTTACAGAACTCGCAATGATCTGCTCCTGAACGGCAAGGATCTCTCGCGCGGCTACCGACGCGCTGACATCAGCCCTCTGCCCTCCCTTCCCGTCATTCAGCGCCGCTTGCATTTTCTTGTAACGCTTCTTGTACATTTCCAATACCTTGCGCTGGTCCGGAATCGTGACATGCGAGTTGATAACCAAGGGAAAGCCGAGGGTCAACAGTTCTCGCATTACCCCTGGAAAGGTCGAATCTGGAGGCAACTTAAATGTCACACTCGACCAAAGCAGGCCATTAATGTTGATGTGGGTTTCATCCTGGCCAAGGATTGACACTGACGCCAATTGCTCGCGCGCAGAGATGTAGCGTTCCGCTATGGGAAACGTTTTCAGTGGGCACGTATCAGGCTCGGTTGGGAAGAGCGCGCGCTTGATCTCAAGGAATAGGTCTTCGTGAGACATACGCCTGGGCCGCATTTCTGCGTTGGTAAGGGAGGTTTCCATCCCCATTATTAGTGACTCGAATTGGTTGAGGTTCTCGAAGTGCTTCGCCCTGGTCGCGGCAATGTTCTTGGAAACTGAGACGGAAGATAATAAGGATTCAATGAAGCCAGTTATGCCTCCGCCCGA
>Ga0187860_1001927_pt1 | contig 17759 bp, 18 predicted proteins | sample June2016WEW_10_4_FD_132981 | JGI IMG/M metagenome (GOLD analysis project Ga0187860, IMG submission 132981) | Peatland microbial communities from SPRUCE experiment site at the Marcell Experimental Forest, Minnesota, USA - June2016WEW_10_40 | ecosystem: Environmental > Terrestrial > Soil >...
AAGCAAGCCCTGAAGGCCAACGACGAAGCGGCGAATGCGCCGCCTATTAAGTTGAAAGCCTTCCCTGAGGAGCCCTTGGCCCACTTCCGAGTCTCGGCCGACAGCCGCAAAGTCTTCGAGGCCCTGGCGAAACTTGCCAACCTGAATGTTGCCTTCACCTCTACCTTTCGGCCCGGCCCGCTTTCTGAGGATTTTTCCAACGTGAAGGTTGAGGAGGCGCTGAATATTGTCGCCTTGCAAACTCACACCTTTTGGAGAGCGATCACGTCCAACACAATTCTGGTGGTTCCGGATACGCCCACCGATCGCCGGGACTACGATGTGGATGAACTCAAAACGATTTACCTCTCCAACCCCTTGGCGGCAGCGGACCGCACCGCCATCACCACAGCTTTGAAACAAGTTCTGGGACTGCAAAGAATTGTCGACAACCCGGATTCAAACGCTATCATAATCCGCGATACGCCGCAGAAAGTTGCGGCTGCTGAACAGCTTGTCCACGATCTTGACCGCAGCAAAGCTGAGATCGTGATGGATGTGGCGGTCGTGGAAGCCGACCACGACCGGGCTCGAGACCTGGGCCTGTATCCTGCCACGGTCACGTCCTCGGGCACGATAACACCTGGATTGCAGGGTGGACTGGTATTCGCTCCTCCTAGTTCATCGTCATCGACCACCACTTCGACTGGCATCAGCCTGAACACCCTTGGCATCAAAGACTACGCCCTCGTGGTGCCCAGTGCTGTTGCTAACGCGGTATTGAACGACACCGGTACTCATATTCTCCAGAACCCACAGGTCCGCTCCACGGATGGCCAGACCGCCAAGCTCAGCATTGGCCAGCGCGTTCCTTACGCCACGGGCAGTTTCCTGCCCTCGCTGGGCGGCACTACGTCGAGTGGGACTACCGGCCTGCTGGCCAGCACGCAGTTTCAATTCCAGGACGTGGGCGTAAAACTGGAACTCACGCCACACCTGCTCGCTAATGGCGAGGTGGCGATCCACGCCTCGATCGAGATTTCTTCCCTGGGCGCGAACGTCACCATCGCAGGGGTGAGCGAACCCACTTTCGGCGAGCGCAAGATTGAGCATGACATTCGCCTGAAGGAAGGTGAAGTGAGTGTGCTCGGAGGCTTGATTCAAACCAGCATGATTAATACTGTGGCTGGCGTGCCGTTCCTCGGCGACGTTCCGTTTTTGCGCTACCTGTTTTCCACCGAGCATGTCGAACGACAGGAAACGGAGGTCCTGGTCATGTTGACTCCCCGCGTCGTCCGCCTGCCTGAACCCCCTTTGGGCGCACGAAGCAACGTGACCTTAGCCGGCGAACCCCAGCCAGCAGGATTTCAGCCGGTACCCGGACCTGAAGTCCCTGGACAACCGCCCGGCGAACCGCAATGAGCATGCACGAGCACACAACTGACTACCATCACTTGGCAGACTCCGCTTTTACGTTTGTGGAGCTGATGGCGTCAATTACTATCATCTTGCTCCTGACAACCGTTGCTCTTCCTTTGGCCCGCGTGCAGATCCAGCGGGCTAGAGAGGTTGAGCTGCGGAGAGATCTGCGGGAAATGCGGGAAGCCATCGACCACTACAAGGACTTTGCGGACCATGAGATGATACCCGTCAAGGCAGACACCTTTGGTTATCCTCCGGACCTTCAGACGCTCGTTGATGGTGTCACGCTGAAGGGAACTGCTACGGCGAAGTACAAGTTCCTTCGCAAGATGCCTGTCGACCCGATGACTGACGCGCCCGAATGGGGGATGCGCTCCATGCAGGATGACCCTGACTCGCGGAGCTGGGGCGGCGAGAACGTTTTTGACGTTTATTCCAAGAGCGATGGGACCGCCTTGGATGGGACGAAGTACAGTGATTGGTAAGAGTTCGAGATTCGAGACTCGAAACCGGAAACTCGTCTTCAGGGGATGGCCTTGGGGGCCCGGGCGGGCGTGTCGTCCAGCGAATTTCAAATCTCAAATCTCAAATTTCGATTTCCAAAGGCAGCGGGAGAGCAAGTTAGGTTTGGAGCCATCGCCGGTTCACCCCCTGCGAATTCCGAATCTCAAATCTCAAATTTCAAATTCTGAGCTCCCAGCTTCCCGTTTCAAATTTCCAATTTCAAATTTCGAACTCCCAGTTTCCCGCTCCAACACGCGGGGCTTCACGCTTCTCGAGCTGATGGTGGTCCTGACGCTGCTCCTGATCCTCGCTACCATGTCCATGCCTCTTTTTCAATTGGCCATCGTGCATGCGCGGGAGGCGGTCATGAAGGATGATTTGTACACGCTCCGGAAACTCATCGACGAATTTACTCTGGATAAGCAACGTCCACCCACATCCCTGGATGAGTTAGTGGATGCGGGTTACCTGCGGAGCGGGCTTCCTGTGGATCCTTTCACCGGGTCGAACCAAACCTGGCGCACGGATGTTGAGGATGTCCCGGTGAATCCCAGCCAAGCCGCGTCCGGAATAGTGGATGTGCATAGCGGGTCGGATGAGATTGGGCTGGATGGGACGCCTTATAGCGGTTGGTGAGGAGGGCAGTTGAGAGTCGAAGAGTCGAGGAGTTGAAGAGTTGGCGGTCAATAGTTTCGGCCAATGCGTCTTCAACTTTTCGACTCTTCGACTCCTTGACTCCTCGACTTGCAATGGCTGAATTCGTTTGCAAAATCGGGACGGGCACGGGCAAGGTCTTGGTCCAGACGGAGCAGGCTGGTTCGGAAGCTGAACTACGTCATCGGCTGAGAAACGAAGGGTTCTACGTTTTCTCCGTTCGGTCCAAAGAGACCTTGAGCGCGCGGTGGGCTCCTGGAAGGGGAGGCCGCATCAAGCCGGACGAATTCCTCCTCTTTAATCAACAATTCCTGACCCTTTCGAAATCCGGACTGCCTTTGCAAAAATCCCTGGAATTGTTGGCCGGTCAAGCCCAGAGCGAAGCGCTCCGGGGGGCATTGAACAAAGTCCAGGAGAAAGTTCGGGCGGGGGCGCTGCTTTCCGAGGCATTCGAATCGGTGGGCCGGTTTCCCAAAATGTATTGCGCGACACTCAGTGCCGGGGAGCGGAGCGGCAGCCTGGACCGGGTTCTCGCTCACTACCTCACGTATCAGAAGACTTCGCGCACCTTCCGCAAGAAGTTCCTGTCCGCCCTCATTTATCCTGCCTTCCTGATGACCTTCCTGGTGGTTTTGATTTCTTTTATTATCACTTTCGTCGTTCCGAAATTCGCCATGCTTTACGCTGAGCTCGAGGTGCAATTACCGGCCTTTACAGTCTTCATGATCTCCCTGTCACAGGGGGTGAAGCATTTCGCGCCGGTCATTCTGGTGGGGATCGTGCTGGCCGTGATGGGGACGCGCGGGGTATTTCGTTCCCGGCGCGTGCGCCTCGCATGGGAACGCGCAAAGTTCACCATGCCCCTGGTGGGGAAACTCTTGCTGAAGTTCTCCGTGGCGGAATTCGCGCGGACACTCTCCACTCTGTTACAGGGTGGCATCCCCATTGTTTCCGCGCTGGAGACCGCGAAAGACTCGGTGACCAGCCCCCTGATGGCAGAGGCGATTGCGAAAGCTCGAAAGGAGGTGATCGCCGGTCGCGCGCTCAGCGCCAGCCTGCGCCCATGCGGTTTGTTCCCTCCCCTTGCTCTGGATATGATGGAAGTGGGCGAATCTACCGGTGCCATGTCCAATATGCTGGAGGCCCTGGCGGAGTTCTTTGAGGAAGATGTAAGCGTTGATCTGGGCACGCTCGTGGCTTTAGTGGACCCGATTATGATCGCCGGCATGGCTATCGTGGTGGCGACGGTGCTGGTGGCATTCTACCTGCCCCTGTTCTCCATGGCAGCGCAGGTTCACTGAAGGATTTTGGAGGTTGTTGAAAGCAACTTGTTGGGAGGTGGAAGTTGGGAGAAATGACTCCGGAGTTAAGCGCCGAATTCGAGCAAGTGCGCCAACTGGCAGCCCGCTATCATTTTGATTTTGTGGATTTGCGGGATTGTCGTCCAGACGGGGAATTACTCCGCACGATCCCGCTGGACACGATGCTCCATTACCAGTTTCTCCCGCTTGAGGCGCACGATCACCAGTTAGTTATCGTGGTGGCTGACCCCACCGATTTATCCCGGCTGGATGAGTTGGAAATGAAGCTCGACCGGCAATTGGTTGTTCGTGTGGCCCCGCCGAGCCAAGTGCGTGATTTCCTGAAAAAAACAGAGCCTTCCCAGAGGGTGCTGGACGAGGCCACCGAGGAGTTTAGGCTGGACGTCATCAGCGAGGAAGAGGCCGCCGGCGAAGGTCTTTCGCTCGAGCACTTGGTTGAGGAGCGAGACGTCAGCCCCATGATCCGGCTGGTGGATTCCATCATCTTTGCCGGGCTGGAGCGGCGCGCGAGTGATGTCCACATTGAAAGCCGTGACAACTCCGTGGTGGTGAAGTTCAGGGTTGACGGCGTCCTGCAGCAGGCGATGGCCCCCTTGGCGAGGGAATTCAAGTCCAACCTCATCACCCGCATCAAGGTGATGGCGGAATTGGATATCGCCGAACGCCGCGTCCCTCAGGACGGCCGCTTCCGAGTCCGCTACCGTGGGCGTCCGATTGATTTCCGCGTGTCCATTATGCCTTCGATCCATGGGGAGGACGCGGTGTTGCGCATCCTGGATAAGCAATCGCTGCACGAGAAGTTCCGCCAGTTGCGGCTGGAAGTCCTGGGGCTCGCGGACCGCGAAATCAAGCGGCTGCGAAAATTCATCCGCGAGCCTTACGGCATGGTGCTGGTGACCGGACCGACAGGTAGCGGGAAGACCACGACGCTTTACGCCGCGCTTTCAGAAATCAAAAGCGACGAAGATAAGATCATCACCATCGAAGATCCGGTTGAGTATCAGCTCCGCGGCGTTACCCAGATTCCGGTAAACGAAAAGCGCGGACTGACTTTCGCTCGCGGTCTGAGGTCCATATTGCGCCATGATCCTGACAAGATCATGGTGGGCGAGATTCGCGATAACGAGACGGCACAGATCGCTATCCAATCCGCCCTGACCGGCCACTTGGTTTTCACCACCGTGCACGCGAACAACGTGGTCGACGTGCTGGGCCGCTTCCTGAACATGGGCGTCGAACCTTATAACTTTGTATCCGCGCTCAACTGCATCCTGGCTCAGCGATTGGTGCGGACGCTGTGCGAAGAGTGCAAGCGTGGCACGGAAATGTCTCCAGAAATGTTCGAGGAGTCCGGCCAAGCCCCTGAGGCCTGGCGCGGCATCACCTTCTACGAGAGCGTTGGGTGCCAGGCGTGCAACCAGGCGGGGTTCCGTGGACGTACTGCCATTGGTGAATTGTTGGCCCTCTCGGACCGCGTGCGCGAACTTATTCTCGACAAGAAACCGAGTTCGGAGATTCGCCGGGTGGCACGGGAAGAAGGCATGGTGACACTGCGTGAGTCGGCGCTGGAGAAAGTCCGGCTTGGGGTCACCACCTTCAAGGAGATCAACAAGGTCACCTTTGTGGAGTGATCCGGGTGGGCCGGGGGTCAGAGAAGAGATGAATTGGGGAACGTTAAGAGCCAGACTCTTGCCCAGGCGGGGGGAAAGAACCGGCGCCTTCCTTTTGCCCTCCGTGGTTCTCGATCTGCAGCCTGGTTTTGTCGCCGGCGCAAGATTGGATAGGTCATCGCGTCAGGTACGCCGGGTGGCCGTACGGCAGCTTGAGGCCGGAGCGTTGGAACCCCTTCCCAGCCGGCCCAACCTGGCCAAGCAGGAGGTGGTTCGGCGGGCTGTCCGTGAAGTCCTGGAAGCAGTCGGCAATGGCAGTGGCCGGCTGGGCATCCTCTTGCCGGACCCTTCCGTGCGCGTCGCTATCCTGCGCTTTGAGACGCTCCCTGACAATCGTGACGAAGCGGAGGCGCTGGTGCGATGGAAGATGGGAGGCATTCTTCCCTTTCCACCGGAGGAAGCCAGAGTCAGCTACCAACGGCTCTCCAAGGGAGACCAATCCGTCGAGTTGCTGGCTATGGCATTGCGGAATTCCATAGTGGCGGAATACGAGGCGGCCTTCGAGACTCTGAGTTCCGGCCCGGCGCTGGTCCTGCCTGCCACGGCGGCCCTTCTTCCCTTGTTACCCGCCGGAAGCCAAGGAAGCCAGGTCCTTGTGCATGTCTGTTCGGGTTCGGTGACCACGGTGGTGATGGTAGGAGACGGCATTAGCTTCTGGCGCAATCGCCTGCTTGAGGCCCGCACGGCAGAAGGAGACGGGGAAGTGGTCCGCGAAATCGCGCGCGTAGTGGCGACTTGTCGCGACCACCTTAAGAGTGAGATCGAGGACTTGTGGATTTACGTCCGACCGCCGGCAACACGCTCACTGGACAAGGAAATCGCGGAAGCCACAGGTCGGCATGTTCGGCTCCTGACCAACTCAGCTTCGCACGCGGCGACCCTTCCCCCCGCCGAGAAGAAGATCTTGGAAGGTTTCGGCATGACGTTTGCCGGACTGCTGGAGAACCAAAACTAGGCCCATGAAAGTCGTACTGAATCTGGCTATTCCGCCCAGCGCGCGCGAGCGCTACGCGCTCTATTGGGCTATCCCAGCTACGCTGCTGGGTGTTACAGGATTGGCCTTTCTCCTGTTGTTCACGGTTCGTTCATTCCGCGCATACAGGGCCGTGCAGAAGTCCGTCGCCGAGCAGCAGGGACGGGAGAACACTCTGCGCGCCCAGGAAATGGCGCTGCGCAAACAACTGGAGGAGCCGGAGTATCGCCGGCTTCTCGACGACGTGCAGTTCGTTAACGCGCTGATTGAAAAGAAGCGGGTCTCACTGCCCGGCTTGGCCGCAGACATTACCGATCTCATGCCGGATGAGGTGCGCCTTACGGGGCTGGCCTTGGCGCCGGAGGGCCAGGAACTGGCCGTCCGGTTCGTGATTACAGGCAAGAGCGAAGAAGCCATCGAGCGTTTTCTGAGCGACCTCGAGGACTCGCCCCACTTTAAAGATGTAGCGATTGTCAATCAAGGGTTCGAACAGACAGGTGCCGCTTCCGAGCTGGAGAACATCGCCTGCACAGCGCATTACCTGCCAGGCGAGAGTGAAGCATCGGGGGAATAATTGCCAAGGAGTCATCGCCAGACCGTAACCCGCGTTTTCCAAATAGCCGGCGCTTCCTTGGTTCTGCTCGACGTGTTGCTTTATTTCGGAATGTTCCGATCCACCCAAGCGCTGGTTTCCTCGGAGCAACAACAGTTTGCCGCCCTGCGCCGGCGCATCTATGACGCGGAGGTTCGTATCGAGCGCCTGAAGAAGTTCCGCGAGGCATTGCCGGAGGCGGGCCAAAGGCTTGCCGCGTTGGAACGAGACTATGCTCCGCCCCGGCGCCAGGGATTCTCGCAGGCCGCCAAGCTCGTGCGACGTGTGACGGAGCAATCCGGGACGCAGCTTACCAGCGTCGCTTACAAGTTGGACAACAACGCTTCCGGACCGCTGCAGCGTCTGGGATTGGTGATCATTGTTGGGGGGCCCTTCCCGGCTCTGCTGAAGTTCGCACATGCTCTTGAGACAGCGAGCGATTTCATCGTGATTCGGAGTTTCAACATTGCTGCTGCGGGTGATACCCACGATTTGGAGTTACGGCTGACTGCCGACCTATATTTGACGCGATGAAGGCAACTGGACACTTTGAGAAATGGGGCGCGGTCGTTCTGGGCGTAGTGTCGTTCGCCCTGCTCGTAAACCTCGTGCTGCATATTAACCGGGGGCACGCCGGGGACACGCGTCCCCGGGCGACGACTCCCCCCCGCGCCAAGGCAACCACTCTCCCAGGCCCCAAGGCCCCCGCCGGCAAGCAGAGAGTATCGGATGAGCTGTCCCGCTACAACCCCGTCGTAAAGCTGGACCTGCTGAAGGAACTCGAAGAGCGCCCGCTCCCAGAGTTGGACCGGAACCCCTTCGAGTTCGTGGCGGCTCCAGCCCATGCGGCGCCGGGTCAGACCGCGGCCGCAGGACCGGCGGCAGCGCAGCCTACTCCTCCCCCCCCGGTGACCTTGAAGCCCATGGGCTATTCCGAGGGGAAGGGGGGAGTCAAGGAAGCAATGATTTCTGATGAAGACCAAGTTTTCGTAGTCCACGAGGGTGATTCCGTCGGGACTCGATACAAGGTCATCAAAATAACACCCACGGTGATTACCGTCGAAGATGCCACCATTCACCAAACCGTTGATTTGCCCGTCCCGCCGTAACTCTGTCGGCGGTCCAGGACTCGATTCCGGTTTCGCGCTGCTGTTTGTCATGCTGGCGGCCACCGTCTTGTTGATCGGCCTGACTGCCGTGCTGCCCAGCATCTATCTGGAGGGCCAGCGCGAGCGCGAACAGGAACTCATCTTCCGCGGCAAGCAGTACGCGCGCGCTATCGCGGGCTTTCACCAGAAGTTCCAAAGATACCCAACCAGCGTCAACGAACTGACAAAGCTGACCAATGGATTCCGCTTCCTGCGGAAGGAATTTACTGACCCGATGACGCCCAATGGGAAGTGGCGGTTCATCCACGCGAATGCGCAGGGAGTTTTGCTGGACTCGAAGACGCAAGGCCCTTCATCGGGGGGGCAGGGTCAACCGGGCGCAGGCCAAGGTACAGGCGCGTTCGGGATGTCCGGCACTCCGAGCATGGGCGGAAGCCCATCTGGCCAGCAGGGAATGGGCGATAGTGGATTTGGTCAGTCAACGGGAGGTTTCTCTCTGAATTCCACCTCCGCCGGAAGCACCTCGACCGCACAGGGGAATTCCTCTTTCTTTGGCGGGGGTATCCAGGGCGGGGGGACATTCATTGTCGGTGTTGCCAGCAGCAGCCATAAGCAATCGATCCGCATTTGGAATCAGAAAACACGCTATGACGAGTGGGAGTTCATTGGCGTGGATCTGGGTGCGCTTGGCATCGCGACCTCCATCCCGGGGCTCCCGCAAGGTGTCGGTGGGCAGCCGGGTCAAGGAGGCCAGCCAAACACCTTCGGCCAGCCGCCTACGGGAATTCCTGTGCCGCCGGGGCAAAATCAAGGTACGTCTCCGCCCTCAGATGGGTCCACCTCTACGCAGCAGTGATCAGATTTTTTGATCTTTGAACTGTCGGGCTCCGAGACAACGGCGCTCTTTGGGAGAGCATCGAATTTTTGAACAGACAGGCGGCCGTGCTTGTCAATGGCGTGCTGCCGCCCTTTAACGGAACATGCCAGGTTGATCCGTCCCGGTTGGTTCGGGAACTCCCTGCTAGATGCTGGGTAAAAGGCCTATTTGGTGACTCGATCATTGCACCTTTTCGACAACGCCGATAATCGAGCCCTCTTGCAGGAAATGGCGAATTTTGGGGTTTTCATATAGACTCTAACTGGATGAGGCGATTTTTAGATTTTGGATTCAAATCTCAAATTCTGGATCATGAGCCTTAGCCGGTTGCAGAAAGGCGCGACTCTCTTGGCGCCTTAAGGTGCCAGGATTCAGGAGCCAGGAGACAGCAATCTGCTAAAGCAGTTATGAGCGGGGTTCGCCGAATGATTCGCGGCAATTGCGTGGCAAGAGTGTTTCTTGGTTTTGGCCTTGCTGTGTCGCTGCTGGCCGCAGCTTGCGGAGGTTCGACCCAGACACCGATTATAGTTACCATTAGCCCCACGACTGCTTACGTCCCGGTGTCGTACGCTTTGCAGTTTAGTGCCACAGTGGCAGGGACAGCGAACGCTGCCGTTGTGTGGAGTGTAGGTAATGCGGTAGGTGGGAGTTCCACTGTCGGGTTCATTTCACAGGCGGGTTATTACCAGGCGCCGGTCAAAGTGCCTTCGCCCAACCATGTAACCGTCATGGTTACCAGCCAAGAGGACGATACCAAGTCTGCCTCCGCCACCGTGACCATTGTGACGCAGTCGTCCGGTGCGAATACCGTGCAGGTGGCTTCCGGCCAAGCGATTTCAAATGTCAATATACAGGTTTCGCCGCTGACTCCAACCTTGTCCATTTACGGTGCGGGTACGTGCAGCGGTAGCACATGCTCCACGGCGGCTGCCGGGGTGGAAGTTGCACAGGGAAGCTCGGCGATTATCTTCGTGGTCGGCAATGGGATAGTTTCGGGGACTGTTTACTCGATCAGCGGAAACCCGGCCGATGTGACCGTAGTGCAGCCCTCTGGCTCCCAGTTTGGTCAGACTAACGATGGCACGCCGTCGGTAACTTTCGATATTAGGGTGAGCTCCAACGCTGTGCTCGGGCCGCGAAATATCATGGTGACAAATCCAATTACGGGCGAACTTTCCGCCTTTGTGGGGGGGGTACTGATTACCCCCTCGGGGCCATAAGCGATGAAGATGCGCGCTCGGCTTTTCGTGGTATTCGTGGCAGTCTTATGGGCTGCCTCGGCGTCCGCCAGCACTCTGGTGCGGATGAGTCTGGACCAGCTTGCGCAGGCGTCCACGGAGGTTATCCGCGGCCACGTAGTCAGCCAGGAGACCCTCTGGAACCCCGCGCACACTCGAATTTACACCTACACCACCGTCGCTGTTGACCAGACTTACAAGGGGAATCCGGCTTCCACCCTGATTGTCCAGCAACCCGGCGGTACGATCGGCAACGTGCATGTCTTTGTGGCGGGGACCATTCAATTCCATTCCCAGGCAGATTACGTGTTGTTCCTGGAACGTTCGGCGGCGGACCCCTCCAGATTCCTCCCGGTCGGCATGATGCAGGGGGCTTACCGGATCTACCGTGACGCGACGACGCAGGAGGAAAAGCTCATCCTTCCCTTGGGTTCTCTAACGCGTGGCGCCCCGGCTTCTGGAGCTGCCTCGACCATCGCGGGGCCGGCGGTTCCAGTCCGTCAATTCCAAAGGGAGATTTCGACAGCGCTCAGCAGGCCATTGAATATCCCGCATGGAACAGCGATTACCCTGGCCATCAGGTCCACGCAGTTTGCGGGTGTGAGGCGCATGGACCTCCAAGGGCGGACTACATCTGACCTTTTCCCCAACGTGGGCCTGGTGATCCCCGCAGGCAGCGCCCTCTCGGGGATGGCGGAGCGAGTTGGGGATTCATGGGAGATCTCCTGGACCGAGGTTTCTATTCGCGGGAAGCAGGTCCTGCTTTCGGCGCGAAGCACTGCGCCTGCGGTTGGGTCGTTGCGAGGTAGATTACTTGTGGTCACCGTGAGGTGAGGATGGTGCAAGTGAAAAGAGCCTTTCGCATTCGCCTTCAGGTCTTAGCCGCTGCGGCGGGGAGTTTGACGCTGCTGGGTGCCATCCTGGCCTTTGCCTACACCACCTTTCAAAATGATGTCGACGGAGTTCCGATTCCTTCTCGATGGCCGAATGCCTCCTTCACGTGGGTGTTGGACAACCCCGGTACACCACCGGAGAATGTAGACACCGCCGATGGCACGAATCCGCTGCCCCTCAAGACGGTCCTCATCAATTCCTTCAACTCCTGGACGACGGCATCGCTGAACGGGCAACAGTTGACGAACCTCAGCATCAGCAACGGAAATGACGTCACAAATCTGCCCAATCCGCAAATCGATTGCGTGAACGTCGTTTCGTTCAATGACAATAACCCTGCCGATTTTCCTACGGGGACCGCTGCCATTGCTTTTACAACCGTAAGCACTGACTACCTGAGAAATGGTGCGCCGGGTACGCCGGGGACAACCTACACATTTACCGAATGCAACGGCCTTGAAACTATAACGACCACTTCACCCTCCATCGTGTATGACGCGGACATCGTCTTCAATCCTCACGCTCAATTCTCTACTTCCACTCCGCCGCTTTCGAATGACTTTGACCTGCAATCCGTCGCCGCCCACGAAACCGGCCACGCCCTGGGGCTTGACAATAGCGGCGTCGCCCACGCCGTGATGTTTCCTTTCGGGGACACAGGCGAAAGCCAGCAACGAACCCCTTCCACAGACGACCTCATTGGCATATCTTTCCTGTATCCGTCGTCCAACTTTGCAAGCTACTTGGGAACAATCTCCGGACAGGTCACGTTCGCCAGCATTGCCGGTGCCTTTGCAGCGCATGTGGTGGCCATCGACGCGAACACCGGCAACGTCGTCTTGGACGGCCTCACCAATTCGGATGGCAGTTATAAATTATTCGTTCCGCCCGGCAGCTACAACGTGCTTGTCCTTCCCCTCGCACCAGACGATAACCACGGCATCTATTCTTTAAGCGATTTTTCCGGATGGACGTGCGGCTACGACGAAAGCGCCCCACCTTGCTGTGACACTGGTGCAGGCCAATGCCTCGACAAGCCCCTCGCGAATCCAACCAATTACACGGGGAAGTTTTTCTAGCCGTCGTCCCTCGTCCCGCCACGGCGGGTCCGTTGTCCGTGGTCTGTTGAAAAGAGGGCGCCGGAGCAATTTAGAATTCTCGATTTTCAATTCTGCATTTTGAATCTTGCATCTTGAGTATTGAATTCTGAATTGTTTCGTTCCCCCCACTGCCGGCGGCCTTCTACCCCTGACAAACACTCGCCAGGGCGCAGTGCAGCGAGTCGGTGTGCGGAGAAGTTCTTCGCGCCGCAGCGTGGCCCGGTTACTTCCAACATTCAGCCCCAGGAAGACTTCCTTCCATCAGGTAGCCACCGCCCACCGTCAGACAAGGGGCAACCACCTGTGCGAGCTTCTGCGTTCTTGGCTGCGGCCCGCTGCCTGCCGAGTGCGGTGTATACTGTTGGGGGAGATTTGGGCAGGAGATTGAAAGCTATGAACGCCAGAAGAGAAATATCGGGTATTTTGTGGTCTTCGGTTGGCCTCGTGGTGGTGGGGATTTGTGCTTTGGCGCTGGGTCAGCAGGCGCCTGCTGAAAAGCCCAACCAATTGGTTGTGGGAAAGGTGATTTACGTCGAGCCCATGCCCGATGGTCTCGACCAGTGGATCATCGACTTCCTGCGCCGCTGGGGAAAATACAAAGTTACCAGCGATCCGGAAGGAGTGGACCTGGTCATCCAGGCCACCAATCCTGAAAAGGAACTCCGGCTCGAGAACCGGGCGGGGACCGCCCAACCGCGCGGCGCAGACCGGCCACCGTTGCCCGGCTCGAAGGGAAAACACGACGAACTTCCGGCAATTTCGATTAGCGTAGTTGACTGGGTAACCAACCAGCCTGTCTGGTACGCTGATATCCTGAACCGTAAGCAGAAGAAAGACGAAGCTACCCCTCCTGCGGGCCCGCAGACCAAGATCTTTGCTCGCGCCATGACCTCCGACCAGCTTGCGCAGAAAGTTATAGCAAAGCTTCGAGAATACGAGGAGGCATTGGAGAAACCTGCTAGTGGAAAGAATTAGTCCATTGTTGAGGATTGATTGATGAAGGTTGCGATTACCGGCGCGGCGGGGTTGTTCGGGCATGCTTTGGTGGCGGTTTTCTCCTCCCGGCACGCGGTCTTCCCGTTGACCCGGGCGGATGCCGATATCACGGACGCGGAATCTGTGCGCGCAGCGCTGGAGCGAATCCGACCGGAGGTGGTCGTTCACTCCGCGGCTATTCCTGATTTGGATATCGCCGACGCTGACCCCGCGCGCGCTTATTTGGTGAATGTCGACGGAACCCGGCACGTGGTGGAGTCGGCGCACGCGGTTCGCGCTGAGGTCGTCTACATTTCTACCGATGCCGTATTCGATGGAAAGAATACGAGCCCTTATGTCGAGTCTGACCGGCCCTTTCCGACCACTGTTTACGCACGGACAAAACTGGGTGGCGAAACAATCGTCCAAACCCAGCCGAGGCATTGGATCTTCCGGGTCTCCGTACTGTTTGGATCGGGGAAGACGAATTTCGTCGAAAAAGGTTTGCGCAAGGTCGCAGCGGGCGAACAGTACGTCGTTGCGGGTGACCAGGAGGGTTGTGCAACCTACACGCTCGATGCCGCTTACAAAATCATGGAGGTTGTCGAGGTTCGTCGCTACGGCCTCTACCACCTTGCGAATCAGGGAGCGTGTACTCGATACGAACTCGCCCGGCGCGCCGCCGAGTTGGCCGGGCTGGACCCCGGCAAGGTAGTCGGTGTCCCTGCCGATCAGATGGGACGTCGAGCTCCCCGGCTGAAATACGCGGTGATGGAAATGGCCGCGCTCAAGGCAGCGGGATTCTCACTGCCCCGGCCTTGGCAAGAGGCACTTGCGGACTATATTCGCACGCTCTCCCTGTAAGGAGAGTTGAGGATGAACGTCAGGAGGCTGAATCGGCAGAGGATTGCGAGACGCCCAAGAGGGCACGGAGTCGCCCCCAAAGTTCTTGCATCACCCGCTGCCGGGGGATGCAGGGCCAACAGTTCTTTTTTATCATTTCCATGGCTTGGGGGTCGGAGACTTCGCCCGTGATGACCAAAACCCTCCCACCAAATTGGGACGAAGCTCCCTAATTGCGGAGACCATTTCCCCAGCGGGCATTTCCGAGCACCGGAGGTCCAGTAGGACCGCGTCAAAGCTTTCCTTCTCGATCATTGCCAGCGCTTGGCGACCATTGTGGGCAATGTCGCCTTCGCATCCCAGTCCGGCCAGCAGAACGTAGAGGACATTGCGGATGGAGGGTTCGCCCTCGACGATAAGAACATGGCGAGCTCGAAGGCCGTGGTTCGAGGCATCCTCTATGGGGTTGGATGAAGGGAATAAAGATTGCTCGGTCAAAACTATCCCGCTCCTTGGTGCCAACTAATCGATTCCTTGTAGATTAACGCATTTATTAATCCTAAAATCAAGAGCAATTAAGGTCGATTCAATAGAATTGCCGCCTGATCCTGCTCGAGGCCGATGCATCGCCCCTATTCTAGGGTGGATGAGCTATTTGCGGGACCTGAAAAGAGGCGCCTGTTAATTAGATAGGTCCAGGATTGTCAGGAACGGGGCGTCGAGAACTCCGCATCATGTCCGGGGAGGATTCGGGCTCGCATGGCAAGTATGCGCGCCCGGTCTTGTTGGAACTGCCTTCGGCGGTAGGGAATCATGGTCAGAACCTTTTCATCATGCTGGCGGCTGAGCAGGGCGTCTCCGGCGATCACCGTGCGCTGCTCTCCCCCGTGGACAATGATGGAGGCGTGCCCGGGAACGTGACCAGAGGTGAGAAGGCCCTCCAGGTCAGTCGGTAGGGCATGTTTCTCAATCCAGCGGAACTGGGAAGAGTTACCCAATCGTTTGGGATCCCACCAGCGCAGCGCCAGTTTCCGGAGTTTAGTCATTAGTTCCTTTGCTCTCTCGTATTCGAAGGTTTCGGGGTAGTACTTTAAGATGAGGGTTTCCCAATTCTGCTTGTCCAGGAGATCAGAATAGACAGCCCGGCACCAGTCATAGGATTCCTGCGAGCCGAAGATTTCGCTGCCCGGGAATAGCGTATTGTTCGACACATGGTCAATATGGAAATGAGAGTTGATGACGATCCGGATGTCTGTGGTTCTCAGGCCGCGGAGTTCCAAAGCTTTAACAATTTCGTGCGCCTCGTGAGGCATTCCGGTGTCCACAACGATGTGATGGCGCCCCTTGGAAAGCAGCACTGAGGTCGCGCCACGCCAACTCCCCGGCAAGAGGACATCTACTTTCCATCTGCTGTTCTGCATGCGACTCCTTCAGCAAAGCTCGCAATGCTATTCTAACAGGAACAGTAATACAGCGGGCGGGCAAAATGATGATGAGGCAGCTTGCGTCCACGCGGCTGCAAAGAACCGGAGCGAGGCATGCCCCACCTTTTGAGGGTCCGCCAGCTAAGCGCAGCCTGCCGGGACGGGTTCTGGGGATTGCTCATTGCGGAACGCTCCGGAGGGCTATTCAATTTCTTCCTCCACAATCCAACTTCTCAATCTGAGAATGTCTGCCGCGCGCGCCACGCCGATGGGTGTAGCCTTAACCATGAGGTGTAATCAGGCTCCTTCAGCCGGCTTGATAATCTGCGGCTTTGCCTTCAAGGCATTGCCAATGTCAAGCTCCATGCGTTTGAGCTCTTCCAGGTGGAGGTTCGCGAGGCTGTTCAAGGCTGCGGTCCCTTGCCGGGTAAGCCGAACGCGCACGAAGCGGCGGTCGCGCCCGCGTTGGTCCTTGCGGACCAGTCCTTTCCGGCCAGCCCTCTGTACAAGTCCCACCACGGCGTTGTGACGTTCCTGCAAAAACTCCGCCAATTCGGTGATGGTTGCCCATCCGCGGCCGGTATATCCTGCGATTCCCAGAAGCAAGAGGTACTGCTGAGGGGTCACGCCGTGCTTGCGAGTGGCCCTTTCGCTAAAGCGAAGAAAACGGCGAAGATTGTAGCGGAACCAGGCAAGCCGACGGAGCACGACAGAGTTCTCAGACGTTTGCTGTGGCCGCGAGGCACGGCGCATCATATTCAGAAATTATATCACAGTGTGATTTAGATTTCTCGGGAAGGGATAGATTCGACCATCGCCCTTTGAGGGTCTTCAACCTGCCGCGCTGGGGGGGGTAAGAGAATTCTCCAGTACGACCAATCGGGTGCGCATGTACCGCAGTTCCACTTCGCCAAGGTTTTCTGCGCAACCCGCGACAATTCGTCTTCCCCGCTCAGTGAGCGTCCGGCGGATCTCTTGGTCGGTGGTGGTGGTGGAGATGTCACCGAGGGCACGCAACAGCCGCAGGCTAACCGCCATGTCCGCTTTCGAATATAGGCGTATCTGCTCAAACGCAGAGTCCAGCATTTGCTCAAAGCCCATCCATGGAATGCTCACGCGAAAGACGCCCGGCGGATCGTAGAGGATGGAATTTGGCACCTCTCTGGAAGCAAAACGGATCAAGATCCGGCTCAACTGGTCCACGCAGCTAATAGCAGTGGTAGGGTCATTTACGGCCGGCGATATTGCTTTCAGCGCGATGTCAACGATCTGCAAGACCCCGAATTCCACATCCTGCTGCAAGGTTCTGGATGGACCGAAGTCGAAGGCTTGGCGAATCTCAGCGCTTGCCTCAGGGGGAAGGCGATCCGCCTTCGAGACCATCAGCAGCGGGATTCCTGCTGGAACGAATTGGCCGACACGCCGGAGGACACGGAGTTTTACCCGGCAGGACTTTGCCAGGACGACGAGCCTCGTGGTGTCGATGAAGCGGATGTAACCGGAGACATCACTCAAGACAGTTGCTTCCCAGATAGTTGACTGAACCGGATCGGGCGCTTCCATGCTGCTCAGCCTTCGGGGCCATGGCATCAGCTCATTGATCATGGCCTCAGTCTCAGACGCGATCCGATCCACGATATGGCTCACGCTGATTGCCCGCGAAATGTGAAAGATGAAGAAGAGCAGCCATGCCACACAGGCGGCGGCTAGCACCATCGCGCCCAGGACCGTGGCAACCGGTGCGAAAGGGGTTGGGAAAGAGCGCGCCGCGGGAAGTGCGGCCATGCAGTACGAGAAGGTGCCGAGGAATATGCCGAGGGTCCATTGGGTCACCCGGTCCCTTGTAAAGCTCACGATAATGCGTGGCGAGAACTGCATGGAGGCCAGGGTGAGTGTCATCAACAGAATGGCGAAGACGATAGACACGACGGTCATAATGGAGGCGGCGATTCCTCCCAGGATGACCTGAGCCATTTGGGGATCAGCGTGCGACGGGAACAGCGCCTTGGGCACCCATGCGCTGATGGCGGGATCGGCCTCCTCCAACGACGAGAGAAGTGTACCGGCGCAACCCAAGATAAGCGCGATAGCCAGCGGACGAATTAGGAAGCCACCACGCAGGTTATATCCCACGCGGCGGAACAATAATCGGAAGCGTTCATTCACGGTTTCATCTGCTCGAC
>Ga0187860_1001929_pt1 | contig 17757 bp, 15 predicted proteins | sample June2016WEW_10_4_FD_132981 | JGI IMG/M metagenome (GOLD analysis project Ga0187860, IMG submission 132981) | Peatland microbial communities from SPRUCE experiment site at the Marcell Experimental Forest, Minnesota, USA - June2016WEW_10_40 | ecosystem: Environmental > Terrestrial > Soil >...
GCCATCCGAGATCGCTCCCGAGGATCTCCAACCCGGAACGGGCCTCGGGCAAGTCGATGCTGAGCTTGCGGCTCGCGCCCCCGTTCGCGCCCTCGCCGGTCCGCAAGTTGGCGTGGAAGGCGACGAGCTTGCCGCGCTCGAACACCGACTGACACATCGCCAGTGGACCTTCCACTGCCGCCTGCACGATGACTTGCCCACCGCTTCGAGGCACGCTGCGCAGCTCGTCGGGCGAGGACACTCGCCACACTCCCCCAGACGCCGTGCCGATCGCATCTTTCACGTACGCGGGGTACCGGTCCCAACCAGCCGATCCGACAGCCCCCGCCGGCTGGGGCAGTCCGAGGCGGTCGAGGGTGGCGAACGCTGAGGCCTTGTCCTGGACAGCGGTGAGCGCGCGGAACGGCGGCACCGCCGTGACGACACGGAGCGCCCGGAGCCGCTCGGGCACCGCCGCCAGCACAGCCACTTGCTCCTGCGTGGGAATCAGCGCGTCGAAACGGCCCGCCTCGTACGCCGCCAACGCCGCGTCGAGCCACCCCAGTGGATCCACCCCGTACGGCGGCACCCTCCGGATCCCGTGGACGTGGCGCGTGAATCGGCACAAGGAGAGGCTGTCCGGCGCGAGCACCTCGACGGTGTGCCCCGCTTCCGACAACCGCGCAGCCGTCTGACGAGCGGTGAGTCCCGAACCGTCGGTCAGAAGGATCCGCATAAGTATATAGTCTATACTAATGACTCAATGGGTCGGCCACCTCGAATCGACCGGGCGGCCGTGCTCGCCACCGCCCTCCGCGTGGCAGACGAGCAGGGCCTCGAAGCCGTCACGATGCAGGCCGTGGCGGAGCGCCTCGCAGTGACACCCATGGCGCTCTACCGCCACGTGACCAACAAGGCCGACCTGCTCGACGGGATGGTCGAGAAGCTGCTGACTGAGTTCCCGTTGCCGCCGGCTGCACTCCCCTGGCCCGAGCGACTTTCCAGCGTGGCCCAGGCGATCCGGCAGTCTGCGCGCCGCCACCCTGGCGTCTTCCCATTGTTGCTGGAACGCCCGGTGGCGACACCGGCGGCCCGCAAGGTCCGAGGCGGTGTCTATGCAGCGCTCCGGGAGGCCGGTGTCCCTCCGGACCAGGTGGCCCGAACAGAGCGGCTGGTTAGTACGGCGGTGTTGGGTTTCGCCGTCAGCGAGGCGGCCGGACGATTCCGGCGTCACTCACGCCGGGTCCTCGATGCCGACTTCGATCGGCTGCAACAGCTGCTCGCCGTGTTCATCGACGCCGAGGCCACCCGGCTGTCACACGTCAGCGTGCCAGCCTCCGCTCACGACGGTCAGGACACCCGAGCCGTCCGGTGACGCTCCGTTCGGACGCCGTGGGCGTCCGCCAGTGCCCGCCGGGCCTCGAGGCGGCCGGCCTGCATGAAGCCGCCCCACTCACCGGTGTTGAGGAACTGCCGGTAGAAGCCCACGCCCCGCACTTTCTCGTACGGCACGGGCTCGATCATCATCACCTCCGTCTCCTGTTCGAGCCGGGCCAGATTTGCCCTGGCCAGCTCGATCTGCTGGCAGGTGCGGACCTGGCTGGCGACGTACAGGATGCTGCCGCGTCGGTCCTGCCAGCCGGAGGCGTCTTCGCCGACGAACCCCGGTGGGTAGAACCCGTTGATCGCCAGCGTCACCTCGCACGGCTCTTCGATGTCGAGCACCGGGCGCACCGGGAAGATGTCGACGATACCGCCGTCGCACCAGTAGACACCGTCGAGGGCAACCGGCTCGATGAACAACGGGAGGGCGACGGCCATGTGCACGGCGCGCGCCACGGGAAGATCAGGGTGAGTGCGGGGGCCGATGTAGTCCAGCCGGTTCTCCTCGATGTTCCAGATCGGGGCGTAGGCGGGAATCGGCATCTCGCCGAGTGTCATGTCGCCCAGCAGCTCCCGGTATGCCTCCTCGATCCGCTCGCCCTTCATGATGCCCGCGAAGCCCTTCGCTCGCTTGGGAACCAGGGACGCAAGCAGTGGCCAGTCGAAGTCGACGTACTCCTCGGGCTTGAGCCCGATGGTGAAGGCGGCGACTTCCTCGGCCGGGATGCCGGCGGCGATCGGGAAGCCGAACAGCGAGGAGCCTGAGCACAGCGAGATCACCGCCGGGCGCACGCCTGCTTCCTCGAGGGCTCGCGCAGCGCCGACGACCGAAGCGAGCGCGCCGCTACCGCCGGTCGACACCAGGGCCACTCGGCGCTCCGCCAGACCGGCCAGCTGCAGCGGCTCGAGCGGGGGGAACGGATGCGGGTCGACTGGCGGACGCCGCTCGAACGGCAGCATGACGATCGCCCGCCGGACGTCTACGAGCAGGCCGGCGTCCTCTCGGACGCCGTCGATCACCTCCCGAGTGCGAGTGATGACGTTGAAGTACTGCCGGAGCCGGAACACGTCTAAAACGTTGCTCAACATGAATCCAGCATTCACTCGCCGGCGGCGCAGGTCCAGGGACCTTCGGCCTTTTTTGTGTGTGCCGATCGTCCCCTGCGCCAGGGCGACCTCGGGGCTCGTGAGCAGTCAGGCGCGGATCACGGCCGGCGAGTCGAGATCCAGCGCGTGCCGCGCGTGGCGGGCCGCCATCGTGAGGAACATCTGGTCGCCTCGCTCCGTGCGCTCGACGAGCATGCTCGCTGCGATCGCCATGATGAGCCCGAGCCAGATCCCACGCCGGTAGTCGTGCCAGCAGCGAGCCCAGTCGTAGCCATGCACACCGCCGGCCACCAGGCCGGCGTGGTAGCCGCGGACGAGGTCTTCCTCGACCGCCCGGCGCTCGGCAGCATGGAGGCCTGCACCGATGAAATAAGCGACGTCCTGCAGAGCCGGACCGTGGGTGCAGGTCTGCCAATCGACCACGGCGACGGGGGCACGGCCGGGGACACGCCCGGAGCTCGGGTCGAACAGGAGGTTGTCGAGCCGGTAGTCGCCGTGGACAATCGACCACGGCTCCGTATCGGCCAACAGGTACGCCTCGAGCTCGGCGAACAGCGCTTCGCCGGCTTCGTGGATGTCGGCCCCGAGGTCCGCGACATAGCGCTCTCGGAACCCGTCCCACAGGCCGGGTAGGAGCATGAGCAGGAACTGCTGGCTGGCCTCGCGATCGCGGTGCAGCCACTCGAGCGAGGCGAGCGACGGATCGTCCCAACGGGGCGCGTGCAGCTTCACGAGCTCATCGATGGCCATCTTGGCCACGTCGGCGGTGCAGCCGGCAAGCTGGTCACCCTGGCGGGCCGGAGCGAGATCCTCCAGCAGCAGGACAAAACCGGCCCCGTCCGCGTCGATGTCGGCATGGAAGACGGTGGGGGTCCGAACCAGCAGCTCGGGAGCGAGCTGCTGGTAGAAACGGACTTCGTTCTCGTAACTCCCCAACGCCTTGGCGGTGGCCCGACTGGTCTCGTCGGCGGAAGGCAACTTGGCGACGACCGTGGCAGGGGCATCGACGGGCCGGTCGTAACCGAGCGCGAGGCGGAAGCAGTCGCACATCTGGCCGGTGCCGAGCGGCGTGAGCCCGACGGTAGTCACCGATGCCGAGTCGAGATGGCCGGACGCCCGCAGCGCGGTTGTCAGCCAGGCCGCCGTGAGTGCCCCGGGGGTCTCCGCCATGGGAACAGCGCCACTCACGACGGGAGGGCCCCATGGACGGTCGTGTCCGGGAAGTAACGGTGGTGGCGGGCACCGGTGACCTCGTAGATGGCGGTGCCCTCCCGGCCGTCGTCGGTCCGGACACGCATCTGGCTGAGCCCTCCCCGGTGGAAGGGCTCGTACGGGCGATCGAACGAACCGGTGGCCTCGACGATGATCCGGCGTCCCCCCTGGAGCGTGAAGGTGCACGTGCCGCTCAATCCGGCGACCGCCTCGCCGTGCTCGCCGTAGGCGGCCGACCCTCCGTCCGGCCCGGTCCATGCAAGATCGTGGTGGAGGTCGATGATGGGAAGGGGCTCGTTGCCGTCGGCACCTGCCCAGCATCCGTCGGTGTAGACGCGGGCACCGTTAGCCAGCTCCCAGTGCCAAACCCCGAGGAAACCATCCTCGAACTGCAGCTGGAGCCACAGCCAGAGGGGACAGCGCCCGTGATCTCGGACCCCCCAGGAGTGATCGCGCTGGCCGATCCACCGGTCGACTTCGTAGACCGTGCCGCCAACGGTGTACGTGCCGGTGTAGATGCCTGATTGGAAGATGTGACACTGATCCCACACCAGGTCGTCCGCTGCTCGCATCGTGCCCCGGCGCAGGCCGTAGGGCTGTGTTCGTCCCCGGAATGTCAGGTCGAGCCCGATCGCTGCCAGTTTCGGGTCCGCCCAGAGGTGCAGCTCCTCGAACGGCCGGATCACCTCGACTCGGGCGCCGCCCACATCGGTCGTGTGCGGGTCGCCGTCGTAAGGCCGGCTCAGGAGCCCGAGGATCGGCTCGCCACTGACCCTGCCCATCTGGAGCGAGTCCATGACCTCACGGGCGGGATAGTGCGCCATGGTGAAGAACACGACGTCTCCAAGGGCGTCCGGCCGGTGCAGCTCGAAGAAGTAGCTCTCGCGCCAGTGAGGGTTCCGGGTGACCACCTCGGGGAGGAGCTCGGGGATCTGATGGACGAAGTGCTCGTCCATCGCGGTCGGTCGTGCCATGTCAGCGCCGCATCCTACGCGGCTGCCGGCGGTGCCTGCCCGTGCCCACGGGCAGCGGGAGCATCGCTGCTACCTGGCAGCCTGCCGTGCGGGATCGGCGGTGTGCGCGCTCATTCGTCGAGGGCAGATGCCACGATGCCGCCGACCTGCTCGATCTCCAACAAGAACCCGTCGTGACCGGACGCAGACTCGATGACCGTGACCGGTCCGGCGTCGGGGAGCAGCTGCGCCAGCTCGTGCTGTAGCTCGAGCGGGTATAGGCGATCCGAGTCCACGCCCGCCACCGTCACCGGGACGCGTACTCCGGCGAGCGCTCGAACCACCCCACCGCGCCCTCGCCCGATGTCGTGGTGGTTCATGGCCTCGCTGAGGACGACGTAGGTATTCGGGTCGAAACGCTCGGTCAACTTGTCCCCGTGGTGCTGCAGGTAGGACTCGATGGCATATCGCCCGCCTTTGAGCGGGTCCTCCGCCGCCTGGGCGCTCCGCCCGAATCGGCTCTGGAACTCGTGGGCGGTGCGGTAGCTCATCTGGCCGATCCCACGGGCGACGGCGAGCCCGTCCACCGGACGGGTCGGTGTGTCGTAGTAGTCGCCGCCGGCAAACGCCGGGTCGGACCGGATGGCGCGAATCTGGAGTGAGCACAGGGCGATCTGGTCCGCCGTGGCCACGGCCCCGACGGCAAGAACGACGGCCCGGCTGACTCGTTCGGGGTAGGCGACGCACCATTCGAGAACTCGCATCCCACCCATTGAGCCGCCGACGACCGCGGCCCACTGCCCGATGCCGAGCTGATCCGCCAGCGCGACCTCGACCGCGACCTGGTCGCGGATGGTCACCACGGGGAAACGCGAGCCATAGGGAGCGCCATCCGGGCCGGGCGACGCCGGGCCGCTCGTCCCCTGGCACCCGCCGAGCACGTTGGGACAGACGACGAAGTACCGGTCGGTGTCGATCGGCGCACCAGGTCCGATCAGACCATCCCACCATCCCGGGGTGAGATGGCCAGGGACTGCCGGACCGGCCGCGTGGGAGTCCCCGGTGAGGGCGTGAAGGACCAGGATGGCGTTGCCCCGGGCAGGGTTGAGCTCACCCCACGTCTCGAAGGCGACGGTTACCTCCGGGAGCCAACCGCCGCCTTCGAGCGCTAAACCCTTGCCACCATCACCGGCGACCGCAACGAACTGGCGCCGGCCGGGATCGTCACCGGGTCGCCAGACGCCGGGCATCGGTCTCCCGGTCACGCTCCCTTGGCGGCGCGAAACCCAGCCTCGAGGTCGGCGAGGATGTCCTCGATCGACTCGAGCCCGACCGAGAGCCGCACGAGGTCGGGGGTCACGCCAGTCGTGGTCTGCTCCGCCTCGGTCAACTGGGAGTGCGTGGTCGACGCTGGGTGGATCGCCAGGCTCCGCACGTCACCGACGTTGGCGAGGTGGCTGAACAGGTCGAGACCTTCGATGAACCTGCGGCCGGCCTCGGCACCACCCACGATCCCGAAGGCGATGATCGAGCCGCCGCCCTTGGGCAGGTAGCGCTGCTGGCGCTCGTGCCACGGGCTGGAGGCCAGGCCCGGGTACGCCACCCACGCCACCTCGTCCCGTGCCTCGAGCCACTCGGCCACGGTGACGGCGTTCTGCACATGTCGCTCCATGCGCAGGCTGAGGGTTTCTAACCCCTGGAGGAACAGGAAGGAGTTGAGGGGAGCGATCGCCGGACCTGTGTCCCGCAAGTACTGCAGGCGGGCCTTCAGGACGAACCGTGCCGGGAAGAGCGCTTCGGGAAGCTGGCCGAACACCAGACCGTGGTAGCTCGGGTCCGGTTCGGTGAACGCCGGGAACCGTCCACTGTTCTCGTAATCGAACGTGCCGCCGTCCACGATGACGCCACCGATGGACGTGCCATGCCCACCGATGAACTTGGTCGCCGAATGCACGACGATGTCGGTGCCGTGGAGCAGCGGCTGAGCCAGGTACGGCGTCGCCAGTGTGTTGTCCACGACGAGCGGGATGTGGTGCTCATGGGCGACCCCAGACACGCCCTCGAAGTCGAGCACGTCGCCCTTGGGATTGCCAAGGGTCTCGGCGAAGAACGCCTTCGTGTTGGGTCGGATGGCGGCACGCCATGCGTCGAGATCGTCCGGGTCCTCGACGAAGCTGACGTCGATCCCGAGTTTCGGCAGGGTGTAGTGGAACAGGTTGTAGGTGCCCCCGTAGAGCGACGCCGAGGACACGATGTGGCCTCCGTTCTCCGCCAGGTTCAAGAGCGTGATGGTCTCGGCCGCCTGGCCGCTCGCCACTGCCAACGCCGCCACGCCGCCTTCCAGCGCGGCGATCCGCTCCTCGAAGACCGCCTGCGTGGGGTTCATGATCCGGGTGTAGATGTTCCCCAGCTCTTGAAGGCCGAAGAGCGCCGCTGCATGAGCCGTGTCCCGGAAGGTGTAGCTGGTGGTCTGGTAGATCGGAACGGCCCGGGCCCCGGTCGTGGGGTCAGGGACTGCACCGGCATGGATTTGGCGGGTCTCGAAGCCCCAATCGGGCATGGCAGTCACTTCCTTGATCAGGTCCCCGGCGTAGTTGCCGAGAAAGGACTTCGCTGTACAGGTCCAATGCTGACAAATTACATCGGTTTAGACAACTAGCAACTCCAGGACCGGAGCGGTCGAGAATCACCGATCCACGTCATCGACTGTGCCCGAGGGTCCCGCTACCTGCGGCGTGCGATCACCACCGGTCTTGCCCATTGCGCCCTACGCTGGCTCCGTTGGCCCTTGGGTGGCAGTCTTGGACCTCAATGATGGGATGATGGGTATCTCGAGCGATCCTTCCGCCGTACCACATCTTCGTCGTGTCGCGCTCCCCGGCGATCGCACGCTGTCGATTCGCGCCATGGTTGTCTCCGATGCCAACGGGCTGCTCGCGTTGTACGCCGGCCTCGACGAGGACGATCTGTACCGGCGCTTCTTCACGGCCCACGCCCCGCCCGAACGCTTCGTCGAGAAGATGACAAAGGTCGCTGAGCGCGGGGGAATCGGACTGGTCGCGACGGTCGACGGGCGGGACGGCACCAGCAAGATCGTGGCCGAGGCGACCTGCGAGCTGCTCCCAGACGGCGACGCGGAGCTCGGCATCACGGTCGCCAAGGACGCGCGGGGTTGGCTCGGGCCGTACCTGCTCGACACCCTTGTCGAGGAGGCGGCCGCCCGCGGGGTGCGGAACCTGCAAGCCGAGGTCCTGGTCGCCAACCGCCAGATGCTGGCGTTGCTGCGCGCCCGGGGTCTCGCGATCATCGACCACGATGCGCAGCCCGCCATCGTCCGCGTCGCCATCGGCACCACCCGACGCGTGCCATCGTGGCCCGGACCGCACGATCGTCCCCGGCTCCTCGTCGAAGTGCGCGGCGGTTGGTGGCGCACCGAGGCAGCCGCTCGCGCAGCTGGGTTTCAGGTGCTCGCGTGCCCTGGGCCGTCGAAGGGCTGGTCTCGCTGTCCGGCGTTGTGCGGCGAACCGTGCCCACTGGCGGCGGGCGCCGACGTCATCGTCGACGCTCAACCGGGCGAGCTCGGTCGGTCGATCGTCGAGGCCCACCGGCACCTCCACCCCTCGGTCCCCGTCTGCATCGAGCTTCCTCCCGAAGAGGGTGATCTCGACGCTGGCCTCCAGCGGATCCCCCGCGGCGCCGATGACGCCGCCGTCATTGGCATCGTGCAGCGCTTGGCAAAGCGGCCCCCCGGCGAAGTCGGTGACCGTCCGGAGGGGGAGCCGAGCTGACGGCACCGCGTGCTGACCTGCGGTGCGTTCCCGGCCGTAGCCCGATGGACCCAACCAGGAGGTGACGTTCGACCCTGGTGCGCCCAGGTCAGTCTGCGTAGGGTCCGACGTGACGCACCCGCGTTGGCACCGAGTTCGCCAGCCGGCACAAGGAGGACCGCGCGATGCCATGGGAGACGATCCACAAGTCCAGCCAGCACCCTGGTCCGGCCCCGAACATGGCCGACTACGACGCCGAACGCGCCGCTTTTGCTTGGGTGGACGCCCGCCGGGCGCTCGACGGCCTGCCTGACGGTAGGGGTCTCAACATCGCCTACGAAGCGGCCGACCGCCACGCGACCGGCCCGATTCGCGAACACGTGGCTCTGCGCTGCCTCGATCGGCATGGGGGGCGCAGCGACGTCACCTATGGTGAGCTGGCCGAGCGCTCCAGCCGGTTTGCCAGCGTCCTCAGCGCGCTCGGCGTCCACCCCGGCGAACGGGTCTTCGTTCTCATGCCGCGCACTGCGGACCTCTACGTCGCCGCTTTGGGGACGCTGAAGCACCGAAGCGTGCTGTGCCCGTTGTTCTCCGCATTCGGGCCCGAGCCCATCCGCCAGCGCCTCGAGCTCGGCACGGGACGCGTGCTCGTGACCACTCCTACGCTCTACCGCCACAAGCTGGCGCCGATCCGGGACCGACTCCCGGAGCTACGCCACGTACTGCTGGCAGGAGAAACGCCCGCGCCGGGAACGACCGGACCCGAGGGGACGCTCGACTTCGACACCTTGCTTGCCGGCGCCGGCTCCCACTACGAGATCGGGTCCACCGATCCTGAGGACATGGCGTTGCTGCACTTCACGAGCGGCACCACCGGCACCCCGAAGGGCGCCGTCCACGTGCACCAGGCGGTCGTGTCGCACTACGCCACCGGGCGCATCGCGCTCGACCTCCACCCCGACGACGTGTTCTGGTGCACGGCCGACCCCGGATGGGTCACGGGGACCTCCTATGGCATCATCTCGCCCCTGGTCCATGGTGTGACGAGCATCGTCGACGAGGGCGACTTCGACGCTGAGCGCTGGTACAGCGTGCTCGAGGCCGAGGGGGTCACGGTCTGGTACACCGCGCCGACCGCCTTGCGCATGCTGATGCAAGCCGGGGCCGAGGCGGCCCAGGCCCACGACCTCAGTCGCCTTCGCTTCGTGGCCAGCGTGGGTGAACCGCTCAACCCCGAGATCGTCGTGTGGGGCAAGGAGACTCTGGGGCTCGCGATCCACGACAACTGGTGGCAGACCGAGACTGGCGGGATCATGGTCGCAAACTATCCCTGCATGGACATCCGTCCTGGCTCGATGGGCCGACCCCTGCCGGGCGTCGAGGCCACGGTGCTCATGCGCGACGAGCACGGCAGGGTTGTCGTGAGTGGCGACGGCACCGCCGTGGAGGCGGCTCCGGGAGTCGAAGGCGAGCTGGCGCTACGACCGGGCTGGCCCTCGATGTTCCGCGGGTATCTCGGCGACGACGAGCGCTACGCCAAGTGCTTCGCCGGAGGGTGGTACGTCAGCGGGGACTTGGCCCGGCGTGATGAGGACGGCTACTTCTGGTTCGTCGGCCGCGGAGACGACGTCATCAAGTCGGCCGGGCACCTTATCGGGCCATTCGAGGTCGAGTCGACCCTCATGGAGCACCCGGCGGTGATCGAGGCCGGCGTGATCGGCAAGCCCGATCCACTCGTGGGGGAGGTGGTGAAGGCGTTAGTCACGTTGCGCACTGGGTACGAGGTGAGCGAAGACCTCCGCTTGGAGTTGCTCGGCTTCGCCCGCAAGCGGCTCGGGGCAGCGGTGGCCCCTCGCGAGATCGCCTTCGACCAGCACCTCCCCCACACCGAAAGCGGCAAGATCATGCGGCGCCTGCTCAAGTCACGCGAGCTCGGTCTGCCCGAGGGCGACACCTCGACCCTTGGGGCGCAACCATGACCGACGCGACAGATGCTCCTGTGGGTGACGCTGTGGTCGCCACGGCCCTCGCTACCGACCGGGACCACGGTGTCCACCTCCTGCACCAGATGCTACGCATCCGCCGCTTCGAGGAGCGTTGCGTCGAGCTTTACAGCCACTCGGCCATCCGTGGTTTCCTCCATCTCGGCATCGGGGAAGAGGCCTGTGCCGTGGGTGTCATGGAGGCGCTGGGGCCTGACGACGCCGTGGTGACCACCTACCGAGAGCACGGTCATGCCCTGGCCCGGGGCATCTCCATGCGCGCAACGATGGCCGAGCTCGAAGGCAAGGTCGAGGGCTGCAGCCGGGGCCGCGGGGGTTCGATGCACCTGTTCGACGCCGCCACCCGTTTCTATGGGGGGAATGCCATCGTGGGTGGTGGCCTGCCGCTTGCGATAGGACTCGCCCTGGCTGACCGCATGCAAGGGCGCCACCGGGTGACTGCCTGCTTCTTCGGCGATGGGGCTGTCGCCGAAGGCGAGTTCCACGAGTCGATGAACCTGGCCGCCCTGTGGCGCCTCCCCGTGCTGTTCTGCTGCGAGAACAACTTCTTCGCGATGGGGACCGCCCTCGACCGCTACGAGTCGGAGACGGACTTGTCCCTCAAAGCAGCGAGCTACCGGATGTCATCGTGGGAGGTCGACGGCATGGACGTGCTCGCCGTGGAGGAGGCCGCCAGGCACGCCTCGGAGGCAGTGCGCGCCGGCGATCCTCACTTCTTGGAGCTGCGCACGTACCGCTTCCGGGCACACTCGATGTACGACTCCGACCGCTACCGCGACAAGGGCGAGATCGACCACTGGAAGCAGCACGACCCCATCCCGGCCCTCGTGGAGCGACTAGCGGCCAGCGGTGCCTTGGCCGATGGCGATCTCGAGCGCATCGAGGCCGAGGTCGGTGCCGAGCTGGAGGACGCCGTCGCCTTCGCGGAGGCCGGCACCCTCGAACCGGTCTCAGACCTGGAGCGGTTCGTGACCTCCGATCCGGCGCCCACCGAGGAGGCACTGTGAGCACGGTCAGCTACCGCGAGGCCATGCGCGAGGCGCTGCGCGAGGCGCTCCGTCGTGACGAGCGGGTGTTCCTCATGGGCGAGGACGTGGGTCGGTACGGCGGCTGCTACGCGGTCAGCCTCGGCCTGCTCGAGGAGTTCGGGCCCGAACGGATCCGCGACACGCCCCTGTCGGAGTCGGCCTTCGTGGGGGCGGGCATCGGTGCTGCCCTCGCCGGCATGCGCCCAATCGTCGAGATCATGACCGTCAACTTCAGCCTGCTGGCTCTCGACCAGATCGTGAACAACGCGGCGACGCTCCTCTACATGTCGGGTGGACAGTTCAACGTCCCGCTCGTGATCCGCATGACCACCGGTGCCGGCCGCCAGCTCGCCGCCCAGCACTCCCACAGCCTCGAAGGCTGGTACACACACATCCCCGGGATCCGTGTCTTGGCCCCCGCCACCGTGGAGGACGCCCGCGGGATGCTGTGGCCGGCACTGTGTGACCCTGACCCGGTGCTCATCTTCGAGCACGGCACGCTCTACAACACAGAGGGCGAGCTGGCCGACGACAGTGCGGTCGACATCACCACCGCCGCCATACGCCGCCCGGGTGAGGACGTCACGATCATCGCCTACGGGGGCACGCTTCGCACAGCGCTCGGCGCCGCCGAACAGCTGGCGGGCGAGGGTGTGGCGGCCGAGGTGATCGACCTGCGTTGTCTGCGGCCGCTGGATAGCGCGACCATCGTGTCGTCGGCGGCCCGCACACACAGGGCGGTGGTCGTCGACGAGGGGTGGCGCACTGGCAGCCTGTCGGCTGAGGTGAGCGCTCGCATCACCGAGGAGGCGTTCTACGACCTCGACGCTCCCGTGGCCCGGGTGTGCAGCGCCGAGGTGCCGATGCCCTACGCCAAGCACCTCGAGGACGAGGCCGTCCCCCAGGTGGCCGACGTTGTAGCCGCCGTGCAGAGCCTGGGGGGTTGAGTGGGCGACTTCACCATGCCCTCGCTCGGCGCCGACATGGAATTCGGCACCGTCTCGCAGTGGCTCGTCAAGGCCGGCGACGAAGTGCACCGCGGCGACGTCGTTGCCGTCGTCGAGACCGAGAAGTCGACCATCGAGGTGGAGATCTTCGAAAGCGGCGTCATCGACGAGCTCGTTGTGCACGAGGGTGAGCAGGTTCCCGTGGGTGCCGTACTCGCCCATCTCACCGCTCGGGCGCCTGCGGCGGTCCCCGGAGCGCCGCCTGGCCCACCGGCACGCCCCGAAACCCGCGCCCGCCCGGCGGACACTGGCCAAGTTCCCGGAGCGCCGGCTCCTGGCCCGCCGACCGTTTACTCCCCTGTCACGCGTCATCTGGCCGAACGGCTCGGTGTCGACCTGGCGACGCTGTCCGGGAGTGGGCCAAGCGGCGCCGTGACCCGGGCCGACGTGGAGCGGGCGGCAAGCCGGAAGACGGACAAGGCGCCCCGCCCAGGCCAGGCTGGTCGTGGGACGAGCACCGTCGCAGCCGAAGGTCGTCATCCGGCCGAACCGGAGGTGCAGCCCGGGTCCCTGGCCTCCGACCGCGTGCGCTCCTCGCCCCTTGCCCGGCGACTGGCGGCAGACCTCGGGGTCGATCTGTCAGCCCTTCAAGGGACCGGTCCACGCAAGTCGGTGATCGAGCACGACGTGCGTCTCGCCGCTGCCACGACCGCCCCGGAGGCGACGGTGGCCGCGCCGGTACCGGAGGCGGGGGCACCGGCGGCGGAGCCGGAGGCCAGGGCGGCGGCCATTGTGGCGGCGGCCCAGGACCGACAAGCCACGATGCGGCGGGCGATCGGCGCGCTTATGGCACGCTCCAAGCGCGAGATCCCCCACTACTACCTGAGCACCACCATCGACCTGAGCACTGCCGTCTCCTGGCTCGAGCAAGCGAACCTTGACCGCCCGGTGACCAGCCGCCTCGTCCTACCCGTCCTCATGCTGAAAGCCACCGCCCGCGCCGTGGCACGCGTGCCGGAGATGAACGGGTTCATGATTGAGGACGCCTTCGTTCCGAGCGAGCCGGTCCACGTAGGGGTGGCCATCTCCCTGCGCACCGGTGGCGTCATCGCGCCCGCCATCCACGACGCCGACCGGCTCCCCCTCGACGAGCTGATGGCGCAGCTCAAGGACCTCGTGGGCCGGGCGCGCGCCGGCGTGCTGCGCAGCTCGGAGATGAGCGACCCGACCATCACGGTCTCCAATCTCGGCGAGCTTGGGGTGGAGGCAGTGTTCGGTGTGATCTACCCCCCACAGGTCGCCCTGGTCGGCTTCGGACGCGTGGCGGAGCAACCCTGGGCGCAAGGGGGCATGCTCGGGGTCCGGCCGTGCGTCACCGCGACGCTGTCCGCCGACCACCGGGTGAGCGACGGCCACCGGGGCGGCCGCTTTCTCTCCGAGATCGACCGTCTACTCCAGGAGCCCGAGAAGCTATGACCAATGACGACGCACGCCAACTGATCCGCTCGGTCCTGCGCCAAGTCGCGCCGGAGGCCGACCTCGATGACGTCGGAGCAGGCGAGACGCTGCAGGAAGCGCTCGATCTCGACTCGATCGACTTCCTCAATCTTGTCGTCGGGCTGCATGAGAAGACTGGCCTCGAAATTCCCGAGCGGGACTACCCGAAGCTGTCGACCGTCGAGGGGTGCGTCGCTTACCTGACCCAGGCGGGCTGACGCAGCGTCGATGCGGATCGGCTGAGCCACCGCAGCGCGCCATCGACATATCGCCGGCTCAGGTCGAGCGTGCAGAAGCCCATCGAGGCTGCGCCCTCAGGGCATCGCCTCAGCGTGATCGCGCTGGCTGCGCCGGGCAAGGAGCAGGTGGTAGAGGAGAAGCAGTTGCACCACCGCGAGGGGTTCGCTCCGCTCGCCCGAGCGGATCACGCCCAAGCCCTCGGGTAGTTCCTCATCGATGCCGAGAGTCCCCCAGATCGTCTCCTCGACTCGGCGGATCACCGCCCGCGAGGCGTAGGAATGGATGTGGAGGGCGTCGACAGGCTTGCCGTCGTCGTCACGAGCCAGCTTGAGGTGAATCGCCTCGCGCATGTCATCGGTGAGCAGGGCCGACAGGTCAGGGTGGGGGGCTGTCGGCCGCAGCAGCACCGTCGCGCTGAGGGGGCCTTGCTCAGACTCGTGGCGCTCCGCGATCGGGGCGAACCGGACGACGATGTCAGCCCAGCGCCGTTGGGGTCGGATGAAGGCAGCCGACTCGGGCTCCCGCAGCTCGAGGTCGGCGATCACCTGCTCGGGCGTGTAACTGCGGTCCCGGGTGTCGCGCGCCACCTTCCACGCTCGCCGGATGTTCTCGGGCGGGTCGAGGAAGACCTTGAGGTCGAAGCATGCCCGGGACAACGGGCTGTAGAGCGGGAAGAGCCCCTCGACGAGGACGAACTCCTTCGGCTCGACGAGCACGGGCCGCTCGAGGGTCCCGTGCCGGTGGTTGTAGACCGGCTTCAGGATCGGCTCACCGAGGGCGAGCAGCTGGAGGTGCTGCTCCATGATCTCGAGATAGTTGCAGGAGGGGTGGAGCGGCGTGAAGGGGAGCGATTTGCGCTCGGACCGGTCATAGCGGTGGTAGTCGTCGGTGCACATCGACTGGTTGCGGTCTTCGCCGAGCGCCTCGACGAGGCCCCCGGTGAGGGTGGTCTTCCCGGACGCGCTGTCGCCGGCGATGGCGAGCATCACCGGTCGGTTCGCGCCACCCTCGGCGCGGCGCATGATCATGCGTTTCGGACTCATAGCTTGGCCCCTCTGGCAGGGTTGCCGACCTCCTCCAGACCAGCTGCCAGCGCCCGGTCCTTGGCGGCCCGTTCGGCTGGCACCTGCGGCTGGCCGGACCGGCGCGACGGTGTTCAGTCCCAACGCTACGCCCGAACGCCGTGGGCTGCCTCACCCGAGCGAGGGAGCGGGGGGGTGAGCAACACCGATGCCCGCCGTCGAGACACCCGGTCGTAAGCTTGGGCCATGGAGGCGATGCCGTCGGCGAGTCGCCCCATCCGGTTGCTCCTCGTCGACGACCACACCATCGTGCTCGAGGGCCTCACCGCCATGCTTCGCCCGTACGACGAGTCGGTCACCGTCGTCGCGAGCACCACCGATCCGGCCGAGGCTTGCCGGCTCGCCGCGGAGGCCAAGCCCGACGTCGCCCTCGTCGACCTGCGCATGGGAGCGACGACGGGGCTCGAGCTCTGCGAGCAGCTGCTCCGAGTCGCCCCGGCGACGAAGATCGTCTTCCTCACCGTGTACGACGACGAGCAGTATCTCTTCGAAGCGCTGCGTGCCGGTGCCTCCGGCTACCTCACGAAGCAGATCACTGCCGAAGAGCTGCTGAACCACCTCGCCCGTGTGCTCGCCGGCGAGATCGTCGTCGACCCGGCGCTCGCCGGAAGGGTCGCCCTCTCGGCCGCCCGGCTGCAACGCGGGGAGTTCTGGCCCGGAGCCCGTCTCGGCCTCAGCCGGCGCGAGAGCGAGGTGCTCGAGCTCCTCGTCCGGGGGGCCTCGAACAAGGAGATCGCGTCCCGCCTTGTCCTCGGCGAGGAGACAGTGAAGACCCACGTGAGAGCGATCCTGCGCAAGCTCGACGTGTCGGACCGGGCCCAAGCAGTCGGCGCTGCGCTGCGAGAAGGGATCTTCCGCTGACGCCGAAGCACTCCTCCCCGATGGCCGACACGGCCTGGGCGCTCCTCCTTCGTCAGATCATCGATCTGGGGGCCGAGGAACGGAACCTTCGTACCGCGCTGCGCAAGGTGGCCGAGTTCGTGATCACCTCCACCGGCGCCGATGCATGCTTCGTGCACGTGGTTGACCGGGACGCTGAGGAGCTGCTCCTCATGGGCGCCGCCCCTGCTGAGTTCGATGAGGTGGCCGGAACCATCCGCCTGCGGCTCGGAGAGGGGCTCGCCGGCTGGGTCGCCCGCTACGGCGAGGCGACCACCGTCGACAACAAGTGGGAGGACTCCCGCTACCGCTACATCCCAGCTCTCCGGGGTGAGGAGTTCCGCTCGATGGCGTCGGTCCCACTGCGCCGGCCCGCAGGGGTCGTCGGCGTGCTCAACGTGCACTCGCGCGTCGACCACTACTTCGGCGAGGACGACATAGCGAGGCTCCGTGAAGTAGCGAGCCTCCTCGCCGGCATCGTCGAGAACGCCGTGCTCTACGATCGGCTGGCCACACGCGAGGCGGCGCTCGAGCGATCGGCCGCCGACATGATCGAGCTGCAGGAGCTGGATCGCCGGCGCATCGCTGCTGACATCCACGACGGCATCAGCCAGCGGCTCGTCTCCGCCTACTACCATTTGCAAGCCGCAAGGACTCTCTCCGGCGACGACGCCGTGACGAGCCAGGTGGTGACGGCGGAATCACTCGTCTCCGACGCGCTGGCTGAGGCCCGGAGGGCGATCGTCGGGCTCCGTCCCGTCGTCCTGGACGATCTCGGTCTCGGCGCCGCGCTCACGAGCCTGGCGACGTCCCTCGGAGGATCGGCCGAGGTCGAGGTCGAGGTCGACCTCGACGACTGCAGGCTGGCCCCCCATGTCGAGACGGCGCTCTACCGGATCGCCCAGGAGGCGCTGCAGAACGTGGTCAAGCACGCGAACGCCGAACGGGTCGTCGTCACGCTGCGGGACGACGGCGAGACCGTCGAGCTCTCGGTGACCGATGACGGCGTCGGCTACGAGGCCGGTCTCGAGCGGTCACTCGCCTCCTACGGGTTGCCGGGTATGCGCGAGCGCGCTGCCCTCATCGGCGCGCAGCTCCAGATCCGCTCCTCGCCGGGCAACGGCACCACGGTGGTCGTGCGGGCGCCGGCCGCCGCCGGAGGCGACTCGGAGCACGACCGAGCTGCGACGCTCACGCTGAGCGACCGAGCACCCGGCGACCCTCGCTCGTAAGGTCGAAACCCGGCTCGGAACTGGCCATTGAGGCGACGAGGAGGCGCGCCGTCGGGCTGAGGGGCTGGGTCCCATGGCAGACGAGGTGCCACGGGCGCTCGATGGGGGTGCCGGGGCAGTCCCAGACGCTGATCGTGCCCTCCGCCAGCCGGTCCGCCACGGCGTAACGCGAGATCAGGGCAACGCCGAGCCCGGCAGCGACCGCCTGCTCCACTGCGCCGTTCGAGCCGAGGATCATCGTGGGCGGATCGATGGCGAGCCGGCGCAGCAGCTCGTCAGTCGCTTCACGAGTTCCCGACCCCTCCTCCCGCAGCAGCCACGTCTCGTCCCCAAGTTGCCGCGTCGGCACCGGCGGGTCCCCAGGACCCCGAGGCGGCCCGGCGACGATCAGGGTGTTGGCCGCCTGGGCGAGGACTCGCGCCCCGAGCGCGGTGGGCGGGCGGCCGGC
>Ga0187860_1001930_pt1 | contig 17756 bp, 18 predicted proteins | sample June2016WEW_10_4_FD_132981 | JGI IMG/M metagenome (GOLD analysis project Ga0187860, IMG submission 132981) | Peatland microbial communities from SPRUCE experiment site at the Marcell Experimental Forest, Minnesota, USA - June2016WEW_10_40 | ecosystem: Environmental > Terrestrial > Soil >...
GATCTGTTCCCCGGAGGAGTAATCCAGCTCTGGGATTCCATTGCCAACGGGTATTGGCACGCGCGCCGCCTGACATTCCTGATGGGCGGCACCTACCACAAGCTGGAATGGCTGCGCATGGTGAGGGATGTGGTCTTCCTCTTCGCCGGCGCCCTGCCCATCACGCTCGACGCGTTGCGCAGTATTTGGAAAAGGGATCTCTCTCCCACGCCGTAAAGGCTGCACCCCACCGGATCCCCTGTCCTTCGCCAAAGCTTAATCCGCGCTAATAAAAGTTTGAGCCGCACGAAGTTTGGCCTTGGATTGGAGATCCGCGTTTATAGCGTTTGAGACCCTCGGCAAGCAGAAACTTCAGGCGCTTGACTCTCCAGTTAGACGGAACCTCACCGATCCACGCTTAGGTGATCCTGAGGCGATTGAATACGGGGACATTGACAATATCCGCTGAGTGTTTCTCAGATCACAATGAATGGGCGTTCGTCGAAATCGAATCGCGGCTCCGCCTCATCCTCCTGCCGGTCTATTCAGCCACAACAGAAGCCTGACAGACTGATCACAACCCGCATGTGACTAATCTCACGGCGGATGCCCAGCGTATTTCAGGAGGTGCGGCGGACGTGCGCGTCAGCGTTCTTCGCCAGAGCGGCGAACCTCGGAATTCACCCGGTCAACGAACAGATAGAGTCCGAGGCGGCAGCCTCCTCCCCCACGCTGACTAAGCCGCGTGGCAGGTGCTGGCTCCCCCACAGACCATCTCCAATATCCGCCCGGCCAACTGCTCGAAACCATGGTGAACGTCAATGCCAATTTCAGACTCGTGCCGCTCAAATTGCGCCGACAATTCTTCCTGCTCGCCAGCGCTCAGTAGTTTCTCGGTCATCGGGAAGAGCAGGTAATCCTCTTTCCAGATATGTGCCGGATAGAGCTCAATGAGCTTTCGGAGGGCGCCAATTAGCGCCTCCCTGCCTGCGCCGGGGGCGCGTATGTAGGTTTCGGATGTAAGCTTAAGATTGGCTATCAGACTGCGACTCTTCTCGTGTTCGTGCAGAAGAACTGCCAAGGGGCAGCCGCTCGGTGGTACGCCCTTCCTCTCCAGAAGCTTGAACAGGTACTTTTCTTCTTTCCCGTGGTGGCACGTGTCGCCAAAGGTCTGCATGAACTCGGATAGGTCCGTCAGCACCGCAGCATCGATCTTCGCGCCGGATTCGAGTTTCTCTGTGAGCACGGCCATCGCGCCGACCACCTGCTGGATGATGTGGTGTTCGTGTTCTAATTCCTCTGTTGGTCTTCTTCTCGTCATCTGACTACTCCTTTCAATGCCTCTGCAACGATCACGGGCGGTTGTAGTGCTTCGCATTGATTTCGGTGAATTGCTTCCATTTTTCGGGCAAATCATCGAGAGCGAAGATCGCGGATACCGGGCAAACCGGCACACAAGCTCCACAATCGATGCATTCGACCGGGTCGATGTACAGCTGAGTTTCTGTGGCAAAATCCTCTTCGTTCTTTCTTGGATGAATACAATCGACAGGACATGCATCTACGCAGGCCGTATCTTTTGTTCCAATGCAGGGTTCGGCGATCACGTAAGCCATGAGAATGGAGCCCTCCTATTTCAGCCTGCTTCGCGTAGCACAACATGCACCGACGAAAGTCACACGCCTGCTCATTGATTCACGTGGGCCTGAGCGTTCTGCACGACAGCCACATAACCACGAGGTCCCAGTATCGGTTCGACCGTTAATCCGCGTGCGGACTCAAAGCTCAAGGTCTTGGTCAAGCTGCAGTTGTCACACAGCCAGAAGAACACCGAAGCGCCGCCGGACTTCACGCTGCAAACGGTGTCGGGCACATCCCGGCAGGGTTCAGAGGGTGATTTCACCTCAAATCGGAACAACTTGCCGTGCCCCAACCGATGGAAAGGAACGGAGCATGCAGGGTTCGCACATTTTGTAGTCATTGGCCGCCCCTCTTTTGAGTCTGCATCTTTCACCTACTATTTCCGCACTCCGAATGGATTTCTCCAATAGTCCATTCGTACTCTGGGAGGGGATTTCTGTAACAGTGGGCCGGAAGCAGTGGACTAGAAGCAATGCAGAGCCAGCTTCGCCGGGGTGGGATCCGCGACAGGAAGTTAGCATGGTCGCGACTGTCAAGCCGCGGATTTGCGACTGGTCACCCGGCGTTTTCTTCCGAGCTTCATTCCGACGTAATCGCGCAGAGCGACCGCATTGTTGTGCTCACGGTCGTGAGAACTGTAGACAAGTGTGACCGCCCCTCCGCGTGCAGCCTTCAGGATCGGATCGCACACTTCCGGATGTCGTTCCAGTTCGGCTCGATAAAGCTGCCGAAACTCTTCCCATTTCTTGGGATCATGGCCGAACCACTGGCGCAGTTCGGTACTGGGCGCAACGTCCTTCAGCCAGGCATCGAGATGGAGAGAGGCTTTCTTCACGCCCCGCGGCCACAATCTCTCCACGAGGAAGCGTTGACCATCCTCCCGAGAAGCCGGTTCGTACGCACGTTTCAGCTTGATCATCCCGCCTCCTCCTCCCTTGTCCACGGTCAATTAGTCGTCTCTCGGCCACTCCGCCTGCGTACATTCCGGGCACTGGCTATTGATATAATCGAGCCAAGATATCACCTCGGAGGCATTGGGAAGACTGTCCCCTTCACCCGTACGCCACTCTGCAAACACCTCCAGAAACCGGTCGGTCACGTAAAGTGCCGCAGCGGGGACCGCCCGGGGATCGAGTGCTCCGAACGCTTTATGGACTTGCAGGTCCTCGTCAGCTAAAACCGGAAATGGCTGTTTTGCCTGAAGCCTGGTCGCTTCCGCCCGCTCTCGAGAACACCCCAGGACTAGCAACACCTCGGCATCCGCCTCTCGAATTTCCAGAGTAGCGCTGCACGAGTTCCGAGAGACATTTCTTCTCGGTTATCTGGCTGGGATCTCCGGCGAAGATCAATACCAAGCTGAAGTGACCACGGTAGTCCTGAAGGCTGATTCGCTTGCCATCCGTGGACGGTAACGTGAAGTCGTGTACCACCTGCCCACGAGTGGGATAGCGGTGCGCTGGCGTAATCTTGGCGCTGCCAACTTCCGCCTGCAGCATGAATAAGCCCTTTCCGCCAACCAGTCGCATTTTATTCACTGTGACACCCATCTTTCAAAGCCTGTGCCAAAATGTAGCATCATCTTCGGAACAGGTCTCCGATGGTCTGCTTCATCACTTGGCCATAGACGTTTGAGATGGAGTTTGTTAGAGGTATGTTCTTGGGACAAATCTGAACGCAGTTCTGCGCATAGCTGCACTCGTGGATTCCCCCATCGCCGGTCATGGCATGCAACCGCTCCCGTTTCAGGGACGCTCCTGTGGGGTGCTGGTTGAAGAGCCGCACCTGGTTAATGACGGCCGCCCCCACAAAGCCCGTCGCCATCGTGAACTGTGGGCAAACTTCCATACAGAGACAGCAGGACATGCAGCGGGACATGGGATAGGCCTGCTCTTGGTCTTCAGCAGAGATCCTTGGGCCCGAGCCGAGATCGTACGTCCCGTCTATCGGGACCCACGCTTTGACCCGCTTGAGATTCTCAAACAACACACTGCGATCCACCGCCAAGTCACAAATGACGGGGAATCGCGACAAGGGTTCCAGGCGAATGGGGTGCTTGAGCTTGTCTACAAGACAAGAACAAGCCATAGCAGCCTTGCCGTTGATCAGCATTGCACAGGACCCACAAACCTCCTCCAGGCAGTTGGAGTCATAGGTAATGGGTGTTGTGGGCTTCCCGGCTCGGTCCACCGGATTCATAGCAATGTCCATCAGACCGCAGATGACATTCATACCCGGCCGCCATTTCAAATCAAATTTCTCCCAGAAGGGCTCCGATTGCGGAGTGGCTTGCCGTCGAATGATGAAGAGCACAGTCCTGTCGGTCATGGCCACTCTCGCTTCACTTCAACTGTGGAGCTTAACGCATCAGCACCATGTGGACTCCCGCAGGCCTCTTGTTGGAGTGCTGATTGGAGAATGTTGGAGGCCTCAACGGCCAAATCGCCCGCTTGCTGTCGCAGGTCAGGGCGATACCAGAAGTCAGGAAGGTTCACAATTTTCTCGCACGCCTCTCTCAGTTCCACCCAGCGTGGTGGCAACTTATGAGCCCGGGCAAACGCTTCCAGGGTCATTCCACTGCCTCGGTTCGGAGAGAAGTTCACCATTGCTGTCCTCTCGTTCATTTGGCAATACAAGACGACTTTCCATCACGTCTTCAAGCACTCGACAATAACGACCTAATGTGCCTGAGGAAAACAGGTCATCTTGCGAGGGAACGATCAACTGACCCTCGCTAGCCGAATCGCGAGATGCAGTTTGATTGGACTCCGCCGCCTCTTTCTGACTCGAACAATCAACGTGGGGCGAGCAGTAGCTTGGAACCAGGCGGCGGATCTCATCCAACACTGCGTTCGGATCAAAGGGCCCCATCCGCGGTTCCAAATTCTGTCTTTGCATCCACACCGCCTGACGATCCACCTCTCCAGACTGAACCCCTCGCGACTGCCCGGTGTCGGCACGGACACCTTGTCCGCGCGTGACGAGCTTTCCTATCGGGCAGCCCATGTCGTGGGCCAGGCGAGCTATTATCTCCAGGTCACTCTTCGGGCCAACCACTTCTGCGGCTTTTCTCAATCTCTGGAGATCACCGCAGGTGTTCGTAAAGGTTCCGGACTTCTCATAAGCACCTGTGGCAGGAAGCACAACATCCGCCAGTTGAGCCGTCTCCGTCAAGAACAGATCTTGCACTACCAAGAACGGTGCCTGCAGGACAAATGGGTCGATGTGGTAGCGGGCGACGGGATTCGAACCAACGACATACAACGCCTTCAGCCTGCCCTCTTTCGCTGCTTCTATCATCTGCAGGAGATTGAGTCCTGGCTGCGTGGGGAACCCTGCGTCCCAAGCTTCGCGAAATGCTGCGCCCTCCGAAAGCGGTGTGTATCCAGGCAACAGATCTGGGTAGAGCCCCATATCGGCAGCGCCGCGTGAGTTCGCGTAGTCACCCAGACAAACCAACTTGCCATCGGGAATTGCAGCACAACACCGCACAAGCGCAGCGATGTCTTTCCCACGCAACTCCGAGCCGAAAATAATGACGAGATTCTTCTCTGTCTGCAGTTTCTCTCTCAGAGCGATGAGTTTGTCCCGACCAGATTGGTCCGTAGTGCACTGTTCCCGAGCACTATCGTCTCCAGCCAGGAAAGCCACTGCCTTGCCTTCGCAGCCCTCATCGACCTGCACGAACTGCGTTGCTTGTCGCGTCAACTTGATCGAACGTGCATTGATCAGATACAGCCGGGCGTGGTGCAGGCGCACATTGTTCCGGATCCGCCACGCCAATAGCGAATGTTGATATGTGGGATCGCTTCCGATGAGCAGGATGGCGGGAGCGTTGAAAACATCTTTCATGCTGGCCGTGGTGTGTGGTTTGCCCGCCAGTACGCGGGAGAGAGTTGGGAAATCTGCTGTCCGATGATGATCGATATTGTTGGTGTGGAAAACGATCCGTGCAACTTTCTGCAGCAAGTAGCTCTCTTCGTTGGTCGTGCGCGTCGAACCAATCACTCCGATTGAGTCGCCGCCGAAAGTCTCCCGCACTTCGCGGAAACGTCCAGCGACGGTCGACAGAGCGTTTTCCCAGGAAGCGGGAAGGAGCCGGCCATTCTTGCGGATTAGCGGTTGCTTGAGCCGTTCCGGATGGGCAGTGAAATCGAACGCATAGCGCCCCTTGATGCACAGAAAATCGCCATTGATGCCGTTCTTGTCCCTGTTTGAGCCGCGGACGATCTCCATGCCAGTCTCGCTGGGGCGCACGCCCAAGGTCGTCGTGCAGCCGTCGCCGCAGTGCGTGCAGATGGTTGCCACATGCTTCATCTCCCAGGGACGTGTCTTGTAGCGGTATGGACCAGACGTCAGTGCCCCGACGGGACAGATGTCGATACACATGCCGCACTCTTCACATTCAAGGTAGTCGCCCTTGTTGGGAACAATCAGCTGAGATGAATTGCGATTGGCAATCCCAAGAGCCCAGACATCCATGCCCTCCCCGCAGACGCGCACGCAGCGGTAGCACATGATGCACCGCGGCCGGTCAAAGTAAACGACTGGAGACCACTGCTGCTCGTCTTTGTGGTTCTTGGGATCAATCAGCTTGGACTCTCCTGGTCCGTAACTCAGGGTTGCATCCTGCAGTTCGCACTGACCGCCCGCATCGCATACTGGGCAGTCCAAGGGATGGTTCTGCAGCACAAATTCCAGCATGGCTTTGCGAGCCTGCTTGACCGTGTCACTTTGGGTCGTAACCACCATCCCCTCACTGATGAACGTGGTGCAGGCCGTCTGCAGCTTGGGCATCTTTGCAATTTCCACGAGGCACATCCGACAGGCGCCCTGCAGCGATAAGCCTGGGTAGTAGCAAAAGGATGGGATCTCGATCCCGGCACTCTTGCAAGCCTCGATCAATAGTGTTCCGGAAGGTTGAGTTATCTTCTTCCCGTCCACCGTTATGTTTATGTCCGCCATAGCCAACCTGCATCAATTCCGCGCACGAAGGCGCAACTCAACTCGCATCATGCCGCTCTTCCGTTGTGCCTCCCGGCCAGGATATCGTAATCAGAAAAGCACTCTCCTCTACCGCTTCGACATCGTGAGGTATGCCGTGGTCGAGCGCCAGCAATTCCCCGGCGGGAAGTTCGATCTTCTGATCGGGCAGATGGATGCGAATCTTTCCTTGCAACGAATGGATCGAGATTCTGGCATCGGCATGGTGCTCCTTCATCTGCGTGTTGGCCTTCATGAGGACTAGGACGATCCGGAAGTCTGGATACTTGGCGAGCGTCTTGGAACTACGCCCGGTTTCTCGCTGCCACGAGTCCTCACTCCGGAGCTGCCGGAGTTCCTCCGACAGATTGAATCGTAGGAGTGGGTTGGCTAGATGGGGCAACCTGTTTAGAGCCTTACTACCCTCACCAGTCTTATGGGTCGTTAGATCTCTCGCCATTGTCTTTTCCTCCTCCGACTGAGACCGTTCGTATATTTCGCCTCACGATGTACGCAACAAGTACGCTTCAATCGGTAACCGCTGCCCAGTGATATATGGGAGCTAGGTTTCTCCCTTCGAAAGGCAGGGCTGCAACACAAATCTGACTTACCATGAACCGCTGGACCCCAATTTGGTAACGAACAAAAGTGTGCGTCTTGGGCCTATGAGCGGATCATGGTCAGGATCATCTTGAAACGTGTGGTCGCCTTGACCGCATGCGGCTGTTCAGCCGGCAACAGGACGACTTCGCTTGCTTTCACGATTAGCGGCTTGCCAGCAACTGTAACCTCTGCTTCTCCTTCAATGGCCTGCACGAGCGCATCGAACGGAGCGGTGTGCTCGCTCAGTCCCTGCCCTTCGTCGAACGCGAACACCGTGACATTCCCCTTCTCCCGTTTAAGGATGACCCGGCTCACAATGGATCCCTCCTGATAATTGACCAAATCCAGCAAGGGCAAAGCTTGTGCTCCGGCAATCTCTGAACCTGTTGTGATTGTTGAACTCATTTTGTATCTCCTATCCTCATTCCGTTGAAAAGACTCCTTACAGTTTCTCAGCCAGCAGCAGGCCAAACGAGTTTGCGCTCATCGTGCCGGCTGCGGAAATGGCGCAGTAAGCAATTTCGTACGATTCGTCTTCGCCACGTTCATGGTGCGCCACAACTCGATTCCCCACCACAGCAATGCGGTCAATTCGACGAAACCAGTGACCCCAACTAGCGGATAAGCGACATTGGGCGCGAAGTCTGTGAGCACCTGCAACAGCACGCGGCCTGCACAGCCGACGTTAAAGAGAAGAAAAGGAGCCCACAGCGAGTTCATTCGCTTCGCGTCGATCCCCGCCAGGATGGGCACCACTCGGGACGAAACTCCCAGGATCATCATGCTGATGAAACCCACGGTGAATGCGTGCCGGTGGGAGCCCATATACGTGTGAGCAAACACCTGGTGTGTCAGCGCTCCGTACAGTGGGAAAAACGGCATCATGCCGCAAGAGATCAGCAACCAGACGTACGCTGCGCGAATGAACTTGAAGGTACGATCCGGCTGAGATGGCGTTCGGAACACACCAATCTGGTTTGCCAGCAATACGGCCCAAATCGGCATGAGCAAGTAGGCAAATTCGAGACCGATTGCGAAATAGAATTTGTGGGTCGTGAGTAGCAGCACATAGCTGACCATGTTTAGAATCAGGCTGCCATTGATCAACCAAAAGATTATTGTCTGGCGATCATGTGCGGGCTTCGCGAGACCGTACACCTGCGGCACAAAGCGCTGGCTAACCCCAGCGATGATCAGCGCAGCGAAGCCCAGCAGTTGGATGTCCCGCAACGGGCCGTCGATGAGCGCGATGCGCATGATCAAACCATGTTCCGAATGGGCCGTGGCTTTAGCGAAAAAGAACACTGCTTCCAAGATTGTGCCCAGCAAGAACCAAATGAACGAGCTGGCAATGAACTTTTCGTACGGGTTGTGCGGCTCGATCGACTGCCGCGCCGTCCGATACAACACCAACATGAAGAGCACGACGGCAGTAATTTCGGATACTCCGGATGCCGCACCCAGCGCGAATGAAGCCAAGGTAGGCAGCAGCATATCGGCAAGCATCCCAGCAACGATCCCTGCAGCCAGCAGATAGAAGCTAAGGTTCGCCAGACCCGGCCGCCAGAGCGTGGTGTTCTTGAAGCGCGGAAAGGACTGGTAAGCGAAGCCCATCACAAACATCCCTACCCAGCCGAAGATCATGGCGTGCGCGTGCGCGTGGATCGAAGACAGGAGGCGCAACTGCACGAAACTCTTTCCAAGCGCGATCTGAAGCAAGTTGATTGCGCCCCACAAGCAGCCGACGGTCAGCATGATCGCTACACCAGCTTTGAAGAAGCGGCGATAGATGTAGTCCTGCAAGGTCTCCTTGTACACATAGGGCTGGGAAGATGGACTCTCTAGCTCAGTGTTGATCTCGCGCAGCAGTTCATCCACGTTCGCCTGATGGACCGCGGCGAAGAACGCCAACGGCTCACTGGGACCATGGTCGCCGCCGCAGCCCTTCAGTCCGTGGCGATCAAAGATGCGTCGCGCGTTCGGACAGAGCTTCACGATCTCTGCCACGCTTGTGTTTCCGGTGATCTTGTTCATGGTTTCCCTACCCTTTTCCCAGACTGTAAAGATCATAGGAGCCGGCCAAAATTGCGACGATGACTTATGTCACGGTTCCCAAACCGACCGGCAAGGCGGGGCTTGGTCGTTCAAAGACTTCCTTTCGCAGACGCCCGCACCCCCACCCCCAGCATTCACTGGACGACCACCACACCCTTCATGCCGTTGGCTTCATGCAGCGTACAGACGTAGCGGTACACCCCAGGAGCTGTAAAGACACGCGCGAAGGTCTGGCCCGGTTGCATCAATCCTGAATCGAATGGCTTCCCGCCCTCAGGAACATGCACGTCAGCCTTGTTTATCGCCTTCCCGTCATCGTCGACCACGTTGTGGATGACTTCCGAAGAGTCTTTCCAAGTCACTTTCTGGCCGACCTTAATGACGATCTTTGCCGGCATGAACGCCATGTCGCTCATGCCCACCGTGAGCGGGGCCACAGTGCCAGCCCCGGCAGCCTTTGCCAACGCTTTTCGAAGAAGAGCAGGCGTTACCTTTGCTGAGCAGTTGGACGCAAGTTCATCAACCGTGTTCACCACGAAACTGGGAATACTGGGGTCTTCCACAGTGACTACGCTGCCCAACTCTCCAGTTACATGGATGAGACGATTCGCATTTTCAGAAAACAACAAGGGCCGTGCCTCCAAGCGATAGGTCTTGGTTGACTGGAAGAGCTTAAGCATCGCTCTACCATCGTTCAGTAATGTCAGGCATCCGTTAAGTTCCGTGGGGCCAGGGGGCACCGGCTTCAGCGCCGACACGGGACGCGTAAGATTTGACGCACGCGGGTGCTCGGCCTTCGCAGATACCATGTGCATTGGCATCGAGCGCATGGGGTTTGGAATAGCTTCTTCTTTTGCATCTGCCGGACGCGTGGTAACTCCACGAGTGGCCGCTAAACCGGCGTCGCCTCCGCCCGAGGATCTTGTTGTGTCCGCCTGGCTCAGACCGGTTACCCAGGCGGTGGATGCTTGTGAGCCCGAGGCGGACTCGGCTGGCCCGTCATGCATGAACGCGGTGTTCTGTGCGCCGCGGACCTCAAAGACTGCAATGAGACCTTTGGCCATTCTCGCCATGGCATGGTCCATCATCGTGAACTGTCCCGGCACGCTTGCCGTAAACTCCAGGATGGCCGCACCACCCGGTGGAACGCTCGTGGTTTGAATTCCGGTGAGCGGAGGGGAAGTCAGTGAACCCAGCTCATAGTCGCGCGTGAAGATTTCCCCAACGACATGCAGGGACGATGTGTCATTGGGGCCCGCGTCGCCGAAGAATACTCGCACTGTCTCGCCCACATTGGCGCGCATCGGATGTTCTTTGGTCAGGGCATCAACTGCCCCATTGAATACGAAGTATTCGGGCGTTTCCTCCATGAGCCTCGCATCACTGAACTGCTGCAACCCGGCTTTGCCCTTGGGCGCCGTTGTGTAGAGTTCGCCCTGCATGATGTAGAACTCGTGGTCGGCGTGAGGCAGTCCACCCGCTGGCTCAACCAAGATCAGGCCGTACATGCCGTTGGCAATGTGTTCGGCGATCATTGGCGTACCGCAGTGATAGACAAACAGCCCCGGTGTTGTGGCCTGAAATGTGAAGGTCTTCGACTGTCCCGGGATCGCCTGCGAGAATGCTGCGCCACCGCCTGGGCCGAGTGCGGCATGGAAATCAACGGAGTGAACCATATGGCTGCTGGCTTCATTGCGAAGAGTGACCTCCACCATGTCACCCTGCCTCACCCGAATCATTGGGCCAGGCACCTTTCCGTTGAACGTCCAGTAGCGGTAGGTGGTGCCAACGGATGGATCCAGTTGACCGAGTACCTCCTCAGCTGAAAGTGTCACGTGGACTACAGCGGGCGCGCGGTTCGCAATTGGCGGTGGAACATCGGTCGGATCACGGACGATATCAACAGTATTTGCGATGGTCTTCGCCCCTGGCCTCTGGTTCGCCGCAGGCTGTGCCGGTAAACGTTCAGGTCCAGTTATCATGAACAGAAAAAGCAGGACACTGAGAATCACTTTCATGAATGGAATTTCGTTATGAGTTCTTGTTTCCATGTCCCATCTCTTCCCGTCGGCCCAACCTTTCTCCTCTTTGGGATTCTGGTTTGCCAGCTGACTTATACTTGTATCGAGAGGCGAGAGGTTTCAATGGAGCATTCGTACTACACCAATAAGCATTTGTCACAAGGTGAGGTAAATGCTGGAAAGTGAACTATTTGCCCTGCTCCAACGAACGACAGACGCAGCTTTCTCAGTGACCGAAGAGGGTGGAATCATGTCCTGGAACAAAGGGGCTGAGAAGCTTTTCGGGTATCCGGCTACTGAGGCGATACACAAGACGTGCTACGAAATACTGGAGGGTATGGGGCCATTGGGCACACGCGTGTGCCATCAGCATTGCAGTGTGGCCGAATGCGCTGGTGGCAGCACGGAAATCCCGAACTTTGACATGAGTGTGAAGACCCGTTCTGGGCAGCGATTGTGGATCAATATGTCCACACTCGTGTTCGACAACCAGCGAACCGGCCGTCGGCTTTTAGTGCACCTTGCTCATGACGTCACAGAACAGAAAAAGAGCGAGGAGTTGGTGCACAAGGTGCTCGATCTATCGAAACAGCTCAGTTCGCTCGGCGAGATCTCAGTGCGTGCAGAGCCAACATCTCCCCTGTCCGAACAAGAAAAACACATCCTTCGCCTGTTCGCCGAGGGCAAGGACAGTGATGAGGTCGCCCGCACTCTGGGCATCAGCCCGCAAACGCTCCGCAACCACCTCCATCACATCAACCAGAAATTGCGGACTCACAATCGCCTGGAAGCGGTCATGAATGCTATTCAGCGGAAACTGATCTGATTGAGGGTCTTCAACACGGTTCTGTTGCCGGCCTCAAACAACTGGGGGAAGACGCCGTCTCGATCATCCGGCCTCAGTGTGCTCCCCGTCAGTTCGGCATCGGCCTGTTCTGAAGCTGGATCCGTCCCATTGGCTTCCTCCGATCACACGCATGTCATGTTGACGGTACTGTTGTCCCAGTGCGACCGCGACACAGCAGGCGCCAAATAGGGGCTGGTCGGTTCTTCAACTGCTCGCAGGAGTCGTTGTCATGATCTCTCACTGTGCTAATCCGCGTTGCACGCTACCGCTTCACTACCTAAGGGGTGGGTGCCTCTATCGCTTCGAATTACATCGCCCGTACGCCGTGTACCGATGTTCTGAATGCTGTCTGCAGCTTCAAGTCGGCACGCGCGACCGTCTTTTTCTGGCTGTGTGAGCAGTGCTCCTCGAAGTACTCGCTTATGTTCAACTTTCGTGATGGGACCAGCCTCGTACCGTTAACGGGCCCGGTAACGAAATTCAGAACTGCACCGGTGGGCACGAACCTCAATATTCGGGAGGCAGGCCCATCACCCTTCTCGTCGGAATCGGAAATTGATGTTCTTCACTGGTTGTACTTCTTCTTATAAAAATCGAGTTGTTGTTGAAGCTGCTCTTTGCTGAGGCCTTTTGTCCACTGGTGGTAAGGGCTGTTCATCGCGTCTGCGGTCACGCCGGGAAGAAGCGCCTCAGCTTCGGGAATGAATTCCGTATAGAACGTCTTGGCGACCTCGTAGAAGCCGTGCCACTGCGTGTAGTCTGGGCCCATCATTGCCGTGCCCATCCGGGCGCGCCGCCCCTGATGATGCCAGAGCTCATAGTAGGTCCATTCGATCTTCTCATCGAACGGTGTCTTCGTGAGCTTATTGGCGGCATACAGCTTATCCATGATCGCTTTGGCTGGCTTGGCAAACTTCTCGTTGTAGAGATCGACTGTGTTCTCGTATTGCTTATAGAAGTTCTCTACCCAGCCGGTCGCGTGGCAGTTCGAACAGACGTCCTGCATGGCAGCACGGCGCTTCTCCCAGTTTTCCAGCTTGAAGCTGACGACTGGCCGTAGTGTGAGGCTAATACGGTCGCCCACATCGTGTGTCACTGGCTGATTACTGGTCGCACTCATGTGGCAGGTTGCGCATGTGGGCGCCGCGGAGTAGTCCTTCCCGACCACCCAGGACTTTGCATCCAGGTTCATCTTGGCAATGTTGGCGCGGAACTGAATGCCATGTTTCGATTCGTTGTAGATCTCAATCTGCGGATGATCGGGACCCATGTGACACTTTCCACAGTTCTCGGGCTGGCGAGCCAGTGCTGAACTGAAGGAGTGCCGTCCGTGACAGGCAGCGCAGGAGCCTCGGCTGCCGTCAGGATTCACGCGCCCAATACCGCTGTTCGGCCAAGTCTCCGCATCAAATTTGCCGTCCTTCAAATACTTGACCTCGCTGCCGTGACACTGCCGGCATCCGTTTGCTGCAGCTGGGCCGCCCTCCACTACCTCTCCCAACATGTTATCCAGAGACCCGATGAATTGTGCTGCCTGAGCATGACGACTCTTTTCGAACTGTTCTACTTCTTTGCCGTGACAACGCCCGCAGTAGTTGGGCGTGACAATCACGGCAATGCGATGGCCGTAGTGCTCAAATGCTGCAGGATCTTTCTCACTGGCACGATGGCACGAGTAGCAGTCCACATTCTTCTTGGCGTGGGCGCTTTCTCGCCACTGCTCCACAATGCCCGGCGTGCTACCGCTGTGGCAATCTAGACATGCTTGGCCTTCTGGGGAAACCTGGGAACGAGCAACTGTAATCAGCGGGAACAGGAGAAAACCGAGAAGAGCTACAAAGCGCATGGAAACCTCCGCTCGACAACATTTTTACTGCAATCGTATCCTCAGCTACCCTCGTGCATGTGGCTGAGGAACTGCATCAGCAACGTCATCATCACTGGGAACCCGGGCGCATTGATCCGGTCCAGCTTGACCTTAGCGGTAGGGACCCAGTTCAATAAGTGGCGTTCGAGAAATTCAGCCTCGGCCCGCGCGAGTGAAACAGCAGTGCTCTCTTCGGATGTATGTTCGCAGGTGTAGCGCAGGGCGGCGAGGAACTCCAGCTGGCTGACAAGGTAGTCGGGGACGGCGCGGCCGGGGTCCGACTTGAGTCCGAGAACCTCGTAGAAGTAGGTGTTCTCCAGCGCAATCTCCTGCGCCGGGTGAGTCTTGTCATGGGCTGACTCGAATAGAGGCACGGGCGGCTCGGGTATGCCAACATCAAAGAGCGCGATATAGGTGGACTCGTACTGCTCGTAAGTGGCGAACCATTCGAATCCCGGATATTCGCCTTCGCACCTCAACTGCTTCCATAGATTTCGTAGTGCCTCCGGCAGGCCAGGTTGCGACAGAAGGTCGAAACACTCGCGCGTTGGCGGCGCAAAGACGACAGCGAAGAACCGATAGAGATCGTTCTGCTGCCAGTCGATCGAAGAAACCGCGTTCTCGTCTGGAGCGATCATCGGCATCGCGACTCCTTCTTGAAGTTCCATCTCTACTCCAGCACTTGCCAGACCGAGAAGTACTTGCGGCCGTCGCGGTCTTTCTGGCTCCCGTTCCAGACGGCGAACGCCACGGTTGTACCTGTAGGCAGATCGGGCAACTCGAAGATCACGTTCCACTGGCCGTTTTGATAGGTACTATTCACCGGAAAACTCTGGCCAGTACGCCGCGTGGTGCCGCGTCCCTGGGCCTGCATCACCATCGCGCCGCGCGTGGCGTTCCAGTAGTAGATCTCCACCGGATGCTCGGCATCTCCCATCTGCAGCGAAGGGGCGATCGCACCGGAGCCTGGCTTTGTAGGAAACATGATGGCGGCAGCATCGAAGAATCGGTCGTCGGCTTCTGTCTGGACTTTGCGGAACCGAGTTTCTGGCGCCGTCTCAGGGACTTCTGTCAGTGTGACCGCGTCGTGTGTTGCGTCGCGCCAACTTAGCTGCACCAGCAGATTTTTGCTCACTCGTGCCAGACGGACGTCAACGCCGGAAATCTCCAGTGTGGCGGGCTCGTCGGTGTCATAGAGCGGAGGAGTGCGGTTCAAAGCAACGTGCCTCATCCTAATCTGGTTCCACGCGGCAGGTCCGCCATGGAGCAGATTGTCGTCGCTCGCTGACGACGCAGCTACGGACAGAGACTGTCCTGGAGCTGGTTTCGCCTTAGTCTGCGCCCAGGTTGTGGAGAGCAGCAAACAGGCTGAGACGATAATTACAAGTTGACGAGTTCTCATGACGTTCTCCTACAACTGGATCTGCACCAACTGCGGCCGGACGTGATAACGCGTTTCGGCGTCGCGGCCGATGAGCAGTTGCAGTGCCTCACTGCGCCCGCCTTCCTGCGTTTTCTTGAGTTCCGCCTCCAGACGCACAATCACGTCCTTCACTTCCTCCCCGAAGAGGTAGATCAGGTAATCAAGCGGTACCCGCGGATCCTCCTGGATGCTCTTGCCGTAGTTCTCTCGCTTGGGTGGATTGAACGGCGGCACGTAGAACACGTTGGGTTGCGTGCCCTTCTCGGGGAAAAGAGGCAGAGCGATCTTGTGTACGAAAACCAGCTTGTGCACAGGGGATTCGGGATCGTCGAGCAGGCCGACGAAGCGCAAGCGGCCGGGACACTGCGCGGCGCAGGCGTTGACCTCGTCCTTCTCCAGCCGCGGATAGCAGAAGATGCACTTTTCGGATTTCCCGGTGACCTCGTTGAAGTAGATCTTCTTATAAGGGCATGCCTTGATGCAGTAGCGATAACCTTGGCAACGATCCTGGTCGATGACTACGATGCCATCTTCATCCCGCTTGTAGATGGCCTTGCGCGGGCAGGCCTCTAAACATGCAGGATGCGTGCAGTGGTTGCAAATGCGGGGCAAATAGAAGAAGTAGTTCTCGTCCTCATTCATGCCGCCCACGTCTTCGTCCCAGTTCACGCCGGACTTCGGCTCGGGCGACGGCATGACCGGTTGCTTCTTGCCTTCGTAGAGACGCTGCTCGTAGTTGTACTCCCAGGGATGACCGTAGTCGTCCATCGTAGGCAAAGGGCTGGGCTGGAGCGCGCCGTCTTTCCAGCCGCCACCGATACGATCCCACTGACGCGGATAGCCGAGGCCAGGACGGGTCTCGACATTGTTCCAGTACATGTAGCCGGTGCCGTCGCGGTCGGTCCAGAGTTTCTTGCACGCGATCGTGCAGGTCTGGCAGCCCAAGCACTTGTTCAGGTCCATCACCATTGCGTATTGGTGTTTTGACATGGCTGCCTCTCCTCAGACCTTCGCCTTCTCGACTTCCACCTTGGTGTCACGGTTGTTGCCCGTGGGTCCCCAGTAGTTCAGGCGGAAGTTGACATGTCCGTACTTGCCGACTAGCTGCGTCGGCTTGATCTTGATGTAGGTGAGCGATTGCCATCCGCCCTCCTTGAACCCGAGATATTTTTCCCAACCGTGATACATGGTGACGCGGCCGGGTTTTTCGCCGGGCAGGATCTGCAAGCGGCAGACACAGTGGCCGACCTCGTTGTGGATGCGGACCCAATCGTTGTCTTGCAAGCCGCGCTTGCGGGCGTCGTCGGGATGCATGTAGACGATGGGCCCACCGCGCTGCAGGCGCAGCATGGCGCGGTGGTCACGCCAGGTGGAGTGGATCGACCAGCGTCCGTGCGGCGTGTTCCAGAAGAGCGGATACTTTTCCTCGACCGGCTCCTTGAATGTAGGGAGGGCCTCGCCCAGTTCGATGTACCAGGGATGATCGATGTAGAACTGTTGGCGGCCCGTCAGCGTGCGCCACGGGCGCTTCTTTTCGAGCTGATGCTTGAACGGGGTATAGGCAACGCCTTCTTCAATATCGCTGTTCCAGGACTCGGGATCGGTTGCGACAAAGCGCCGCGGCCCTTGCTGAATCAACTGATACGTCATGCCCTTGGTTTCTTCCGCATTGCCGAGGATGAAGTTGACGGCCTGCTCGTCGCTTTGGATCGCGCCCTTGCCAGTCCAGTCGTGGGCGAGTTGCGTGAAGTCGCGGTTCCAGTCGAAGGCCTCGTCGTGAAAGGGCTTGAGTCCTTTCTTGGTGGCAACTTCGGCGATCTTCTCAGCCAGTGCGCGAAAAATGTCCCAGTCGGTCTTGCTTTCGAACAGCGGCTCACAGGCCTTGCCAAAGGGATGAATGTAGCTGTGGCAGTCGGTGGTGTTGATGTCCACCTTCTCGTAGTAGCTGGCCGCGGGCAACACCACGTCGGAGTAGAGCGCCGTGGTATCCATGCGGTAATTGATATCTACGATCAGGTCGAGATCTTTCCAAAGTGACGATTCCAGGATCTCGTTGCCTTTGGCCTGGTTCAGGTAGTTCGCGCGCCACACAATAAACGCGCGCGGCTTTTTGCCGTCCTTCGGCCACAGCGGCATCCATCCGTTCTTGACCGACTCCTGGATGTACCACTCGATCGGCTTTCCGTTGTATAGATGCGGGTCTTTGTTAGTGGAATGAACGTAGCTCCACAGTGTGGTGTTTTGGAAACGCTGTTTCTTGCGGGTTTCGGGGAAGGCGAGCTTGAAGAAGCCCTGCTCCGGCCAGAGGCGTTCCTGCCCAACGTAGTGATTGAATCCACC
>Ga0187860_1001934_pt1 | contig 17743 bp, 14 predicted proteins | sample June2016WEW_10_4_FD_132981 | JGI IMG/M metagenome (GOLD analysis project Ga0187860, IMG submission 132981) | Peatland microbial communities from SPRUCE experiment site at the Marcell Experimental Forest, Minnesota, USA - June2016WEW_10_40 | ecosystem: Environmental > Terrestrial > Soil >...
GAACACGAGTGGACGCGGACAATCGTAGGACTACGAACCCACTGACTGGAGAGCCGGATGCGGGAAATCCGCACGTCCGGTTCGGAGGGAGGGGTGAGGTTAATCCCTCATCCCTACCCTATCGGCATTTGCGCCCGCCGTCACTGACCGGTTGGGCTTGACGGGCGGGATTCCGGCGCGGTAGTCTGCCCGGACCATGGTCAGGCCGATTCGCATCCAGTATCCGGGCGGGGTGTATCACGTGATGGCCCGCGGCAGTCGGGAGCTTGTGAAATCACTCTGTTCCGACCCGTTTATGATCACTTCTTTAGGAACACCTCGATTTCTGGATGATTTGACAGCGGAGCATCCAGCTCATGTCCGTCTTCACTCTTCAAATACCTGGTGAAAAAGGAGACCAGATAAGTTCGGACGAGTGCTTGGGTGCGACCTGTTTCAGAGTGCCGGAAAAACTCGGCATTATCTCCAAACTCATCGTGGCCGGCGTCTCGGATTTTGATGAACCAGGCGTCTTGGTTCAGTTGCTCAAACAACTGCCGTGCGCCCGCTGAAACGCCGTGCGGCCCGGTCAAGATCAAGAAGGGTTGTTTGAATCGTATTTTTGACAGATTGGGATGTCCGCCCGGATCAAGTGCAACTCCAGCTTTGCAGCGTGGCTCGACGTTGCAGAGTTCCGCCGCCGCCGCTCCTCCGTATGACCAGCCAAACACACCAATGCGGTCCGAGTCGAATCGCCCGGCAAAAACCCGGTCGTTGGCATTCAAACGTTCCAGTTCATCAATGACAAACTGGAGATCCCTCGTGTGGTCCTGGAAAACGACCACGGCGATCGAGTTCGTATCATTGCCGGATAAATGAAATTCCAGTTTCGGTTTAACCAGTGTGCCGTCCGGCAATTCCATGCCGGCGGTGTCGCCGTGCGCACTGCTCACGACGACGAATCCATGGCTGGCCAGTTCTTCCGCCGAACCTGTATTGTCGGTGCGCAATCCGACATGGCCATGAACATAGAGCACCACTGGAAATTTGGGGGGGCGGGATGACAACGGCGCGTCGGGGAACGAATAGGAATACGAATTCGTCAACCGGGTGATCTGTGCCGCGCCCCAGTGGTAGCCATACTTTCCGAAAAGCTCAATCCAGGCTTGCATCTCTCGCTGGTTGACATACGGACCCGAAATCCGATGGCCGACTTCACCGGCAGGGTACCAAATCGTTGTCATCAACGAGCCGTTCGTCACACTCCGATAAAGGATGTCGCGGGAAGAATCGGTGAACACCCGGTCCACCTTGCCAACCGCGAACGGTCCGGTTGGCTTCGGCAGCGGCGAAGCCACGTGGTTCGTGAATCCCTGGTAAAATCCTACAATGCCGCCCGGTTTACTTGAATGGGGGTTGTCTGGCGTGTGGGTTGCGCACCCGGAGACGGAACAACAAGCGGCCAGTGACATTCTCAACAAAGGTAAAAACCTGCTGAGACTGATTTTGTGGTTCATGCACTATAGACACCGATACAGGTGATTTTTGTTTAAGTCTTCTATAAACATTCCGCTCCTGACGGGGCTTGGCCTTAATTCACTCAGGGCCGGCGGTTGAAATTGGCGATTGCCTGGGGCTAATTCGGCGCTATGGTGGACGCATGAGCAAGGTCAAGAAACTCCTGCATACGCGGTATCGGGTCAACGATCTGGAGCGGACGGTGAAGTTCTACCGGGACGCGCTGGGCCTGACGGAAGTGAGCCGGCACAAGTCGCCGCGCGGTTCGGAGCTGGTTTTCCTCAAAGCGCCCGGGAGCGAAGAGCTGATCGAGCTTTGCTGCTATCCAGCCGGCGGCCCCGTACAGGTGCAGCCGGATTTGACGCATCTCGCCTTCGAGGTGGACAGCCTGGAGGAGTTTGGCCGGCACCTGGCCAGGCTGGGGCTGAAGTATTCCGACGGCCCGCACTTCGACGCCGACGGCAGCGGCCTCGCCTTTATTGACGCCCCGGAGGGGTACGAGATTGAGTTGATGCAGGCGGGCAAGCCAAGCCGCCATTGAGGATTGCCAATTGCCAATCGCCAATCGCCAATCGCCGACAGGCCACAAGGTAGGGCGCACAGTCCTCTGCGCGCCGGGGACGGGTCAACGGCGCGCAGAGGACTGTGCGCCCTACCTTCCGTATGAAATGCCCGGGCCAGACTGTTGGATGCAATTGGCAATGTGAAACTGCGCGCCGGCCAATTCGAATTTGTCTTCCCGCGCCCAGCGCTGGTGATGGGCATCGTCAACGTCACGCCCGACTCGTTCTTCGACGGCGGGCGGTTTCTGGACGCGCAGGCCGCAGTGGATCACGCGCTGCAATTGGTCGAGCAAGGCGCCGAGATTATTGATGTCGGCGGCGAATCCACCCGCCCGGGGGCGTTGCCGGTGGCCGAACCCGAAGAACTGCGCCGGGTGATGCCGGTGATCGCGCAGTTGGCCGGGCGAATCAAAGTGCCGATTTCCATCGACACCGTCAAACCCGGCGTGGCGCGGGCCGCCCTGGCGGCGGGGGCGAGCATCGTGAATGACGTGGCGGGCAATCGCGAAGACCCCGCCCTCTGGCGGCTCGTGGCGGAGGCCAGTGCGGGCTACGTGGTCATGCACGCGCAAGGCACGCCCCAAACCATGCAGGCCCATCCGGTTTACACCGACGTCGTGCGCGAGGTCGGGGAATTCTTCTCCGAGCGCCTCCGGCGATTGAGCGATTGCGGAGTGGGCCGGGAGCAGATTATACTCGATCCCGGGATCGGCTTTGGGAAGACGGTGGAGCACAATTTGGAGTTGCTCGGGGCGGCGCGGAGTTTTACAAGCTTGGAGCGCCCGTTGCTGTTTGGGGTTTCGCGCAAGTCCTTTATCGGAAAGCTGCTGGGCGCGGAACTCGAGGCCCGGCTGCCGGGGGCGCTGGCGTGCGCCTGCCTGGCGGTCGCTGCGGGGGTGCAGATCATCCGCGCGCATGATGTCGCGGAAACCGTGCAGGCAATTCGGATGACCGAAGCCATCCTGGCAAATCAAAGAATGTAATGTGGGAAATTGTAAAGACCGTCTGCCGTCCGGGGTCCGTGCTGGAAGTGCTGATCCTGGCGGTGGGCATTTATTACGCCTTTCGTTTCGTGCGCGGCACGCGGGGCGCCCCCGTGGTGACGGGTTTTCTGGTGGTGCTGCTGGCGATGGTACTGGTGAGCTACCTGCTGGAATTGAGAGTCCTGCAATACCTCTTAGGAGGGTTCTCGGCGTTTTTCGTGCTGGCGGTGCTGGTGATTTTTCAGCCCGAGCTGCGGCGGATGCTGGCCGAGCTGGGCAACCTGCCGCTTTTTGCCACCACCCATGAGCAGCGCGAGAATATCGAGGTTATCATCCAGACCGTTGAGCGCCTGGCCGAGGTCCGCATCGGCGCCCTGATCGCGGTTGAACAATCCATCCGATTGCAGGAGGCCGTCGAATCCGGCCTGCCGGTGGATTGCGAAGCGACACCCGAAATGCTGGAGACGATCTTCTTTCCGAACAACGCCATCCATGACGGCGGGGTCATCATCAAAGGCGACCGCATTGCTTTTGCCGCCTGCATCTTCCCGCTGACCCGGCGCCAGGACCTGAACAAGTCCCTGGGCACGCGCCACCGCGCCGCCATTGGCCTGAGCGAGGAAACCGACGCGGTGGTGGTGGTGGTGTCGGAAGAGACCGGCGCGGTCTCCTATGCCTACAAAGGCCAGTTGGTGCGGGGCGTCACCCTGGAGGAGCTGCGCGCCTTCCTGACCTCCGTGCTGCTCAACCCCGCCCGCTCCCGGAACTGGCTGGGCTGGCTCCGGTCCTGGACGACCGACCGCGTCAAGCCAGGACCGGCAGCCGTGGCGAAGGCGGATTCGGCCGCGGCTCCGGCCACCAGCGAGGCCGGCAAATGATCAAGTTCCTGCGCCATCTCTTTATCGACGATTTCCTGCTCAAACTCTTCTCGCTGGCGCTGGCGGTCGTGGTTTGGCTCATCGTCACCTTTGCCAGTCAAAAGGAGGCCGGAACCACTCCAACTCCACGCGTCTTCTACAATCTCCCGGTCACCGTCTTGTCGTCAGCCGAGGACGTGCGCAACTTCAAGGTCAGCCCCAATGAAGTCATTGTCACCGTCCAGGGCGACGCCAAAACCCTGCAGAACCTCCAGAGCAAGGACATCCGGGCGACGGTGGATCTGACCGGAGTTGCGGTCGCTCGCGACCTCCGCAAGCGTATCGAGGTGTCGGTCCCGGCGGGCGTTACCTACCTGCGCGTGGCGCCGGAAGAGGTGCAGGTCATCTTCCCGCCTGACCGATGATTTCATTCCCCCGATGAGCTCCCCCAGAAAGATCTTCGGCACGGACGGCGTTCGTGGCACGGCCAATACCGAGCCGGTTACCGCCGAAACCGCCCTGAAGCTTGGCCGCGCCGCCGGCCATGTCTTCAAAACTCTGGAAAGCCAGCCCCGCGGACGAGGCCGGCACAAGATCGTGTTGGGCAAAGACACGCGGCTTTCGGGTTACATGCTCGAGAACGCTCTCTCTTCCGGCATCCTTTCGATGGGCGTGGACGTATTGTTCATTGGCCCGCTGCCCACCCCCGGGGTCGCCTACGTCACCCGCAGCCTGCGCGCCGACGCCGGCATCGTCATCACCGCTTCCCACAACCCCTACGATGACAACGGCATCAAATTCTTCCGGGCCGACGGATACAAGCTCGACGACAAAATCGAGTACGAGATCGAGAGCCTGGTTTTCAGCGGCGCGATCGAGAACATCCGCCCGACCGCCGACGCCATCGGCAAGGCCGTGCGCATTGACGATGCGCTGGGCCGTTACATCGAGTATGCCAAGGCCTCCTTCCCGCGCGGCCTGACCCTCGAAGGGCTGCGCCTGGTCGTGGACTGCGCCCACGGGGCGGCCTACAAATCGACCCCGTGCGTGCTGCGCGAGCTGGGCGCGGAAGTGATCGTCTATGGGAACCAGCCCGACGGCAAGAACATCAACCAGGACTGCGGCTCGATGCATCCCACACTCATGTGCCAGAAAATCCGGGAGCATCGCGCCGACCTGGGCATCGCGCACGACGGCGATGCCGACCGCGTTTTGCTCTGCGACGAGAAGGGCACGTTGATCGACGGAGACGACATGATGGCCATTGCCGGGCTGGACCTGCTCGAGCAGGGAAAGCTGGCGAAACGAACCCTGGTCAGCACCGTGATGAGCAACGCGGGGTTGGAAGCGGCCATCGCGGCGGCGGGCGGGCGCGTCGTGCGCACCGGCGTCGGCGACCGCCAGGTGATTGATGAGATGTTGCGCCAGGGCTGCAACTTCGGCGGCGAGCAGAGCGGCCACTTGATTTTCCGCGATTACTGCACCACCGGCGACGGCCTCGTCGCCGCCCTGCAAATCCTGCGCATCATGCAGGCCCGGGAACTGCCGCTCTCCAAACTGGCGCAGTGCTGGACCCGCTTCCCCCAAATAGTCACCAACATCGTCGTGCGCCAAAAACGGCCCTTCGAGGAATTGGATGAAGTGGGGCAACTCGTGGCGGACGCGGAAGCGGAATTGAAGGGGCAGGATGGCCGTGTGTTTCTGCGCTACTCCGGCACGGAACCCAAAGCGCGCTTGCTGATCGAGGGACGCGACCCGGCGACGGTGCAGAAATGGACGCGCAAGATTACTGAGGCCATCAGGAAACAGGTGGGGGGATAAGCGGCAGAAGCCGCCAGTGCGAACGGCGTGGGCATCCGGGAGATTCTCCTCAACCCCCGGTAAATCCCCGGTATCATTTCCAGACTTGCCCTGTATTGAAGGCTCACGCCCGGCGTGTCAGGCTAGCGGCGCAATATGACATTTTAGACATGAAATCACGCACACTCACTACTACTACTCCCGCGCCCGCGTCAGCAAACAATATTCCCTTCCGCTCGCACGCTGAAGCTGCCGGCGGACGCCTCCGCTCCCGCACGAACCAACGGATCCGATTACTCCTCGCGGACGACCACCCGGTCGTGCGCCGAGGCATCGTTTCCACCCTGGAACGGCGTCCCAACCTGGAAGTGGTCGGCGAAGCCGCCGACGGCCAGGAAGCCGTGCGCAAGGCCAGGGAGCTGCAGCCGGATGTTCTTCTGACCGACATGGATATGCCGCGCCTGACTGGTCTGGCCGTGACCGAAGCTCTGCACAAGGAACTCCCGAAAATCAAAATCCTGATGCTATCCACACACACCAACGCCGAATTTGTGCTGCGGTGCGCCCAGGCGGGCGCGAACGGCTACGTCCTGAAGCAGGCGTCTCCCGATGAATATGTGCAGGCCATAGAAACCGTCAACGCCGGCCAGCCGTTTTTCAGTCCCGACGTCGCACGGCTCGCCCTCAACCAATTGGTCAGTGGCAACGGTTTTGGGCCTGATCCCTCCGACCTGACCAATCGTGAGCGGGAAGTGCTGACCCAAATCGCCGAAGGTCTCTGCAACAAGGAAATTGCCTGTCGCCTCAACATTGGCACCCGCACGGTGGAAACGCATCGCGAGCGCCTGATGCGCAAGCTCGGCATCCACAGCATCGCGGGCTTGACCCGGTTCGCCGTCGCCAAGGGATTGATCACCGTGCCCGAAATGGCAATGGCCGGAACGTAAGCAGCGCCGCCTTCGCTCGGGAGCGCACCGCGCCAGCGCCTTGCCGGGAGCCGGCGGGTTACGGCAGAGTCAGAATCTCCGGACGCAATTGGCCGACAAACTGGCTCGGCAATTTGGGATCAATCGAGCCGGGCACAAACTTTTCCACACCGACATGGCTGTCGCAAAAAGCGACGTTGGCCTTTTGCGAATGACGGAAATGGCCATTGGGATAATTGTTGGCACTGGCGTAATTCGTTTCCAAATCCAAGTAATACCATTCCTCGAGCATCGGGTTTGAGGGCGAAGCGGGGGCTTGAAAATTGTTCACCTGCGCCGCATCGGCGATCAGCGCGGTTTGAGCCGGCTGGCGAAGCCTTGAAACATTGATCGGCGGCTTTCCGATGGGCACGGAAAGGTAAAAATTATAGCCGTAACTGAACACCACGCCGTCAGCCTTTAGTTTGAATTGCGCGAGGGCGTATCCCAGCGAGGGACAGAGCCGCACGTCGCTGCCGTTGAGATACGGGTAAAGAGCGCCATAAGACAGGTCAAATGGACGCTGGCCTTCGGGGCCTGGGCCAATCCAGCCGAACCAGTAGATGGCGCCATAATTGGTCGGGGCAAAGGCATAACTGAAACAGTTTCCGCCGTTGTCGTCCCAATATAATTCCGCCGCGATTCCAAGCTGGCGCAAATTGCTCATGCACTTTGCGCTTTGCGCGGACAACCTGCTTTGACTCAACGCCGGCAGCAACATCGCCGCGAGAATCGCGAGGATGGCAATGACGAGAAGGAGTTCGATGAGCGTGAACGCCGCACGACCGTTGTTGGCTTTGGCCTGTTTGTGCGTCAGATTCATGGCCTGCTTGCGCTCACGCGGTAAAAGGCCCTGTCTGCCGGCGGGTTTGCGTCCTGCAAACACAGGTTTGTCGCGTTGCCGCAAGTTGCCGGGCAAATGTTTGTCCACGATTGGAAATCAGACGTGCGCTCCAAAGTGTAGAGCCAGTTGCTCTGGCTGCAAAATTGCGCCCGCCAGACCCCGTTGCTGAACGCGCCGCTCAGGTTTCGAATGGGCGGCGGCAAGGTGACGACAAAATTATCCAGGACCCCTTGCGCGTAGATGGAATCACCGAAGCCGTCGTCCTGATAGCTATTGATGGAAACCGTGTCCACCCGGAAGTCGGTGAAAGGAGGACCGGTAAAGGTCAAGCCCAGTGGATCAATGATGGTCACGCCGGAGGTTTGCTCGAAATTCGTCATCGTTGTCACCATTGTCCGGTTTGACGCGGTGTAAGTCATCACGATGTGATACCAGTCGCCGGGATTGGGCAAGTAAATGGCGTAATCACTGGCCGAATTCCAATTGAAGCCACTGTTTGTATCCACAAGGGTAGGCCACACGGTCGGGCCAAAGCCCACGTCCGGGAAATAATCGAACTCGACCAAATCGGGCGAATTTTCGTCCGTGCTGCGATTGAAGTTTGTGCCCGTGGCCTCCGCCAGATTCAAAAAGCCAATGGCCAGTTCAAAACCCCAGCCCCAGGCTTCCGCGACATTCAATTGCAAATCAAACGCGAGACTGAAATCATCGTCACGCGTGAGAATCGTGCCCAGCGGATGGTAAAAATAGCTGTTGGATTGCGACGAATCCCAGGTGACATCGAGGTTCTGGTTCGTGGAATCCCACTGAAACAGGTTGGTATCGCCGAACACCTGCCAGCCGTCTTGCAACGGGTTGGTGGAGAAGTCCTCGACGATGGTCACCGCGCGCGACGCGGACACAAGCGACAAGCCGGCCAGGGCCAGCACCGACAACCGAACTTTAAGCATATAGGCTGATCTTTCAAAGGCCCCGCGAATTGAGTTTGCGGAGCAGGGTTAACGATTGAGAGACCAGCGCGGCGTCTGAAAACAAAAGCCCTCAGACCCCGGCAAATCGGAGAATGAAGGCACTCGGCGAATCCCGCCACGCACCCGCGCGACGGGCTGGCCTCATCCTTCTCTTTGACGGAGAAGTTGGCCCCCCAAGACAGAACAGGCATTCCGCCCGTCCCGCATGGAGAGCCATGACGAGCACTGCCCAACCGATATCCTGACTTCGGGCCTGGAACCTTGCTCCCGCCTTCCCGGTCTCTGGCGAGACCAGTGGCTTCGGGAGTTTGTAGCCCGTTACAGTGGCGCAACCGTCCCCGATTCTCACGGGGTTCCCTGACGTTTGGCAGTGTTAAGGATGGACAGCGGGTCCATCGGTTTCAAAGAACATGTGATTCGTACGCCTTTGGCCCGGTCTTGCCAAGAAAAATCTTTCATCCCTCGCCCGGCTCATCGCCGCCGCAGCCACCACAGCCTTGCCTCCCCGGGAGGGCGCGATTAGCCTGCTGCGCAGTGAACATTCCAGGCGTCGCCACTCAGGTCCGAATTCGGATTTCGGCCTTCGGTTTTCGGATTTCTCTCCGGCTTCGCCCCTCGCTCCTCGCCCCTCGCACCTTCTTCTATGATTCAGGTTAAAGCCCTCACCAAATTATACGGCGAGTTCGTCGCCGTGAACGAACTCGACTTTGAAGTCCAGCCCGGCGAAGTGATGGGCCTGGTCGGGCCCAATGGCGCGGGCAAGACTACCACCCTGCGCTGCCTTTCGGGCATTATTCCGCCCACCCGCGGCAGCATTCACATCTGCGGACACGACCTCGCCCAGGCTCCGATTGCCGCCAAGCAGCAACTGGCCTTCTTCACCGATGAGCCACGCCTCTTCGATTACCTGACGGTGCAACAGCACCTGGCCTTCACCGCCCGCATTTACCAGGTCCCGCACTATGAACCCCTGGCCGATCAGTTGCTCGACGAGTTGGAGCTCGCCGGGAAGAAGAACGCCGTCCCCGGCGAGCTTTCCCGCGGCATGAAGCAGAAGCTGGCCATCGCCTGCGGCCTGCTCCACGCGCCCCGGGTCATCTACTTTGACGAACCGCTCACCGGCCTCGACCCCATCGGCATCCGGCGCATGAAAGACTCCATCCTCAAACGCGCGCGCGACGGCGCCGCCATCATCATCAGCTCCCACTTGCTGCACCTGGTCGAGGAGATTTGCTCGCACATCCTCATCTTGAAAGAGGGCCGGAAAATCATCCACGGCACGCTGGCCGATATTACCCGCAAGTTCTCCGCCCAGGCGGGCGATGCCAGCCTCGAAGAGGTTTTCTTTCGCGCCACCAGTGACACGGAGAAAAGCAACGCCGGGGGCATCCCGCCTCAGACATGAAACCCATCGCCGGCCAACCAAGTTCTCTGTACCGCAGTGGCCTCACTTGTTCGCAGGCCGCGAAGAAATCTTCCAGCGCGGTTTCCTCATTTAACTCTTTTAACCCATTTAACTGCTTCGGTTGCGGCTTTGCCGCGCTGCGATGATCTCCGCCCTCTTCTACCTCCAGTATCACTCGATCACGAACCGGGTCGTGATGCGGATCAAGCGGCTGAAGCAGCCGAAATATCTGATCGGCGGCATTGTCGGCGGACTCTACTTCTACTGGTATTTCTTCCGAACGCTCTTTAGGGCGCCCACCCGGGGGCAAGCCTTCGCTCTGCTCGCCTCGCCGGACAGTCAGGCCCTCTTCGAATCCCTCGGCGCGCTGATTCTGCTCATCATGGTGTTGCTGGGCTGGATCATTCCTCACCAGCGCGCGGCCCTGACCTTCACCGAAGCCGAGGTCGCCTTTCTCTTTCCCGCGCCGATCAGCCGCCGCGGCCTCATCCATTTCAAACTCTTGCGCTCCCAAACCGCCATTCTGTTCACCTGCCTGCTGCTCACGCTCTTAAGCAACCGGCTGGGCGGCCACGCCTGGATTCGCGCCCTCGGTTGGTGGCTGATCCTCTCCACCCTCAGCCTGCATTCGCTCGGCGCCTCCTTCGCCCTCACGAAACTGCTGGACCGTGGCATCACTGCCTGGCAGCGGCGCCTGGCGATTCTGGCACTGGTCCTCGCCCTGGCCGGTACTGTGATCGTCTGGGGCGGGAAAACCATGCCCGCCTTTGACTTCTCCCGCCTCGACGACTTGCAGGCGCTCAAGAATTACCTCCAACAAGTCCTGGCCGCCGGCCCCATTCCGTTCTTGCTGTATCCGTTCCGGCTGGTCGTTCGTCCCTTCTTCGCGCCCAACGCGCTCGCCTTCCTTTATGCGCTCGGCCCGGCCCTCGTGCTGATGTTGTTGCATTACGCGTGGGTCGTGCGGTCGAACGTCGCCTTTGAAGAAGCCTCCGTCCAGGCCTCGCAGAAGCTCGCCGAAAAGATCGCCGCCGTCCGCGCCGGCAACTGGCAGGCCGCGCGGAAAAAGCCCCGCAGCAAGCGCCCGCCCTTCACGCTGCGCCCCACCGGCCCGCCCGCCGTCGCGCTCCTCTGGAAGAACCTCATCAGCGCCGGCCAGGCCTTTACCTTGCGCATCTGGATCATCGTCGCGGTGATTGCTGTCTGCCCGACAATGGGGATGACGCTGACTTCCGGCGGCGCCGGCTTGCGCTCGGGGCTCGGATTCTTTGCGGCCATGCTGATGTTTTGGACCCTCCTCGCCGGACCGCAGTTGCTCCGCCAGGACTTCCGACAGGACCTCCCGTTAGCCGACCTCCTCAAGACCTACCCCCTGCGCGGCTGGCAACTCGCCCTCGGCGAACTCCTCGCCCCGGCCGCCATCCTGACCGGCATCCAGTGGCTCCTGCTGATGATGGCCCTCGGGCTGGTCCCGAAAATGCCTGGCGCCGGCCTGGGATGGCCCTTTTGGCTCGGCCTGGGTTTTGGCGCCACCCTCATCATGCCCATGCTCAATCTCATCCTCTTCCAGGTTCCCAATGCCGCCGCGCTGGCATTTCCCGCCTGGTTCCAGGCGGTCAAAGGCGGCGCGCAAGGCATTGAGGCCATGGGCCAGCGCCTCCTCTTTATACTCGGCCAGTTGTTCGTCTTCCTCGTGGCCCTCATTCCAGCGGCGGCCCTTGGCGCCGGCGTGTTCTTTCTGGGGAAAATGTTGCTGGGCACCGCCCTCGCCATTCCCTTCGCCTCGATTGCTGCCGCCATCGTTTTGGCCGTCGAAGCGGCCCTGGGCATCATGCTGCTCGGCTGGCTGTTCGACCGGTTTGACGTGTCCGCCGAGCCGACCGGTTGAACCACCGCAATCCTCGCCTCATTTTCGATTTCCTGATCACTGATTACCAATCACTGATTACCAATCACTGACTACCAATCACCAATCCCGGCGGCGCTATAACTCCTTTACCCTCACGCCGGTTTCAGTGATGCTTTCGGGCCTGAATGTCGAGCGCATTTAAGAACTTGGTCTCGCGCCGTGGAGCCTGGGGCCTTGTAGGGCTGACGCTCCTGTTTGTTCTGGTCGTTCGGGTGCGTCTGCGGGAAATGCCTATCGAGCGCGACGAGGGCGAATACGCCTACGCCGGCCAGCTCATTTTGCAGGGCGTGCCGCCCTACAAAGAAGCTTACAATATGAAGCTGCCCGGCACCTACGCCGCCTATGCCGTCATCATGGCGGTGTTCGGGCAGAGCCCCGCCGGCATCCACTTGGGCTTGGCCCTGGTCAATGCCGCCTCAATCGTTCTGGTGTTCCGGCTGGGCCGGAGATTGCTGGATGACGCTGCGGGCGTTGCTGCGGCAGTCGCCTTTGCGCTGCTGTCTTTAAGCCCTTCCGTGCTGGGCCTGGCGGCCCATGCGACCCATTTTGTCGTGCTGGCCGCGCTGAGCGGCACCTGGCTCCTCTTAAAGGCGCTCGATCGCCCGCCCCCAGTCCAAAGTCAGGAGACAGGAAACAGCAGTCAGAATCCAGCCTCCAGCCTGCAGCCACACGCCACACGCACTACGCAACACGCCCCACCTCGCGGTTCCGAGTTCGACGTTCAAGGTTCAAAGTTCGATGTTCGACGTTCCGCCCTCCCCGCCCTCCTCCTTCAACCCTCGACCCGCGACTATCGCCTGCTTGCCGCCAGCGGCCTCCTGTTCGGCCTGGCGTTTCTGATGAAACAGCACGGGCTGTTCTTCGGCCTGTTCGGTGCCCTCTACCTGCTGTGGGTCAGGGGTGGCCAATGGCTGGCGGCGTCCGGCGTCCGGACCCAGCAGCCGGGCGTCCGGAGTCTGCGCGAGCGGACCGGGTTTGCGCTCACCAGTCCAGCCTCCCGCGCCGCCTTGGCGCGGCTCATCCGGGGCCTGGGCTGCTTTGCGCTGGGCTGGCTGCTGCCCTGCGGCCTGACGTGCCTGGTGCTGTGGTGGGCGGGGGTCCTGCCTCAGTTCGTCTTTTGGACCCTCACCTACGCGGTCAAATACGCCTCGGCCATTTCGCTCGTGAACGGGCCGGACATGTTGCGCGCCGCCCTCCACGTCGTCATCGGGCCGAATCTCGTGTTCTGGGTGCTGCCCTGGATCGGAGCGCTGGTGATGTGGTGGGAGGAACGGTTTGAAGCGCGGAAGGACAAATCGAAGTCCGAAGTTCCAAGTCCAAGGTCCAAAGTCCAAAGTCCAAGGTCCGAGCTCGAGGGACAGCAAGCCGGAGCCCGTCATTCGTCATTCGTCAATCGTAAATTCCCCATCCCCTGTCCCCGCTTCTTCCTGACGGCCCTCCTTTTCTGCTCTCTCGCCTCCGCCAGCGTGGGGCTGTATTTCCGCGAACACTATTTCATCACCGTGCTGCCCGTGCTGGCCCTGCTGACCGGCGTGGCGGTCAGCCGCGCCCTGCATCTGCTCAAGCACGACCAGACCATCGAACTGTTCCTCGCCCTGCTCATCCTCGGAATGTTTGTGATCGCCGTCGGCGCGGCCCTCATCGGCCACGGGCCTGTCTGGCTGGCCCTGCCGCAGGCCCAGGCCATGCGCAGCGTCTTCGGCTCGACACTCTTTGCCGAAACCGCCCGGGCGGCGGACTACCTCAAGTCTCATACCACCCGGGACGCGCGCGTGGCCGTCCTGGGCTCCGAGCCGGAGATTTACTTCCTGTCGGGCCGGCGCTCGGCCTCCGGGCACATCTACATGTACCCCCTGATAGAAGAACATCCCTATGCGTTGAAGATGCAAGAGGAAATGATCCGCGAAATTGAGCGGGCGCGCCCCGAATACATGATCTACATTGACGACGAATTCTCCTGGCTGCCCCGGCCCCATTCGCAGCAAAGGATCTTTGACTGGTGGAAGGCCTACTGGGCGGCGAACCTGGACCTCGTGATGACCCTCGAAGTCGAAGAGGGGCGGGAACGGGGGACGGACATGGACAAGCCGGCCAAGGAAGCGCCCACCCTGAATCACATCCTCATCTTCAAGCGCAGACAATGACCCCGGGCGGATTCAGGTAATCGTAGCCGCCGACGGCAGTCGGCGCCAATGTTCCGAGACTGATCAGCCTGTCCCACTTCACCCGGCTCTCCCGCGGGAACAATCAGCGCGAACTGCCGTCCGCGGCTACAGCCGGATGGTGTGGCCTTCGCTCAAGTTCTCGCCGGCTCAATCGCTGGACGATTCCCACTGGCCGGAGCGGAGCGAGTGGCTTCGTGATAAGCTCTTCCCGCGCGATACAGTTCGAGGAGTTCTCGATTCTTCCTGAGCAGCGCCTGGTCTTTCGCTTTGGACGCCAGGGCGCAGGCCTTTTGCGCCGTGGCCACCGCCTCCCCAAACCGCCCCGCCTCGGCGTACGCGGCCGCCAGCGTGCCGACCAGCAGCGTCGCCTGATGCTTCGTCAGTTCGCAGGCGCGTTCCCCCAGTCGAACCGCCTCGGCCCCGTTTCTGATCTCCGCGCAGGCGCCCAGCGCCAGAGCGCCCGCCCAAGCCACTCAGGGGTCGGCGGGGGCGCCTGGCTGCTGCGATGAATCGGTCTTGGTGTCAAGCACGACCTCCAGGTTTTTGCGGGCGCGGTCCCCGAGGCCAACGGCACCGCCCGTGTAATCACGGGCCCGCCGGAGCGTTCTTCCTTCTCAGTGCGCGAGCGAGGTTGTCGTGGGCAAGGGCGTCATCCGGCTTCAGTCGGAGGGCTTCCTGGTATTGGCGGATCGCCTCATCCATTTGGCCTTTCTCGGCGAGGGCGTTGCCGAGGTTGTTGTGGACCTCGGCGAAATCGGGTTTCAGGCGGATGGTTTCCTGGAATTGGCGGACCGCCTCGTCCATTTGGCCTTTCCGGCCGAGGGCGGTGCCGAGGTTGTTGTGGGCCAAGGCGTCATCCGGTTTGAGGCGGATGGCTTGCTGGTATTGGTTGATCGCCTCGTCAATCTGGCCTTTCCTGACGAGGATGACGCCGAGGTTGTAGTGGGCCTCGGCATAATCCGGGTTCAGGCGGAGGGCTTCGTGGTATTGGCGGATCGCCTCGTCCATTTGGCCTTTCCTGACGAGGGCGACGCCGAGGACGTTGTGGGCGAAAGCGTGACCCGGGTTCAGGCGGAGGGCTTCCTGGTATTGGCGAATCGCCTCGTCGGTTTTCCCCTCGCGGGCGAGGACCCATCCCAAGCGCCAGTGGATGTCAGCGCAGTAAGGATGATTCCCCAATTCGCGGAGCATGTAATTGAACAGGGTTATACTGTCATGCCAGACGCGCGTCTGGCGCACGCTTAAGGTTCCCCAGAACAGAGCGAGGCCGACCGCGCACGCCGCCCCGGCCGCGAACAGCCTGGGGCGGATGCTTGTTCTCCAGAGGGCCGCGGCGATCACGACGGCCCAAACCAGACTGGGCAGGTAATCATAGCGGTCCGAGGGGAAGTGTGGCCGTTCGGTGAGCCCCAGCACGGGCACCAGCAGCACCAGGTGGCTGACCCATAACGCCAGCGCCCAGGGCCATTGGTTGCGCCGGCGCACCAGCAGCACCGTCGTCCCGACCACCAGCGCGGCGCTCAGCCAGAAGGGCCAGGCGTTGGGATTGAAATTTAGGAGCGTGGTGTAAACCGGCGACAGATGAAAGGGCAGCCAGGGTTTCCAGACGTAATAGGCCCAGACGTAAAACGCCTGCATCGCCCGCGCACCGAGGCCGAACAGCTCCAGGCTTGGCGGGGGCCCCAAGCGTTTGTTAGAGGCGCGCAACAGGAGTGTGGCCACTAAGACCAGAAGGGATAGCAGCGCGTAGGGAAGTTTTTCCAGCCAGATGCGATACGCGGCAGCGTCCCATAAACCAGCTAGACCGGGCTTGAAACGCCGCAGGGGGTAGAAGTCCAGCACAGCCAGAACGACGACCAGAGTGACGCCAATTGGATAGCTGAACAAGGAAACGATAAAAGCCAGGATGGATAGCCAGTAAAACAGGCTCCGGCCTTTCCCTGCGGGCGCAGCCGCGCACCGCAAGTAACACAGAACCGAAATCATCAGGAAAAAGAAGGACTGGACATAAACACGACCGGCAGCCCACGCGACCGACTCGACGCGGAAGGGATGAACGGCCCACAAGAATGCCGCCAGGGCCGAGCAGAACCAGACCAGGCGGTTCTGTTCTCCGCCCAAGGCATTCTTCGTGGCCAGCAAGAGCAATCTCTGAATGAGGAAGAACACTAGGACAGCATTCGCCGCGTGGAACAGGAGGTCCGTCAGGTGAAAGCCTGCGGGATTCAAGCCGCCCAACTGGTAGTTTATTGCCCATCCCAGCCAGGACAACGGCATATAGCGGGGTGGATACTCGCAATTCGTAAGGATCCAGCGCAGATTCGCCGCGCTAAACCCCTGGATGCGGGGGTTGTCGTAGATGTTGAGATCGTCGTCCCAGTGGATGAAACCTCCGAGCAATACGCGGCTGAAGACCGCAAAAGTCCCGAGGAACAGAACGAAGCTGGTCAGACAAACACGTCGCATAGTTTGAAAAAAGTTAGCGGTATGCCGAACAGCCCGCGGAACGCCTGTCCGAGGGTGTTCGGATGGTACAGTCCGGTTGGGGTTTGTCAAGAAGCCAGTTGCCGCAGGGAGTTCCAACCAGTTGGGGCCTCAAATCCGGACTGGACCCGCACGCCGCAGGGGCCAGCTTTACTTGGGCCGGAGCGTCAGCCCGATGAAAAGGTTGCAGAACTCAAGGGGAATCGGGATTGGGAAAAAGGTCCGCTCTAGGAGGGTGAAGCGGCGGTCGAGTTCGCCATAAATCTCCCAGGGGAGATTGATGTGTTCGCGGCCGATAAACAGTTTGTAAGGGCGTTTGTATCGACGCTCGAAGATGCGCTGGGCTGAAATCCGGCGAGCCAGGCTGTAAGCCAGGCCGCCTTCGCAAGGGATAACCACAGACAGGAACCCTGAGTGTTTGTCACAGAGCCGGTGGAGTTCTTCGACGGCACGCGGCAAATCCGGCAGGTGTTCCAGAACGTTGATGGCCAGGATGCGGTCGAAGAAATTGTCGGGAAAGTCGAGCTGGGTCTGGCAATCCCCAACGCAGGCCCGGATCCTCGGGAAGCGCGCCTTGAGCCGCTCGATCATGGTTTCGCGAAAATCCAAGGCGACGTATCCCCGCTCCTGTTCGGGCGTGAGTCGCTCGTAGAGGAGGTGTTCGCCAAGGCCGGCGCCCACTTCCAGGGTGCGCCGGAAACCGGGCGACGGACAGCGGCGGACGTATTGGTGGTTGAACCGGTCCGCCACGTGGTACTCGCGGGGCAGCACTTCGTGCCAATAAGCCATGAAGTCGTCGTTAATGCGCTTCTGTTCGGGAGACAGCGGCGGCAGAACCTTCGGCCATTTGCCGCGAGGCGGGTCTGAGGAACCGGGCCCCGGCGTTGCCTTCGCTTCCAGTGGATTTGACATGGGCATTCTGTCGCAGACTCGGGCTCACACCGCAAGCTAATTGTCCTCCCAAGTTTGGCGGTTGGTTTCGCTTAAGTTCTCGCCGGCTCAATGCTTGGAGGATTCCCGCTGGCCGGAGCGGGGCGGGCAGGCTCGTGATAAGCTTGTCCCGCGCGATACAGTTCGAGGAGTTCCTGGTTCTTCCTGAGCAGCGCCTGGTCTTTCGCTTTGGACGCCAGGGCGCAAGCCTTTTGCGCCGTGGCCACCGCCTCCCCAAACCGCCCCGCCTCCGCGTACGCGGCCGCCAGCGTGCCGACCAGCAGCGTCACCTGATGCTTCGTCAGTTCGCAGGCATGTTCCGCCAGTCGAACCGCCTCGGCCCCGTTTCTGATCTCTGCGTCATCGCTGC
>Ga0187860_1001937_pt1 | contig 17721 bp, 22 predicted proteins | sample June2016WEW_10_4_FD_132981 | JGI IMG/M metagenome (GOLD analysis project Ga0187860, IMG submission 132981) | Peatland microbial communities from SPRUCE experiment site at the Marcell Experimental Forest, Minnesota, USA - June2016WEW_10_40 | ecosystem: Environmental > Terrestrial > Soil >...
GCCACGGTGGGCAGGCGGCCATCCAGCATCCAACACTCGTCGGGCTGCAGGATGTTGCCGAACATGCTGCGCCGGCTGCGGAGTTTCTGGATCATCTCCGGGCTCTTGGTGAGGGCCACTCCGCCTAGCATGTCGCTGAAGCCGGAAAGATATTTGGTGGCGGAATAGAGCACGATATCGGCGCCCCACAGCATGGGGTGCTGGAAAGTGGGGCCGAGGAACGTGTTGTCGACCATCACGATGGGGTGATCGGGATGGGCGGCCGCGGCGGCGGAAGCGCGCTCCAGATCGGTCATGGTCATGGTGGGGTTGGCGGGCGTTTCCAGGTAGACGATGCAGCAGTTGCGGGCGGCGCGAATGGCTGCGTCGATGCCCTCGGTATCGCCGGCACGCACGGGAATGCCGCGCACGCCGAACGGTTCCAGGAAGGTGTGGATGAGGCCGGTGGTGCCGCCATAGAGGGGGGTGGTGTAGACGATGGTGGCGTCGGGGCGGGCGTAGGCGAAGAACGCGGTCATGATGGCCGCCATGCCGGAGTTGAAAACCGCCGCGTGGCGGGCGCCGGCCTCGAGCGGGACGATCTGGTCCTCCAGAATCTCGGCATTGGGATGGGAGAAACGGGAGTAGATGAGGTCGGCGCGCTCGCCATCGGCCGGCTTGATCTTTCCGGTGGTGATGGCGAAGGCGCGCTCGGCGGCCTCCGGGCTTGCGAAAACGTAGGTGGAGCTGCGAAATACCGCGGGCCGCGCCGATCCTAAGGAAAGGCTGGGGTCGAAGCCCCTGGTCAACACCGCGGTGCGTGGGCGCACGTGGCCCTGTTCCTGATCCTGATTCGCCATAGACACTCCTGATGCCGAGTGTAGCGGCTCTCACGGGGAGGTGGGCTTGGCCGGGCGCGCTTGTGTCGGGCGACTGTCGAATCGGCTAGCATAGTCGGTTGATCTCCGTCGTGGTGGTGAACTGGAACCGTAAGGTGTTGCTGCGCGCCTGTCTGGACTCGCTCGGGCGGCAGGGCGAGGCGGCATTCGAGATCATCGTGGTGGACAACGGTTCGAACGATGGCTCGGCCGAGATGGCGGAGACGGAGTTCGGCGTTCGGGTGATCCGCAACCGCGAAAACCGGGGCTTCTGCGCCGCCAACAACCAGGGCATCGCGGCCGCGCAGGGCGACTTCGTGGCGCTAATCAATAACGATGCCGAAGCCGAGCAGGGATGGCTGGCCGCGCTCCACCGGGCCTGCTCCGGCGCGCCGGACATTGGCATGGCCGCCAGCAAAGTGCTGGTTTGGGAAGATCCCGGCCGCATCGACAAAGCCGGCCACCTGATCTTCCTCGACGGCCAGAATCGAGGACGCGGCAGCGGCGCGGACGACCACGGCCAGTACGATCGCGAAGAAGAAGTGCTGTGGCCGGATGGCTGCGCGGCCCTGTATCGCAAAGCCATGCTGGACGAAATTGGCGGCTTCGACGAGGACTTCTTCGCCTATGGCGACGATGCCGAGCTCGGGCTGCGCGCGCGCATCGCGGGCTGGAGATGCGTCTACACGCCGCAGGCGGTGGTGCGCCACCACCGCGGTTCCACGTTGGGCAAGGACTCGGTGCGGCGCCTCGAATTGATCGAAAGAAACCGCCTGCTGCTGGCGATCAAACTTTTCCCGTGGAGCCTGCTGCTGCTCAACCCGCTATTTTTCGCGGCGCGTTTGGTTGCCGGCGTGCTGGCGGCGTGGCGCGGCGCGGGCGATACGGCTTACTTCCCGGGCCTGGCCGGGAAATGGCGGCTGGTGCAGGGACTCGTGGCTGGCCAATTCCAGGCTTTGCGCCTGGCGCCGCGCATGCTCCGCAAACGCGCCGGCATTCGCCGCATTCGCCGTCTCACTCCTGGCCAGGTGCGGCGGCTGATCTGGAACAACCGGCTGCGGTTGAGGGACGTGGCATGAGCGCCTGCCTGTTGTGCGGTTCGGAAAGCGCCACTGTGCTGTTCGCCGCCACCGACCGATTGCATCGAACCACCGCGCGCAGCTTCACCATCCTTCGCTGCGGCCAGTGCGGGCTGGTGCGCCTAGACCCGCAGCCGGAGCCCGCCGAATCACGCCAATACCATCCCGAAAACTACTGGTTCGCGCCTGACCAAACCATTGCCGGCCGCCTGGAAGAGGGTTACCGCCGCTTAGTTCTGCGCGATCACGCACGCTTCGTCGAGCGCGCCCTGCGCGATTGCGGCACGCGCGGCCCCTTGCTCGATGTCGGTTGCGGCGGTGGGCTGTTGCTGGGGATGATGCGGGAGCGCGGGTTTAGCGTAGTGGGCCTCGACAATTCCGCCGCCGCCGCCGCCATCGCCTGGAGCCGCCAGCGCGTGCCCGCGGTTTGCGGCGCGCTGGAACACGCTCCGCTGCGCGCCGGTGGCTTTGCCGCCATCACCATGTTTCACGTGCTCGAACACGTCCACGATCCGCGCGCGTACGTGGCCGCGGCGTATCACCTGTTGGCGCCGGGCGGACGTTTGATTGCGCAGACGCCCAACGCCGCGTGCTGGCAGTTCCGCCTGCTCGGCCGCGCCTGGAGCGGGCTCGACGTGCCGCGCCACCTGTTCGATTTCCGTTCGAGCGACCTCGAACGGCTGCTCGAATCCAGCGGCTTCACCGTTTTGCGCCGCAAGTATTTTTCCTGGCGCGATAACCCGGCGAGCTTGGCCAGCAGCCTGGCGCCGATCCTCGACCCGATGGGACGCCGCACGCGCCGGGTGGTTGAAAGTACCGCCGCGCGCATCGCCAAGGACCTGGCATATTTCGCGCTGGTGGCGGCCGCCGTTCCGTTTACACTTATGGAAGCCGCCGCGGGCGCCGGCGCAACGGTGATGATCGAGGCCCGCAAGTCATGAGATACCAGGACATCGCTTACCGGCTGCCGCGCCCGCTGCGGCGGCACGTGCTGATCGTGGAAGCCGAGATTGAAGACGCGGTGGCCGCACTGGCGCGCAGCCTTCCGCCCGGAGCGCGCGTGCTCGATGCCGGCGCGGGCGAGAACCGCTACAAACATCACTTTGCGCAGCAGCGTTATTGCGGCGTGGACCTGGCGGTGGGAGATTCAAAATGGGATTACAGCGGTCTCGACGCAATCGCCGACCTGGCGGCTCTGCCTTTTCGCGAAGGCACGTTCGACGCCGCGCTGAACATCGTCACCTTGGAGCACCTGGCCGAACCCGCCCGCGCGCTGGCCGAAATCGGACGGGTGCTGGCCCGCGGCGCGCCGCTCGTGGTGGCCGCGCCGCAGGACTGGGAAACACATCAGATGCCACATGACTACTTCCGTTATACGCGCTATGGTCTGCGGCGGCTGCTGGAACAGGCCGGTTTCGAAGTGGTCGAGATGCGCGCGCACGGCGGCTACTTCCGGCTGCTCGCGCGGCGGCTGCTCAACGGCTTACAATTCTTTACAGGCGGCATTCGCTGGCTCGGCTTCCTTCCGGCGGCGATTATCGTGGTCCCGCCTGCCCTGATCCTGCCGTTTCTGGACGGAGCTGACCGCGACCGCAATTTTACGCTCGGTCACGTGTGCCTGGCGCGCAAGCGCTAGTGGGGCAGGCACTTCCGCCTGCCAACCGAAACTGAAAGGACAAGCTTGGACGGAGCCATCGTCATCGACAAACCGGAAGGCTGGACTTCGCACGACGTGGTGGGCAAGGCGCGCCGGATCATCGGCATGAAGAAGATCGGCCACCTGGGCACGCTCGATCCGATCGCCACCGGCGTGCTGCCGCTGGTGCTGGGCCGCGCCACGCGGCTGGCGCAGTTTTACACCCGCAGCGACAAGATTTACGAGGGACTGATCCGCTTCGGTTGGTCGACCGTCACCTACGACCGCGCCGGCGAACCCACCAGCGAGAAGACCGAGCCGCGGATAGATCCGGACGCGCTCGAACAGGCGCTCGAACGCTTCCGCGGCGAATTTCTGCAAACTCCGCCGCCGGTATCCGCCAAGAAGGTCGAGGGGCGTCGCGCTTACCAACTGGCGCGCGAATCCATCGCCGTGGAACTGGCGCCAGCGCCAGTGGAAGTCTACGAGCTTACCTTGCTCGATCTCGCCGGCCCGCTGGCGCGCGTGCGCGCGCACTGTTCCGGCGGCACCTACCTGCGCGCGATCGCCCACGATTTGGGCCAATTGCTCGGCTGCGGCGCGCACCTGGAAGATCTGCGCCGCCTCTCGAGCGGCGAATTCGAGATCGCGCAGGCGCGCACCATCCCGCAACTGGAATCGCTGGCCGGCGATGAGCGGCTGATCGACGCGCTGATTCCCGCCGCGCAAATGCTGCCCGGCATGGCCGCCGTTTTCGTCGACGATCTCACCGCCAGCCAGATCCGCAACGGCCGCAACTTCCCCGCTTCCCCGTTTCGCTCGCAGCCGGCCTCGCGTTACGTCAAAGCCGTGACGCGCAACGGCGATCTGGCCGCCATCGGCGAAGCCGTGTTGCCGAATCTTTACCATCCGGTGGTGGTGCTGTAACCGGGACCCGGCAAAGCAGTTGACCCCGGACGCGAGCGTCGCATATACTGGTTATCGATATCGAATGACGATAACGAAAAACGATTCCGGTAACCGCTTCGAGTACCACGATCTTTACTCGGGCCTGATCCGTCTCCACATTCTCTATCACGCCGTGGAAGGGCCGATCTTCGGGCTCGAAATGGCCGAGGAGCTGGCGCGGCACGGTTATCGGATCAGCCTGGGAACCCTTTATCCCCTGCTGCACGGGATGGAAAAGAAGGGCTACCTGCGCTCGGCGGAGAAGCGCGAAGGCAAATCGATCCGCAAAGTCTACCGGGCCACGCCCCTCGGGAAAAAGGCGCTCCAGGCGATGAAGGCAAAGGTGAGCGAGTTATTTGGAGAGCTGATTGAAGCGCGGTAGCCGCACGTATCGGTTCGCGGCGGTAAAACCGCTCCGGGCGCTGGCGGTGCTGGTTTCGGTTGCGACGGCTGCGCTGGCCGGCCCTCCGTTTCAGACGGACGATCCGGAGCCAATCGACTTCAGGAACTACGAGTTCTACACCTTCGCGGCTGCGGACGGCACATCGGTGGAAACCGATACGGTTGGCCCGGCCGTGGAGTTCAATTGGGGAGCGCTGCCCAACGTTCACCTGCACATCATCGTTCCGGCCGCGGCGATTTTTCCCGCGAACAATCCGGCCCTGGCCCCGGCCGGCACGGGTCCGCGAGCGTTCGGACTGGGCGACATCGAAACGGGAATCAAGTACCGGTTTGTGCAGGAGACCAAGCGCCGGCCCATGATCGGCACATTTGTGATGTTCGAGCTGCCGACCGGCAGCGCCGCAAAAGGTCTGGGCGTGGGCAAGACATGGTACAAAGTCCCACTCTGGGTGCAGAAAAGCTCTGGCCCATGGACGACTTACGGAGGCGGCGGGGTGACGCTGGCCAGCGCGCCCGGTTATCGCAATTATCCGTTCGCGGGCTGGCTGGTTCAGCGGGATCTCGGCAAGAAGGTGACGCTGGGCACCGAGGTGTTCTATCACGGACCGGAAGGATTGGCGACAGCGCAGACGAGGCCGGCGACGCTGATCGATGCCGGCGGCTATTACAAGTTTCGAGATCCCGGATTTCAGCTTCTGTTCTGTTACGGCCACACCGCCATAGGGCAGACCGAAAACTACGCTTACCTCGGTCTCTATTGGACCTGGGGTAAAGGCGGCAAGCCGGGCGATACGGCGGGGACCGCATTCAGCGGCATGGCTATGGGACAACCATAGCGCCCGGCGCCCGTCGAAAGGAGATGCAATGAATATCTCAACCAGCGACGCAATCCTCCTCGCGCATGCCGCGTTCGGCGTCACGGGATGCCTGGCGGCTTTGTGGGTGTTCCTGGAGGCGCTCAATGCGCAACCCGGGAACGCCGGTCGCACGCGGGCAGCCGCGCTGGTGACGGCAGTCTCGATGGCCGCCGCGTGGATCTGCGGCGGATATTGGTACGTTGACTTCTACCCGGCCGAAAAGGCGTTGATTCTCACGGGGCCCTGGCCATTCGCCCACAATCTCTTCATGGAGACGAAAGAGCACCTGTTCTTGATCACGGGCATGCTGGCATTTCTGCTTCCGGTGGTGGCTCGGGAAAAGCTCGATTCGAATGCCGCCGCCCGCAAGCTGGTTCTTTCGGTGGCGGCGCTAATTGTGATTACGGGTTTGGCGGTGGAAGGCGCCGGTGCGGTGATCGAACATGGGGCTAAGGTCGCTCTGCTGCGCGGCGGAGCGAAAGGAGATCGATAATGAATTCCGCAACGGCTCCGGAGTCCCCAAAGCTGACAGCCGCAACCTCGGGCTTTGTGCTGGCCGCCGCGATCGCCGCGTTGTTCAATACCGCTCTCGCCTTGGTGCGGGACGCGTACGCTCCTTTGAACGGCGTCATGAAGTCGCTTACCGGCAATTCGTGGACGGCTCACTGCTTAGCCGACTTGGTTCTCTTCGCCGGGCTGGGATTGATATTCACGAAGACAAGGGCGGCGGAGAAGATAGATGCGGACCGGTTGACTGGAGCGCTAATCGGCGCCGTGGCTATCGCGGCGCTCGGGCTTGCGCTTTGGTTTGCGTTTGTCTAGGGCCTGATGGAGCGCGGCGCCTTCGGCGGGAAGAAAAGCCGAGATGACTCTTGGCTCAGCAGGCCTGACGGCCCGCGCCACGGTTGGTCGGTTACTTCTTTTCGCCTTCCTGCTGGTGGCGGCGCTTGCGAGCGGCCTCGTGTTCGGCGCGCAACTGATCGTAAAGGGGCAACTGGTCGGGACGCAGAATGGCTTTCACTTCGGCCACCTGTTTGTCCCAAACGGCGTGGCCGCGATCGTTCATCTCGCGGTGGATCTGGTCGAACTGCGCGCGCGTGTCGTCGAAGATCCGGTTGAGCTTGGCGATCTGCGCGTCGTCCAGTTTGACGCGCTGGCGCATCTCCTCCAACACCCGCTTCCGCACCTCTTCCGGATCCGGTCCGGGACCCTTATGGGCGCCCGCCGTGCCCGGCGACAGGTTGTGGCCGGATACGGGAGACGCCAGATAGAGGCGATAGCCGAAAGCGCCGCATAAAGCGCCGCTGACGAAGATCGCCAGCAGGCCGAGAAACGCGAGAAAGCGGGACTTGGGCATGAGAATCAACTTATCGGCCCGCTTCGTTCAACTCCAGCCGCACCGGCCCGACGTTTTCCGGCGTATCCAGGCTATTGGCTTCCGCCAGCGCTTCCAGGTAGGTCACTTCGGAGGCCGGCGTTGCGCGCGGCAGGGACACGTACACGCCGATGGCGATGGTGACCGCTGCCGCCACGGTCACGAAACTTCGCACCATGCGCTGAAAGGAGAACGTGAAGTTCCGCCGCGATTCGATGCGCCGCCACAGGCCGGGCATGAAATTGGCGCTGGGCTCCCGGTCCGGGCAGGCCTCACGGTATGCCTGCAATAGGGAATCCAGTTTGTCGTTGCCGCCCTGCATTGGGTACATCGCTTCCTTGCTCCAACGGCCTTCAGCCGTCTGCTCCAACGGCCTTAGCCGTTCTCGTTCTTCCGCTCCGCCGTTTCGAACGCCTTCAAGACCCGTTGCCGCGCCCGGAATAAACGGACCTTAAGAGCATTTTCCTTGACCCGATAAATCTTTTCAAGCTCCCGTAAGGAGAGCCCTTCCACTTCTTTCATCAACAGCAGAACGCGGTCCGCCTCGGAAACCGCGCCCAGCAGCGAATCCACGGTCTCGCGCAGCTTCTTCTTCTGTTGCTGGTCGTGCTCCGCCTTGCCGCCGGCTACCGCATCCGCCATCATAACCTGCTGCTCGGACAGGTCCGACATGCGGAACTCCGGCCGCCGCCGCTGCTTGCGCAGGTAATCGTAAGCCGCGTTTACCGTCAGCCGGTACAGCCACGGCTCAAAGACCTCCGGCGCCCGCAACTGGTCGAGCGAAAAATACAGCCGCAAGAACACTTCCTGTGCGACGTCCTCGACATCTTCCGTACGGGCGATCAAACGCCCGATCGTCCCCATGGTGCGCTTCCGGTACGCCAGGACGATTTCGTTAAATGCCGCGCTATCACCGTGTTGCGCACGCCGAACCAGCTCGAAATCTACCAGCATTCGACACCGCTCGCGGCCGCTGGCCCGGTCCTGGACTTCGTTAGCATAGGCGTCGAAGCTTATCCACAGGTTACAAGGTCCGCGTTTGGTGGGGCATGCTCTAGCTCGCCTTGTTGGCTGCGATCCCCCGAACCGCGATGATAGCCTAAAGACATGCGCTTTTCCGAGTCCATTTTTTCCAGCCGCTTCCAGATCACGCGCCGCGACCTGGAAAGCCACCTGGCCGAAGCGCTTTCCGCCGGCGGCGATTACGCCGACCTGTACTTCGAATACCTGCTCACCAGCTCCATCAGTATTGACGAATCGATGGTCAAAAGCGCTGCCCAGGGAGTTTCGGTGGGAGTTGGCGTGCGGGTGATCGCCGGGGAGCGGACCGGCTACGCCTACTCGGACGACCTTGCGCCGGAAAAGGTCCGCAAAGCGGCGCGCGTGGCCGCGCATATCGCCCGCGGCCCCAGCCACGTGGACAAGGTGAGCCTCAGCGAAGGGCAGCCGCACAATCTGTACCCGGTTTTGATCGCGCCTACCGAGACCGCCTTCAGCGAACGGGTGGAACTGGTCAAGCGCGCCGACCGCGCCGCGCGCGCCTACGATTCCCGCATCTTTCAGGTGCAGGCGGTTTACGCCGACAATCTGCGCGAAGTGATGGTGGCGACGAGCGAAGGCGTGCTGACGCTGGATCGTCAGCCGTTGGCGCGCCTCAGCGTTTCCGCTCTGGCGCGGGTGGATGGCGGGGCGCCGCAGCGCGGCCACGCCGGCGGCGGCGGGCGCGTGGAGCTGGATTTCTTTCTCCGCGAAAAGACCCCCGAGCACTTCGCCCAGGAAGCCGCGCGGGAAGCGGTGGCGATGCTCGATTCCGTGGCCGCCCCGGCGGGCGAAATGACGGTGGTGCTGGGACCGGGCTGGCCGGGCATCCTGTTGCACGAAGCGGTAGGCCACGGCCTCGAAGCGGATTTCAATCGCAAGGGCGTTTCCGCCTTCAGCGGCCGCATGGGCCAGCGGGTGGCGAGCGAACTGTGCACGGTGATCGACGATGGCACCATCTCCCATCGCCGCGGCTCGCTCAACGTGGATGACGAAGGCCATCCCACGCGCCGCAACGTGCTGATCGAAAACGGCGTGCTCACCGGCTACCTGCAGGACAAACTCTCCAGCCGGCTGATGAAGTCCGCCTCCACCGGCAGCGGCCGCCGCGAAAGCTACGCGCACATCCCCATGCCGAGGATGACCAATACTTTCATGCTGGCGGGTGAAAGCGATCCCGGCGACATCATCCGCTCGGTGCCCAAGGGCCTCTACTGCGCCAACTTCGGCGGCGGCCAGGTGGATATCACCAGCGGCAACTTCGTGTTTTCGGCGTCGGAAAGCTACCTGATCGAAGACGGAAAGTTGACCCGCCCGGTGCGCAACGCCACGCTGATCGGCAACGGCCCCGAGGCGCTGAAGTACGTCAGCATGGTGGGCAACGACCTGCGCCTGGACGAAGGCATCGGCATCTGCGGCAAGGAAGGGCAAAGCGTCCCGGTCGGCGTCGGCATCCCGACGCTAAAGATCGACAGGATGACGGTGGGCGGAACGGGGTAGTGGCGCAGGCCCCCGGCCTGCGATCCGCAAGGCGATCCGGGTCTTTATATAGACGAGCCATTGTTTCTCTATATGGAATCATGATATAGTCGAAGTAGATATGCCGTCCCTTTTGATTCAACTCGACGATGCCACCGCCAAGAAGCTCGAACGGATTGCCCCGGCAAGGCAACGCAAGCGTGCCGACTTCATCCGTGAGGCGGTGAAGGAGGCTATCCGCAACCACGAATACGCCCGCATGCGGGAAGCCTACCGGTTGCAGCCCGACTCGGCGGAAGAGGCCGATGACTGGTCTTCCGCCGAGGAATTCCAGGCGTGAAGCAATTCGAGATCTGGTGGGCCGATCTGCCCAAGCCCGCGGGGCGCCGCCCGGTGCTGCTGTTGAGCCGCGACAGTGCCTATGATTACCTGAACAAGTTCCTGGTGGCTGAAGTGACCACCAAGATCCGCCACATCCCGGTGGAGATTCCCTTGGGCCGCCGGGAAGGAATGGTGAAGCCGTGTGTAGCCAACTGCGACAATCTTCGTACGCTCCGGCGTGAGGCACTCGACGCGAGAATTTCCCAACTGGCGACCAGCAGGGTACCGGAGGTGAAGCGCGCCGTCGGCTATGCGTTTGGGTGGCCCGAACTCATTGACGCCGAGGGGTAAAGCTTCGCCGCACTTTTTCGCGCGGCTCCTGGGCTGTCACGTATAGCTCGAAAGGGGAAAGGACGGAGCCGGGTCAGCCTCCCGATGCCGAGCATAGTCTATCTAATGGAAAAAGGAGCGGCGCTTCGCTGGGTCGAAAACAAGAGGCTAGGCAGGCATCTGCGGGGGACGGGAGTCGAGATAGGAGCCCTGTGGCGGAGATTCCCGGTCGCGGCGAGATGCGCGGTCTGGTATGTGGACCGGCATCACTTGAGCGACCTGCGGCGACAGTACCCGGAGTTAGGCCAGCAACTTATTTCTCCGGACGTCTTAGCCGACGCCGGCCAGCTTCCTTTCGCCGACGGCAGCCTGAATTTCGTGGTTGCCAGTCACGTCCTCGAACACATGCCGTTTCCACTCGCGTCGCTGCGCGGTTGGTATCGCGTGCTCGGTGCTGGCGGTGTTCTCATTTTGAAGGTCCCGGACAAGCGCTACACCTTTGATGCAAAGCGGCGGCGGAGCACCTTGCAACACCTTGTCGAAGAAGACCGGCATCCCGAAGCGTTCGATCAGCGCGCTCACTTTCGGGATTGGGTAGAGCACGTGGGCGGACGCGCACCGGAGAGCGAGGCCCTGGAGCAGGAGACCAATCGCCTGATGGACCTTGACTACAGTATTCACTACCACGTCTGGACGGACGAGGATGTGCGCGAAATTATCGATTACACGCGGACAGGCATGGGATTGAACTGGCGTCCAGTGCTGTTCCTGGGGGCGCACTTCTATCGCAAGGAGTGCGCAGTTGCCTTGCAGCGGGGCTGATGCTGCTTACCGGCAGCGGCCGGCGCGAAGGAAGGAGAGAGACCGTTATGAGCAAACTCGTGTCCAAGACGCTCGCTGACAAGCCGATCACGCCGGCCCGGAAACGCAGGTTGGCGCGGCTGGCGGAACGGCCCGATGCCGAGATCGATTTTTCGGACGCTCCCTCGCTGAACCAGAGCTTCTGGGAGAACGCCGTCCGCAATCCGTTTTACCGGCCGATCAAGCAACAACTGACCTTACGCTTAGATGCCGATGTGGTGGCTTGGCTCCGCCGGCACGGGAAGGGCTATTCGACCAATCTCAACCGGATGCTACGCGAAGCCATGAGGGCAAACATCGGCAAGAGTGCCTGACACCACGGTGGGCGCGTGCCGGAGGTGAAACGCACCGTCGGCTATCCGCTTGGGTGCCACGAACTCATAGACGCCGAGGGGTGACGCCTCGCCCGCGCACTCGTGCTCTTGCGTTTTACAAAGGACACCTGCGGGACGGCTCCCACTTTCCGATAACCCCGTTTTACGTCCACGACAGCAACAGACGGCCCTGACGCCAAGAGCACTGAGGTTAGGATTCTTTCGAGAAATTGCCTGTGCAGGATTCGAACATCGCCAATCCGGCGCTGAGAACCTCGGCAAGCGCAGCGAGTTCAACTTGTGACCATTCTGGTTCGTAATGCCTGCCGCTCGGCGTCATGGACGGCAGGTTACTCCCCCAGAACAGCTTGTCGTAGATACCCGGGAACTGCCTATCCAGTTGATCAAAGGAGATCCCCCTTTCGTAAATCGATCTCCCCACATCGCTGAAGAGGTTCCACGCGTTCAAAGCCTTCTCGCAATCGATGGGCGCGTCAGGTGCCTTCGCCCATGCGGCAACCCAGTCCAGGTTATGAAGGATCGGCTCCTCCCGTTCCAAGTTGTAATGGTTCACATCTGAATATGCCTGGACACACGCAGCGTGCTTGAAAGTCGGAACGAGTCCCCCAGCATCAACCACAACAGAATCCTTCTCGTTCGAGATCCAAATTAGGTAGCGGTCCTCGGCATTTAGCCGGTACAGCAGAGGGAAGTACTTCATAGTTCCATCTTATGCTGAGGCACTATTGGCTCTCGTGGCGCAGTTTTTGATAAGCGGTCGCAAAATGGAATCATCGGAGAATGAGCGGGCTTCGCCCATTCCTTTCCCCTGCCGTTGTCTCGAAAAGAGTAGGTATCGGGACCGGCGTTGACCGCCTGTCAGAGCGAGGTTTGCGGCGTCGCGCTTCGCTGTCCCGTCATGGACTGCATGAAGTGCGCATGCGCCTGTGTCCTCCCCGCCCCGCGATGTTAGCCTGTGATTATGCCTTCCGGTGAGAATCATTTGGGGGAGTTGGCTCGGGACGTGGTGCGGCGGGCGCTGGCCGCGGGGGCTGGCGACGCGGAGTGCACCATCGAGGAAGGCGACGAGTTTTCCGCGAGCGTGCGGATGCGCGAGCTGGAGAACCTGAAAGAGGCCGGGTCGCGCGCGGCCGGGCTGCGCATTCTGATTGGCCAGCGCACCGGATCGTCCTACACTTCCGACCTGTCCGCCGCGGGGATCGAGCACCTGGTGAAATCGGCCATCGAATTGGCGGAAGTGACCACCGACGATCCGCACGCCGGCCTGCCGGAGCCGGAAGAATTGGGCGCGCTCGCGGGCTGCCTGGATCTTTATTCGGCGGATGTCGACGAGTTGGAAACCGATGCCCGCATCGCTCTGGCGCGGCGCGCCGAGGAGGCCGCGCTCGCTGCCGATCCGCGCATCGCCAATTCCGAAGGCGCATCGTTCGATAGCTACGCCGGGCGGCACATTTTCGCGAACTCGCGCGGCTTCGCGGGCGAATACCGCTCCAGCTCGTGTTCGCTGGCGGCGGTGCCTGTGGCGAAGGACGGCGAATCGATGGAGCGCGACGCGTGGTATCATTCCGCGCGCTCGCTCGCGCTGCTGGAACCGCCCGAGCAGATCGGCCGCACCGCCGCCGCTCGCGCCTTGCGCCGGTTGAATCCGGTCAAGGTGGCGACCCAGAAAGTGCCGGTGGTCTTCGAACCGCGCGTCGCCGCATCGCTGCTAGAGAACCTGTTTGAAGCCGTTCACGGCATGATGATTTATCGGCACGAATCTTTCCTGGCCGGCAAGCTGGGCGAAAAAGTGGCCAGCGAGAAGCTCTCGCTGATCGACGACGCGACCATCCCCGGCCTCTTCGGCACCTCGCCTTTCGACGACGAGGGCGTGGCTTCGCGGCGCACCGTGGTGCTGGAGCGCGGCGTGCTCAAGAGCTACCTGCTGAACACTTACGCGGCGCGCAAGCTGGGGATGAAGACCACCGGCAACGCCTCGCGCGGGCTGGCCGGTAATGCCGGGATAGGCCACGGGAACTTTTTCGTGGAAAACGGCGTCCTACCGCCGGAGCGGATTATTGCGCGGATAGCCGACGGATTCTATGTCACGGAACTGATCGGCATGGGCGTCAACATTGTCACCGGCGATTACTCGCGCGGCGCCGCGGGTTTGTGGATCCGCAACGGCGAACTGGCGTTCGCGGTTTCCGAAGTCACGATTGCCGGTAATCTGCAAGATATGCTGTTGGGCGTGGAAGAGGTTGGCAACGACCTGGAGTTTCGCGGCTCGGTGGCCGCGCCCACGCTCAAGATTGGAGAGATGACCGTTGGCGGCAAATAAGAGCGCGGGCGCGGACCAGGCGGCCGGCCCGCAACAGAAACGATTCTCGATTCCCCCGGCGGCCATCGTCATCGTGCTCGTGTTGGCCGCGGGCGTGGCCGGGTTCCTGTATTTGAACCGGCTGTCGCAGCAAGGGCCTCCCGCGCCGCCGCCCTTGACCGGCATCGCGCGCGCCTACATCCACGATGGCTTCCTCAAGATCACCGACTCCGACATGCGGGCGCATGAGAGCTACCTCAAGCAGGAGGTCGTCGAGATCACCGGCAAGATCACCAATACCGGCGACCGCGTGCTCGACAGCGTGGAAATCGTCTGCGTGTTCTACGATCCGTACGGGCAGGTGATTCTGCGCGAGCGGGTGGCGATCGTCAGCCGCAAGATGGGGAAGCTGGCGCCCGGCGAATCGAAACCGTTCCGGCTGGCCTTCGACAACGTGCCGGAGAGCTGGAATCAGGCGATGCCGCAGATGGTCATCGCCGCCATAGACTTCGCGTGACGCTGGTTTCCGGGAGGTGGTTCAGTTTGCCGAATCATAGCCGATCCGAACTGCTTCCAAAAGTTGCCGGCGAACGTCGGCGTAACTGGCGTACGCATTGTTTTCGCGAACGCGCTGCGCCACTATGTCCGCGCGAATCTGGATAGATGAGGGTTCGGGGAGGCATTCGCCGAACAACTCGCACATCCTATCGGCCTCGTGCACATAGTGTTTAAGCGTTTCCCAACACTTCGCGTGCAGTGCTGCAAATTGTTTCGGATCCATTTCGCTCCCTTACCTATTTTTGCCGTTTGATGGTCATCGGCGGGAAATCCATGTCGCCGCTGTCGGCCTTGGTTTTGAGGACAATCTCGTCGCCGTTGATGGTGCCTTCGCTCGAAAAAGTGGTGGTGCTGCCGTTCATATCCACCTTCACGGAAAAGGAGATCTTGTCTCCGTCCACCTTGCCGTTGTCGAGCGGCAACACGTCGCCATGCGGCGACAGCACCGTGCCCGTCAGCTTGGCGGCGTCCTGTTTGAAGGTGTAGGTCAGGCTGAAGCTGTTGCCATCCGGGGACGACACCTCGCCCTTCCAGGTGCCGGTTACGTCCGCCGCCCAGGCGGCCGTGGCTAATAGCAGGAACAGAATTATCGTTCCCAGTCTGCGTGTGATCATCCCGAGATTGTACCGTAGGTCTGCCGGGTACGCTAGTCTGGAAAGATGGAGCCGGGCGGGCGTTTATCTTGGCGGAGCCTTGGGCGCTTGGAAAAGGCCTTTGTGCTGCTGCTGCCGGTCAACCTCACGCTGTGGCTCACCGGCTTCGCGGCGGTCGTTCAGTGGTTGCTCGCCTGCCTGACCTTTCTGCTCGGCATGGTGGTGGCGTTCCGCCTGGCGCGCCGCGGGCTGCGCAAGGCCATCTGGCGCCTGCGCAACCGCCTGATCGCGGCTTACATTTTCATCGCGGTGGTGCCGGTGGTGTTGATTCTGCTGCTGGCCGGCATCGCCACCTACGCGGTGATCGGGCAGATGGCGGTGTACCTGGTGAACACCGAACTGCGGCACCGCCAGGCGGTGCTGCTGCGCTCGGCGGAAGCTTTGGCGGTGGTCCCGGTGACGGACCCCACCACCGCGCTGCGCCGCTTCGAAACCGTGACCCGCGGCGCATTTCCCGAATTCTCGCTGCTCATCACGGGAAAACGCGAGCTCCGCCTTCCCGCCGACAACAAGATCGAACAGCCGCCCGAGGAATGGCGCAGCCAGTTAAGGAAGCGCGCCTCCGGGCTGATCGTCAAGCAGGAGGAAGACGGGGAACGGCTCTACGCATGGGCGCACGTCATCGAGAACGGCGAGGAGGTAACGGTACTGGCGCCGGTAACGGTCGACATCCTCAGCGAACTGGTGCCGGGCCTGGGCGACGTGGCTTTTGCGCCCCTGATGGTGCTTCCCCGCGCCTCGCGTGTCCCCCCGGCGCGCAATTTCGTCGACTTCCATCTGACCGGCTGGTACCCGGTGGACGTCCCGCGATGGAGCTCGCCGCGCGAGCATAGCGCGCAGACCCTTTTCGTCGACACGCGGATTTCCGCCGTGCTGGGCACCATCTTTGAAGCACTCGATTTTCAGACGCTCGATGTAGCCGAGGTTGTTCTGGTCTCTTTCGTTGTGCTCACCGTCCTATTCCTGCTGGTGGAGATGATTTCGCTGTTCGCCGGCGTGCAGTTGAGCCGCAGTATCACCGGCGCCGTGCATGAGCTTTACCTCGGCACGCGGCGCATCCAGCAGGGCGATTTCGGCCATCGCATCCCGATCAAAGGCAACGACCAGCTTGCCGAACTGGCCTCATCGTTCAACACCATGACGGCCAACCTGGGCCAACTGATGGTGGTGGCCAAGGAGAAGGAGCGCCTGGAATCCGAGCTCACCATCGCGCGCGAAGTGCAGAAGGAGCTCTTCCCCAAGGACGTTCCGTATACCAGGACGCTCGAGCTCAAGGGTGTTTGCAGCCCCGCCCGCATGGTGTCCGGCGATTATTACGATTTCATGGCGCTCGGCGAAGAATCGCTCGCGTTCGCCATCGGCGATGTGGCCGGCAAGGGAATTTCGGCGGCGCTGCTGATGGCCACCATTCAATCCACCATGCGCACGCAGTTGGGCGCCAACAACGGCGCATCTCCACGGCTGCTCTCCACCGCCAAGCTGGTGGCCACCCTGAACCGACAGCTTTACGCCAATACCAGCCTCGAGAAATACGCCACTTTCTATTTCGCGCTGTATCACGAGGCAACCCACTCGCTCACTTACACCAACGCCGGCCACCTTTCGCCCATGTTGTTGCGCGCGGGCGAGCTGCAGATGCTCGAATCCACCGGCACCGTGGTGGGCGCTTTTCCGACGGCGCGCTACGAGGAGCGCACGGTCGAGCTGGAACACGGCGATCTGCTGGTGGCTTACACCGACGGCATCGTCGAGCCGGAAAACGCCTATGGCGAAATGTTCGGGGAGGAGCAATTGAAGGAATTCATATCCAAATACGCGCACGCGGATTCCTCCGAGCTGATCGCGCGCACCATGGAGGCCGTGATCGAATGGACCGGCTCCTCGGAATTGCAGGATGACATGACCATGGTAGTCGTGAGGCGCATATGAAAGTTCTCACCGCAGACGAGATGCGCGAGGTGGATCGGCGCACCATCGAAATGGGTATCCCCGGCATCGTCCTGATGGAGAATGCGGGCCTTCGCGTGGTGGAGTTTCTGGCCGAACGGTTTGACCCGCTCGAAGCGCAGCGCGTCGTGGTGCTGTGCGGCAAGGGCAACAACGGGGGCGATGGGCTGGTGATCGCGCGGCAGATCCATACTTGCTTCCCGCGATGCGGGCTGATCGTGGTGCTGTTGGCCGATCCGGCGGATCTGCACGGCGACGCGCGCCAGAACTACGCGATGCTGCGCGCCTGCGGCTGCCCGGTTCACACCGAGATTCCGCCGGAAGCCGCCCATGCGACTTTGATCGTGGACGCCATGCTCGGCACGGGAATCGGCGGTCCGGCCACCGGCATCATCGAACAGACCATCCGCCAGATCAATGGCTACCTGCCGGCGGCCAAGGTGGTGGCAGTCGACATTCCCTCCGGCATGTCGAGCGATTCGGGCGAGTCGGCGGGCAAAGTCGCGCGCGCCGATTACACCGTCACCTTCGTCGCGCCCAAGCTGGGGCAGGTATTGCCGCCAAACTGCGACTCGACCGGCGAATTGATCGTGCGGCCCATCGGCACGCCAGCGCAACTGCTGCAGGATGTGAAGATCGAGTTGATCGAGCCGTCGATGTTCAGCCGTGTGATGGCTCCCCGCCCGCCGGGCGGACATAAAGGCACGTTCGGCCATGCGCTGGTGGTGGCCGGCTCGCGCGGCAAA
>Ga0187860_1001943_pt1 | contig 17689 bp, 16 predicted proteins | sample June2016WEW_10_4_FD_132981 | JGI IMG/M metagenome (GOLD analysis project Ga0187860, IMG submission 132981) | Peatland microbial communities from SPRUCE experiment site at the Marcell Experimental Forest, Minnesota, USA - June2016WEW_10_40 | ecosystem: Environmental > Terrestrial > Soil >...
CCGCCAGATTCGGCGATTAAGATTGGCGACCGCCTCGAAATCATCCCCTCCCACGGTTGCACCACCAGCAATTTGTACTCGGAATTCATCGTCCACGAGAATGGTTCGCTAACCGGGAAATGGCCCATCGAAGGCCGCGGGAAGCTCCAGTAAGCCAATGGAAGCGCAAGCCTTGCGTGGTCTTGCAGGTTCAAGGCCCTCACCGTGCCGGCAGGGCCGAAGGGGGGGGCGCCGGACGCCGGCTGGCGTCGGTCCAGCCCGCCCGCGACGCCAAGGCCAGGCTCAGGCCATCAGCGCCAGCCCGGCCCGCTGGGGCGGATTCGGCTGCCAGCTCGCGAAGATACCGCTGGTTGTCCTTCTGCCAGTCCCGGTTGATCTTCCACGCGTAGAACGACAGGCCCGCCGCCACCAGCCTGCCGGTGGCCAGCTTTTTGAGGTTCTCAGGCAGCGTATAGAGGCGGGTATGCCCGTACACCTGAGCACACTGAAGCTCGAAGGGCGTGAAACCCGCCGGCCGATAGACCACGTGATGTGTATCGTAGAGGTCCCAGTCGAAGGAGGTAATCCGCCTTTCGGCAGCCAGACGATGGTAAAGCTCCGACCCGGGCAGCGGAGTCAGGATGAGCAACTGCACGCTGGTGAGCTTCATCTTGCGGGCGAAGCTGACCGTGGCCTCGACGGTGTCCCAGTCGTCCTCGTCAAAGCCGAACACGAACATGCCGTGGATGTGAATGCCGGCTTCCTGGACGACGCGGATGGCGTGGCGGATGTCCTCCAGGTTCTGGCTCTTCTTCATTTCGGCGAGGCTTTTGGGGTTCACCGATTCGAAGCCGATGAACACCGTATGACACCCGGCGCGTTTCATCAGACGCGCGAGGCCGGGATCGCGGGCCAGATCGGCGCGCACCTGCGTGGACCATTGGAAGCGGAATCCTTCGGCGATCATCGCCTCGAGCAGTTCCCGGGCGCGGCGCTTGTTCGCCGTGAAGTTGTCATCGCAGAAGAACACGAAGTGCTGCCGGGTGTCGAACTGCCGGAGTTCGCTCAGGATGGCCGCGACCGAGCGGTAACGGAACTTCTTTCCGAACATGCCCGTGACCGAACAGAAGGAGCAGTCGAACGGGCAGCCGCGCGAAGTCTGCACCATCACCGTCCTCTTGCCGCCGATCACGCAATCGGCCGTTCCGCCGGCCAGTGAGAAATCCGGCGCGGGCAGCGCATCCAGGTCGGTGATCCAGGGTGCCAGGTCGTTATGCCGAATGACTCCCGCGCCATCCTTCCACGAGAGATTCGGAACCGCGGCGTGCCTGAGGTCGGTCGCTGCTACGCGGCCTCCGCTCCAGAGGTCCAGCAGGGCGTTCATCGCCCCTTCGCCTTCTCCCCGCACGACGAGGTCTCCATGGGCCAGCGCTTCGTCGGGAAGGAAAGTGACGTGCGGTCCGCCCAAGATGACCGGTATGCCGCGCGAGCGGCATTCATCCGCCAGCGCGTACCCGCGTCGCGCGGTGGCGGTGATGGTCGAGATGCCCACCACGTCCGGCTGGCCGTGTGCAGTGATCCAGGTTTGCAGATCGAAGCGCTGCCGGCCCTCGACAAACACCCGCGCGCTCCAGCCGTCGCGGCGGTTCACCAGCCCGGCCAAAATGAAGCTCCCCAGCCGCGGCAAGGTGAACTGAGTGAAGATGTTAAGCTGCGCGCCCGCCGGCTCAATGAACAGCATGAGACGTTTCATGAGCAAAGCCCTTTCAGTAGTCGCGCACACATCGCACGGGATATACTCCAAACCGAACTCTGAGACAAGACGCGGCGAAGCCGCAACCAAAGGGTTAAATGAGTTAAATGGGCCACATCGGTTAAATGGGGAAAACCCATTCTGCTTGCGTTCTTCCCCCGTCCGCCGTAGAAGCCCGGTCGTGCGTTGCCGAACGAGAAATCCGTGGAACAAGCAGCTTGCGCGGCGATTTGGGATACGGGCTTCTGCCTGGTGCTGGCGGAGCGCAGGGTGGTTGCTTCTGTTCGCGGCCTGGGCGCAAGCCTTTGGCCAGGTCAGCGTGCTTGATTCTTCCTTCAAGGTTGGCCCGGGAGCCAACGACGCCGTTGACGGCCTGGTTGTGCAGGCCGACCTGCGCATCCTGGTGGGGGGAGAATTCACGTCCATTGGCGGCCAATCGAATTCCTTCCTGGCCCGCCTTAACTCAGACGGCTCCGTTGACGCGTCGTTCAACCCGGCGGGGCAAACGGATGGGGCCGTCCAATGCCTGCTGCAACAACCCGACGGGAAGGTCCTGGTCGGCGGCGGCTTCGGGCTCCTGCTGGGCCACGCCCAGCCTGCCCTGGCTCGCCTGCTGGAGGACGGCTCGGTGGATGCCTCCTTCGATGCCAGCGCCGTGTTCAACACCAATACGTGGGTCTTTTCCTTGGCCTTGCAGGATGACGGCCAGCTTCTGGTTGGCTATCAAGGACTGGATGACCAGGTGTCCCGAGTCGTGCGGGTCAATACCAACGGCACGCCGGACCCCACGTTCATCTGCACAAACCAGATCAACAGCTATATCTTCGCCTTGTTGCCCCAGCCGGACGGCAGCGTTCTGTGCGGCGGAAACCCTGGCGGTCTGGGCGGCAGCGCTCCCGACGCCTTGTTCCGACTGAAGCCGGATGGGGGGGTGGATGACACCTTTGACCCCGGACTGGATTTGTCCTCTGTTTTTTGTCTGGTCAGACAACCCAATGGGCAGATCCTCGTCGGCGGCCTGCTCAACCGCACGGGCGCTTCCAACAGCGTTCCGCTGCTCCGTTTGAACGCTGATCTTCAATGGGATGAGAGTTTCAGCACCGATGCTTTTGGTGAAACCGGTCCGTCAATCTCCGCCCTGCTGCTCCAACCGGACGGCCAGATCGTCGCGGGCGGATACTTTTTCGAGGTGGGCGGCTACTGGCGCCGGCAAATTGTCCGGTTCACCCCTGCGGGTCACGTGGACGGGTGCTTCGATCCAGGACTCGGGCTGGGCGGCTTCACGCAGGCCGGCGCTGTCCAAGCCATGTCCTTGCAACCGGATGGATGCGTTCTGGTTGGGGGGGTGTTCCAGGGAGTGGACACGGCTTACGGGCAATTCAATCTGGCTCGCCTTTTGCCCCACAGCGATTGCGATTTGATACGCGTCTATCTCAAGGGCGGGTCTGACACGTTTGCGGCAGCGACCTTTCCGCCCGGCGGCACCAATTACCTGGAGGTGTCGGCCGATCTCACCAACTGGCAGACCGTCCAGACCGACACCAGCCCGTACATTTACGATAGCTGGTTTTCGATGGCCGCCGCGCCGCAGGCCTTCTTCCGGGCCAGACAAGAGCGCTGAGTTGGCGCTCAACGGCTAGCCGGGAAATTTCATAGTGTGTAGCCGCCGACGGCAGTCGGCGCTGATTCTCAGTCCCGAAAGATGGCGCCGCCTGCCGTCGGCGGCTACACCCTGTCGGCGGTTTGTGCGAGGTATGAGAATTCCGGGCTAGTCATTACGGCTACTTCTTGGAACGAGACTCCCCGCTATTGGCCGGGGACGAAGGTGAAGCCGATTGGCGCTCATCGGATGGCGGGAGCGACTTGATTTCGGCGGCTTGATGATAGCTCTTCGGATAATATGCAGGGGTGTTTCGTCCCTGAGCCGGCGTTTGGGCGGTTGATGACGGAGCCGCGGCGTGGGGGGTGTTGTAGGCGGCAGCCAAACCTGTGGTGGAACTGTAGCCGGGGGCCGAGCGGGTTCCTTGCTTCCAGTCATCGGGGGTCCGGGATGCTGTTGGGGCAGAAGACGTTCTGGCCGTCGGCTGGTAGGTCTTCGAGGTCGGCTGGGATTGCGAGGAGGACGCGGGTTTGGCGTTGCTCAACGAGGAGGAGGCTTTAGGCGGTTCGGGTGCCGGCGCAGGCTGAGAGGTCCTCGGGGCAGGCTGGTATGGCGAGGAGGGCGCGGGTCTTGCGCTGCTCAACGAGGAGGAGGCTTTAGGCGGTTCGGGTGCCGGCGCAGGCTGAGCGGTCCTCGGGGCAGGCTGGTATGGCGAGGAGGACGAGGGCTTTGCGCTGCTCGACCAGGGCGAGACTTTGGGCGCTTCCACGACCGGCCGGCGTGGGGCAGCGACGGGAGCCGACCCGCTGCGGCTGAAGGTGGAGGGGGGTGCCGTTCTCACCGGCGCAATGGGGGCGTGCTGAATGACCGGATGCTGCGTATCTACTCTTTGGGCCACCATATTCACTGGCCGCGCCGGAGCCTTGGGCTGCGCCCGATAGACCACCGCCCCGGTCCGGCTGGGCATTCCGGCGGAACCGGCCGGCAAATCGCGGATGGTTGCCCGGGGGACCGGGACACGGGAAGCCGCGGCCACGCGCTCGACCGCAATGCCTCGGTTTACGACGGCGTTATTGTTCACCACATAGTTGTTGATGATGCTGGTCTGGCGGTAAATGGCCGTGACCCGGGCCGGCGGCAGGCAGCGATACCCCAAGTCGTGGCTGCAAAAGTCGCCCAAGGCGACAAAAGCAAAGGCGTTGATGCCGAGGCCAAAGTCGAAATTCGCCCCGACGCTGACCCCATTGAAGCGCCAGCCAAGCCGCAGATCAAATTCGGCGCGTGGCGGCAGCGGTGCCCAGCCGCAAGTGTCCCCGGCGACCCGCCAAGTGACCCAGGCCGGCCCCCAGACCCGGTCGGGCAGCCAAACCCAGCCGGAGCGCGGGTGCAAATACCATCGGCCATAGTGAAACGGCGCCCAGCCCCACGAATAGTCCGATTGCCAATACCATCCGGCATCCGTATAAACCCAGTGGCCGCCATCGCAGTAGGGGCGCCAGCCGCGGGACATCACGACCGTCCGGGGTTGCCAGCACCAGCCGTATCCTTCCAGGGACACCCAGGCGCCATAGGGCGAAAGATCATTGTAGAAGTAACTCACATCGGCGGGAGGACTGCTGACATAGGCCGGCGGCGGGGCGGCAGCCGGGAGCGGCGGCACTGCCGGCGCCGGAGCCGCCGGGGCAACTGGAGGCGGTGTGGCTGGGGCTGCCGGCACATATTGCTGAGGCTGGTTCCGCAGCGTGCCGTCGTGGCTCAGCATCGCCGCGGTCACCTGCGGGGACAGGCCGACATCCTTAAGATAAAGGACATCGTCTGCGGAAAGATTGAATGGGGCTTGCGAATTCTGGATGTAGGCCAGAACGACATCATCACCGACCCCCGAACCGGCCAGCCGGACGACTTCGGCAGCCCCTGGCGATAGATTGGCCGGGGCCGCTGCCTGCGGCGTTTGACCATATCCGGACAATAGTGGAAAAGCCAACGCTGTAACCAACCCGACCCATTTGATGTTTCTCATAACAATCGCACTCGCATTCTTGATTAACTCTTTAGACCGCGCCGGCGCAGGTTTATTCAGCCGACTGATCCGCTTCATATTAAGGGAGATACAAGGCACGAGCAATCAAATGCCTAACTACACTCGCCCCAGGCGCTCCAGCAGCTTCCCGTGAATCCCGCCAAAGCCGCCGTTGCTGAAGACGACCACGACTTCACCCCCTTGCGCGCGCTGCGCGACGTGGGCCACAATGGCGTCCACGTCGGGCAAATAGGCGGCGTCTTTGCCCTCCGCCTTCAAATCCTGCATCAGCCGCGCGGGGTCCAGGCGTTCCTGGGGCGCCAGCAATTCCAGCCGGGCCACTTGCGCGACGACCACCGCGTCGGCATCCGCAAAGGCGCTCCCCAGCTCGGCTTGAAAGACGTTGCGGCGGGTCGTGTTGGTGCGCGGCTCGAAGATGGCCCAGACTTTTTGCGTGGGATACTTGATGCGCAGCGCGCGCAAGGTCTCGCGAATCGCGGTGGGATGATGGCCGAAGTCGTCCACCACCGTCACCCCGCCCGCGATGCCGCGCACTTCCATGCGGCGCTTGATGCCTTTGAAGGTGTCGAAGGCGGCCTGAATCTGATGGTTCTTGAGGCCGCAATGCTTGGCGCACGCGACGACCGCCAGCGCGTTGCGCACGTTGAGTTCCCCCACGAAGTTGGTGTGGAACTTGAAGCTGGGAATCTCGAACTCGGTCGCCGTCGGCCCGTAGCGGATGTTGAAGGCCTGGACGGAGTTGCCTTCGCCCAGCCCGAAGCGCTTCACCGGGCAATGCGTCACGTTGAGCAGCGGCGCGAGGTTCGCGTCGTCGCCGTTGGCCAGCAGCAAGCCGTTGCGCGGAACGAGCCGGATGAAATACTTGAAGGCAGTCTTGATGGGCTCAAGGCTCTCGAAGATGTCGGCATGATCGAACTCAAGGTTGTTGATGAGCGCCACCTCCGGCAGGTAATGCACGAACTTGCTGCGCTTGTCGAAAAAGGCGGTGTCGTATTCATCGCCTTCGATGATGAACCATTCGCTGTCGGTGAAGCGGGCGCCCTGGCCGAGATTATTCGGGATGCCGCCGATGAGGTAGCTCGGGTTGAGGCCATTATGCTCGAAGACCCACGTCAGCAGCGCGGTCGTCGTGGTCTTGCCGTGGGTGCCGGTGACGACCAGCGAACGTTTGCCGCGAATGAAGAACTCCTTCAGCAGTTCCGGCAGCGAACAGTAGGGCAGCTTGTGGTCCAGCACGTACTCGGCTTCGGGATTGCCGCGGGAGATGGCGTTGCCGATGACCACGAGGTCGGGCCTGCGAGCGAGGTTTTGCTCCGCGTAGCCGGGGATCACCTCGATCTTGCGGTCCGCCAGAAACGTGGACATGGGCGGATACACGTTTTGGTCGGAGCCGGTGACCTTCACGCCTTTTTCCTGCATCGCCGCCGCGGTCGAAGCCATAGCCGTGCCGCAGATTCCGACGAAGTGGACCGACTGAATGCGCGAAAACATCGCCTCCATGATATAAGCGGGGTTCCGGGTGGAAAGAGAAAAGGACTGAGTTGACCTTTCCCCTTGTCACCGCCCGCGGTCGGTTCTAAAGTCATCGGGTGGTGAAGCACCACCGAACGATATGATTGAACTGATTCAATTACCCTGGAGCCCCTACTGCATCGTCCAACGGCGCATCCTCGAGTTCGCCGGCGCCCGGTTCAAAATCACTGATATTCCCACCGGCGACCGATCCCGGGTCTGGCGATTGACCCGCCAGCGCTACTACGGCGTGCCGGTCATTCGGAGCGGCAAAGCGGTCATCTTCGAGGTCAGCGAGGAGTCGCAGGTGATCGCTAAGTATCTCGACAACCGGTTTCAGCTCGGGCTATTCCCGTGGGAACTGGAGGGCGTGCAATCCCTGGTCTGGCGATACATCGAGAACGAGGTCGAAGGCGTCGGCTTCAAGCTCAACGACATTTACTGGCGGGAGGTAGTGCCGGCGTCGGACCAAGTCGCGTTTCTGCGGCACAAGGAACGCAAATTCGGGCGCGGCTGCATTGACCAATGGCGGGCGCAGCAAAAGGAGCTGCTGGCGCAACTGGAGCAGCGGCTGGTGCCGTTCGAAGAAATGCTGATGTATAAACCGTTTCTCCTGGACCAGAGGCCGCGGTTCGTCGATTTCGACCTCTACGGCATCCTGGGCAATTTCCTTTATTCCGGCCATTACCGCCTGCCGGCGGCGCACACTCACCTGCGGAAATGGCACCAGCGGATGGCGCGCGTGCAGCACCAATTGGTCGCCTGTGAGGACGATGTGCCGTTCTGACGCCGTAAGGAAAGGTATTCGACATGAAAACACTGTTGCCGTGGTTATGCGTTGTGGGACTGGTCATCGGGCTGGGCTGGGTTTATTCCGCCAGCCAGAAAAAGGACGCTGAGCTGGCAGCCCTGCGCGAGGACAGCCAACAATTGCAAAAGCTTCGCGCCGAACTGGAGGAAGCCAAGAGCGCCCGCACGCAGGCCGAAAGCGATGAGCTGGCCCGGCTGCGCAAGGACAACGAAGACCTGCTGCGCCTGCGCAACGAAGTGCGGCAGTTGCGGAACGAAAAGCAACAACTCGCCACGCAAGTCCAGACAGCCCAGTCGCAAGCCCAGGGGGCGCAAGCTCAAGTTGAGACCCTGCGCGCGAATCCGGCGCATGCTCCCGCCGCGGGGCAGCCGAACCCCGCGGCTCAGGCCGCGCTGGCAGGGCGTGCCGGGGTGCCGGCTCAGACTCCCGAGCAGCAGCAAGCCGTTGCCTGCATCAACAATCTTCGGCAAATCGACGGGGCGAAGCAGATTTGGGCCTCCGAGAAGCAAAAGCCGCCGGGCGCTCTGCTCACTGCCGCAGACTTGGCTCCTTATCTCGGGCCCAATGGATTGCCAACCTGCCCGGCCGGCGGCGTCTATACCCTCAACCCGGTCGGCCTCGCGCCGATTTGCAACATTCCGGGCCACGCATTGCCAAAGTGAGGCCGCCCAGGGTCCACAGCGAGGAGCGTGCGCGCTCCTTCTTGGCAGCGGACGCGTTCCTGCCTGAACCGCTCAGCAAATGTGCTGTTGCCTGAGTTCGCGGATGCGGTCGCGCAGACGGGCGGCGCGCTCGAACTCCTGCTTGTCGATGGCGCGGCGCAGTTGATGTTCCAATTGCTCCAGCTCCGACAAGGGGCGGTTCTTCTGGATTTGCGACTCCAGTTCGCGCAAGGCCATCACGGACCGCTCCCGCTCGAACTTGAACGTGTCGTCCTCCAACTCCGCCAGCGACTCGATTGTCCGGATGGTTCCCCGGGCGAGCCGCAGGGCCTCGTCGTAAGCGCCCTTGGCCATCGCCTGCATGACCGTCGCGCAGCCGTTGACACGCAGGATGTAGGGGCGCCATTTCTCCAGGAACTGCTGGTCCTCCTCCCGCCGGGCGTAGTGGTGCAGGAAATCGAAGGCGCGCAGGTTCCGCGCCGTATCGCGGATGGTGCGCGCCCAGTCCTTGAGCTGAAAGAGCCGCACGTAGCGAAAGTAGTAAAGCGTGCCCTCGTGGAACAGTTCGCTGCATTCCTGCGGGCTCAACTCGAAGTCGGCCTCGCGCCCGGAGAACTTGGCCTGGTTGAGGCGCTGCTGGTGATACTCCAGGGCGGATTCCATCCCGTGCGGGCGCAGGCCATCCGGGCGTCCGTCCATTTCATATTGCTCGAGGCCCAGGGGCGTGCGCACCTGGAGCAACTCGCGGCCGTCATCGCCGCGGACAATGCGCGCGTCCTGTTCCGGGTCGTAGGGCCAGGCCTTCAGGATCTTGCGCAGGTCAGGCGAATCATTCATATCGCTGCCTGTAGTATGACCCTTTTTGCGCGACATTCAATACCATCTTGCAAGGAGGGGCGACACCCCCCTACGAACCGCTCGGCCAGTCCTAACGCGGATATTTTCACCCTGCGCTGCGTTCCGGGCGGCTTGGGAGAGTCGGGGGTTCGCAGCCAGCCCAGACCCACGCGCCGGAGGCGAAGCCGGTTCGACGCCTGGGAACCGTTGCTCCGAAAGTCCAGGTAACCCAGCAGCACCGCCCCTTCCACGAAGTGTATCGCCGTGTAGCAGTACTGCCCCTTGGGATCGTCTTCCAGGACTTTGCGCCGGGACCAGGTCGCGCCGCCGTCGGAGGAAATCGCGGCCACCAGCGGGGTGCGCTTGCCGGGCGGGAAGGGGAAGGCGCCGGAGTGGTCGTTGAATACCGCCAGCAAATCGGCGGAGCCGGGCAGACGCTTGAGGCTGGCCGGCGAGAGGGGAGACTGGAGCGAGGTGGCTGTAAAGGGCGGCCATGACAGGCCGGCATTGGTCGAGACGCAGCCCCATTGCGCGCCCAGATCCGTCCGCGCCCAACTGAGCACGTTGCCGCCGGCCAGCTCGACCACGCCCGGTTCTTGCAGGCCGCTGCCGCTGGCGACCGGCAGGGCCCACCAGTCATTGGCCTCCCGCCAGGTCTGCCCTTCATCATCCGAGAGATACCAGAGGGCGATGGCGCGGGAATCGAACGAGCGGGGATCATGCGGGTCGGACCGCCGCGCGCGATGGAACGCCACAGGCGCAACCAACCGCCCTGTGCTTAGCTGGATCACCCGGTCGTTGTTCAGCACGAAATAGCCGGGCGCATCCACCACCAGTCTCGGGGCGGACCAGGTCTGGGCTTCGTCCGTCGAAAGCCGCATCCAGGGCCGGCAATCGTGCCGGCTGTTCTTGACGAGATAGAACAGCGCGATCCCGCCGCTCTTGAGCCGCAGCAGCGAGACGCTCATGACGTTCTGGCCCCCGGTGTTTTCCACCACCACGCGCGGCTCGCGATTCCAGGTCTGCCCATCGTCATCGGAGCAGATGGAAACGATGCGGGCGGGGCTTTCGTCCGCGGCGCCGCCATAGAATTGCGTGTAGAAAAACAGAATGCGGCCCGACTTGAGCGTGACGAACGCCCCCTCGGAGTTGCGCGGATTCTCCTTCGAGGACTCGATGTCCAGCACGACCCGGTTCCCGGGCGGGAGCACCCCGTGAGCGGCCAGCGGCAACAGCAGAGCAAGGGCGAGCGCGGTGGTCCTGATAATCACATTGAGATGCCCGCTGACGCCTGTGCGTTCGCTCCATCGGGCTTGGGCGTCTGATCGGGAATGAGCCGTCGTCCCAGATTGACCACGTCGTCTTGCGCGTAGCTCAGCCTGCGATAGAACTCGATGACCTGTGCGTTGGAGGAGCGCACCTGCAGGTTTAACTTCGGGCAGCCGCGTTCGACCAGCAGCCGCTCCGCTTCCCGCATCAGGAGCCGTCCGTAGGACCGCCGGCGATGCCGAGGGGAAACGGCCAGATAGTAAACCCAGCCGCGGTGGCCATCGAAGCCAACCATCGCAGTAGCTACCAGTTCGTCGCCCACGGTTCCAACCAGAAACAGCTCCGGCTGTTCCGTGAGTTTGCGCGCAATGTCGGCGTGGGGATCGTTCCAGGGGCGCGTAAGCCCGCACTCTTGCCAGAGTGCGACAACGGCTGCCTCATCGTTCGGTTCAAAGGCTCGGATTTTCATGCAGCGGGCGACGCCCAACAGTCCTGGTTGCGCCCAACTGGAAGTTTAAGAACCAACTGCACCGAGTTGTTCATGCGCGTTCTAATGCACCTTTCTGCTGTCGCGCGGCAAGCGAATTCCTGTCGCCGTGAATCGAGTTGATTCGCGGTGCCGGGGGGCTAGTGTGGACCCGGGTATGCCATTGACACCGGCGCATGAACTGATTCCTGTGCTGCAAGTAGCCATCGGCCCGGTCATCTTGATTTCGGGCGTGGGCCTGCTGCTGCTCACGCTGACGAACCGTTACGGGCGGACGATCGACCGGTCGCGGCAACTGGTGCGGGAGTTGCGGGAGTGCCCCGAGGCGGACCGTAAACGCCTGGAGGGGCAGGTGGAGATACTCTATCGGCGGGCACGGTTGATCCGGCTGTCAATCCTGCTGGCGGGGGTGAGCGTGTTGCTGGCCTCGGTGCTGATTATTGTGCTGTTCCTGACGGCGTTGTGTAAGCTGGAGATCGGCTGGTTGATCAGCCTGCTGTTCATCGCCTGCATGGTCGCGCTGAGCGGGTCGCTGGGGGCGTTTCTCCATGATATTAATTTGTCGCTGGTAGCGCTGAAGCTGGAATTGGGGCATCGGAAGGCGGGGAAGCCGGGAGATGGCGCACGCTGAGACGGAGTGCGGGGAGGACACCAAAGTGTCCGGGCAAAGAGAACGCTTTACCGATCTCCCGCCCCCCAAAAAAAGTGAGAAAAAAGCACGATTCTTGTTGACAAGAGTCGCCCTGGTGGCGTAAAAGTAGCGCGTAGATTCGGAATAAGGCTTTTGTTATGGCTTTTATTAAGCGTAGTTTACTGCTGGCGGCAGCCGTACTTGGCGTTGGATTGCCCTCATACGGCAACCTGCTAGTGAACGGGAGTTTTGAACTTGGTAATTTCGTCCCCGATGCGAACGATACCATGTCGCTCAATGTGGGTGCCACGGACATGACCGGGTGGACAGTTGAAAACGCCGCCTTGGCCTGGATCGGGCCGACGAATCCTTATCTCCTGACCGCTTCCGATGGCAGTTATTTTCTCGATCTCACTGGTTATCACGACAATGCCCCTTATGGCGGCGTGCTGCAGGCACAGACCATTACGACTACGATCGACGCTGTGTATCAGCTTTCCCTCGATATTGGCACCGACCCAGCCTACGATACTGCACCAGTGGGCGTCCAGGTGACTGCAGGCAGTACTCAAGAGACCTTTACCAGCACTCCGCTGAACCCCAACCAATGGCAAACGTTCACGTTCGATTTCACCGCCACGTCCGCGAACACCTCCATCTCGTTCCTCGGGGTGGCGGACACTAACCAAAAATACATCGGCTTGGATAACGTGAGTGTTGTAGAAGTGCCCGAGCCTGGTACTTTGACGCTGATGGTCGGGCCGGGCTTGCTGGTCTTTGGTGCGTGGCGCCGGCTCCGAAAAGCCTGAATCCCACGCGAAGTCGCAGCGTTTTCACCGCAGGCGCAGTTGGTCGCTGCGCCTCTTTTTTTGCTCACCGGGAAATCGGCGATACGGCAGGCTTGGAGACCTACGCGACGGGCTTGGATTCGGGCAGCAGGGTCCGAACCAGCCAGGCGATGAGGAGGGTAATGGTCGCGCCGATGAGGGTGTACCAGGGCCAGAAGATTTCGACGCCGACGGTCTTCATCCAGAGGGCTTTGGTGCAGTCGAGTTTGGGGAGGAGCTCGATGGTGATCATCACAGCCAGGGACACGACCATGCCGGTGATGACGGGAATGCTCCGGCCCTTTTTCCAGAACACCGCGAGCGCAAGACCGCCGACGAGCGCACCACTGGTGAGGCCGCGCAAGGCGAAGGCGGCGTTCAAGACGAAGGCGACCTGCCGGCTCAGATAGGCTAGCAGGATCAAGGCGGCGGCCCAGACAATTGTGGAAACTTTGCTGAACCGCAGGAAGAAGGCTTCGCTGCGTCCGGGGAGGACGTGCTTCACGAAGTCCATGGTGGAGACGGAAGCCAGAGAAGTGAGCGCGGAGCTGACCGAGGACATGGCGGCGGACAGGATGGCGACAATCAAGAACCCCTTCAGCAGGTGCGGCACTTCCGTCATCATGAAGATGGGGAAGATGAAATCGTTGGCCGTGATGCCGGAGCCGGGGCGGGTTTCGGGCAGCGGGATCTGGAAGGGATGGCCCTGGTAAAAGACCCAGAGCATGGCGCCGACCAGCAGGAAGATGAGGAAGAGGGGGAAGATGACCACCGCGCTCAGGGCCAGAGCTTTCCGGCCGTCAGCGACGGTTTTGCAAGTCAGCACCCGTTGGACGATCAACTGTTCGGCGCCGTGGGAGGACAGGACGAGCACGGTGCCGCCGATGACACCCATCCAGATGTTAAAGGGCGCGCCGAGCAGGAACTTCGCGAGGGAGACGCCGGGCGGCGGGGTGACATTAAGCCAGTGGAGCTTGCCGGCGGCGGCGGCTTTGGAAAACACCGCGCCCACCCCGCCGTCCACGAGCGTGGGAATGTAGCACAGAGCGAAGACTCCTCCGAGCAGGAACAGACCGAATTGGACGGCGTCCGTCCAGATCACGGCCTTGACGCCGCCCACGTAGGTGTAGAGGAGGGAGAGGATCACGAACAGGAGAATGGCGCCGAGGATGGGATCGCCGGTGCCAAGGCCGAGCAGCTTATCTCCCAGGATGAGTTTCACCGGGATGCTGGCGACATAGACGCGCACGCCGGCCGCCAGGGTCTCGCTGATGAGGAAGAACCCGCCGGCGGTCTGGCGGGCCGAGGGTCCGAAGGTGTTGGCGAACAGTTGGTAGGGCGAGTAGATTTCTCCTTTGAAGTAGTGGGGGACGAGGACGATGGCCAGAAGGATGCGGGCGATGACGTAGCCAATGATCATCTGGAGGAAGGCGATGTTGCCGCCGTAGGCCATGGCCGGGACGCCAATGATGGTCAGGGCGCTGGTTTCGGCGGCGACGATGGACAAGCCAATGCCCCACCAGGGGACGTTTTTGCTGCCGAGGAAATAGTCGCGGGTGTTGTGCTGGTCTTTGCCAAACCACAAGCCGAGGGCAATAATGCCGAGCAGATAAATCAGGATGATGGCCCAATCACCCGGGCTGAAGTAGCTGTTCATGCAATCAAAAACCCTCATTTAGAGGGAGGGCGAGCGTCCTCGCGAGCCCAAACTTCTCCGGGAAATTCTATAAGCCACGGCTCGCGGGGACGCTCGCTCTCCCGGGACGCTCGAGCGGCCGGGTTACCAGGGGAGGACGTTCAACATTCCCTGGTAAGGCCAATCCTCTGGCTTGATGACTAGCCCTTTGCGCATCGGATTCTCGCGAACGTAGTTCCATTTCTCAGTGTAGCTTTCTGAGCGCCGCAAGCGTGTATCCCAGTGCAACGATTGCCACCGCCATTCGGTGTTATTCGCCTTTTGAGTGAACAACCTCTTCCAGTAGCTCATCCAGCGGTTGAAAGGGATGTCCAAGTTGTGGGGCGCGGCAAACAGATGAAGGTGATCGGGCATTAACAGATAGTAGCCGACCAGCCAGACCTGCGCTTCCCGCCAAACCTCGACAAGCAACTGATGCACTTTCGGCTGCGCAATCCAAGGAACTCGGTGTTCGGCGTCAACCGTGGCGAACACGATGGTCGGCTGGCCGAGGTGAATATGTACACCGGAGGCTGGTTTGTGACGGCCCAGTTCCTCGCGCGGCGGATTCATGCCACGATCTTAAAGGGAGGGCGAGCGTCCTCGCGAGCCCAAACTTCTCCGGGAAATTCTATAAGCCACGGCTCGCGGGGACGCTCGCCCTCCCGGAACACGCCCCGTCAGGGTTTCTGGGCCTACGCGGCGACTTTCTGCGTCAGCAGGGCTTCGACCGCTTCGGGCAGGTTGGCGCAAAGGGTGTCGAACAAGGCGCGGCATTGGCGTTCGGAAAGCCGCAACATGCGGGCGGCCGAATAGATGAAACCGCGGGTGGTCTGGTGGGCGTAACCGAGCAGGCCCTGCCGCAACGGGAGCGAATAGACGGCCAGCGTCAGGCCATAGACCAGCGTGTGCCAGCCGTCGGCCTGGTCGCTTTCGGCGGCGTGAAGGTAGCGCTGCACCACGCGCTGATCGCGCAAGGGGCGGAGCTTCCGCAATTGGCTTCGCCCGACGCGGCGGCTGGCGGAGGCGAAGGCGCGCAGGAGGGGCTCTGCCGCGAGGCGGCGGTCGAGCGCGACGAGTTCACGCACTTCGTGGCGCGTCGCGTGGCCGTAGGCCTCGTGGATAGCCGGCAATTCGAAGGGAAGGAGGATTTGGGACTGATAATCGCGCAGGAACTGGCGGAGCGAGGGCAGATTATGGACCGGGGCCAGGCGCAGACAGGCGGAAACCGAGCCGAGCGTGACCAGGCCGTCGGCGGAGCCGAGCTGCTCGGCCAGGGGATGCCAATCGCCCAGCCATTCGGCCGCGTCGTTCAGCGCCAATTGTGTTTGGTTGACCATGTCAGTGGTCGGCCAGTCCAGTCCGCAAGGTCTGGATGCTCGCCAGATCAGTTTTACCGTGGACTCGCTGCCGAACGAATGCCAGCAGCAAAAGCGCAAAATGCGAGATTAAAACCTTGCCACCGGCGTTCCGGCTGCTTAGACTCCGCTTGCCCCCCTGCTACGGTCGCGATTCAACGCGGCGAGCGTCTCCACGATCCTGTGCCAATGGGTGCCGTGCCAGAAGAGCTTGTCGCAGCGGCGGCACGCGAAGAATTCGTCGAGCCAGCGGTAGGTCCGGGGCGGAATGCGCTCGCGCAAGGCCTCCTTGGAAACGCGGCGCAGCTCGCCGCCGCAACTCATGCAGCGCGGCCCGCGGAGCGTCAGGCCGAACTCGCGGAACACCAGCGCCAGTTGCTCCGGGATGCTCAGCGTGGGCGGCAGCCAGAAGGCGGGAATGATCCGGTCGCGCAGGAGCCGGCGTTCCATCAACATGCCGTCTGTGGTCAGGACTGTGGCCGGAATGACGCGCGCCTGGCGCAGTAACTCGTCATCCGCGATGTCCGGCTGCCAAGCGGCCTCGTAGCCGGCTGCCCGCAGCCAGCGGGCCAGCCCGCCCAGGCCGGCATCGCAGAGAAACAGGTTGGGCGCCGGCTGCGAAGCGGACGGTTGGAAAGGCTTGCGGGTGGCGAGGTGCTCATAGACTTGCGCCAGGGCGTCGGCCAGGGAAATGCGTTCGCGTGCGCTCAGGCGTTGGGCCTTCGCGACCAGCCATTGCACGCCTGGTTCCAGCCGTCGCGCCCGCGCGCGTCGCAGCAGCGCGCGAAACCGGTCCTCGTAACCTCTCCGAATGCGGCTCACCTCCGCAGTTTAGCCGCAAAAGGACGCGGAAACCGCAAAAAGTTCTATGAGGCTGTTTGAAAACCCAGCCCGGGGAGGGCGAGCGTCCTCGCGAGCCTTGATTGCCAGAGACTCCCGGAACTGTTTGGGCTTGCGAGGACGCTCGCCCTCCCCAACCGCCACCCTCTAAGAATACTGCCGTGTAATCCGTGTTGTTCGTGGTAAAAGAGACGTATGAAGCTGAGCTTGTTTGTCGTTGCTGCGCTCCTGGCGGCGAACTCGCCCGCCGCGGATTGGGCCCAGTGGCGCGGGCCGAATCGCACTGGCATTTCTTCGGAGAAAGTCAGTGCGGCGTGGCCCGCCGATGGGCCTAAGCTCCTCTGGCGCGCCGCGGTCGGCACGGGTTTTTCGTCGATCTCAGTCAGCCAGGGGCGGGTGTACACGATGGGAAACACGAACAACGAGGACACGATCTGGTGCTTCGAGGCCGGCACCGGCAAAAGGATTTGGCAACACACTTACCCCGCGCAGCTCAGCCCGCAATGGTACGAAGGCGGCCCGGGCGCGACCCCCACCATTGAGGGCAACCGCGTCTTCACGATCAGCAAATGGGGCGACGTCTTCTGCCTCGACGCGGCGACGGGCACCGTCCTCTGGCAGCGGGACCTGCGCCGGGACGGTGTAAAACCCAACCGGTGGGGCTTTGCCGGGTCACCGCTCGTATGGGGCGAGTTGGTGATTCTCAACGCCGGCACAGCCGGCATCGCGCTGGACCGCAACACGGGCGGCATCGTCTGGTCCAACGGCACCAACGCCGCCGGCTACGCCAGCCCGACGCGCTTTGCTGCCGGCGGCACAGAAGCCGTGTTGATCTTCGCGGCCAAACACCTGGTTGCTCTCGACCCGCAGAGCGGGCGCGAACTCTGGCGCCAGTTCTGGGAGACAGACTGGGACACCAACAACACGGACCCGCTGGTCCGCGGCGAGGGCATCTTCCTCTCCAGCTTCAGCCGCGGCTGCGCGTTGTTGTCCTTGGCGAACGGCAAGCCGGAGGTCACTTACACCAACAAGGTGCTGCATAATCATCTCAGCCCGGGCATTCTGGTGGGCGAATATCTGTATGCCTTCAACGGGGAGGCCAAACAGGACACAGACTTCCGCTGCCTCCACCTGCCCACCGGAGAATTGAAGTGGGCGCGCAAAGACCCCGCGTTCGGCTCGCTGATTCTGGCTGCAGACAAGCTGATCGTCCTTTCCGAGAAAGGCGAATTGCTGCTGGCCGAACCCTCGCCCGCCGAATTCAAACCGCTGGCGCGGGCGCGGGTGCTGAGCGGCGTTTGCTGGACGCCGCCCGCGCTGGCCCACGGACGGCTCTACGTTCGCAATGCCAAGGGAGAGCTGCGCTGCCTCGAATTGAAGTGACGAGGATCCTGCCGGCAGCACCAG
>Ga0187860_1001950_pt1 | contig 17646 bp, 15 predicted proteins | sample June2016WEW_10_4_FD_132981 | JGI IMG/M metagenome (GOLD analysis project Ga0187860, IMG submission 132981) | Peatland microbial communities from SPRUCE experiment site at the Marcell Experimental Forest, Minnesota, USA - June2016WEW_10_40 | ecosystem: Environmental > Terrestrial > Soil >...
CCTTTGAGCCGATGACGGGCGAAAATCGCTGCGGCATCCGGCCGGTTCCCATCGCACACCACGAACCGATAGTTCCAGAAGAACTCGTCGGCCCCTTTGAACCGCACCACGGCAAAGGTCTGCGGTTCTTGGCAGCCTTCGGGCTGATAACGCACGCGGCAATGTTGCTCGACAATGGCCGAGCCATCCCGCCACTTGGCCGGACGGGGCGCGCTCCACACCCCCTCGGGTTGCGCGGCGGCCAATCGTTCCAGGGGTTCGATCCACTTGTTGTAACTGACGCTCCAGTGCGTGAAGCCGGAACTGCCAATCGCGTTGAGATAGACCCCGGCGCTGGAACCGCTGTCGGCCAGAAAGTCGCTCGTCCCTTCCTTCCACAATGCCCGGTGACGCTCCAGCATCGTGGGCAGAGCCGAACTGACATCCCCCGGACTGTCCAACTGCGCCTCTAATAGAAAAGGCCCCCACCAGAAGGTCTGCCAGCTTAAAGCCAGGTGGCCCTCGTAATTGATTTTGGCTCCCTCAAAACTCGGCCCATTGACTTCGATCTGCGTGTCATCGAAAAAAACTTCTCCCCGTCCGCAGTAGGTCCACCGCCGCGCATCGGCCCGCTCCAGCACCCAACTCACAAACTCCTCAATCACTTTCCAAAAACCAGCGATGCTTTGGGGACTCTGTCCTCGCAGCCATTCGCCCACTGTCGTCTGATCGGCAAACGCAGGCACGCGAGCCAGCACCTTTGCCAGGGGTTCTTCGTTCAGTCTTTCTGCATCGGCCAGCGAGCCCCCTCCAGAGGTCAAACTGTAGAGCAACTGCGCCACCATTAACTCGGCACTGTAGCCCTGGGTCTTGCGTTTGCGGCTGTCCAGACCGGGAACGGCGCGCAGCTTCTCCCAAAGGCCGAACTGCTGGCAAAGTGCTTCGACGGCGGGCAATCCCCCGTGCACGCTGTGGGCTTTATTGGCGACAAACTCCAGGCGAAGTTTCGGAGAGCGTTTCGTCAGTGCTGGCATGCCCAACTCTGCCCAAATCCACCCAAACTCTCACTCCAAAACTTCACCCGCCAGTGCACCTTTTGCTCACCTCGCTAAGGATTGGGGAGTAACCTGCCGTAACCGTGAGCGAGAACAGCTCGTCGGGGTCGCCGGACGGGGTCGCGGAACCGAACGATCCGTTGCTGCCGTCCGCCCGGTCGAACCTCCAGTTCATGCTCATTTTTTCCGTGGCCTGATACGACACATAACCAGACTGCTCCTGGGCGGCAACAACGGATTCACCGATTTTAAATTCATTCCCGGCTATGACCTCCGCGCGCCCTCGACGCAACGCGGCCCCTGCCTCGTCACCAGCCACCAAGCCCGACAAGAACAAGAGCAAGGTGGCGATGCGTCAGATGATCTGTCGAGGCTGAACAGGAAAGGGGCACGGCGTTTTTGGTTTGTCGTACTGAGACAATGGCTTTGGCCCCACGTGCTCAATCTGGTCAGGACGAAATCCCGCCCACCAAATCATGCGCCACCGATCATCGAACCCTGTGAGGTAAATCAAATCGTTCTTGCGGATCGGGCCGGATTCCCAACCGTAGTCCCCCACCCTGACCTCGGCCCCCTTTGGCTTGATTACGCTCTTTTCGTCCGCTGGGAGGTCGAGAACACGGAAGATTCGCCGGTATTTTTCACGCATCTTGCGTTGGTGTCGCCGGTAACTGATACGACCAAGAAAATGCATGATCGCCAGGAACCCGATAACAGCCGCAATTCCTGCGGCAACTCCAGTCCAGGCACCGAAATATTTCGCCACAAACTTCCCACTCCCAACTCCAATCGCAACCAGGAGAATTGCGGAAAACAGTTCAATGATTGTCATGATCGCTTTCTTAACAGATGACGGAAGAATGAGATTAGCCCTGAAAACCGGTAGCCGGGATCGACGTAGTGTTCAATCACGTAAAATGCGAAATAGTACGCCCGGCAAAATGCCCAGATCGCCACGCCGAGCAGAAGACCTGCTCTCAATGTTGCAGTCTCCAGGAGCAACAGAAGCGCTGATCCGAGGCCAATGAGAAGAAACAGACCTGCCTTGAACCAAATCATTCTGGGATTGTTGATGTCTCGCATAGTACGGCCATGGCCGGTGGCGCAGCGTAGCCTGTGACGCTTGGAATGCCAATACCGCGACCATCCTCTACTGCGGATGTGTTCGGCTCCGGTCCGATCACACGGAATCCTAAAGCCGGCCAATCAACCAGTACACGGCTCCAACCCCTGGCCCGATGCCTGCGAGCACCCGCCACAGCGCGCCAGCGAGACCGCCAGCTCGTGCTTCTCTGGCGGCGCTCGGAAAGCGACCACGAGCACAACGATGCCGCGGACGATGAGGATGCCGGAAAACAGGACTGCGATCACACCGTACGTGGTGGGGGTCGGACGCTTTGTCGGAAGCAGGAATGGATCGAACAGGTTTCTTGCTGACCCACTCCCTGCCCACCAAGACCGGCTTCTGACCAGCTACAGCGACTTCTTCCCTGCTGCCTTGGCTTTCGCCCATCTCGCTTTGGCCGATTCAGCAAGGCGCTTGCGCACTGCCGCACTGACCTTGCGTCTCCGTTTGGCTGTGGCCTTCGGTGGTTTGGCGCCACTCTGCTTCGCCCACCGGGCACGTTGCGCGGCAGCGATCCTGGCCCTGGCCGAAGCGCTCATTTTGCGGCGCTTGCGGGGAGCCGCAGGGCCATCGGTGCTTCCCAGCAGCCGGGCGAGTTTTTTCTCGAGTGATTCAATTTTGTCTTTAACGTCAGCGGCACGGCGCAACTGACCGGAAGATAAGTGGATCATATTCCGGCTAGTGAACCGCTGCGAACCTGTGAAGTCAAGTCCGTGTGTTGGTCGGTATCGGTCATTTTGGTCTTGTAGTGTTCCTTGTCCGGAACAACTATCCCACCAGGAGAAACTGACCATGGAATATTTCTATCTCAAAATCGGAAAGGGCAACGAGCTGGCCCGTGATTGGCTGGCTGGCAATAACCCGCTCCACCGTCCGGCAGCGGTGATTTGGTTCGACAACTTTAGCCTTCAGCAATATCGCCGTGGCTTGGGAAAGGCAGAGCCACGATCATTCTGGCAGCGAGGCCGGAAGAAGTTTCACAATGAGACCCGGATGGTTGTTGTCCACGATGGAGAAATCTGGATTCTGAGCCCCGCTGGCCGGGTCCGATTCCGTAGAAGTGAAAAAGTGGGGAATACCCGCCTCACGCCAAAAGTGATGCCGGTCAAAGTGCTGGCTCATCGAAAGGCAAAAGACGTGTCTCCAGTGCTCACGTGTATTACAGCCAACCAGTACCTGACTCGTGGCACGTTCCGAAGAATTCACGACGACTGGGGAAACTATAAAGCAATTGATTGTGTGGTCGGCAGTCGGCGTGTCGGGGATCACTGGAAGCCAAAACAAGGCGCAGCTCAATTGCTGGAATGTCTTACCAGCACTGAGCTGGAGACCCTCATCGCAAAACTCTTTGAAGCCCATGGCTGCTTCGTTCCGGCATACCGTGGCGGGGTGATGAAAGACATTGATCTTTTTGCGCACAATGATGGCGACAGGGCAATTCACCTGGGCGGACTTCGAGTGCCGCCTAAACAGCGTGTATCGGTGCAAATCAAACGATGGTCAAATGATTTCACGAAACCGTCTTGCGTGGATTACCTCGTTGGGCTGGACGTGAAAGGGCACAATTCATTTGACGCCGATTGGATACTGGCACGGGTAAAAGAATGCCCGCCAGTGGCGAGTTGGCTGCGGCGCTCGCTGGATTGGTTGCCTCGTACATTCCTGTCGGCCTTCGACCTTTAGCTGCGAACGCGGCAGAGGTGGGTCTATAGTTGTGCGTCGTTGAATCGAACCCTGGCACTGCCAGAGGACAAAGGAACCTGTATTCTGATTGCCTCGGATTACCTCTGGAGCAGGTCGAGCCGTTTGTTTTACTCAAAACGGCTACCCTCGCTCCGCCGGTTTCAAGAAGCGGTCAGGAACAGATTTGAGGGCGTTGAGGTCGAGCGGCATTGCATCGTTGCGCAGTTTGATGAGGCCTGTCACTGACAGCGGACGGATCGAAGGAACATGGACAACGTGCCCCGGCCTGTTGTGTGCCGTGCCGTTCGCCAAGGGGGGCAAATCAAATGAGAACCACGACCCCCAAGGCGCCAAACGCCAGCAACAAAATGGTGGCGACAACTTTGGGTCTCATGAAACAGCCCTTTGTCTGCAAAGAATTTGGTTCGACACGGGTTCATCCGTGCCGAACCAACCGCGAGTCAAAGTCCGACGACATTACTCGACGGACTGTTAGTGCTAATTTCTAAAAGTCCTCCTTCCGGTTGCATTCAAGCTGCCACTTGCGAGAAAAGGAGTGCCTTGATTGGTTCCTGCGCCAGCGAAGGAGGCGATCCTGCCTGATGTGGTTACGACTAAAGTCGATCTGTTGACGATGGTGTAGGTGACCGTGGTTCTCATCAAGCCCACCAGAGAGCACTGAAAGCCGACACCATTGGTTATCCCTGAATCGTCATAACCGAACGTCGGCACATGCAGCGTGGTCACGACCGGGTCGCCCAAAACGCCAACGCTGCCACCATAGTTCTTTGTTTTGCCGCTATAAAGTTGGATGATTGCGTTGGTTTGGAACTTTAGAATGTTGGAAGCATCAACGAGGAAGTTATTATGCTTGTCCACCACCTGACAAAAATAGTTAGCATTAGTATCACTAACTATTATCACCAGCTTCGCGCCTGGAGGAAAGTTGGTAGAGGCATACTTCCCGGCTTCAAATTCATCCTTGGCCAGAAACGCGAGGATTTGTTTCGTGTTAAAAGCGGATTTGATCGGTGCCGCAACCGTAGTGACGGCGCCATTGATGTTGGTGCCGGCTTGCTCCTGGATCGTCGCGGTGATCGTAAGAAGGTTTGTCACTGTTTGTTGCCCTTGAAGGTTGCCCGCAGCAAATGCTAAAAATGCCAGCGTGGCGGTGCCTGCAATGACTTTGGTTTTTAGTTTCATTTGGATTCCTTTGTTTGTTTGGTTCGTTTCAAAACCGTATTTCAAAAACTACTGTTTCACTGAGCCAACTTTAACCACACTACTAATCCATCAGAAAATATCAACCGGAAAATGCATGCCACCGGGAGCACGGGTGCATCTTGACACTGTCCTTGATTTTGAGGGAAACCGTGAAATTCGTTAGAAAGCAGCAAATTCGAGTCTGCGGGTAAGGACAGTGTCAAGATGCACCCGGGAGCACCGAGAACGCGTCGCAGCGCGCCCAATGTCACCCACCGCCGCCGGCGAGCTCAATTGAGCGTGAGGCGCGCGTGCAAATTGTCGCCCCGCACCGGGCCGAGAAGCGGGGCGGCGGCGGCTCGCTTCACTGATCGAGTCTGCGCTCATCTGCCGGACCCTCAATGTCAGCCGTCCGACTTTGTGCCGTTGGCTGGCGTTGATTTGATAGGCAGCATTACGATCTGGCGCTTCACGGAACCACGACAACACGGAAAGCTGCTTGACTTCCGGCTTAACCAACTGCCCGGCGCGTCGGCATCCAGCGCGGTGTCAGGCGGCTTTTCGGTCAAATGGAGTGGGCGCTTGGGCGGCCCCCTCCAGCGTCCCTAAGTACGGGCCGCCGATCAGGGCTTGCATGGGAAAATCATCTGTCTCCTGCCATTCAGCAAAATGAAATGAAATAATCACGTCTTGACCTGGGTTGCTAACCGACTCTTCCCACTCGTGCCGGCGTTCATTGTGGCCCTGATTCAAAGGCGGCGGGGCAGGTAGTGAAATCATTGAATCGTAAAACACTTCCGCAACAGCGTACTGGTCAGGAGTTGCCCACGGCATCCTGCACCGATAATGGACACGCACTCTGTCACTCAAAAACTCTGTGCTTTCAATTGGCATGGTCAAACGTCACGAATTGGAAACGAACCCTTCCACCGGAAGCGCAGGGGCGACAAAGGCTGTCGGCGTTCCAACCCGGTTGCGATCCTATACCCGTCAGTTTGAACTGTCCAGAGGAGTCTTCATTCCTTCTTCTTGGTATGGGATCAGCACCACGCCGAAGAAACAGGCGCTGCCCGGATGCTGACCCGCAGGGGTTTGCAGACAGACAGGGAATTTCTTTGCATTCTCTCGCCCGATGTTGCGCAGACTGTCATGCGGCAGAAATGGGTTCGCTGGTCCCACGGGCAAGCGTGAGGAATCCGAGGCTTCCCAGTCAAATCGGTATGGGGTGGAATGAGTCAACGACGAATGCAAGAGAACCGCGTGCACTCCCGGCTATGGGGCGGGCCGATCACCAGCGATCTGCTCCTCGTCGCTTGTTTGGTGACGAGCGTTCCCCAGGCACAGGTGTCACCTTGGTTGAGCTGCTCTGCGTGCTCGCCATCATTGCCATCCTGGCATCCCTTCTGTTACCGGTCATATTGCGCGCCTACACCCGGGTCAAGGGCATGGCGGAGGAGATGGAAGCCTCGCAGATTGCGGATTTGCTCGTGAGTGAAACACGGAGCTACTGCGCAGCCCATCCCCAATACAACTTCGCCAGCAAGTCCGAGTTCGGGGACAAATGCGCCCTCGCACCGAAATGTTGGGGCTGGCTCCAGGCGCCCACCACCGGGTTTGTTCCCTTCAACTATCTCGATCCGACCAACGAGATTGTGCTTGCCGTTCACATCGGGCCGAACCACGCAGTCCTCTACGCCTTCAGCAAAGGAGAATTGTCCACCCGCCCGGAAGGGCATTGATTGCGGATCAAAACAGAACGCGCCGAAAGCTTTGCGGGGCGGGATAGCTGGGCAATCCTCTGCTAACAATCCCATCGGCGATTGCGCGTTCCAAACCAACCGATGAGAAGCAATTCCTTAATTGAAGTTTTGGAGGAAGCCTGCTTCCAAGCGGTTGTAATCATCCCATTCGTTGGGGGCAACGGGTTGTTCCGAGCCGCGCGGAACGGTGACCACCTTGGGCACCTTCCACTTCCAATTAAATTGTTGGGAGGCAGGCTGTCGTTGTTATCCGCGGCGTAAAGATGAAAGCACAATTGGAGTTGTTTCAGGTTATTCAAGCACGCGATGCTTTGGGCTTGACTCTTGGTTCTTGAAAGCGCGGGAAGGAGCATCGCCGCCAAAATGGCGATGCTGGCGATGACAACCAGCAACTCAATCAAAGTAAAACCGTCTCGATTCGCCCTTCGCATGTTGATTGGAAAGTTGCGTTGTTAGATTGTCACGGGTGGCTCATGGGCAAACTCGCCTGACGCCAGAACTCAGCCACAGCCGCCGGAGCGCGACGTGACCTGCAACAATGATGTCCGAGTTTCCATAAACGGTCAACTGCCCGGCGCGGCGGCTGTTGCTTGCACCCTGAGGAGAGGGGATCAAAGAGTCAGTCCTGGTTCCAGGGCACTCCGGCGTCGCATAGACACGATTTCAACTGGCCGGTCAGTATGTTGGCGATCTCGCCAACGACGATCGCCTTTTGGTTTGTGGAATGACCCATGTCGAAGGTACGGGCATGGTGAATCAACTTCTCTGTCCGCACCGATAGATGCTCGGGTGAACGTTTGTCAGGGCGTGATGGATGCCGATGAAGCTCTCCGAGTGGCCGACGATCAAATAACCGCCCGGCGTCAACTGGTCCCGGAGACGGGGAACGAGCAGCTTCTGTGTCTTCCTGTCGAAATAGATCATCACATTCCTGCAGAAAATGACGTCGAATTTGTCCGTGAACTCGTAGGACGCTTGAAACAGGTTCACGTGGTGGAAGCTGACGTGACGACGCAGGTCCGGTTTAACACGGTAAGTGCCTTCATACTGGGCGACGCCCCTTTGAAAGTAGTGGCGCAGCCATGCCGGCTCGGGCAGTTTGACCCGTTCCTGCGGATAGATGGCCTCCTCCGCGCGGCTCAACATTTGGGTGCTGATGTCGGATGCCGCGATCCTCCAATCGCGATCCGCGTGGTTTTTAAAATGCTCCGCCAGCGTGATCGCCAGCGTGTAGGGTTCCTCGCCGGACGAACAGGCGGCGCTCCACGCACGGAATACATCCGCCGGCTTCCTCGTCCTGGCCGCCTCCCACTCCGGCAGGACGGTGCTCCTCAGGAAATCGAAGTGGTCCGGTTCGCGAAAAAAATGGGTGACGTTCGTGGAGATCGCGTCCATGAGGCCCGTCATTTCTTCATCGCCCGCGGGGGATCGGAGCAGCTCGATGTAGGCCTCCAGACCCTCCAGTCGCAACGCCCGCGCCCGCTTGCGCAGGCGGCTGCACACCAGTTCCACTTTATCCGGCCCCAGATTGATCCGGCTCCGATCGTAAACCAACCGGCGGATGAAATCGTATTCGGCTGCCGCAATCATTCGTGTCGATGAAGAACGCCCGGGCTTTTCAACAGAAAAGCCGTCATCCTCCTCTTCGGCTCGAGCCGCAGGAACTTGAGCCCCAAACACCCCGGCCGACCGGGCTTGATTTCGCCCGATTCCGATCACAACGATTCAAAATTCCAACGCGATTGGCTGCGGGTTCAGGAATGCAGGCAGCGGGGAAACGGACGGGTTTTCCGCACGGCCGGCGCCGGCGCGGGGATGGCCCCGATGCGGGAGTGGAGTGCCCTTGGAGCGCTTCAGGAAGGGAGCTTCGAAGTCAGGCGGCGACTTCCAGGGATTAACAACATGCAGGGTGCGACGCTGACGGGGATCACCTTAATGTTTGATGTGCAGAGCCAGGAGAACGGCTATCCGCTCCTCGACATCATCGGGGGGATAGTGTTCGTCGGAAGCGAGTTGCATTGCCTGATCCACACTGTCCTGGCGGACCAGCGGGGTGGCGTTCAGTTTGTCCTGGAGGAACGTGGCCATTGAAGAGGACGCGAAAAATGCCGTCGAGTCCGATGCAGCGGAGGTTGTGCCCCGTCGCCCGATCGGTTGGCTGAATTCCATCTTCGTAACCTGACTCGGGTTGAACTCGATTTCCATAAAGGTCCCTCGATCACTCTTTCGCCGCCCCTTTTTGTCTTTCCATCACCTGCTTGGCATATCGGAAGCTGCGTGTGAAACTTTAGGGCTTTTTCAGCGGTTCGGAAGGGTCTGAAGAACCTGGGCCGCTACGTAGTGTCCAAATCGTCTGAAGAAGTGGCTCATCAATCCTCGCGAGCGCCCTCCGGGCCAAACGCGGCTTGCATTTCAGCGTTGGAACTTTATGCTGCACCTGGTCAACCGGATTGATTTGAATGCGCGAGCTTGAGAGCGAATCATGAACCGCCAGGCATGGCAGAGTTTTGAGGAATTACGCAAGGCGGCCGAACAGGGCGGCGCGCAGGCGCAATGCCACCTGGGCGTTTGCTACCAGACCGGCCAGGGTGTGCAGCAGGATTATCAGGAGGCGGTGACATGGTTTCGCAAGGCGGCCGAGCAGAACGATTCCGTGGCGCAATGTTATCTCGGCTTCTGCTATCAGGCGGGTCTGGGCGTGCCGCAGGAATATGGACAGGCGGCCAAATGGTTCCGGGAGGCGGCCGAGCAGAACGATCCGGCGGCACAGTTCAACCTGGGTGTCCTTTACGAAACAGGCCAGGGTGTCCCGCAGAACTATGCCGAAGCCGTCAAATGGTATCACGCCGCGGCCGAGCAGGGCGAACCCCAGGCACAATTCAACCTGGGTGTGTTCTACGAACAAGGCCACGTCGTGCCGCAGAATTTCGAGGAGGCGGTGAAATGGTACCGTCTCGCGGCGGAACAGGAAGTCGCGCCCGCCCAATGCAATCTTGGGCTCTGCTACCAAACCGGTCGCGGAGTGGAACAGAATACGCAGGAGGCGGTCAAATGGTTTATCCGCGCCGCCCGCCAGGGCGACAAAACCGCCCAGCACAATCTCGGCGTCCACTACGCAACGTCCGAAGATGCCGATGCGTCGGCGACCCAGGAGGCGCCGGAGGCGGCTCCCACAGAAGCGTCCGAGGAAGTGGATTGATGCCGGCCGTTTTCAGGCGCAGCGCGCGCCACCACGGACCATGCCTGATGGTGAGAGGGCCGAACCCAGCCATCAGTCCCTCTTCCGCCGTTCTGGAATCGCCTCCAGTTCATCCCGCAGCATTCGGATTAAACGTTTGTCACGATGTTTGAACTGTTGAAAACGGACGCGCACAGCAAAGCGCGTTTGGGCCGGCTGACCACCCCGCACGGTGTCATCGAGACACCCGTGTTTATGCCGGTCGGCACCCAGGCCAGTGTCAAGGCGCTGGACCCGCGCGAACTGCGTGAGATGGGCGCGAAGATCATCCTCGGAAACGCCTACCATTTGAGTATCCGGCCCGGCGTCGACATCCTCCGCGCCGCCGGCGGTTTGCGTCGTTTTATGAGTTGGGACGGGCCGATCCTGACCGACAGCGGCGGGTTCCAGGTCTTCAGCCTTTCCCGGATTCGCAAAATCAAGCCGCATGGCGTCGAGTTCCGGTCGCACCTCGATGGCACCCTCCTGTTTCTCGGACCCAAGGAAGCGATGGAGATCCAACGTGTCCTGGCGTCGGACATCGCCATGGTGTTCGACGACTGTCCGCCGCACACGAGCACATCGCGAGAACTGCACGCCGCCGTCGAGCGGACGATTCGCTGGGCGCGCGAATGCCGCGAGCAACCGCGCTCCGCGGGACAGCTTGTTTTTGGCATCGTCCAGGGCGGGGCAGCCCCTGCCCTGCGGGAAGAATGCGCCCGGGCGCTCGTGGGAATGGAGTTTGACGGTTACGCAATCGGCGGCGTGAGCGTGGGCGAACCGGAGCCGGAGATGATGAAGGCCATCGAAGCCACCGAGCCTTTTCTCCCAGCCCATCTGCCGCGCTATGCGATGGGGTTGGGAACGCCGGCGCAATTGCTGGAATTGATCGCCCGGGGGGTGGACATGTTTGACTGCGTCCTGCCTACGCGGGTGGCGCGAAACGGGACCGCCTTCACGCGCCGAGGTGCCATCAACATCAAAGCCGCGCCAAACAAGGCTGATTTCCGGCCAGTCGAGGAAGGCTGCGACTGCTTTGCCTGCCGCCATTTCACCCGCGCGTATTTGCGTCACTTGTTGAACGTGGAGGAAATCCTCGGACTACGAATGTTGAGCGTGCACAACACGCACGTGTTCATCAAAGTGATGGCCGACGCGCGTAACGCCATTGCGGCTGGAACCTTCGGGGAATACCGTCGCGAGTTCGCGGCGAACTACCGACCGACGCAGAGAGTTCTCCTGGCACGGGAGGCGGCGGCCGGCCGATGAGCGGGTCCCCAACGGCTCGGGACAATGGTTTCGAGGCGCTGTCGATCGGAGCCGTGGCTTCCACTCCGGCCAGATGATTGCAAGCGTCCGGCGGGGTGCATGGACTGAATGGCACGGCGGGGGCCGGGGTCGGTTCAATGCGCGGCTTGTTCGATCGGTTTCCAGCAGCGCGGCAACAACGCCGGCACTTCGGATTGTGTCATTGCCGGCAAACGTTTGAGCACATCGCGCACATTTTCCCACGGGTTAATCCCCCGCCGCCGGCAGCTCACGATCACCGAGTAAATCACCGCGCTGCGCCAACCCGCCTCCGGGTATCCGACGAATAACCAATTCTTTTTTCATCCCCCCACTTTACACAGCCCATCCATCACTCACCTACATGCACCCTGCCGGATGCTTACAAAGAGACAGCTAGTCGGTTTTCGGATGGCATTGCGCCCACGTATTATGTTACCGGCAGGGGAGTTTTCTTTTTCTGCGGCCACAGAAAGTAGTAGGCGGCGGTACCAAACAGAATGAACGGGAATGTGAAAATCCAACCTTTATGGACCCTAAAGAGGCACACGCCTGCGAAAAATAAAAGAGTGAGTTCTGCGATAACCAGAATTGAGCGTGCCAGCCATACAGGGATGAATCTCAGTGATGCTGCGATAAAGAAGAGCAACGCAATGGAGGGTGAGTAAAAGAAGAGACGATCCTTAAAGTGGACTACACCGCTCGACGAACCGTCACCCAAGCCTGAAAGAGCGAGAATATAGGCCATCCAAACAGTCCAAGCCAGAGCAGCAAAGAAGCAAAGGACAGAAAAAAGTGGCGCTCTCACGATTTTCTATGGTTGCCTGTTTTGACTTCCATTTGGTTCAGAACGAATCATTGGGACCCTCTTGCCGAGTCATATTCTAGATTCTGCGAGCCAGACGGGTTAATCCACGCCTCAACTGTAACGCCAGTATCCGGACGCTTTGAATTGGTTGAAAGGTCTATGAATAGTCGGCCATAACGCCCTTGTGGGTCTTTGATATAAAAGGTTTGAGCCAATGTCGATTGCCATGGAACTGCGTTGGAACTCATGCTTGCTTCAAAATACGGTTGGTAGCCGTTATCCGGAGCCCAATAGGGGTAAGGGGCGTTATCTTGCAAAATTCCTCCGTCGAGGATTTCAACTTTCAAGTACCAATCGTAAGGGTGCACAAGACCTGGAGGTATCTGCTGCGGTGAACGCAAGAGTGTTACACGCAGCTCGCCGCTGCTGTCGGGAACTCTGTTTCCTGTCTGGGGGTCAAACGATGTCGGCGTGCCATCGTAAGGAATGCGAGACTCGAATCTTGCATGCAGCATCGGGTCTGCTCCTTTGAGCTTCCACATCTTGAAGATAACGGGATTGTTCGGATCAGACTGATAATCCTCCGGCCGACCCGACAACAGTTTCGGATCGTACACATATCCTTGCTTCGTTAGGAGAATCCCCAAAGTGACTCCGTGCAATCCGAGAAAACGGAATTGTCCTTGTGAATCGGTTTCCGTATAGCAAGCTTCTCCGCCGCTATTCACAAAATCCGCATTCAAGAGCACACTGCCCTTGACCGTCGCTCCAACGACAGGTTGACCGGATTGGTCAACCGCCCTTCCATATAAATCCAGAGGCCGTTTGTTTTCCTCCCCCAAGAGTGCTCCCACTTCTTGAGCTTTAGTCATCAACCCCTGTTTGTGCTCGTTCGCGATAGCCGCGATATTGGAGCCACCTTTAGGAGGTCCATCGCTGGAAATTGGATTCGCTCGGGTGGTGTTTGCGCTCGCCGAGGTTTCAGACTTCGTAGCTTCCTGCACAGATTGGTCCTGTTGTCTTGGGATGCTCGATTTCTGTAGCCACCACGCCAAGAAGAGCGCAACCGCTACGGCAACCGCACCAACGAAAACGAAACGGTTCCTTTTCATCAGTATTTCAATTCGAATCCTTGCTGTCCCAAGAGGGCGTGCCAGACTTTCTGCTGCAACATATTGTCGGACCGGAATTCCGCACTGTGCCACACGTGAGCGCCGTAATTTCCCCCTGGATGAGTATCAGGCGGCCACAGATTTATTAAATTCTGCTGCGCAAAGCCCACCATATTAGACTGCGCCCCAAGCGCATAACAGCGCGCCTGAATGATATGGCTGAATATAGGATACGTGTCTCCCTGGAAAAACAGTTGCTGCGCGCTGAAGAGCGAGGTCGCGCGATAGTAAGATTCAGTCCCGCCTGTCCCGAGTGACCATGAATACGGAGGCAAAGGCTTCACGTTTTGGTCGATGGCCCACATATTCAGCGCATAATCCTTTGGGTTGTAAAAGTTCACGTAACTTCCCGCCCCGATAGAGCCGTTGAAGTAGCTGGGCGAGGTGTCGGTCCAATAGTGCGCGTAGCGATTCGGTGTCCCCGAATCCAACGGAAACGGAATCGTGCGCGTAGTCGCCGACGGGTCATACGCGTGGGCAGGGACCGCGCCTTGCAAGGCAACATATGTATTCACCAGTTGCGTCGATCCGGCCAAACGCAAGGCTTCTCCGGCGACGACATTCCCCATGCTGTGGGCCATGAGGTAAACCTTGCCGGAATATTGCCTGTTGAGCCCGGTCAATAGATTGAGGAGGCCAGCTCCTGAGGCCCATGCATTTGCTTCGCTCCGGTCGTAGTTTTCAGGATCGTTGACAGGGGTGTTGTCGCTGTCTCCCCCTATCGGCCCAAAGTCGTAATCCGTGGGCCATCTGAAAGTGCCGAATCGCCCTTGGTAGCCCTGCCAATAGAGCCGCTTGAAGGCCGTTTCAGCATAACGGTCTTTTTGCCACGTTTCCATGTTCCAACCATGAACGAAGAGAATATACGGCGTGCCGACGACGACATTGGTGGGATATTGAAATGGAATGCTTTCTCCATCTGGCATATTCTCTACAGCGTGCTGGGCGACATTCGACGGTCCGTACGAGGGTCGTTCGCCAACGGTCCACCGCTCGTACATGTCTTTAACGTCCAAGATTTGTATCGAGCCGGGTGCGATGGCAGTAAGATTCTGACCTTGGTCCAAGACCTGCAAGCTCACGGTAGCCGTGCCGGGACTGATCCCACAGAAAATGAAATGCTCTCCAACGTTCGTCTTGCCGTTGAGGATGATGGGAAAACCGTTTGCCAATACCCCCAGATAGAGTGAAGCCGAGTCGGCCACCTGATTCGAGGCGGTCGTTTCATTGAAGAGGTAGTTTGTTCCGCCGTCGGATTCGACCGCTTGGAACATCCTAAGTTGCACGCCGTCGGTCACCAACTGGACGGTATAGTTGGTAGGCAATGACGCCAGCAACGAAGATAGTCCCGGAATCCAGAGCCGCGCATAGTCTTCCAGGTCGCGCGTGCACGGGATTACCGGAATAAAGTTCGAAGTAAAAAGTCCATCAGGCACTTGCTGGAGAGCAGGAAGCGCGGCAATCTCATTCGTCCCGAGGTCGTCCTGTTCGTAATCGCAATCCTGGCCGAAGGGATTGCAGTCAACGCTATGGCCTCTGTCGTAATTATTGTTTGCCCAAAAAGTGAATGGGTGAGCTTCCCTAGCCGTATAATAGCTGTTGCCCCATGTCGTGTCGCTGCCGAAAAACGACAAGTCCATGACACCGTCATGGTTCGCGTCCAATTGGATGCTGACCACTTGGACAATGCCAGTGCCCCGTTGGCCATTTTCGTCAGGCATTGTCACCAAAGCAACATTTCCTGGCTCAGTTGGAAGAAAGGTGCCGTAGGGCGAGAGAATGCCAGTTTCCTGACTGGTTACGGCACCCGTAGCATCCACTTTGTAAGCAGTGTCAAAGTACTGGCTAATATAAACCGGCTTGCTCGTGTCCCCATTGACTATGATCTGCTTGGAAAACACTGCGACTTCCAAAGGCTGTCCCATGCCAGCTATCAACAACGGTTGGGGGTTCGTCGGGGAGAAAGAAGGATCTCCTGGTAGCACGTCAGATTTGAGGCGATATCCACCACCATAAACATACTGAGGCGCGAAATTGTCTGACGTCTTGCCAAAGTAAAAGCCGACAGTCTGGAACTGCGGCTGATCGAACTGCGGATAAAAATAATATGTGGCGTTGCTGCTGGGCAAGGTTTGTTCCGCAGAAAGCGTATCGAGATAGAGCGTTCCTGAGTCAGCGTGGGCAACTTTTACCGAAAGCAGTTTCAGGCCGAAATAATTGGAGATATTATTCGGGAGGTAGAACGGGCCGGAACTGTTTTCGATTCCCAGCGCGGTGGGGTCAGTATAGGGCACCATCCAGGTTGTTTCTGAGGGGGAAAGGATACCGGGACCAGCCGCGGTGTTCGTTGATGAGAAAAAGAACGTGTACGGCGCTTGTAGCGAGTAATCTGGTTGACAGCCGGTGTTCAAAAAACCCGACGACACGTCAATGTTTGTGGTTGAAAAAACAAAGTTGCGATAACGGTAGTTTTCCTGAAAAGGCAGGCCCCAATCCAAGTATGAATTATCGTAAACATATCCCAATCCGTCACCCGTATTCTCATTGTAATTGTAGAAACTCACGAAGGCGTAATCTGCGGGCTGAATCACCTGCGAATTGCCATAACCCGCGTCATACGAATACAGAAAAGGACTCGTCAATCCAGCCGCGCGCAATAGGAAAGTCATGTCCTGCACTAACTGAACGCTGCCATCATTAAGACGTCCAGGCGTATAGCCCGACGAGTAATTGGACGCAGCCTCTAGATAACCCACTCTGGCCGAAGAACTTTTGCTGCCATCTGGCCAGACAGTGCGGATATACCAAGTGCTTCCATCCGATCCCAAACCGACCATATTACTAGGAAGCGTGTAAGCCCCATTTGTGAAGGAGCTAACCGGGATCTCAAAGGTCGCGGTCCCTGCCGCCACTGACTGATCGTCAGAATTGGCATAATAACTCCAGTCAACTCGCGTGATTTCGAATTGATATGCTCCGCTGGGGATATCTGTAATGACAAGTTCCGTGGAACCTCCCGGCCCCAATTGCACGAACGAAAGAGGCAAATCACCTCCGGCAACGGAATACGGGCTCACTTCACTGCTCAAGGCCGAATTTCCCTGGGCGTAGTCAGCTTGCACGGCATACGTGACGGGATGGTCCCACAGCGGGTATGAAATGAATCCTGCGTCCACGAACATATTGGTCATGCCGATCGTAATGTTGGTTCCTTGGAACAAAACATAATCAAAACGAAAGATTGTGTAACCAATGACCATGCCGCTTGACGGCTGCCATGTCAGGGTTGCGGCGCTGGGTGAGACTAATGTCGCTTGCAATCCCTGTGGCGCCGGAGGTGTTGAGAAGACGTTAGGGGCGATGCCCATCTGGAATTTCTGAAGATTATTCCAACCGTCGCCCGCTGGATCAAGAGCGTAGGGATCAACGCCCAAATGGCCAAAATACAACAATTGCCACCAATCAGGCAGCCCGCTTCCATCGGAACTTCCCCCGAACCGAGCCCACACGAAGAGATTCGTTTGCCCAGTCAGAGGCAAGGTTACAGTCGTAGAATCGGCCGCGCCCCCAAAGACAGATTGTTCTGGCGTCCACGTCGGGTCCGAAAGCGCCTGTTTCGTCAAGATATCATACTGCTGCTCCTGGGTCGTGTTATGGAGAACGACCGTGAGCTGTCCCTGGACGGTAGCGCCGCCACTCGGTATCTCCAGCCACAAACCGCCCTCCTGCTGCTGCTCGCAGGCCCAAAAGAAAGCGCTGTTCAGGCTGGCTCCGAGAGGGATCACTACCGGCATCCAGTTTTGACCCACTGGTCCGGTGACGACATCAACTGCCGTCCACGTCGGATCCGAAAGCCGCTGTTTCGCCAGAATCTCGTAATTCGTCCCAGGCAGCGTATTGGTAAGGATGAGGATTGCGACGGAGTTACTAGCGCTCACCATTACCAGCCGAAGCGCATTCGGCGGGTACTTCACCAAGGGTGAGACGTTCAGGTCCGGCGCTTCAGGCCACACGAAACCCGTGTCATCAATCAGGAATATCCCGTCAAAGCCGATGGAGGCCAGGGAATACACCGGACAGTTCGTGCATGTGTCGTCGGGCAACGGACAGGGAGAGTCGTTGGTCAACTGGTCGGTGTACAGGTAAAAAGTTCCGAATTCGGGCACGTCCTCCGGCGAAACGAGCGTCAATTGCGACAGCGAGAGGGGCCAGGGGATTGGATTTGTGACCCCGGCATTCGGATCGGGAATGATCAATAGGGGAGCGACAAGCTGCTGAATGGTTTCGCCGGTCGTGCCGGTGTTGTCCACGAGGAACAGGCCGTCAATTCCAAGAGAATAGGCAGGGTATTCCAAG
>Ga0187860_1001961_pt1 | contig 17556 bp, 8 predicted proteins | sample June2016WEW_10_4_FD_132981 | JGI IMG/M metagenome (GOLD analysis project Ga0187860, IMG submission 132981) | Peatland microbial communities from SPRUCE experiment site at the Marcell Experimental Forest, Minnesota, USA - June2016WEW_10_40 | ecosystem: Environmental > Terrestrial > Soil > Wetlands...
TGATGTAACAAACCTTCCGCACACTGCCAGCGGTAGCGATGATGTCGAAATCCTTGCCAACGAAAGCGTCGCCTGAAGTCACATCGAACACCCTTTCGCCGGCTGCGCCCGCCGAGGTTTCCGCTTCGCCGATGGAGACCGTGTATTTGCCCGCGGGCAAATGCGCGATGGTGACGGTGAAATTCGTGCCATTGATCTCTTCACGAAATGCCGCCGCGTCGGCGGCGCCCTCGATTGTGACTGACGCGCGGTCCTTGCGATGCGCAAAGTCTCCGCTGACGCTCACCTGCAGGCCGCAGGAAGCGCAGAATTCGTCAGCCGCAAAGGTGGACGACACAGAAAACCATAGATTCCCCAATGCCATCAGGGAGATGGCCAGCATTGAAAGGCTTCGACAGCCTGGCGGTCGGCAACCAGTGGATTCCCGCGACGAGAAGTCAGGATTGCGGCGTGTGGCGGGTGGATCTGATTGGCTGAACGTCACGTTTTTGAGCTGAAGGTTCATTGTCTGATTCCACGATTCTCAACTTAATTAATCCGATGGGCAACAGGGAACTGGAGAATCCTCAAGGATTTTGGAACAACAGCGGCGCAAATTCGTGGAAACTCCGCCGCCAGGACTGCCATTCGTGGGCCGTGCCCGGCGAGATGTAATAGGTCATGTTTGTGATGCCTGCCGCGACGAGCGCATCGTGGTAGCTCTTGAGACTGTTGGCGCCGCCTTCGGCGCTGCCATAGCTCACGAAGGCCGCTTTGACGAGGCGGTTGAATTCCGCCGGGTTGGCCAGCGGGCTATTCGTCGCCGTCAACTCGCCCAGATTGCCACCGCTGAATATGCCGATGTGCGAAAACGTATCCAGGTGCGACATTGCGATCATCCGAGTCTGCATTCCGCCCATGGACAATCCTGCCATGCCGCGATGCTCCCGGTCGGGAATGGTGCGGTAAGTCGAATCAATCATCGGAATGATTTCGTGCAGGAGAGTGTCGGCAAAGAGGCCGGCTGGGCCGCCAAACATACCGGGGCCGCCGCGCCCAAAACCACCGCGACCAGGCTGATTCGTTCCGGCATTTGCCGTCGCCGGCCTGTTCGTTCCCGTCGGCCCTCCCATGAGACCGCCCGCGCCACGCCCGCCCCGTCCGCCCTCGGCGAAAAGGGCGCTGCCGCCGCCATTATCCATCACCACAATCATCGGCTTGGCTTTTCCTTCGGCGATGAGGTTATCGAGAATGAAATTCACCCTGCCCTGCGTGGACCAGCCGCGTTCATCTTCACCGGCGCCGTGCTGGAGATAGACCACCGGATAACGGGCGGCCGGGTTGCTGTCGTAATCCGGCGGGGTATAGACAAAACACCTGCGCCAGGCGCTGTTTGTTTTGGAATAATACCAATGCTCGCGCACTTCGCCGTGTGGCACGTCTTTGGCATCATAAAAATCTTCGCCCGGCGAGGGCACATCAATCCCGCTCATCATTTTGCTCACGCCAAAGAAACTTTCGCTGGCCGGGTCGGCCATGGAAACGCCATCAACGACGAGCGCATAATAATGGAAGCCAACCACCAGCGGCGGCGTAACGACCGACCAAAGGCCGCTGTCGTCTCTGGTCATGCCGTATTTGTGTCCTCCTATATCTACTTGAACCTTTTGCGCATCCGGCGCGCGAAGCCGGAATTCCGCGCGTTGCTGGGAATCTATTTTCGGATATTGTTGCCCCGCGGCGTTTGAACTGGCCGGTTTTGCGTCACCACCAAGCTGATTCGTCGAGGAAGGTGAATTGGTTTGGGCAAAGCAAAGGAAGTTGCCCGCACTCAACGCGATGGCAATGATCAATTTCGTTCTCATAGTTCAGGAATGGGGAAAATCTGATATTGGGCAATAATCCTGGATTCGCCAAAACTTTTGGGCAGTTTATCGGGACTCGGGTTAGCTTGGAATATGATGAACATCATATACGTATTTGACGGCGTTCGCTATCTATCGGGCTGCCGGCAAAGGTATTCGATTCCGCAATAGCCGGGCATAGTGCAGGGCGGTTGCATCCTTGGGGTTGCGCTGAAGAACGTCCTCAAATTGTCGGAGGGCATCTTCAAGCTTTTCCTGTTCGTATAAGGCGATACCCAAGTCCACACGCGTCTCAATTAAATTGGGATCAAGTCGCAGGGCTTGCCGAAACTCCTCCTCGGCCAGAGCGGGCTTCCTAAGTCGGCCCAGTTCAACACCCAGTTGCATGTGCGGTTGAGGCTGATCGGGCTCCAGTTCAGCGGCCGACAGATATTGTCGCGCTGCTTCGTCATGCCGGCCGAAAGCCGACAGCGACCGTCCGGCTTCCATGCGCAAGGCGGGATCCGACGGGCTAAGCTCAATGGCAGCGGCAAAATTGGTGACGGCCAGCCCAAACCAGCGGCGGCTGAGGCAAAAACGCGCCAGCGTGGCCAGATCGTCCGCCTGGTTAACGCGATTGGTCAACGCCGTGTTGTAGCATTGTTGCGCGTCGTTGGTGCGCCCCATTTCTTCATATAGCTGACCAAGCGCCAGCCACGCCGTGCCATAATCCGGTTTCAGCGCGAGGGCGCGTTTGAATTCGACGATGGCTTCGCGGCGGCGGCCAAGTTTTTCCAGGCACAAGGCGAAGTTGTGCCTGCCCCAAACGGCTTGCGGATCGAGCGCAAACACCCGCTTAAAGGCCGCGGCTGCATCCTCGTATTTCTCTTCCTGCGCCAGCAGAATACCGCAAAGCAGCCAGCACTGGGCGCTGCAGGGCACATTGTCAAGCGAACGTTGAGCCGCGGCCTCCGCCCCGGCATAATCTCCCCGCGCCTGCTTGATTTCGCCCAGTTGTTCCCACAGCGCGGCATCGTCGGGCCGCGGCGCGAGCGCGGCCTCGGCGGCGGATTGAGCCTCGCGAAGCGCCGCCGCTGAATTGGCCGGCGGCAACGCGCGCGCGGCTTCCGTCAGGCGGCGCATTTGTTCGGCGTGGTTGGCTTGCAAAGTGAATGGAACGTCCGCAAGCCGCCCGAGCATGTCGGAGAGGGCCAGTTGCGTGTCGCGCGGCGTGCGGCCGAGGCGTTGCGCGCATTGGGCCATGTCCGGCCAGGGGGCGCTTTCCGGCAGCATCAATGCTCTTTCCACTTTTTCCGCGATGGCGCGGGCAAGAACATAGTTGCCCCGGAACGTGAGATGGACATGTTCATAAAAAAATTCGGCGCCGGGAATGCCGTCCGAACTTGCCTCCGCCAGCGCCCGTTCACCGTCGGCCAGCGCGACAGTCCCCGCCGCCTGCCGGCGGATGATGTCATTGCATCGGCTGTCACAACGAAAGCGCAAGGCATCCAGATCGCGCGCCGCGGCAAACTCCTTTTGGGCCGCCCCGATGTCATAGAGCGCCAGCGCGCATTGGCCGCGGCGGAACCGCAGTTCCGCAAAGCTCTCGTCGATCCGTTCCGCTTGGTCGTAGTCAATCGCCGCCTGCCGGGAATCCCCGCTCTGCCGGGCTTTTTCGCCGGCGCCAAAGAAGCGTTGCCAGTCATTTAGCCGGGAATCGGAAAGACCGGGGCGATGCAGTGACGCGAAAGGGGCGCAATCCTTCAAGTTCACCGCCACCGTGCTTAATACGATTTTCGCGCCGCTGTTTCGGCCCGCGGCAACGATGTCTTTCAGGTTCTGCCCGAAATTCGCATAGACGGCGCCCAAGCGCGGGTCGGACCCGGCCAATTTATATTTGACGAACATCCTCATGCCCTCCCATTCGCCGTTCCCGGCGGCGGTTTTCCGCGCCGATCCCCGCAGCGCGTCGAGCCATTGGCCGGTCCGTGTCGCTTTGAGCGCCAGTCCGGCGCGGATCAACGGCAGCGGCGTCGTTTGACGGCCAAAAACCGTGCCGGCGCCGAACGGCCCGACGACTTCATTGTTTCCCATGTAAATGACCCAAACGTCCCCGCGGGCCTTGTCGCAGCCGCGGGACAGGGGCAGTATGACGTGCGAATTGATGCCGGTCATGGCGGCGTTAACCACCTCAAATTTTTTGCCGGGATGACGCAGGCCAAGAATGGCTTCCAGCATACGAGGCAGGCCGAAGCGCGGTTGCGGATCGCCATAAGCAGCGGATTCGCCAAAGACAAAAATCCGAACCGTGTCGGGCGGCTTCTCGCGCGGGATGGAAATTGCGTCCGGCAGGCGGGCCATGCGCGGGCCAAAGAATCGCCAGCCAAACTGGTTGTTCTGCACGAATGTCGCCTCACCGTGATTGGATGATTTGAGCAGGAATGCGGTTGGGTATCCAAAACCGGCCAGCCGGAGGCCCAATTCAAAGAGGCCCAAGAAAAGCAGCGGCACCCCCGCCAGGGCTATGAGGCGGAAACGCCACAATTTCCGACCGGATAACGGCGCGGCCGGATTCCCGGCGGAATTAGGCTTTGGCTTCCGGCGGCTCATAATATATGGGGATATGATAGTGGCAAGCGGGATTCGGTCGAGCGTTCATTCGCCCCGCGCAAGAGAGGGGGATCATCGCGGTTGCTTGGAGGCTGGAACAAAGATGACAAAAAAAAGAGGCAGAGGAAAAATCCTCTGCCTCTCTGATTTAGGTCTCAATTACAAGCGTCTGCCTTACGGGTTAACCGCTTTGAAGAACATACTCGGACCCGTCATGATGTTCGTGTAAGGCGATGTGCCGTTGACTTGCGCCCACGGGCCCGTCAAGTTTGTCGCTCGGAACAGATTGCCCGCCGACCAGGTCAACACCAAGCTGCCGCCAGTATTGCCGCCATTGGGGCCCGGGATGACCTGCGCGGTCAGCGTCGGAATTCCAATACCCACGTTGTAGAGCGTGACGATTTGGTTGGAGGACAGTGACGAGGTGAAAATGCTCACGTCGGCAATGCTCCCGGGGAACTCTGCTCTCCAGGCTCCGCCATACTGCGGCGATGATTCCGCTTGTTCATCGCTCCCAATGTGCCAGGTATTCCCGAACTCCTCGCTGTCGTGCGAAATGGGATTGATCGCGGTCTGCACCCCGTTGGAGTTTATCATATAGAACGTAGCGCCGGTTGGCGAAATCACCAAAGCCACGAACGACCATTGACCCACAGGCGGGAACAATCCCGTCTTAAAGTCCCAAGTGTCACCGTTATTCTCATTCCACCAATAACCCAATGAGGTCATACCGTTGGCATTTTGAGCGCCGCTGGCTCCAGTAAAGCCAAAGCCTTCACCTCCTGGAGGCGCTGAGCGGTCCACGATCAGTGCTACAGATCCCCCCACTGATTCGCTCGGATTGATCCACATGGCATAAGTCACGTTGCCACTCGCCACGGGGGGGGCCACCGTCGAGACGCCTACAAAGGAGTCGGCCACCGGCCCCACAGGCTGGGTCAGCGACCAATTGGGGGAGAGGAAGCCAAGCCCCTGCGGCCCCGGACTGTCGTCGTTGAACCCGTTTTCCGCGTTGGTTCCATAGGTTCCGTTCATACCGCTTATGGATTCGTAGGCAAACACACCACCCGACGACGGATCGTTGGTTTCATTAAGTTTCCAATAAACATACGGGTTGTAGGCCAACACCTGCGCGTCATAGGAACCGGGCACTGGTGGAGTGAGGATCTGCAACGTCGCATTGCTGCTCAGGAGTGACCCAGCCGGGTTGGTGATCAGGAGTTGGTAGGTGCCCACATTAGCCAGTGAAACATTGCTGATGGCCAGGGTGGGCGTTAATGCTCCCGCAATATTCGCGCCGTTAGTCAGGTTTGCGCTATTGAGCTGCCACTGATACGAAAGGGGCGCGCTGCCGAGGATGCCAGTGGCACCCATATAAACCGTTCCGCCCGCATAGACGCTGACGGGTGCCGGCTGCTGCCCGGTTAACTCTGGCTTAATGCCAGAGGGCAGGGCGACCAATGCCTGAACCTCGCTGGAGGTGAGGTCGTAGTTATAGATGCGCACATCGTAGATCTCGAAGCTGGACTCGCAGCAATAGGTGTCGCCCGGCGGCTGGTCTTTGGCGCCGATGCAGACGTGTTCGTTCGTAGCCAAGATACAGGCCACGTTGCCGGTCTCCTGAGCGGCCAGCACACCATCCACATACAGGCTGCGCACGCCCGTGCCGGCGCTGAAAACGCCGGCATAGTGGTGCCATTTGCCATCATTGCTTGTAATGCCACTGCCCATATCGTCCCCACCGTCCTGCCCCAAGATCTCCGAGCCACTGCCATTGTCTCGAACGGTGAAACACGAATAATTCATGCTGTATCCCAAGTCGCGGAGCTGCCACCCGGCTTCACCTTCGCCAAACTTGGACACCCACGGGTTCCAACTGCCCGGAAAGCCCTTCGCCCAGCACGTGACGCTGAAAGCGTCCTGCATGAGGGTATCGAACGAGTCGTCGTAGTTGGAGTCCAATGCGGACGTGTTAGTGATGGCGATGCCCGTGTCACCGTTCCAGAAGTAAAGCGACTGACCGGGCCTGCCGAGCGGCACGTCGTTCGTGAAATAATAGTTGCCACCGCCGATGACGACACCTTCGTGCATGCCCGCCAGCGAATTGGTCGAAACATCGGTTAAATTGGTTGCTCCGGCAAGCCATTCACCCACCAAGGCTGGAGGCTGAACGATCAGGGTCACCGCATAGGGGCTGTTCGTGTGGCCGTAGGCGTCCGAGACAATCACCGTGTACGAACCCTCGTCGGCCTGCGACACATTGAGAATGGTCAATGCGCTTCCCGTTACGTTGGTGAAACTGGCGCCATTCGTCAAATTGACGTTGTTCAACAGCCACTGATACCCAAGGGGTTGGTAGCCAATGGCGGGAAAGGACACCTGTGCTGATTTGCCCTCAATGGCGTAGAGGGTTTCCGCTTGACCGCCAACCGTTGGTGCAACCTGGGGATACAATGCCTGAACATCGTTGGAACTGAGGGCGGAATTATAGATGCGCACGTCGTACATCTCCATGGTGGATTCGCAGCAATAGTTCGGCGGCGAGGTCGAAGGCTGGTCTTTGGCGCCAATGCACAGGTGTTCACCCACAGCCAAGTTATATGGCCCGTTGTTGGTCTCCTGAGCGGCCAGCAGGCCATCGACATAGAGGCTGCGCACGCCCGTCACGGAGCTGTAAACGCCAACATAGAGGTGCCAGAGGCCATCACTGGTGCCAATGTTCCCTTCCATATCGTCATTGGCACCCGTGCCGCGAACGGTGAATGTCCCAATTCCCGATCCGTCAACGCGGAGCTGCCACCCGGGACCTTCGCCGTACTTGGACACAAACGGGTTCCATCCGCCCGGAAGGCCCTTGGCCCAGCACGAGACGGTGAAAGCGTTGCTGATGCCCTGATCGAACGTGTTGACGTAGCCCGTGTCGTTAGTACTGGAATTATTGATGGACAGGCCCGTGTCGCCGCTGGTGAACGAAAGCGCTTGACCGGACATGCCGTTCGGCACATCAGCCGTCCACGCAAAGTTGCCAGCGCCGATGAGGGAACCGTCGTGTGTTCCCGTCGCCGAATAGCCCGAAACATCGGTGAAATCGGCTGCTCCGCTAAGCCATTCACCCACCAGAGTCTGGGAGCGGGCCGATTGCGAGAGCGCCGCGACGCCCAGTATCAGGCAGGCGGCAAGCAGGCGACGCCGGGAGCGGCGGCCCATTTTCCGGGGTGAATCAACGGAGAGGGTACTATTTATGGGTTTTGTCATAATCTTCATAGTGTTGATGGACTTTATATTCCAAACATGCGGGTATCAGCTTTGTGGCGCGAGTATTGTCAAAGCCCGCCCGCATGTCATGTCGTGAAAGGATATGACAGCGCGCCACGCAGCATCCATATCCGATCCAGTGCATTACGATGGGAGCGTCGGGATGCCTCATCACCCGCGCCTTGGGGAGAAGTCTAATTTAAGCGGCAGACGCGGCCGCGCCGCATGTCATGGCTTAGGTGGGCGATTGCCCGGCTCGTCCAAGGAGAAATGACTGAATTTGGCGACCGCCTGCGCCCGCGAGCGGACGTGGAGTTTTTCGTAAGTGCGCCGGACGTAAGTGTTCAACGTGCCGCGGCTAACGTTCAGCGAATGCATGATTTCCTTGTAGAGGTAACCGCGCGCCAGCAATTCCAGCACCTCGCGCTCGCGCGGGGACAGTTTGGCCGACTCCGGCACCGTGGCGTCCTGCCGCTGAAAGGCCTGCACCACGCGGCGTGCGATATTGCTGGTCATGGGGGAACCGCCGGCGTAAACGTCCTTGATGGACGCGAGCAATTCGCATCGTGGCGTCTGCTTGAGCAAATAACCCGTCGCCCCCGCCTCCAGCGCCTCGAAGACGTGGTCGGCGTCCTCATAAACCGTGAGCATTAGAAATTGCGCGTCCGGCAAGATCGGCTTGAGACGCCGCACGCCTTCGATGCCACTCAAACCCGGCAAGTTGATGTCCATCAGCACCACCGACGGCTTTTCGGCGGGCAGATGTTCCAGAGCCTGTTCCACGCTGGCGTGCGCGCCAACGCACTTGAAACCGCTGGCGTGACGCACCCAGTCGGCGAGAATTTCCCGCACCAAGGCGTCGTCCTCCACAATGCAAACGGCGATGTTCATATTTTGCTGATTCATCTTACGCCGGAAAGATTTTTTGTATTGTCGTAATTCTTACCGACAAAACTCTCTGGAGCGTTTATGTTCCGCGCAAGGGCACGGTGAATGTCACCATCGTGCCGCGTCCAGGTTCGCTGCGAATCTCGCACACGCCGCCGATGTCCACCAACCGCCGCTGCATGTTCGCCAGCCCGTTGCCGCACGCGATGCGGCCCGCCGCAGCGTGGCCGTCCGCCGGAGCCGCCGGGTCAAATCCACGCCCGTCGTCAGCCACGTGCAGCGCCAGTTGCGCCGCCTCCAATTTCAATTCCACGCGCACTTCATTTGCGGCCGCGTGTTTGACGATGTTGTGCAGCGCTTCTTTGAACGCGAGAAACAGATTATGCCGGACTTCGGCGGTGACCGGCAGCGTCGGCAGGTGCAACGGGAGGTCGAGCCGGCAACGGATTTCCGCCACGCTCAAATACTCGTAGGCGAACCGGCTCAAATAACTCGCCAGGCTGTCCAGCCGGTCATGGCGCGGACTCACCGCCCAGACAATTTCATCCATCGCGCGGGTCAATTCGCGCGCGGTGGCAAAAATGCGATCGAGGTTCTTTGTCATCGGTTCGGGCAACTGCATTTCGCCGCGATCTGACTGGCTGAGCATCGCGATGCGCGTCAGGCTCGCGCCCAAATCGTCGTGGATGTCCTTGGCGATGCGCGAGCGTTCGCGCTCAATGTCACGCTGGCGCTCGGCGCGTTCGAGCCGGCGCCGCATCCGCCGCCGCGTGTCGAGCCAGACCGCACCGCCGGCCGCCAACATGGTCGCCAGCCCGCCGAGAACTCGGAACCATGTCGTCTGCCAGAAATACGGCAGCACTTCAAATATCAGGGCCGCGCCGGCTTCGTTCCACACGCCGTCGTTGTTGCACGCAGCCACTTGGAACGAATAATTCCCGGGCGGGATGTAATTGTAGGTCGCCACCCTCTTCGCGCCGACGTTCGCCCAATCCGGCTCGAAGCCCTCCAGCCGGCATTTGAACCGCACTTTTTCCGGCGCGACAAAGCTCAAGCCGGTGTATTCAAATTCAATCCGATGCCGGCCCGGCGGAATTTTCACCGGCCCGGCAGCGTTGCCGTCCGCGAATTTTTTGTCGTCCACGCGCATTTCCTCGATGCACACCGGCGGCGGCAGTGGATTCATTTTGACATCCGCCGGATCCACGGCAACGAGTCCTTTCGCCGTCGGAAACCACAACCGCCCGTCCGCCGTTTTGCCGCCCGCCAATTGCAAGCCTTCGGAACATTCAAGCGTCGGCAACCCGTCGTTGATGCCGTAATTCAGAAATGACACCTCGGCCAACTGGCCGTCGGCGCAGCGGTTCAAATCCGTTTCGTTCGCGCGCAGGATGCCACCGTAGGAACTCATCCACAAAAATCCGCGTCCGTCTGCTTCGATGTGGCCGATGATGCCGTTTGGCAAACCTTGTTCGCGTTTGATGACGGCAAATTTTCCATCCTTGAACCGACACAGCCCGCCGCCGAACGTGCCGATCCACAAGGCGCCATCGTCCGCGAAATGCAGGCACTCAATAAAATCGGACGATAAGCCGTCGCTTTTTTTAAACCGCTGAAAACTTCCATTTTGCAAACGTACCAAGCCGCCGCCCGCGGTGCCAAACCACATCGCGCCCGATTTGTCCCGAGCAATGGCGCGCACGTCGCCGAACGGTTTGCCGGCAATTTCGTTGAACGGTTCGAGTTTTTCGTTTTGATAACGCAGCGCACCGGCCGTCGTGCCGATCCAGAGTCCGTCGCCCAAAAACAAAAGCGCGGGGATCGGCGGCCGAAAATCTTCCAGCCCCGGCGCAATATCAAACGAATCGTCCTTCTGCGCATATAATCCTCCGCGCCACGTGCCGGCCCAGATTTTTCCGGCGCTGTCCGCGGCGAGCGACCAAACGTAGGGATTGGGGATGCCTTGATCCGGGTAGAAATTCGTCCAGGCGCCGTTTTGCAAGCGATACAGTCCCGCGCCTTCGGTGCCTATCCACAGCGCGCCGTCCGGCGCCGGGAGCACGGAGAGCACGGGACAGCCTTTCCATTTGTCCGGCGGCGAAATGGTTTCAAGGTTGTTCGGGCGGATGACCACCAGTCCCGCGCCGGTGCCGCACCACAAGTTTTTTTCGCGGTCTTCCGACAGCGAAATCACCCAGTCCGAAGGCAGGCCGTTGGCATGGTCAAAGTGCAGAAAAGCAGCGTTGGTCTGGCCGGGGAAAACCAAGCAGATGCCATAATCGGAATTCCCTCCCACCAAGGTTCCATTTTTGGCTTCCATCAGCCGGGTAAGGGCGCGCCTCCCCCACGGGGCCGCGCCCAAGTCGGCGACCCATTGACCGTCCCGCCACTTTTTGATACTGCCATCGCAGGCCACCCAAAGCCCGCCACCGCGACTTGCGGCAATTCCCTGGATATACGGATAGGTTTCGGAGGTAGTCGCCGCAAATTCAACGGGCAGCAACTGGCCTTGCTTGAGAAGCGATACCCGTCCCTCGCGATCAACCCAAATCTGACCGCTTGCCGACCGCGTCAGGGCGACCACCTTGCCGATGACCCCGGCTGATGGGGTCAATACCTGACCGTCCCGCACCCGCGCGAGTTGGCCAGTTTCATTCATCAACCAGACATCTCCCGCTTCGTCCGACGAGATTTCGTAAATTTTTCCGCCGCTCCAATTCGCGCGCAGCGGCACGGCGGCGAAATGGCCATCCTTGTATTGCGAAACGTCGCCGCTTTCCGCGCCAATCCACAGCGTGCCGTCGCCGGCTTCATACAGACTCGTGATGCGGCTGCCGCGCAGTTCCGGCGTGTTGTGATCATCGAAAACCGTGAAGCGCACGCCGTCGAACCGCGCCAGTCCGTTGTAGGTGCCGACCCACAAGTGGCCGTCGCGCGTCTGCACCACAGCGGTGACCTTGTTTTGCGGCAACCCTTGCTCCACCTGCCAGGTGCGCGTGAAATAATTCGGCGCGGCCGTCGCGGAAAAAACCCCGGCGGCTGCCACCGCGAAGACCAGCGCGAACCGGCAAAGAATACTTCTGTCGGTGGCGCGAAGGAACATTGTTTGATATTGCTCGCCGCGCGGCCAAAGCCGCAAGCCAATTCCTGATTTGAAATCACGGCCAATTCACGAAGACTTGTTGAAACTTGGATTTCTTGCGTTGAGGCAACGGATGGCGAACGGGATTCGGTCGAGCGTTCATTTGCCCGCGCCGGAGAAGGGGCGCATCGCGGTTGCTTGCAGGCTGGAACAACGATGACAAAAAAAGGGGCAGAGGTGTTATCCTCCACCCCTCCCAAGTACACTATCCCGATCCAATTCTTGCGATGCTACGGGATCACCGCCACCGTGTTCAAAATGACTTTCTCGCCCGAATTGACTCCGGCTTGGACAATGTCGCGCAGAATTGCCTCCAAATTCCGACAGACCGTTTCCTTGCGCCGATCATCAGGCGCGACGCGGTTGCCAAGGAACATTTCCATGGCGCCCCAGGACGTGTTCCTCGATTTGCCGCCGAGTCCGCGCAAGGCGCCAACGGGAAGTTGTCCGATGCGCATGCGCTGAAGCGCGATATTAAACTTCGCCACTTGGCGCGGCGACAACAGGACCACCGGGTCGCGGCGCCGGCCCGGCGCTGGCGGTTGATTCGGCTTTCCACCGGGTTTTGATTTTTTGGCTCCAGGTTTCATTTTCTTATTTCAAATGAGCCGGTCCAGTGGACTGGACTCATGGGTAAACCAGGCGGAAGAAGACGCTGCCATTGGTGTTGCTGATGGGAATGGAGGCCGTGTTTGTTGCGGTCGAGCCTGCAACCGTCACCCAGTTCGTGCCCAGGCCGGCGCCGGGCGCATTGGTCTGGGCCTCCAAGCGCCATCCCGTGTGGTCCGAAGGCCAGTTAAGTTCCAGTTGCCCGCCACCGGGTTGCCAGAAAATCTCCGACGGGAACGTCGAGATGGGCGTGAGCTGCAGCCATTCCACGTTCAACAAATATCCGCTCCCGCCCACAAAGCGCAACACCAGGTTCTGGACGCCACTGGCATTGGTCAACGCGGTGCTCAACGTTGCCCAGGTTTGCCACCCGCCGGTGTTTGTCACCGTTAGAACGCCAATGAGCGGGCCGTTGGTCGTGCCCAGGCGCAGTTGGATGCTGCCGCCGGAGGTGTCGCTCGCCACGCGCGCCTGCAAGCTCAAGGTGCCCGCGCCGAAGTTCACGCCGCAGAAAGTTGCCCAGCAGCCGTTGGTAATGAATCCCATATCCTGCCCGCCCTCCGAGCTCGCCTCAAACTGTATTCCCGGCGACACGGCACAGGCGTTTGCGGCCGGGATGCGCGTTGGAGGGGTGGTCAGCGACGCGCTGACTGCCGCTGAGTCGGCGCTCTCACCGAAGCTGTTGACGGCTGAAACTTCGTAGTAATACAGAGGACCGTCAACCACATTGGCGTCGGTGTACGTGGTCCCTGCCAGATTGGTGGCAATGACAACATAGTCGGTGCCATCGGTTGACCGTTTTACATTATAACCCGTGGCGGCCGTGGCCGGGGTCCAGTTTAGCGTTACCTCTCCGTTGGTGACTGTCGCCCCCAGCCAGCCCGGCGCCGCGGGCGCTGAAACAGCCGGGCCAACGGGCGACAGTGTCAGGACTTCTCCGACTTGCGTCTGGCGAGCAAAAATACTCCCGGTAAACTGCGTGGTTGGATTGACCGTTGAAGCAACCTGGACGGTCGTCTGCGGCCAGGGATTGACCAGGCTCAACATCTGGCCGGCCGCGCTGGTAATTTGCACGCAGGGAATCAAGCCATTGGTCATGGCGCTGGAAACCAGAAATCCGTGGCAGGCGTTCAAATTTCCAAAAGAAGCGTTTTGGTTCACCGGCCAATTGGGGAAAATGTGGAGGTTGGATTGGTAACTTTGCAGAAACATGTTGGCGAGGGTACAGGGCACAATCGAATAGTCCTCCGTTCCGCCGCCGCCGAACGAAAACATGAAATTGGGGTATTGATAGTAGGTGATGGCGACGTCGAGGTTCGCCAGAATTTCGACGGGATCATAACCCACCGCGGCGGCCGAGGGATAGAAGGTGCAGCAATCATTGCCGTCATACCATTCCGCGGCCAGGTACACAGTGTTCTGGGCCGCTGCCAGCGTCACCGGCTCGCTTTCCAATCCAACGTCCCAGCCTGGGAAGATCGTCTGGGTCGAGTTCATCCCGGCGCTGGAGCCTCGGACTTGATGATCCTGATAAACATTGACCTCCGGGGTCGGAAAAGCGGTGCCCGACGAGGTGTCTCGAATCACGTTTTCCCCCGGCACGACATAATCTGTGCCCAAGGCGGCCAAACTGCTGACGCTGGAGGCCGGGACAACGGGCAGCGGGGAGAGTCTCGCGACAATGTCGCTCCAGGCGGGCCGAAGGCTGGCATCGACATTCAGCGCCTGGCTCATTTCCATCAGCGAAGGATACACCAATTGAATGAATGCCAGGGTGGTGGCGGGATTGACATCGATGGTGCTCCAGCTTTCGTCCGAGGCGTCGTTGTAGTCCACGTATTGATTATTGGTCAGAACAAGATAGCTGTCCCAAAAATCAGCGACTCCCTTCAGATAGGGGTAAATTTCGGCCGCGTAATTGGTGTCTTGCGTGTAACGCCAGCGCATCGCGCAATCCACGGCCGCAAACAGGGCGTCGGATTTCTGCGACCAAAAGGTGTAGCCGTCATCGCTCCAGCCCGGGACAGGAATCAAGTGGGTGTATAAATAAACTCCTTGATAGCCGTAGTGTTGGGCGATGGCCTCGCCGCGCGAGATGTGGTCGAGCAACAGCCCGTCATAATTATCCGCCAACTCCGGATGGTTGCAGGCCAAAGCAACCCAGAATGTCGCCTCATAATTGTAATCCAAGGTGTAATCGCCTTCCCAATACATGCCGGTGGAGCTGATGAAGTTTCCCCACAGGCCCGGCGGAGGGCAGTTCGACGCACTGCAGCAGGCCAACAAATACAGCGAGGCATACCAGTTATCTTGAATTTGCTGATCGCCAATTTGAATGAAGGACTTCGACCAGAAATTGCTCCACCATTGATTGTGCCCTTGAAACAAGCTGTTCATGGAGGAAGCGCTGGCTTGCTGGCTCTGTTGTTGCGCGACGGCCAGGTAATTGCTGGCATTAAGGTCGGTCACGGCCGCCAACGCTATGGCCGCCTGTCCTCCAGCCGGCACCGTGAAGGTCAGGGTGTTGCGGTTGCCCGTGACCGCGGCGCCAAAGACGCTTTGCATCAAGACTCCCTGGGGAGCACAGCCACTGAAAGGCACATTCGTGTCTCCGAGATGAATGGCCGTTTTATTCCGACCCATCACGTCCGCCGCCGCCGGAAAATTGGTCGTCACGCCGGCGGCCGTACCATTGGTGTAAATGGTCAGCGCATTGCCATTGTAAGTCACCGCCGTCTGTATCCATTGATTGACAGCCAAGGAATTGCTGGCCGTGGCCGTGCAGGCATTGACCGAGGCATTGGTAAATAGTCCGGTGGGAGTGGTGTCCAACCCGCCACTGGTGTTGAGCGTGGCGCTCAGCGCGCCATTGGACAAAACGACCAGTTTCAGGCCCCTTAGAAACGGATAGCCGGTCGTGCCGTGGCTGACCAGCCCCGCAAACACACAACTTTCGTTGGTGGTGTTAATGGCGGCCAGTTTGACCCAGGCGGAAACGGAGAATTGCGTCTGCGGAACGCACATGACGCCGACGGCAACTTCGGAACCGGCATCCCCCGTCAGCACCACCGAACCGCCATGGGGATCGGTTGTATTCAAGGTGGCCGTGCCGGTGAGAGTTGCGCCGCCGGTGTTAGTGGCCGTCCACTCCAGCACGGACGCAACGGCGCCGGATGTACCCAGGGCGTTCAATTGGGATGGCGACAACGCCTGGTTGAAAATCTGCATGTCGGCGATTCGTCCTTGAAGCGGCGCCGCGGAGCCGATGTTCATATGATTGCCAATTTCAAGATTCACCGAATCCGGCGACACGTTCAGCCAGGTTGAATTGGTTGAATAACCCAAAGTGCCGGCATTGCCGGCCGTTCCGAAGCCGTCGAGCAACTTGCTGGTAAGGGTCAATGGCTGCGAGCCGGTGTTGGTCAGTTGGATGAAGGCCGTGTTCTGCGAGGTCGCGATCCAGGACACCAAACTCAATCCTGAACTGCCTGACCTGAAGTTCCCGGTGACCGTGGCCGCGCCAACATTCTCGACGAGTGAATAGGAACCGCCGCTTAAAGCCGGAGCGCTCAACACCAGCGAGCCCACCGGCATGATGACCCCATGTTCGACTCCCCAAAAATCCGACTTGCCCACGCAGAAACTCAAAGACGTCGATGGCCCGCCGATCATCACGGCCATGTCGCCGTTTCCAATCACCGGAGCGTTAACGACCGTGGGCGATGACGGCGTCGCAACGGAAGTGTAGCTGCCATGAACACTGGCTGCAAGGGCGGGACCTGTCGCAGCCACATCCGGTATCGTCTGGCCAACAGATCTCTTGCCGAAACTCAGCAGAGGAACAAGGACAATTACGCTGAACAATCTCATACTGATCAACCTCGATTTCACTCCCAGCCTCCTTAGGGCTAGTTCAATTCCTACGGCTTACCGCGACCGCTTTGCCAGTGCAATGAACGACCGCGACGGCCTTCTCTTCCGCTACGCTGACAAATATTTCGCCGCCGCTTCGGTGCGGCAACAAACGTGCAGCTTCTCGTAAACGTGCGTCAGGTGGATACGCACAGTCCCGGAACTGATATGCAATTGACTTCCGATTTCCTTGTTTGAGCGCCCTTTCGCAACGAGGGCCAGGATCTCCATTTCGCGCGGAGAAAGGTGCTCCGTCCCTGAACGGCCAGTCGAGTCCTCCAGGAAAGATCGCACAACCATACGGGCCACCTGGCTGGTCATCGGCGCGCCTCCGGCGCGGACTTCGGCAATCGCCTCCAGGATTTCATTTTCCGGCGCGCGCTTGAGCACATATCCGCAAGCGCCAGCCTTGAGCGCCTGGAAGATCGACTTGATGTCTTTGTAAACCGTCAGCATAATCACCTGGATATTCGGCATCTTCTCCCGAAGACGGGCCGTGCATGCAATACCCGATTCCCCCGGCAAATGGATATCCATCAGCACGACATCGGGCCGTTGAGCGGGAATTGTTTCCAGCGCCTCCTCGGCGGAGCGACAGGCGCAAACGCACCGGTACCCGGGTGTATTGGCGATCAACTCAGAAAGATACTGACACAACGTCGCGTTATCTTCAACGATAGCTACCTTCGTTGTCGCACAATCATCACTTGAAGATTGATCAGCCATACTCCGGTTTGGTCGCCTCTGTGATAAAACTGATAATCGGCGGCATTCTACAACGTTCTCGCCTCGGATTGTATATGCTGAACGTCATATTACGAATGCCCACTCGCAGGCATCGCATCCGTCCGCGGTGAAAGACGCAATCCGATCGTAATCGTCGTGCCCTTTCCCACAGAGGACTCGATACTATATCGCCCGCCGATTTTAGATAGTCGAAGCGGGAGGTTCTTTAAGCCGTTGCCCCCCTGATTTTTCCTGGCATCGAAGCCTTTTCCATTGTCCGATATGATTATTTGAAGCTGATCATCGGCGAATGCCATTCGAAACTCCACCTCGGTAGCCCGAGCGTGGCGTACGACATTGTTCAATGTCTCTTTGACAGCCAATAGCAAATCATGCCGCACCCGGCCATCCAACACAATCGACGGCAACACGACGGGGATATCGAACCGGCATACGATTCCGGAATCAGATAAATAGTCGCCGGCGAAGTCGCTCAAATAATCAGCGGCGGATTCAAGGGAATTATGCTCGGGATCGACCGCCCACACTATGATATCCAGATCGTTTACCAACCCGCGCGCCTTGGCGGCA